>Ga0207706_10000016_pt1 | contig 170697 bp, 167 predicted proteins | sample KBSC53metaG_FD_184318 | JGI IMG/M metagenome (GOLD analysis project Ga0207706, IMG submission 184318) | Corn rhizosphere microbial communities from Kellogg Biological Station, Michigan, USA - KBS C5-3 metaG (SPAdes) (version 2) | ecosystem: Host-associated > Plants > Roots > Rhizosphere >...
AAGGCGTTGAGGTCGTATTTGGCTTTCGGGTCGTCATAGGCGACGTAGGCGGTGCCTTTGTTGGGGCTGAATTTGCCGTTGTCGACGGCAACGCCGAAGTTGAAGGTGACGAGTTCTTCGAAGCTGCCGAAGGTAGCGATGAAGGTGCCCGCAGCCTCGAACTCCCGAGCCTCTTTGTAGACGGGTTCAAAGGCGATCACGTGGCCATTTTCCTGGTTGACGGCGAGCGAGAACACGTGGTTGCCGAGATTGCCCGCCGGACTGCCGACGCCGGTTATCTGCGTCAAGAGTTCAGTGCCCGCTTCGTTCAGCATGAAGACCCTTCCGGAGGCTCCGCTGGCGCCGCCGATGTAGACGTCGCCGCTCGGACCGTAGACGGCGAGCGACTCCCTAGCGGTGATCCCTAGGCCGATGCCGAATTTGGAGATCAGAACCCCGGAGCCTTCTTTGGCCGATTTGTACTCGTTGGTCTGCGCTGTGTTGGTGAGGAAGAGGCGGCCGTTGGCGGGGTTGACCGTCAACGCGGAGATTGGAGTGCCCCCTTCGAATTCGCTCTGTTTGGCAACCGTTACCGGCGCGCCGTAGGTCGTCCCTGCCGTTGGCGGAAAGCTCGAGGGTTTGTAGTAGACGACTTCCCTTGCCGTCGCGCCTTTAAGCAGGGCGTAGACGTTGCCTTCGGAATCAACGGCGACGCGACAAAGGGTGCCCGAGCCGCCTTCGATTTTGGGGCCGAGGGCCGTGGTGCCGCTCGGCGGGTAGAGGATGATTTCGGGGCCGACGGCGAGGTAGCGGTTGCCGTATTCGTCGATCGCGACGTTGCAGGTTTTGGCCAGGGTCAGCGACTGCGGTTCCTGGGGGCCGGCGCGGCTGGGGGCTTTCAATTGGCCGAAGGCGAGGGCCCTTGCTCCCGCCGCGGCTCCCGTGGTGGCGTAGAGGGTGCCGTTGCCTTCGCCGCCGGAGCGGTCGACGGCGATCGCCGTGGGCTCGCCGTCGCCCGCGGCGAAGGGGGTCTGGGAGACGAGCTGCCCGCTGGCCTCGAACTCATCGAGGATTTCGTGTTGGTCGTCGTAGACGAAGAAGTGCCCGGCGCTGCAGGCGTTGCCTCCCGTCGGCGGGCAGGTGCCGAGGTCGGTGGCCAGGTAGGCACCCTGGACGCCGAAGCCGAATTCCTCGCCTTCTTTGGCACCGGTGAGCGTGTTGCGTAGTTTCTGTTCGGTGAAGCTCCTGGCCGAGAAGAGCTTGACCTCATCCGAGGCGGCGTCGGCTACGGCGAGGTGGTAGAAGGAGCTCACGCCGGTGGCTTTGTAGGTGTAGGCGGCTACGCCGGTGGCTTCGGTCAGGTCGCCTTCACCGATATGGCCGCTGAAGCCCTTGACTGTCTCTTCGATGGTGACTTTCTGGTCACCAGAACCTTCGAGCGTGAACGCATTGACGCCGAGAGCTTCTACGTTGACATGGGCATAATTGCCTTTGAAGGTGATCAGGTGTGCTTCTTTGCCTCCGCTATTGACGACCGAGACGTCGCCGGGTTCGATCGAGGCCAGCCCTTCGAGTGCTTCTTCGATGACGACGGCTTCGGTTTCGAAGGGAAGGCCTTTGGTTTCTTCGCCTTTGAAGATCAGCTTGTATTCGCCCCCCGTGCATTTAACGCAGCTCACTTCCTGCATCTCGTTGGTCCCCAGGTTGCCTTCGGCGTCGTAAACCGAGACATGCGTTCCCTGGGCGACATAGAGGCGGTTGTCGAAGGGGTTGACCGTGATGCCCTTGGCCAGACCGGAGGAGTCGATGACTTCGCGCAAGCCATAGGTGGGTGTGCCCACGAAGGGGTAGGCGCTCGGTTTGTAGCGGACTACTTCGCCGGTGGTCCGCTCGGAGACGTAGAGGTTGCCAGTGGTGGTGACCGCCAGGCCACAGGGTTCGTTGGCGTTGGCGATCGAGGTGAGCAGGACGTGTTTGGGGTCATAGACCTTGACTTCCCCGGCGCCGGCCGAGGAGGCGTAGAGGTCGCCTTTGGAGTCGGCGGCGACGCCGCAGGCGTGGTTCAGGCCGGTGACGTCGAGGGATGGGGTGCGGGGGTGGAAGGGCGCCGCGGCGCCCGCCGGAGCCGCGAACGCCCAGAGGGCGGCAATGGCCATTGCCACGAGCGCCAAGCTCGCGATCCTGCCTGCACGCAATCTTCCCCGTGCTGAACGATCCGCTCCCATAAGTCCCTGGCCCCTCCTCCCGATTGACCGCCCGAAACGCTAGGCCACGACCGCGTACTTGTCAAATACTTATTACGTTCCTAAAGAGCCCGTGAAAGGACGGGCGCGGTCTCCGGCTGTGGATGGAGCCCCACCCCTGGAACCTCTCGCTACGCGAAGTCGTCAGCCGTGATCAGATCGGCCTTGAGCGCCGCCGCGAACGTCTCGGCGACGTGCTGCATGTTCTCGCGCTCGATCGCTTTCAGCGCCTCGCTCAACTTGCTCGTCCCCGCATCCAGCTCTTCGTCGAAGGCATCGATCTCGGTTTCGCCGTGAACCTCGTCGCAGTGCCACTCGCACTCCGGGCAGCGTCGCCAGAGGCGCCAGTGGCCGCGGTCGCCCGCCTGTTCCCAGCAGGTCGGCTGCACCAGCGGCGAGGCGCAGCGCGGGCAGACGTGGAGCCCGAGAGTCGCTTTCGTCTGGCTGCTCGCGTTGCGCATATATGCCTTATCGAACCCGCGGAAAGTCGAGTCAATCCGCACTTACCCGCGAAAAGTCGAAAAAACCCCAATTTCAGGTAGTCGGCCTCGCCAATTCGCGGCGATCCGGCGGCAGCGGACGCCCGATACCATTGGTCGATGCCAAACGTCGGACCTCTCGAGCTGGCGATCGTCCTGATCATCGCGCTCGTCGTCTTCGGGCCAAAGCGGCTGCCCGAGCTCGGTCGCTCCCTGGGGCGCGGCATCCGCGAGTTTCGCGGCTCGCTCGGCGGCGACTCCCACGACGAGCCCGAGCGGCCCGAGGCGATCGAGCCCCCGCCACCCGCCGCCGGCGACGCGGAGGGCGAGACGGTCGCCCGCGACCGCCGCTGAGGGGCGTCTCCGATGGCCCGGTTCAGGCCGGTCTCAAACGAGGACCGGCTGACCGTCGTCGAGCACCTGGACGAGCTCCGCACGCGGATCGTCGTCTGCCTCCTCGTCCTCGCCGTCGCCTTCGCCCTCTGCTTCTGGCAGAACGAGCTGCTGCTCGAAATCGCCTCGAACCCGCTTCCGAGCGGCCACGAAAAGCTGCTCACCTTCGGTGTCGCCGAGCCCTTCACGATCACGATCACCGTTGCCGCCTACGGAGCGCTGATCCTCTCGCTGCCGATCGTCCTCTACCAGGTCTACGCCTACGTGCTGCCCGCCTTCAGCGAGCGCGAGCGCCGGGTCGCCCTGCCGATCCTGCTGCTCGCTCCGCTGCTCTTCCTCGCCGGCGTCGCCTTCGCCTACTTCATCGTGATGCCGGCCGCGGTCAAGTTCCTACTCAACTTCAACGACACGCAGTTCAACGTCCAGGTCCGCGCCCGCGACTACTACAGCTTCTTCTCGACCACGATGCTGGCCGGAGGCATCGTCTTCGAGCTGCCGCTGGCGATCCTCGCCTTGACGAGACTGGGGATCGTCAGCCCCCGGCAGCTCTCGAAGAACCGCCGCTACGCCTATCTGATCATCGCGATCGTCGCTGCCGCCCTGCCCGGGGTCGACCCGGTCTCGATGCTGATCGAGATGATCCCGCTCCTCGTTCTCTTCGAGTTGAGTATCTTGATCGCTCGCGCCTTCGGCACGCCGCAGACGGCGGGAGGAATGACAAGGCCCTCGACATAGGAGCACTGAACTTCGCGTGGCACGAGAAGAGCGACGGATGCTGTTCGACACCCGGGGGAGGCGTAGGCACGTCATCCGGGTCGTCTACGCGATCCTCGCGCTGCTGATGGGCGCCAGCCTTTTCCTCGTCGTCGGACCCTTCAACATCGCCAACCTGATCGGTGGCAGCGCCACCACCGAAACAGCCAAGGTGCTGGTCGAACAGGCCGAACGCGCGGAAGAAAAACTAAACCGCGAACCGCGGAATCAGGCCCTTCTCCTCACCGTGGCGCGCACGCGGGTCGCGGCCGGGAACGCGCAGGCCGAAACCAATCCCCAGACCGGCAACCCGGTTCTGACGCCGGAAGCGCTCGAAAGTTATGAAAAGGCGACGGAAGCCTGGGACTCCTACCTGAAGCAGGCTGAAAGTCCGAATCCATCAGGCGCGTCGCTGATGGCCGCGACCTTCTTCACTCTCGCTGAAAACGTCAGCGAAATCGAACCGATCGACGAAGCGATCGCGGGGGCCGCTCGAGCCCAGCGCATCGCGGCCGAAGCCCTGCCCAGCGTCGGCACGCTCTCGACGCTGGCGATCTACGAATACTTCAACGGCAACTTTGCCGCCGGCGATAAGGCCGCCAAGGAAGCTCAGGCGAAGGCCCCCGCGGCCCAGGCCAAGGAAGTCAAGAAACAGATGGCCGAATACCGCGCCTCCGGGGAATCCTGGAACAAGCAGAAGAAGACCTACGCCAAGACCGAAAAGGAACGGGGTAAAGAATCGCTCGAAAACCCGTTTGGCGGCCTCGGCGGCAGCAGCGGCCTGGGCGGATAGCTCGGGTCGATTCCTCACGCCGTGCACCCCCAACGGGGGACCCTACGCGTAGCGTTCGACGACCCCGTCGGCCACCAGCTCCAACAAGCGCTTTTGCTCGGGGTCGAAGCTGCCTTCGTTCAGCTTTTGCTTGGCGGCCTCGACCATCGCGAGGGCGCGGGTGCGGACCTTTTCCAGGGCGCCGGTGGCGGCTATGCGGTCGCAGAGGGGCTCGGCGGAGGCTAGGCCCAGGGTGCGGAGGTCGACCTCGCGAAGGCTGGGGTCGGATTCCGCGGCGACGATCAGGGGGAGGGTGACGGTGCCGTCGAGAAGGTCGGTGCCGCGAGCCTTGCCGGTGCGCTCGGCGGGGCCGGAGACATCGAGCACGTCGTCGAGGAGTTGGAAGGCGAGGCCGATCTCGGCTCCGAAGGCGCCTAGCTCGGGGACGTCGCGACCGAGCAGGCAGGCGCACTCGAAGAGCGTGGCCGTCTTCAGCCGACAGCGCCCGAGGTAGCGGCGTTCATCGACGCTGCTGTCGAAGGCATCGTGGCGCTGGGCGAGCTCGCCTCGAGCGAGAGCCGTTGACGCTTTCGCCAGCAGCGAGATCGCGCGGCTGTCCTCGTGCTCGGCGAGCAGCGCGAAGGCCTGCGAGAAGAGCAGGTCACCGACCGAGGTAGCCCGGGCGCGGCCACCGGTCGCGAAGACCGTTGGCTGGCCGCGGCGCAGGGGGGCGTCGTCGAGCACGTCGTCGTGGACGAGGGTTGCCATGTGGACGAGCTCGATCGCCGCCGCCGCCCGCACCGAGTCATTGCCCCCGTCGGGGCCAGCACAGAGGAGGACCAGCAACGGGCGCAGTCGCTTGCCACCCGCGGTCAGGGTCTCCGCGGCGGCGGCGGCGAGCAGGTCGCCGTGCCCTCGCGCCCGCTCGCGCAACAGCTCCTCGACCTCGCCCAGCCGCGCCGGTAGCCAGAGGCTCGAGGCGTCGAGGACGGCGGTGACGGGAGGTGGGACGGCCGAGCGTTTGGTCACCGGGCGACGCCGCTGTGGATGGTGACGATTCCCCCGGCCAGGATCCTGTAACGGATTTGCTGGAGCCCGGCGGCCTCCATCCTTTCCGCCAGTCCATGCGGACCAGGGAACGTCTTCAGCGACTCGGTCAGGTAGGCGTAGGCCTCCGGATTGTCCGACAGCCTGCCGAGAACGGGGGCGAGTCGGTCGAACCAGAGGGCGTAGAAGGTCGAGAAAGGCGGCCGGGTCGGCTTGGTGAACTCCAAGATCACGAGCTTGCCATCTGGCTTGAGGACGCGAGCCATCTCACGCAGTCCCTTGTCCCAGTCGGCGAAGTTACGGAGGCCGAAGCCCACCGTAACCACCCCGAAGCGATTGGCGTCGTAGGGCAGGTTGAGCGCGTCGGCCCACTCGAAGCGGACCCCGTCGACCGCTCGTCGCCTCGCCTTCTCGCGGGCGAGATCCAGCATCGGCTCCGAGAAGTCGCAACCGACGACGTGCCCACTGGAAGAGACTCGCCCGGCCAGCTCAAACGTCAGATCGCCGGTTCCGCAGCAGACGTCGAGGATCGAGGCTTCGGCGGGCGGCGCGGCGACCTCGGCGGCCCGCTCGCGCCAGCGATGATGCAGGCCGGCGCTCATCAGCGAGTTCAGCAGGTCATAACGACCCGCCACCCGATCGAACATGCCCTGCACCTGCTCGGCGAACTGGGCGGACTCCCGGGAGGGCTGGGGCCGGGTGTCAGGAGTCACCCTGACGCCTCTCAGTCGAGCGAGGAGAGGAAGTCCGCGAGCTCGTTGAGCTTCTTCGGCGGCATTTCGCGGTACGACGGCATGATGCTCGGTCCGATCTCGACCGAGCGGATGATCGCCGCCCGCGGAATGCGTTGGGCGATGTGGGTGAGTTCGGGCCCGGGGCCGTTGTTGCCGTTCTCGCCGAGCTTGTGGCAGGCGAGGCAGCCCGAGGCGGCGGCGACCTCCTTGCCGGCCTCGTACTGGGGCGCGACCTTCATGTCGATCTCGGTCGGCGAGCCGCCGGTCGCGCCGAGATAGCTGAGGTAGGCCATGGCGACGATCGTCAGGCAGCCGGCCGTGGTCGCGATCGGACGCCGGATCGGGTTGCGCTCCGGCCCGCGGTCGTAGAACGGCAGGAGGAGAAGGAGAACCATGCAGATCGTCGGGATCCCGATCGTTGCGATCGGGACCAGCTCCGGCGGCTTGATCACGCGCAGGAGCTCGAAGAGGAAGAAGAAGTACCACTCGGGACGCGGCACGTAGGTGGTCGACGTCGGGTCAGCCTTCGGCCCTTGCTCGGCGCCGAGGATGACCGACATCGCGATGATCACGCCGACGACGATCAGCATCATCGCCGAGTCCTTGAGCACCGCGTAGGGGAAGAAGGGCTTGCCCTTCTTCTTCAGCAGCTCGTACTCCTCGAGATATGCCTGCTTCTCGGTCGGCTTCATGAGGTCGGAGACGCTCCGTTGCCGTTGGCGCCGGCGTCGAGGCGGGCCACGGGCGCCGCGACCTTTGGCTTATCGGCTTTCAGCCAGGGCGGGGCCGTTGTCCCCAACTTGACGACCAGATAGAGATGGGCACCGATCAAGGCGATGATCGCGCCGGGGACGAGCAGCATGTGGATCGCGTAGAAGCGCGAAAGGGTCGTCGCTCCCAGCTCCGGCCCGGCGCGCAGGAAGTCGCTCAGGTAGGGGCCGATGACCGGGCCGGTGCCGTTGATGTTGATGCCGACCACCGAGGCCCAGAAGGAGCGCTGGTCGAAGGGCAGCAGGTAGCCGGTGAAGGCCATCGTCATCGTCAGGATCAGGAGGACGACGCCGATCACCCAGTTGAGCTCGCGCGGGTACTTGTAGGCGCCGAAGAAGAACGTCCTGCCCATGTGGAGGAAGATCAGGATCACCATCACGCTCGATCCCCACTTGTGCATCCCGTGCACGAGCTGCCCGAGGAAGACTTCGTTGTTGATGTGGGAGATCGAGCGGTAGGCCTGGGTCGTCGAGGGCGTGTAGAACATCGCCAGGAAGACGCCGGTGATCGCCTGCGAGACAAAGGCGATCATCGTCGCGGAGCCGAGCGTGTAGAACCAGTTGGTCCCCTTCGGCACCTTGCGGAAGAGCATCCCGGTGAGGAAGCCCGAGGCCGCGGTGCGCTGATCGACCCAGGCGAGGACGTCGACCGGCGCTTCGACCGCCCGGTCGGCGAGCTTCTTGGCGTCGGAGGGGCGCTCCGGCGGCGCCGTCTTCAGGTCCGCTGGCGCGGAGCCCTTGGCGCCATTGCCCCGGCCCGGCTTGGCCGGTTTGCGGAGCGGTGCGGGGATCAGGGAGTCGAGCTTCATCGCCGTCTAAGCCTCAGCTGCTCGGGGGTGGGAAGGTGGACGGACGGGGTGGGTACAGATATTCCCAGATGCCGCCCGTGAACTCGCCGGGGTCGCGGGCGCGGACCGGCTCGAGCTGCGAGGTGACGCTGTAGCGCGGCCCGAGCTCGACCTGGCCGTTGCGGACCCGGGTCTGGAACTGGTCGAGCGGGCGTACCGGCGGGCCGCCGATCCGTTTGCCCTGGAAGTCGTAGACGCCGCCGTGGCAGGGACAGATGAAGTTGCCGGCCGCCTCGACGAAGCGCACCGGGCAGCCGAGGTGGGCGCAGCGGTTGGAGACGGCGACGAACTTGCCCGGTTCTTCTTCCAGCTGCTTCGAGCTGCGGCGCACGTAGGCGGTGGTCTTGCCGGCGTCGCCGATCCCCTCGGTTTCGGTGAAGACGACCTGGCGGTAGGTGTCCTCGACGAAGTCGCCGACCGGGCCGACCGCCTCCCAGCGTTCCTTGCCGCGGTGGAAGATCGGGGCGACGGCGAAGCCGACGGCGGGGAGCGCGATCGCGGCGACGGCGATCCCCCCGAGGCCGTGGACCGCGCCTTCGAAGGCGCGGCGGCGAGTCATCGACTCGCCCTCGAAGTAGCCGGGTGGCTGCGGCCGCGGCCGCTCAGGCCGGCCGGTCGCCTCGGCTCCGTTCTGCTTGTCCGCTCCGTCGCTCAACAGCTCAAACCTCAGGAGGTGCGGAGTCTATTGCCTCGCGCCGTCTGGATGCTCGCCCGCGACCGCGAGCGCCGCCGTCCGCCACAGCGCCGCGACCTCGGCGGCGCGCTTTTCGGCGTGCAGCTGGGCGCAGCGGGCGATCAGCTCGGCGAGGACGGCTATGGCCTCGGTGTCGCCGAGCGCCGCCAGGCCCTCGATTCCGAGCGCGTACAGATAGTCGCCGGCGAGCAGGGCGAGATCGCCGTCGTGGCCGCCCAGCAGCCGCGACTCGCCGTAGTGGAGCAGGTAGCCCTCGCGCACGGCCTCGACCACGAGCGCGTACTCGCCGGGGGCCGAAGCCGCCCGCGGGCCGGCGGCGGCCAGCAAGCCGAAGTCGGGTTCGGCAGAGGGCTCGACCACGTGCGCCGAGATCGGCGTCTCCTCGGCGCGCAGCCGCTCGGCGAGGACGCGCAGCGCGTCGGCCGGCTCACCCGTCACCCCGACCACCCAGGTGCAACGTTTTTTCGTTGCATAGGGACGAAAAAACGTTGCACCTTCATGGAAGGGCCTCCTCGGCGGCTTCGAGGGTGCGGTCGATTGCCGTCTCGTCGTGGGCGAGGGAGACGAACCAGGCCTCGAACTGGGAAGGGGGTGGGTAGACGCCGCGGTCGAGCAGGGCGCGGCAGAAGCGGGCGTGGGCGTCGAGGTCGCAGGACGAGGCGGCGGCGAAGTCGGCGGGCGGCTCGGGGGCGAAGAAAAGCGTTGCCAGGCCGGGGGCGGCGGCGACCGAGAGCGAGCGTTCCTCGGCGAGGCGCCTCATGCCGGCGGCGAGGCGATCGGTGAGCTGGCCCAGCCGCTCGTAGGCGGCGGAATCGAGCCGGCGCAGGGTGGCGAGTCCGGCGGCCGTCGCCAACGGGTTGCCGGAGAGCGTGCCGGCCTGGTAGACGTCGCCGGCGGGAGCGACGCGCTCGATCAGCTCGCGCGGGCCGGCGTAGGCCGCGGCGGGCAGGCCGCCGCCGATCACCTTGCCGAGCACGGTCAGGTCGGGGCGGACGCCGTAGAGCTCCTGGGCGCCGCCGCGGGCGACGCGGAAGCCGCTGATCACCTCGTCGAAGACGAGCAGCGCGCCGGCCTCGCCGCAGGCGTCGCGGAGGAACTCGAGGAAGCCCTCGGCGGGCGGGACGACGCCCATGTTGGCCGGGATCGGCTCGGCGATCAGGGCGGCGACGGCATGGTCGGCGAGCGCCCGCTCGACGGCCTCGCGGTCGTTCCAGGGCACGACCACCGTCCCCGCCGTCTGCGCCGCGGTGACGCCGGGGGTCGCCGGAATCGCCAGCGTCGCCAGGCCCGACCCGGCGTCGGCGAGCAGACCGTCGGAGTGGCCGTGATAGGCGCCCGCGAACTTGACCACGACCTCGCGGCCGGTGGCTGCGCGGGCGAGGCGAACGGCGCTCATCGCCGCCTCGGTGCCCGAGCTGGTCATGCGGACCATCTCGGCCGAGGGGACGCGAGCGACGATCTCCTCGGCGAGCTCGACCTCGGCCTCGGTGGCGGCGCCGAAGCTGGTGCCGCGCGCGGCGGCGGCCTCGACCGCGGCCAGCACCTCGGGGTCGGCGTGACCGAGGATCAACGGCCCCCAAGAGCCGACCCAGTCGACGTAGCGGTTGCCGTCGGCGTCGACCAGCTCGCAGCCCTCGCCGCGCTCGACGAAGACCGGGTCGCGCCCGATCTGCCGCATCGCCCGCACCGGCGAGTTGACGCCGCCGGGCAGGACGCGAAGCGCGCGCCCGTACAACTCGGCGCTACGCGTGTTCAGCTTCCCACCGGGCGTAGTCGTCGGTGAAGTAGTGGAGGCGGATCTTCTTGTACTCGGTCGAGGAGTAGAGGGTGGCGCGGTCGTCGGGACCCATGCCGCACTCGGCGGCGATCGAGTCGAGGATCGCGTCGCACTCCTCCTTCGAGCGGCCATGGGCCATGGTGAAGACGCTGTAGGGCCAGTCCTCATAAGTGGGCCGCTGGTAGCAGTGCGAGATGCCGCGGAAGGAGGCCATGCGGCGGCCGGTCTCGAGGATCTCCTCCTCGGGCACCTTCCAGACGCCCATGCCGTTGGCCGAGAAGCCAGCGCGGCGGTGGAAGAGGATCGCGGCGACGCGGCGTAGCAGCTTGCGGTCGACCATGCCCCCGAGGTGCTCGAGCAACGCCTCGGTGCTCATCCCGACCTCTTCCGCGGCGGCGTCGTAGGGCCGCTCTACCGCTTCCATCGGCCCCTGCAGGGCACGGATCACCGCGACGTCGCGCTCGTCGTAGGGCTGGGCCTCGAGCTCGCGGGGGGTCGCCGCCTCGACCGCCGAGGACAGCGTCTCCGTGCCCTTCTCCATCTCCAGGTTCATGTTGATCTTGAACAGGGTCAGGGTCGGAAGCTGGCGCATCGACTCGGCGCCGGTCTCGCGCATGAGGACGTCGAGCGTGCCGGCGAGGCCGAGCTCGGAGTCGGGCGGGGTGGCGATCGTGAACCAGAGATTGAAGTCGTGGGTACGCAGGTAGTTGTGGGAGACGCCGGGATGGGAGTTGACGACCTGGGCGGCGCGGTGAGGGTGCTCGGCGTCGACCCTTGCGGCGACCAGCATCGACTCGTAGCCGAGGGCCCGGGTGTCGAAGATCGGCGTGATCTCGCGGATGATGCGGCCCTCGAGCAGGCGCCGCGTGCGGGCGAGCACGTCGTCGAGCTCGAGCTCCGCCTCGGAGGCGACGAGGGCGAAGGGCTCGGGATCGAGCGGGAAGCTCGACTGCAGCAGGTTCATCAGGCGCTTGTCGGTCTCGTCCAGCGGGATCGCCGCGCCGTCCTTGCGCGAGCGCGCCTTGGACTGGGGGACCCTGGACGTCAGCTCAGCCACGGCGCCACCTCCTTGGCGTAGTAGGTGACGATCGCGTCGGCGCCGGCGCGGCGGATCGAGGTCAGCGCCTCGAGCGCCGCGGCGCGCTCGTCGACCCAGCCGCGCTCGGCGGCCGCCTTCAGCATCGAGTACTCGCCGGAGACCTGGTAGGCGGCAACCGGGGCGCCGGTCGCCTCCTTGATCCGGCGCACGACGTCGAGGTACGGGGTCGCGGGCTTGACCATCACCACGTCGGCGCCCTCCTCGAGGTCGAGCTCGGCCTCGCGGACCGCTTCCTCGGCGTTGGCCGGGTCCATCTGGTACCCGCGCCGGTCGCCGAACTCCGGCGTCGACTCGGCGGCGTCGCGGAAGGGGCCGTAGAAGGCGGAGGCGTACTTGGCGCTGTAGGCGACGATCGGCACGCCGGGGTGGCCCTCCTCGTCGAGCTGGTGGCGGATCGTGCCGATCCGGCCGTCCATCATGTCGCTGGGCGCGACCGCGTCGGCGCCGGCCTCGGCGTGGGAGATCGCGGTCTTCGCCAGCAGCTCGACCGTGATGTCGTTGTCGACCTCGCCGTCGCGGACGAAGCCGCAGTGGCCGTGCGAGGTGTACTCGCAGAGGCAGACGTCGGTGATCACGGTCAGGTCCGGGTGGGCCTCCTTCAGCGCCCGCACCGCCATCTGCACCACGCCCTCCTCGTCGTAGGCGCCCGAGCCGGTCTCGTCCTTGGCGGCCGGGACGCCGAAGAGGAGGACGGCGTTGACGCCGCTGGCGGCGATCTCGGTCGCCTCGGCGACTAGCTCGGAGATCGAAAAGCGCTCGATGCCGGGCATCGAGTCGACCGGTTCGCGCACGCCCTCGCCGGCCACCACGAAGAGCGGCTGGATCAGGTGCGCTGGGGACAGCTCGGTCTCGCGGACGAGGGCGCGCAGGCTCTCCGTACGCCGCAAGCGACGCAGGCGGGTGGAAGGGAAAGGCATGTAGGGCGAGTTTAGGGGAGGGAGAGGGGCACCCTCGTCCGGACAAATGCCGGGCTAATGAGCCCGGCATTTTGAGTATCCGCCCGTTCGAGGGTGCCCCTCTCCCTCCCTCAAGCGTCGCCTAACACTCCGATTCTCATTCGCCAAGTACGGTTTTCGTCCGTGGAGGCGGGCACGGCAACGGATACGTCGGTGATCGAGGCGCGGGGGATCGTCAAGAGGTTCGGGGCGCGGGAAGCGCTCCGGGAGGTCGACTTCGCTGCCGGTTCGGGGGAGCTTGTGGCGGTCATCGGGCCCAACGGAGCAGGCAAGACCACCCTGCTCTCGATTCTGGCGGGGATCTCCAAGCCCGATGAGGGGGAGGTTCATGTGCCTGAGGGGGAGGTTGGGTGGGTGCCGCAGCAGGCGGCGCTGTATAGACGGCTGACGGTTGAGGAGAACCTGCTTCTGTTTGCGCGGCTGGAGAAGCACAGCGACCCACACGCGTCGGTCGCGGAGATGTTGGAGCTGACCAGGCTGGCGGAGCGGCGGGGGGAGATCGTCGCGCGGCTCTCGGGGGGGAACCAGCAGCGGATCAACATCGCGATCGGGCTGCTGGCGCGGCCCTCGGTGCTGCTGCTCGACGAGCCGAGCGTGGGCCTCGACCCGCGGCAGCGGGCGCGGCTTTGGGAGTTCGTCTCGGCGCTCACCGAGACGAAGGGCACGACGGTGATCTTCTCCACCCACGACATTCAGGAGGCCGAGCGTTACGGCCGGCGGCTACTCGTCCTCGCCGACGGCGAGGCGCTCTTCGACGGGCCGGCCGAGGATCTACGCGAGGCGGTACGACGCGAGGCGCCGGATGCCGCCGACAGCGACTTCGAGACCGCCTTCGTCGCCTACCTGCAACACCGAGGTCATTGACGAGTGCGCTGGCTGCTGCTCAAGGACCTGCAGATCCTGCGCCGCTCGCCGCTGCAGGCGACGCTGCTCGTCGCCTACCCGATCCTGATCGCGGTCCTGGTCGGCTTCGCGATCTCGCGCTCGCCGGACAAGCCCCGCGTGGCGCTGCTCAACGACGTTCCCAGCGACGCCCGCGTGACCGTGGGCACGCGGGAGCTGCCGAAGATCGGCGTCAACGACCGCATCTGCGCCCGGGTCGAGTGCGTCCACGTCAACAGCCGCGCCGAGGCCGAAGACGAGGTGCGCTCGGGGGACGTCCTCGCGGCGCTGATCCTGCCCGCCGACCTGGTCGACCGGATCAACTCGCTCTCGACGCCGTTTCCCAAGACCCCGGCCGTCCAGGTGATCGTCAACCGCGAGGACCCGGTCAAGGCGCGCTTGGTCGACGACCGGATCGAAGCCCTGCTGACGCAGGCGAACCTGACGATCGCGCGGCGGATCGCGACCGAAGGGGGGCGGTTCCTCGGCCTCGTCCTCAACGGCGGCGAGGTTCAAGTGCTCGGCCAGACGATCGAGATCCTCGGCCTCGAGAACACCGGGCGCATCCTGCGAAAGCTGCGGCCGAGCCTGCCACGAGGAGAAGGGCGCGACTCCGTCGACAAGATGATCCGCTTCACCACCCTCGCCCGTAACAACCTCGACTCGGCGGCGCCCCTGCTCACCCGGCTGACCCAGCCGATCGCGGTGCGCAAGCACTCCGTCAGCGGCTCCTCCCCGCCCCTCGAAACCTTCGCGATCGCGGTCGCCGCGACCTTCACGCTCGCCTTCGTCGTCGTCCTCCTCGTCGCCGGCTCGCTGGCGCTGGAGCGCGAGGAGAACGCCTTCCCCCGGCTCACTCGCGGCCTGATCTCGCGCTCCGGCCTGCTCACCGAGAAGGTCGCGCTCGGCGTCGTCGCCGGGCTCGCGGTAACCGTGCTGATGCTCGCCGGCCTGGCGATCTTCGTGCCGCTGCACTGGAGCCGCTTCGGCCTCTGGCTGCTGGCGATCCTCGCTGGCGGCGCGGCCCTCGGCGCCGCCGGCGCCGCCCTGGGCGCGGCGGCGCGCGAGGTGCGGGCGGTCTCGCTACTCGCCTTCATGGTCACCCTGCCGATCGCCTTCCTCTCCCTGATCCCCTCCGGAACCCTCGGCCCGGGCCCGCAGGACGCGGTCGACGTCCTCACGGCGCTCTTCCCCTTCAAGCCGGCGCTCGACGCGATGGAGTCGGCGCTCGACCCGGCCGGGCCGGGCCTTGGCATGGCGCTACTTCACCTCGCGGTCCTGATCGTGGGCTACGGACTGCTGGCCCGATTCGCGCTGCGGCGGTTCGGAGCGGTCTAGGGTCCGGTTATACACGTGGCCGGCAAGGGGAAGACTCGACAGCTGGGACCAAAGTCAGCGGTCACTTCCTTTGCTTCGGTCATGGTGATCGTGCAAGCTCCCACTCCCGAGCAGCCACCCCCACTCCAGCCTTCGAACGTGTCGCCTTTGTTCGCCACCGCTTCCAGCACCACTGCTTCGCCTTTGTAGAAGGACGCTTTTGAAGTCGTGCACGTGTAGGAACAGACGATGGCTGCCGGTTTGCTCTTGATGGCGCCTCGACCGTCGCCCACCTTGGTCAGGGTCAGTGTGTGCTTCGGGTCTTCGGCGAAGAGCGCTTCGACATCGTGGCCTTTGTCCATCGTCAATTCGCACGGCCCGGCGCCAGTGCAGTCGCCGAGCCATTCGGCGAAGTGGAAGTGCTTGGCCGGCACGGGCTTCAGCGTGACCTTCGTCCCGCCCAGGAACTTGGCCTTCGCGGAGGTGCAGAAAGCCGAGCACGAGATGCCTGCCGGAGAGCTGTTCACCGTGCCGAAGCCGCCGGCCTTGGAGACCGTGAGGGTGGGGGTAGCCACGAAAGTCGCGGCGATCGGCCTGCTTCCCGAGCTCACCGTGCAGCGTGACCCGCTGATGCCGCCGGCTTCGCATCCCGTCCAGCTCTTGAAGGTGTAGCCCGGCTTCGCGATCGCGGTAAAGGTCGCGGGAAATTCGCCTTCATAGGTGCATTCGTCTTCGCAGTCGAATCCCGGGCCAACCACCGCGCCCGACCCAGAAGGGCGAACCGCGATAGCCAACCCCGACCCCGACCCGATCAGGGCAAACGCCAAGCCCGGAACCAGCAGGAAGACCGCCGCCGAGGCCGCGGCAAGCGCTCTGTAGCGGCCCCGGACCAGTTCACGGAGCCTCGCAAGCGAACGCCCTGAACGGAGATCCCTCCCCTCCATGCCGTCACGCTATCTCTAGTTTTTATAAAAACAATTGTCCTTACGGAAATTCGCTGCGCTCCAGGCCGCTCGACCTATCGCGCGCTAACCCGGGGTCGACGACGTTGGCGAGGACGAAGGACTCGATGTCCTCGCCGGGAGCGGTGAGGGCGCGGACGCGCTCGAGGGCCTCGGTCTCGAGCAGCTCGGGGAGGGTGCGGGCGCTCGCCGGGACGGCGGCGAGCGCGGTCTCGCTGCCGTCGAGCAGCAAGCAGCCGTGGCGGCTGACGTAGGCGGTCAGTCTCGTGAGCGTCTCCCCTCCTTCGAGCCTGCACTCGACGTTCTCCAGCAGAGCCGGCTCGTAGTTCGGCTCGGTTGCCGTGATCAGCTCGATCTGGGCCTCGGTCATGTAGATGACGTGCACCTCGACCGCCGTGCCGGGGCTGCGTTGGAGCGTCGCCGGTATCGCGCCGTAGGGAGAGATGTGAGCGGAGTAGACGACGTCGAAGCCGTGCAGGGTGGCCGGGACGACGAGTACCGGGTCGCGACTGAGCGCGAGCTTGCGGGCGAGGACTGGCGGCGCGGCGTTGGAGCCGTAGGCGAGGAGTGAGACGCGCTCGCGCGGGTCGATCCCGGCCTCTTCGGGGTCCATCGTCCGGTGCCCCAGCTGCGCGAACGGCCGGGTCGGCCGCTCATATGGGTAAGCCGTCGCCCGCCCCACCACGTCGCTCGTCTCGCTCACGATCGCACTCGGCGGCAATATCGCAGATAGGGTCAGGCAATGAAGGTGCTCTTCATCGGCGACGTCGTCGGCGGCCCGGGACGGCGCGGGCTTGCCGCCGCCATGCCCGAGCTGCGCGAACGCTACGCGCCCGAGCTGATCGTGGTCAACGGCGAGAACTCGGCCGGCGGCATGGGGATAACGGAGAAGACGGCGAGGGCGCTCTTCGACGCGGGGGCCGGCGCGATCACCACCGGCAACCACGTCTACCGCCACCGCGAGGCCTACGAGTTCCTCGAACGCAACGACCGCGTCGTGCGCCCTGCCAACTACCCGCACGCCAACCCCGGCCGCGGCTACACGGTGGTCGAGGCGGGCGGCAAGCGGGTCGGGGTGATCAACCTCAGCGGAGCGATCGGGCTCACGGTCGCCCGCTCCCCCTTCCACGAGGTCGACAGCATCCTCGAGAGGATCGAGTGCGACTTCGCGATCGTCGACTTCCACGCCGAAGTCTCAAGCGAGAAGGTCGCGATGGGCTGGCACCTCGACGGTCGCGTCGCGGCGGTGTTCGGCACCCACACCCATGTCCCCACGGCCGACGGCCGGGTCCTGCCGCAGGGCACGGCCTTCGTCTCCGACGTCGGCATGACCGGCTCGCGCACCAGCGTCCTCGGCGTCAAGCCGGAGCTGATCCTGCGGCAGATGATCACCCAGATGCCGGTGAAGTTCGAGACGGCGGAGGAGGACGTGTGGGTGATGGGGGCGGTGGTCGAGGTGAACGACGACGGGCTCGCGGGCTCGTTCGAGCAGGTCATGGTGTCTGCTCCCACCCCCTAACCCTGAAAGGTAGGGGCCGTCGGGAGTGCCTCCTCAGAACGCTCGGCAGGAGCCTCGCTTGAGTGTTCTGAGGAGGCACTCCCGACGGCCATGCCTACTACGAGGAGGGGGTAGAACCAGACTATGTACAGGTAGAACCAATGCTCGAGGGTTAGCTGGACGCCGATGAGCAGAGCTGCCCCCAGGGCCGCTACTTGGAAGAGCTTCTTCTCCTTGGGGCGGAAGGCGAAGAGCAGAGCGAGAGCAGCAACCGCAGCCAGGATCGCTATTCGCAGTGGCTCCAGACCAGCTACCTGACCCCAGATGCTGAAGGGTGAATCTCTACCTGCCTGGTAGGCGACCGTGCGGTCGTAGACGGTGTGCAAGCCGGGATCTATCGCGGGCCAGACGAGCAGGACGAGCGACGTCAGTACGAAGGCAATGACAAACGTGACTCCCGCGGGTGGCGCCGTAAGGGGGCCCGCCCCCGAGGACGCTTTAGCGACCGCAGGGGGTGGGGGGTCCCCTGCGGCGACAGGACCCGCGGGCCGGTACGTGACCAGCATTGGCACCAGCACCGCGGGCGCGAACTTCGCCAGCGACGCGAAAGCCGACAGGACACCTCTGGCAGCAGGACGAGCAAGCACCAGCAGGATCGCCACCAAGAGCATCGCTATGAGAGTGTCGTTGGAGTTCGAGAGCAGGGCGAAGGCGGTGTAGGGATAGGCCGCCCAGGCGAACCCGAGGGTCGCGGCGAGCTTGTTGCCCTCGGGGCCGGGACGGATGCGGCGTCCGAGGAGGAGCAAGAGGGCGAAGGTCGCCAGGTCGAAGAAGACCGCGGCGCCGTGGGCGGCGGGGAGATCGTTCCAGGTTCCCGACCAGGGCCAGATCCGCTCGAAGGGGAGGTAGGCGAGGTAGTTGACCGGGCCGTAGGTGTCGCCCTGGGAGACGTCGTCGGGGAAGTTGCCGTAGATCGGCTCGCCGTGGGCGATGCGGCTGGCCCCCACCTCGCTCGCGTAGCCGACGTCGATCACGCCCGAGTCGGCCATGTTGAGGCCGACTCGCAGCCCGAGCAGGAAGAGAGCCGCGATCAGCAGCCACGACGCCGGCCAGACGGGGCGGAGCCCCTCTCCCCCACCGCGCGACCCGATCCACAGCGCCCGCGCGAAGAGGTAGGCGAGCGGCACGTACTGCAGCGGGACCGAGACGCCGATCTCGGCCCGGTTGAAGAAGTAGTGCGAGACTCCGAAACCGAGCAGGAAGAGCAGGTCGAGGTTGGCGATCCGTCGCAGCCGGCGCCAGTCGAGCAGGCCGAGCAGGAAGATCGCACAGAGAGGCAGGAACACGTACGGCGCGTTGAGCTTGTGGCCGAAGGCCCCCGAGTAGCCGCGCGCCATCTTCCAGGCGACCTGGTATCCCGTCCACGACTCGCGCACATCGCCGCTGGCAGGGTCGACGACGACCAGGGCGACCTCCTCGTCGCCGGCGAACCAGGCCACCTCCCAGTTGCCGTCGACCCGGCCAACGCTGTGCGTCAGCTTCCCGTTCTCCCCGCGCTCCTTGGCGACGTTCGCGTCGCGGGCGGCGATCTGGACCGCCCGCGAGGCGTTCACCTCGGCGAGGGCGCGGTTCGGGAGCAGCAAGACGAGGAGGAGGGCCAAGAGCACCAAGCCCGCGGGTCCTGTCCTGGGGCAGGGGGCAGTCCACGGGCTGTCCTCGACCCCCCTGCCCCATGCCACCCGCGGGAGAGGTGCTATTCGTCTCACCTCAGGCCGAAGTGGTCGTACACGACGGGGGCCACGTCGCGGAGCGCCCACTGAGGTCGCGCTGCCGGGTCGTCAGGGCCGCAGCCGACGAAGAGCAGCGGGCCGAGGGAGTCCCCGGCGTGGAGGGAGCCGTGGCTGCCGCCGCCGGCGTGGGAGACGCCGCCCCAGTCGACCGCCTCATACCCCGGGGCGAGGGAGAGGACGAAGTCGCCGGCGTGGGGGGAGTTGAGGGCGGACCAGACGCGGGCGAGCGGGTCAGGGTACGTAGCGCTCGTCAGGATGCCGTCCTCGACGACCGCCTGGAGGGTGTCGAGCTCGCCGTCCAGGATCCAGTCGACGCCGCGGAGGTCGAACACTTCACCGCCGGGACGAAAGCGGAGGACTTGGCCACGACGTTCCACGACCGCCCACACACCGCGCGGCGGCGTACCCGGCTCGTCGCGAACCAGCGGCTCTCCCTCCTCCTCCAGCCGGCAGACGAGGTCGACGCCTTCGATCGCGACAAGCGCTTCGCGCACCGCCTTCGGATCGGGGCGATCGCCGGACGTCGGCAACAGATAGACGTGAGCCGCCCGGGCCGTCGGGCTGACCGCCAGCTGCGCGCGCTCGGGGTCGGACTCGGAGGGCCGCAGCACCGACCACTCGCGGCCGAGCAGCTCGGTCAGCGGCAGGCCGCGATGGACCGGCGTCTGCGCGTGGTCGGCGGCCAGGATCAGCGCGTGGTCGGCGAGGAAGCGGTCGAGTCCACCCCCCGCCTCGATCACGGTGGCGATGCAGTCGTCCACCTTGGCGATCGACTCGACCGTCGCCTCCGGCCCGTGACGGTGGGAGTAGTTGTCGTTGTCCGGCAGCGAGAGAAGCAGGAAGTCGAACTCGCGGGCCTTGACGAGCTCCGCGGCGCAGCAGGCCGAGTACTCGTCGCGGCCCCCCGGGATCGAGGTCGCCTTGCACGGCACCTCGCGACTCGAGTAGAGGTCGCCGTAGAAGAGCTCACGGGGGCCCCAGGTGTGGTGGCGAAACTTGAGGCGGGTGGCGTCGACCGCGCGCCGCAGCAACCCCTCGAGCGAGACCTGGTGGCGATGGCGACCGCGGTAGATGAGGAACGGCGTGCAGGCCGTCCTTAGCCCGCTGTCGTCGAGGCGCTCGAAGAGCGTTTCGACGCCCGGGTTGAGGTGGGCGAGGTTCATGTTGTAGACGAGGTCGTAGAGCGAGCGGAAGATGCCGAAGGCGCGGCTCGCCTCGAGCGAGGAGCCGTACTCGACGTAGCGACGCTCGAGGCGGTGGTACCAGTCCATGCCGCCGATCCAATGGCCGTCCGCGCCCGTTCCCGTAGCGATCTCGGCGCAGGCGACGGGGGTCACCGAGGGGAAGCTGGAGACGCAGTCCTCGATCAGCGATCCGCGCGCGATCAGCGCGGCGAACGTCGGCGCCCTCCCCTCCTCCACCGCCCGCCGCAGAATGTCCGTCCGCAGCGAGTCGACGTAGGTGAGGATCAGCTTCCTGGCAGCCACCGCCGCCAATCATGCCGGGCCGGCTAACGCAGGACGCGCAAGCCGGCGTGCTTGCGCTGAGCCCTTCGCCGCCGGGAGAGGGCGAGCCAGAGCAGCGCGGCGACGATCAGCGGCACCGCCGGCGCGATCAGAATCGAGATCGCGAGGACGACGAGGGCGGTGAGGGAGACCAGGAAGGCCAAAGCACCGCTGCCGCTGCCCTCACGCCGGGCCGCGCCGCCGACGACATCGCTGACCACAAGGCAGGCGAAGACCGCGCCGATCGCGGCGAAGACGGCCCCGGCGACGAGCTCGACGTCCGCCGTGCCCGACAGCAGGGCACCAAGCAAGAGCCCGATGACGGCAGCGAGGATCGTCATCCGGCCGCGCGCCGATCCATGCGTCCCGGTCGTGCCGGCGAGCATCCCGACCGCGATGCCGATGCCGAGCTCGAAGCAGATACCCGCGAAAGATCCCACGCCGAAAACCTAACTCCCCCGGCGCGACCGTGCCGATTCGGCACACTATCCGCATGCCGGAGCCGCCACACCGCCGTCGCGCCCACGCCCGCGGCAGCGACCTGGAGCGCTACGCGGGCCTCTTCGCGGCGCGGACGCGGGTGATGCGCTCCTCGGCGATGCGCGACCTGATGGCGGTCACCGCGCGGCCGGAGGTGATCTCGCTCGCCGGCGGCCTGCCCGACACCTCGACCTTCCCGCCGCAGACGTTCGCCGCGCAGATGACTCGGATCGCGCAGGAGTCGGCGGCCGAGGCGCTTCAGTACGGGCCGACCGAGGGATTTCGAGAGACGGTCGACTGCATCGTCGAGGTGATGGGAGCCGAGGGCATGCTTCCCGACCCCGAGGACGTGATCGTCACCACCGGCGGCCAGCAGGCGATCGACCTGCTCTGCAAGACGCTGATCGATCCCGGCGACGCCGTTATCTGCGAGGCGCCGACCTACCCCGGCGCGATCCCGGTCTTCTGCAGCTACCAGGCCGACACGATCCAGGTCGAGTGCGACGCCGAAGGGATGCGGATCGAGGAGCTCGAAGCCGTGCTCGACCGGCTCGACCGGGAAAACAGGCGCCCGAAGTTCGTCTACTCGGTGCCGACCTTCCAGAACCCCGCCGGGGTGACGATGTCGCTCGAGCGGCGCCTACGCCTGGTCGAGCTTGCTCGCTCGCGGGAAATGCTCGTCATCGAGGACAACCCCTACGGCCTGCTGCGCTTCGGCGGCGAGGCGTTGCCGCCGCTCTACCAGCTCGACGGCGGCGACTTCGTCCTCTACATAGGCACCTTCTCCAAGATCCTCTCCCCAGGGATCAGGCTCGGCTGGATGGTGGCGCCGCCGCCGGTGATGGACAAGGTCGTGCTCGGCAAGCAGGCCTCGGACCTCTGCACCTCGACCCTGACCCAGTACTTCGTCCGCGAGTACTTCGCCGCCGGGCGCTGGCGCGAGTACGTCGAGAACGTGGCGGGGATCTACCGCTCGCGACGCGACGCGATGCTGGAGGCGCTCGGCCGCCACTTTCCGGCGGCGGCGACCTGGACCGAGCCGCAGGGCGGCCTCTTCGTCTGGGCGACCCTCCCCCCCTACATCGACACCAGCGACCTGCTCGCCAAGGCGCTGCGCGAGGACGTCGCCTTCGTGCCGGGCCAAGCCGCCTACGTCGACGAGCGCGGCCGCAGCTCGATGCGACTCAACTTCTCCGCCGGCAACGACGAGGAGATTCGCGAGGGCGTTCGTCGCATCGGCAAGGTGATCGGGGCGCAAGTGGAGCTGTACGGCGCGCTGACCGGCGAGCAGGTCGACGGCGCCGAGCCCACGGCGGACGAGGATGCGCCCAACGTCGTGCCTTTTCGGAAAGCCGAGGGCGAATGAAGGTCGCGGTGCTCAAGGGCGGACGCTCGCTCGAGCGGGGCGTCTCGCTGCGCTCGGCGGCGCGGGTCGAAGACGCGCTGGGCCGTCTCGGCCATGAGCCGCTGCCACTCGAGGCCGAGAGCGATCTGGTCAAGCGCCTCGCCGCGGAGCGGCCGGACGTCGCCTTCGTCGCCATGCACGGCATCGGCGGCGAGGACGGGACCGTGCAGGAGCTGCTCGAAATACTCGACATCCCCTTCACGGGACCGGGCGTCGCCGCCTGCGTGCGCTGCATCGACAAGTCGCTGAGCAAGCACGAGTTTCGCGCCGCGGGAGTCCCAACCCCGGATTGGTTCGCCTTCAACGAGACCGCCTTTCGCGAGCTCGGCGCGGCCGACGCTCTCGCCGGTCTCGAGCAGCGCCTCGGCTTCCCGTTGGTGGTCAAGCCGAGCCGCGGCGGCTCGGCGCTGGGCGTGAAGTTCGCCGAGACACGGGACGACGTGCCCGCGGCGCTGATCTCGGCCTTCAGCTACGACAGCAGGGTCCTGCTTGAGCGCCACGTCGAGGGTCGCGAGGTCGCCGTCAGCGTCCTGGGCGGCGAGCCGCTGCCCGTGGTGGAGGCGATCCCGCTCTCAGGGCACGGCTACGACTTCGAAGCGCGCTACGAGATCGGCCGCACCTCCTTCGTCTGCCCGGCGCGGCTGACCGGCGCCGAGACGACGGCAGTCACGGAGACCGCCGTCGCGGCCTACGAGACCCTCGGCTGCTTGGGCTTCTCGCGGGTGGACCTGATCCTCGGCGAGGAGGGGCCGCGGGTGCTGGAGGTCAACGCGATCCCCGGCCTGACCGACACCAGCCTCCTCCCCCAGGCCGCCGAGGCCGCGGGGATCTCGTTCGAGCAGCTTGTCGAACGGATCCTCGACCTCGCGCTGGCGCCTGTCCGGGCCTGACTCAGGAGTCGCCGCCCTGGGCGAAGTCGTCCGGGCTGACCTCGTCGAGGAACTCTTTGAATTTGTCGACGACCTCCTCGGTGTCCTCGACGTCGTGCTCGAACTCGATCGCCGACTCCTCGATCACGTCCTCGTCGGCGTAGATCGGGGCCGAGACGCGGACCGCGAGGGCGAGGGCATCGGAGGGACGCGAATCGATCTCCATCTCCGAACCGTTGATCGAGACGGTGATCGACGCGTAAAAGGTGTTGTCGCGGAGCTCGGTCACGGAGACCCGCTCGCACTTGGCGTCGAGCTGCTCGAGGACGTCCGAGAGGAGATCGTGGGTCATCGGCCGCGGCGTCGTCGCCCCCTGCAGCTTCATCAGGATTGCCGCCGCCTCCGGGTGGCCGATCCAGATCGGCAGGAACTTGTTCCCGTCCACCGTCTTCAACAAGACGATCGGCTGCTTGCCGACCATGTCGAAGCTGACCCCATAGATCTGCATCTGCTGCACGAGTGGGCGATCCTGGATTCGAACCAGGGACCTCGTCCTTATCAGAGACGCGCTCTAACCAACTGAGCTAATCGCCCGCGAGCCTCGCCGATGATAGCGGGGCGTTAAGGGTGGAAGGAGGGGCTCAGGCGCGGCGTTTGCCGAGCTCACGGGCGAGCGCCGAAGCCTCCTCGGCGGAGTCGAGACGGAGCTCGACGGAAACCCCTCCACGCCTGTGGCGAACCTCAACCTGGTGGCCGAGCGCGGCTTCGAACTCGTCGGTGAGGCGCTCGAGCGCGGCCGCCTCCTCGGCGGGAATTTTCGCGGGCGGCTTTCGACTTCTTGGCTGGCCAGCCAGCTTAACTCTGCGTTCGGTCTCGCGCACCGACCAGCCGCCTCGGGCCGCGTCGCGGGCGAGACGGCGGCGCACGTCGTTGCCCTCGGCACCGAGGAGGGCCTTGCCGTGACCCTCGCTCAGCTCTCCGGACTCGAGCAGGTCGAGGGCCTCGTCGGGCAAGTCGAGCAGTCGGATCAGGTTCGAGACCGCGGGGCGACTGCGGCCGACGCGCCGGGCGAGCTCCTCCCTGGAGAGCCCAAGCTCGTCGACAAGAGCGGCGCAGGCCCGCGCCTCGTCGACCGGATTGAGGTCCTCGCGAACCATGTTCTCGATCAGCGCGACCTGCAGGCGCTCGGCGCGCTCTTGGTCGCGAACGATCGCGGGCACCTTCGCGAGGCCTGCCTCCCGCGCAGCTCGCCAGCGCCGCTCGCCAGCGATCAGCTCGTAGCTGCCGTCAGCGAGGGGGTGAACGAGGAGGGGCTGGACGACCCCGTTCGCCCCGATCGAGGAGGCGAGGCCCGCCAGCGCCTCCGGCTCGATCCTGGTGCGCGGCTGGTTCGGGTTCGGCTTGATCGTCTCGACCGGCAGCTCGCGCAGCTCGCCGACGTCGTCGGCCGAGGCCTCGGGCAGGATCGCCGAGAGGCCGTTGCCGAGGCCCCGCTTGGCCTTCGTCTTGCTAGCCACGCCCTGCCAGCTCCTTGGCCAGGGCGCGGTAGGCGTCCGAGCCGCGCGACTCCGGGGAGTGCTCGGTCACGGGCAGGCCGTAGCTGGGCGCCTCGGCAACCCTGACGCTGCGCGGTATGACCGTCTCGAAGACCATCTCTGGGAAATGCTGGCGTAGTTCCCGCTCGACGTCCCGCGCCAGGCGGGTCCGCTCATCGTGCATGGTGACCAACAGGCCCGACACCTCGAGCGCCGGGTTGAGCTCGCGCCGGATGGTCGCCAGCGTGTCGAGGAACTGGACCAGGCCCTCGAGCGCCAGGTACTCCGCCTGCACGGGCACGATCACCCTGTCGGCCGCGGTCAGGGCGTTGACGCTGACCGGGCCCAGGGAGGGCGGGCAGTCGAGCAGCGTGTAGGCGAAGCGCTCTCGAACAGGACCGAGGCGCTCGCGCAGGCGGGTCTCGGAGCCCTCGATTCGCGGCAGCTCGACGGCGGCCCCGGCGAGGTCGCGGTTCGCTGGCACCAGCCAGAGGTTGTCGGGCCCGGCCGGGCGAGCCGCCTCGGCGACCGAGACCTCGCCGACCAGGCAGTCGTATGAGGAGGGGTGCATGTCACGCTCGCCACCGAGTGCCACGGTCGCGTTGCACTGCGGATCGAGGTCGACGATCAGGGTCTGAGAGCTGGCTTTGGCGACGCAGGCGGCGACGTTGACCGCGGTCGTCGTCTTGCCGACCCCGCCCTTCTGGTTCGCGATCGCGTAGACGACGCCCATGGCGAAGGAGAGACTAGTCCGATCAGATGCCAGAGGGAGGGTCTCCGGGCCGGCTATCGCCGGGAGTTCCCGGAGACCCTCCCTCTGGCATCTGACTCAACCGAATGGCCGCTTCTTCGCCATGCCGGCGCGGCGCGGAAGCTTGGGAGGAGTAGGGCCCGACTTGCGAATGACATGCAGGTGGCGATGTTCGGAGCCGGCATAGGGGCCCACGGAGAGGATCTGGTCCGGTTGCATTGCCAGCTGTGCGGCGGCGTTTCCCAGCTGAGCCTCCTCGTCGGGGTCGCGCTTGCCCTTCCAGGCGATCAAGGTGCCTCCCTCTTCGAGCAGGGGGGAGGCGAGCTCGGCGAGGGTCGAGAGGCGGCCCACGGCTCGAGCGGTGACGGCGTCGTAGGACTCGCGACCCTCGGCGCCCGCGAGCTCCTCGGAGCGCAGGTTGAGGACGCGGGCGTTGGCGATGCCGGCGGCGTCGATCGCGCGCTGGATGAAGTCGCACTTGCGGGCGACGGACTCGATCAAGTCGACTTGGGCGTCGGGTAGGGCGACGGCGAGGACCAGGCCCGGAAAGCCAGCTCCAGAGCCGATATCGGCGATCTTGAATGCCTCGCGCAGCGCTTCGACCTCGAGGCCGGTGAGGCTGTCGGCGACGTGCACCTTCCAGGCCCGGGCCGGGTCGGTGACCGAGCTTACGGAGGCGCGCTCCTCGGCGAGCAAACCGAGGACCGTCTCCAGCGCCCGCCGTGCTCGGGGATCGAGCGAGGAGGCGGGGCCGGGGCTCACTCGGTGACGAGCGGCGCGACGACGACGCAGCGACGAGGCTCTTCGCCTTCGCTAAAGGTCTCGACTCCGGAGCGATCCTTGAGATGCTCGTGCACGACGCGTCGTTCTTGGGAGCTCATCGGGTCCATCTCGACCTCGCGGCCCCCCTCTAGGGCCTGCTCGGCGGCGCGGTCGGCCCTCGCGGTCAGAGCCTCTTTGCGGCGCTCGCGGTAGCCGGCCGCGTCGACTACGACCCGCTTGCGGTCGCGCGTCCCCCGGAAGGCAGCCTGAAACGCGAGTAGCTGCAGGGCGTCGATCGTCTGGCCGCGCTTGCCAATCAACAGGCCGTAGTCGTCCTCTCCCTCGATCGTCGCCGTGATCCGCTCGTCATCCTCGGCGATCTCGACCTCACCGTCGAGGTCCAGCTCATCGAGCACGCCCTCGACGAGCTCTCTAACTCGCTCCCCCGGCTCCTGTGGCCAATCCGCAGTCTCACCCATAGGCGCCAGTCTATTCGCGCGAGCGGTGTCGGCGCGGTGGGTCCTGTCGCCGCAGGGGCCCACCGCGAGACACGTTCACGAAGAGACGGCGGGCCCAGCCCAGATCGCCGAAAGCGCCTTCGTCCCGCAGCTTCTATCTACGAGACGAACGCGGCCGGAGGAGAAGGTTGTCCGCTGACGGGAGGGACGAGGAGACCCTTGTCAGAACACTCAAGCGCGGCTCCTGCCGCGCGTTCTGACAAGGGTCTCCTCGTCCCTCCCTATCTGCGCTTCTTCCGCTTCTTCGGCGGCGGAGGGGGGGGCTTCGTCTCTGCCTCTTGCTCCGGGGTCAACACCTGCGGGGCCGGGATCACCTTGGCGGCGACGTAGGACTGGAGGATGGTCCAGCAGTTGGTGGTGATCCAGTAGAGGCTGAGGCCGGCGGGGAAGGTCGGCACGAAGAAGAGGCTGACGAGTGAGAAGGCGCCGATCATCAGGTACTGCTGGTTGCCCGCCGAGCTCGGCGAGGAACGCATCGTGACCAAGGTCGAGACCGCCATCGAGACGGCGAAGAGCACCATCAGGGTCACGGTCTCGGCCCCGTGCGGCTTTTCGATCACCGAGCTGATGAAGAGCCAGCCCGCTTCGCCGCTGTTCTTGACGTCTTCTTCGAAGCTGTCGCCGCGCAGCAGGCGGAAGAGGGCGAAGAAGATCGGCAGCTGCAGGATCAGCGGCAGGCAGGAGGCAAGCGGATTGACTTTGTTCTCCTGGTAGAAGCGCATCATTTCCTGCTGCATGCGCTGGCGGTCGTTTTTGTACTTCTCCTGGATTTCTTTGATCTTTGGCTGCAGGGCCTGGAGGGCTCGCATCCCCTTGATCTGCCGGTAGGTGAGGGGGATCAGGAGCGCCCGGACGGTGATCGTGAGGGCGATGATCGAGGTGCCCCAGCTGAGGCCGACGTTGTCGTGGAAGAAGTTGAGGACCGCTTCCGCGGCGTTCTCGATCGGCTGCAAGATGTCCGCGACCGGGATCAAGCGCTCGTCTCACCGTGATAGACGGCCGGGTCGACCGGGCCAACGCGCAGCGTGAAGCGCTCCGGCACCGGGTCGAAGCCGCCGTGGCTGAGCGGATTGCAGCGAAGCAGCCGGTAGGAGCCGAGTAGAGCGCCGCGAACCACGCCGAACCGCTTGATCGACTCCGCCGTATAGGCGGAGCACGTCGGCTCGTAGCGGCAGCGGCGCGGGAAAGCCGGTGACAGCCAGCGCTGGTAGGCGGCGATGAAGCCGAGGGCGAGCCGTTTCACGTGGAACGCCTGGCCTTTCCTCCGGCGAGCGCCTCTCCGAGGCTGGCCCGCACGCCCGCGGTGCCCTCTCGCTCGATCAGATCCCCGATCTCCGAACGGGCGACGATGACGAAGTCATGACCGGCTGGCAGGTCGTCCGTCAACTCCCAGAACGCCTCTCGCAGGGCCCGCTTCACCCGATTTCTGTCCACAGCGCCGCCGACCTTGCGGCTTACCGAGACGCCGAGCCTCACGTCCTCGCCCTCTTCCTCGCTTTTGCGGGGGAAGCGGTAGAGCACGAGGTAGCGGGTCGCATGGGAGGATCCGTCGCGGTAGACGCGGTCGAACTCGCCGCTGCGTGAGAGCCGGCGTCGCTTAGCTGCCATCTACGGAGTGAGGCGCTTCCGGCCTTTGCGGCGCCGGCGCTTGAGGATCGCCCGGCCCCCACGGGTGCTCATCCGCGCCCGGAATCCGTGGGTCTTGGCCCGCTTGCGCTTCTTCGGCTGATAGGTCCTCTTCATCGGTCGGCGCAGTATACGGATGAGGGTGGGGTCGGGTGGGGTCTACCTGGGGGGTGGGGGTTCCACTCCGACTTTCCGGTGGAGAGAGGAAGGGCTGACGCCTCAAGCTGCACTACGAAAAGCCTAAAACGTTCCACCCCCACCCCCCAGGTAGACCTCTCGGAGGCCCCCCTCAGATCCTCCGCATGCTGCGAGCCCTTTATCTAAAGCTTCCCGACCTTGTTGCGCGTGAGCAATTTCGCTCGCTGAATACGTCTCTCCCGCGCTGTCCATAGAGGGTCTGTCTCTCGAACCGGCGGATACTCAAAATGCCGCGCTCATTAGCGCGGCATTTGTCGGGGCGAGAGACAGACCCTCTATGGACAGCGTCGGGGATGGGGCTCTCAGGCTTTCCTCGGCATTTGCGACACGCCGATTTCGGGGCTCACGGGGCGTCGCTATGGTCGGCCGACTGTGGGCGAACCCGGCGCGAAACCCGATCTCGAGCTGCTCTGGCGCGAGGTTCGAGAGCGCTTGAAGGCCTCGTTGCCGCCCTCGACGTTCGAGCTCTGGATCGAGCCGCTCGAGGTCAGCGGTTCGCGTGCGGGCGTGCTCTACCTCTCAGCGCCGGACAACGTCCGCGCTTGGAGCGAGCGCCGCTACGCCAGCCTGATCCGCGAGGCGCTGGTGGCCATCGGCTCGGAACTGCGCGACGTCAGCTTTGCCGGGGCCGCTGGGCCCGACGCGGGGGTTGGCGCTTCCGACCTCGACCTCAACGTCAACTACACCTTCGACCGGTTCGTGATCGGCGAGGGGAACCGGGTTGCCCACGCCGCCGCCCTGGCGGTCGCCGAGGCCCCCTCGGAGGCCTACAACCCACTCTTCATGCACGGGCCTCCCGGGCTCGGGAAGACGCACCTACTCGTCGCGATCGCCAATTACCTCGGGAGCTCGGCGCCCAGCCTCCAGGTGCGCTACACGACGGCCGAGCGCTTCACCCACGAGTTCGTCACCGCCTTGCGCACGGAGGGCGCCGAGACGTTCAAGCGCCGCTACCGCGACCTCGACGTGCTGCTGGTCGACGACATCCAGTTCCTCGAGGGTAAGCGGCACACCGAGGATGAGTTCTTCCACACCTTCAACGCCCTCTACGAGGGCGGCAGCCAGCTGGTGCTCTCCGCCGACCGGATCCCCAGCGAGCTCTCGGACCTGGAGGGGCGCCTGCGAGATCGATTCGAGTGGGGCCTCACCGTAGCGATCGACGCGCCCAACATGGCAACGCGGCTGACCGTGCTGCGACGGCTCGCCCGCGAGGCCGGGATCGAGCCAGAGGGGGACGTCCTCGCCGAGCTCGCGCGCCGGATCGACGTCAACGTGCGACAGCTTCACGGGGCCCTCACGCGCGTCATCGCCCACGCTTCGCTGACCGCGAGGCCGCTGGGCACCGAGCTGCTCGACTCCGTGTTGCCGAAAGGCGCGCCGAGGACGACGTCGACCTCGGTCGAGGAGATCCAACAGCGGGTCGCGACCTCGTTCGGGATCTCTCGCGCCGAGCTGATCGGGACGACCAGGGCGACAGTCCCACTGCGGGCGAGGCAGGTGGCGATCTACCTGACGAGAGAGATGACCGACCTCTCCCTTCCCCAGATTGGCCGTCTCTACGGCGGCCGCGATCACTCGACCGTGCTCAACGCGCTTCGCCGCATCGAAGCGCGCTTCGGCGAGGACGACGAGCTCACCGATCGGGTGCGGCGTCTCCGTGCCGCAATCCACAGCGGCGACTGAGACCCGGCCTGACGCCGACGCCACTGTAAGAATCCATGCCTTCCACAGAGAGATCGACAGCCCTCGCGGCCAGCTCTGAAGCCGCTGGTTCGGTCTTCTCGCGCTTTTCCACAATGCCTACCTCAACTCAATAGGACTTCAAAGTGAAGCTGCAAACCAAACGTGAGGACCTAGTGGCCAAGCTCTCGGTGGTCTCCCGCGCCGTCTCGACGCGCGCCGCCACCCAGGCGCTGTCCGGGATCCTCGTCAGCGTCGGCGCGGACGGGGTGAGGCTGGCGTCGACCGACCTCGAGCTCGGGCTGGAGACGACTCTCGCCGCGGATGTCGAGGGCAACGGCTCCGTTCTCCTACCCGGCAGGCTCTTCGCCGAGCTCGCCCGGTCGCTCGGCGAGGGCCCGGTCGAGCTCGAGCTGCGCGAGGCCGAGCACGACGTCGAGATTCGCAGCGGCGGATCGAGCTTCCACCTGCGGACGCTGCCCAGCGAGGACTTCCCGAAGTTCCCGGAGGAGGATGGCGAGCCGCTAGCGATCCCAGCCCGGGCTCTGGCCGATGCGGTGGAGCTGGTCGCGCGCGCGGCTTCGCGAGACGACATGCGACCCGTGCTCACCGGCGTCCTGGTCAGCGCCGAGGGCTCGGAGATGACCCTGGTGGCGACCGACTCCTACCGGCTTGCGGTCAAGCGCACCGAGCTGGAGAAGGAGATCGGCGGCGAGCTCCAAGCCAACATCCCGGCCCGGGCCCTGCGCGAGCTCGGCCGGATCGTCACGGCTGACGGCATGGAGGCGATCTCCGTCGCCCTGCTCCGCAACCAAGCCGTTTTCAGGGCAGGGGACATCGTCCTCAACACGAGGCTGATCGAGGGGCAGTTCCCCAACTTTCGACAGCTCCTGCCAGAGTCCTACGAGCACGACGTTCGCCTGCCGCGCTCCGAGCTACTCGACGTCACCCGGCGGGTCAGCCAATTGGCGCAGCGCAACGCTCCGCTGCGGCTCTCCTTCTCACCGGGAGAGCTGACCGTGGCCGCTTCGACGCCCGACGTCGGCGACGCCGAGGAGTCGTTGCCGGTCTCATTCGAGGGCGAGCCGCTCGAGATCGGCTTCAACCCGGACTTCCTCCGCGAGGGGATTGAAAGCGTCGAGGGCGACGAGGTGATGCTGCGGCTGATCTCACCGTTGCGTCCGGGTCTGCTGCAGCCGGTCGACAACGAAGAGTTTCGCTACCTCGTGATGCCGATCCGACTCAACGTGTGAGGCGATCTCCGTGCTGGTCACGGCCGTCGAAGCCAGGCAACTGCGGAGCCTGGACCGAGTGCGCGTGGACCTGCGCCCGGGGATCGTCAGCCTGGTCGGCCCCAACGGAGTCGGCAAGACGAACCTGCTCGAGGCCCTCTATTTCGGCTTGACCGGGCGTTCGTTTCGCACCGGCGACCGGCGCGATCTGATTCCCTTCGGTGCCACGCTCGCCCGTGCGGAGGTGACGATTCGCGACGACGACGGGATCGAGCGCCGCCTGCTGGCCTCGGTGAGCCGCTCCGAGGGTCGCCGGCATCTCCTCGACGGCAGCCCTGCCGACGCGGCGACGATCGCCCGACATCGCCCGCCGGTGGCCGTCTTCTCCCCTGACCGCTTGACGCTGGTGAAGGGCCCGCCCGCCGCGCGCCGTGCGCATCTGGATGGGTTTGTCGCCGCCCGCTGGCCCTCGCGTGCGGAGTTGCGCAAGCGCTTCGGTCAGGCGCTTGCTCAGCGCAACGCGCTGATCGGCCGGCTCGCCGCCGGTGCCGGCCGAGCCCAGGGCCTCGAGCCGTGGGACGCGGCCCTGGCCGAGTCGGCCTCGGCACTGGTCGCGGCCCGCGCCGAGGCCACCGCCGAGCTCACCGAGCCGTTCGCCGCCGCCGCCACCGAGCTCGGCCTGCAGGGTGGCGGCGCGCTCGAGTACGCGCCCCGTGCCGCGGGCTCGGCCGAGGAGATTCGGGAAGGCCTGGCCGAGCGCCGCGAGGCCGACCTGCGTCTGGGAAGGACCTCCTGGGGCCCCCACCTCGACGAGCTCAAGCTCACCTTTGGGGGCAGGTCGCTGCGCCGCTTCGGATCGCAGGGCCAGCAGCGCGCGGGCCTGCTCGCCCTGCTCTTCGCCGAGCGAGAGGCACTGCTGGCGGCGAGGCAGCTCGTGCCGCTGCTGCTGCTCGACGACGTGATGAGCGAGCTCGATTCCGACCGGCGCGAGCGGCTGGTCGAGCGTCTCGCCAGAGGCGGGCAGACGCTGATCACCGCCGCCTCCACCGAGTCCCTTCCCGACCGCGCCGCCGACTCGGTCGTGCGCCTGCCGTTGCCTTCCGCCGAGGCCGCCGCGTGAGCCGCCGACGCGCCCCGCGCCCCGCTGCCGACGCCTTTCGCGCCGCGCTCGGCCGCGCGGCTCCGAAGACGCCGCTGGCGGCACTCCAGCTCGCCTGGGCGGAGGTCGTCGGCGAGCAGATCGCCGCCGTGGCCAGACCCGTCTCCGAGCGCTCCGGAGAGGCCACGATCGCCTGCGCCGATTCCGTCTGGGCGCAGGAGTTGGATCTGATGCAGGCGGAGCTGCTCGAGCGGTTGCGGCCGCGTCTTGGCGAGGCCGCCCCACGAGCTCTCAAGTTTCGCGTCGAAGTTGATTAAAAGTAATTACAAATATGCTGATTTGCAGGAGTTTTGTTCCAAACGAGCGGGTGGTCGAGGGGGCCGAACTGGTATCCTTATGTCAACTTGCGTTTCTGCCCCGACCGGGAGCGTCCGATGCTCAGACGGCCGGGGTTTTCCATGAGAGCGGGAAGGGACTAATTGCCTGAGAAGACGAAGCCGGCCGCGAAGAAGAAAGCCTCCTCGGCCTCCTATGGCGCCGAGGACATCACCGTTCTCGAGGGCCTCGAAGCGGTTCGCAAGCGGCCCGGCATGTACATCGGCTCGACCGGCCCGCGCGGGCTGCACCACCTCGTCTACGAGGTGGTCGACAACTCCGTCGACGAGGCGCTGGCGGGACACTGCGACCACGTCGAGGTCGTCCTCCACCCGGACGACAGCTGCACCGTCACCGACAACGGGCGCGGCATCCCCGTCGGCGAGCTGAAGAAGGAGAAGAAGCCCGCCGCCGAGGTCGTGCTCACCACCCTGCACGCGGGCGGCAAGTTCGGCGACGGCGGGGGGTACAAGGTCTCGGGTGGTCTGCACGGGGTCGGCGTCTCGGTCGTCAACGCGCTCTCGGAGAAGCTGCACCTCGAGATCAGCCGCGAGGGCGCGATCTGGGCCCAGGACTACGAGCGCGGCAAGCCCAAGGCGGCGCTGGCCAACGGCAAGGCGACGAAGGCCACCGGGACCTCGATCACGTTCCTGCCCGACGACGAGATCTTCGACGAGACCCAGTTCGACTACGCGATCCTCGCCGAGCGCCTGCGCGAGACGGCGTTCCTCACCCGCGGGCTGAAGATCGAGCTCCGCGACGAGCGCGGCGCCGGCCGGAGCGACACCTTCCACTACGAGGGCGGCATCGTCGACTTCGTCGCCCACCTCAACGAGAACAAGGACGCGCTGCACCGCAAGACGGTCTACTTCGAGGGCGAGACCGAGGACGGCGAGGTCGAGGTCGCGATGCAGTGGAACTCCTCCTACCAGGAATCGGTCTTCAGCTTCGCCAACAACATCAACACTCACGAGGGCGGCTCGCACCTCTCCGGCTTCCGCGCGGCGCTGACCAGGACGCTCAATGCCTACGCCCGCGGCAAGGGCCTGCTCAAGGAGAAGGACGAGAACCTGACCGGCGAGGACGTGCGCGAGGGCCTGACCGCGGTGATCTCGGTCAAGCTCGCCGACCCTCAGTTCGAGGGGCAGACGAAGACGAAGCTCGGCAACCCGCCGATCGAGGGCCTGGTCAAGGAGACCGTCAACCGCAAGCTCGGCGAGTTCTTCGAGGAGAACCCGAGCGAGGCGAAACGGATCGTCGGCAAGGCGGTCGACGCGGCGCGAGCGCGGCAGGCGGCGCGCAAAGCCCGCGACCTGACCCGGCGCAAGTCGGCGCTGGAGAACTCGACGCTGCCGGGCAAGCTCGCCGACTGCACGGTGCGCGACCCGGCGCTGGCCGAGCTCTTCATCGTCGAGGGCGACTCCGCCGGCGGCTCGGCGAAGCAGGGCCGCGACCGCAACACCCAGGCGGTGCTGCCGCTGCGCGGCAAGATCATCAACGTCGAGAAGGCGCGGATCGACAAGGTCCTCTCCAACCAGGAGATCCAGGCGCTGATCACCGCTGTCGGCACCGGCGTGCGCGAGGAGTTCGACGTCGAAGAGGCGCGCTACCACAAGGTCGTGCTGATGACCGACGCCGACGTCGACGGCGCCCATATTCGCACCCTGGTCCTCACCTTCCTCTACCGCGAGATGCCCGAGCTGATCGAGGCCGGCTACGTGTACATCGCCAAGCCGCCGCTCTACAAGGTGAAGAGCGGCAAGCAGGAGACCTACGTCGAGAAGGAGTCCGAGCTCGAGGAGCTGTTGCTGCGCGACAAGCTCGAGCAGATCGAGCTCACCGACGCGGACGGAAGCGCGCACAAGCTGACCGCCGCTCGCTGGCAACGCTTCAACCGCAAGCTGAAGGAGCACGAGGGCTGGGCCGACTCGCTGCAGGCGGACTTCGGTCACGAGCTGGTTCGCTTCCTGAGCGAGTCGCGAATCCTCGACAGCGGCGTCGCCTCGCTCGACGGGGCGAAGAAGCTGATCGGCGGCGAGGACGAGTCCTCGCCGTTTGAGACCGAGCTCGTGACCGAATCGGGCGAGGGCATCCAGATCCGCGCCGTGCACCGCAGGGACGGCTTGGCCCGCGTCTTCGATCTCACCACCGACCTCTTCGGCTCGAACGACTACCGGCACCTGGTCGAGTCGCACGCCGAGCTGCTCAAGCAGGTCGGCCGCCCCGCGTTCAGAGTCGCCCTGGATCAGAAAGAGCGCACGGCGGGCTCCTTTGCCGAGCTGCGTCGCATGGTGATGGAGCTGGCGCGCCTGGGCGTGACGATGAACCGCTTCAAGGGCCTGGGCGAGATGAACCCCGAACAGCTGCGCGAGACGACGATGGACCCGTCGAGCCGCACGCTGGAGCGGGTGCGGATCGACGATGCCGCGGCCGCGGAGAAGGTCTTCACGGACCTGATGGGCGACAAGGTCGAGCCGCGCAAGGCGTTCATAGAACGCCACGCCAAGGAGGTCCGCTTCCTCGATGTGTAGGAGGGCGATCTAGATGGAGGGCGCCGAAGCCCTGACCGGGGGGCACATCGAAGAGCGCGAGCTGACCCACGAGATGCGCTCGTCGTACCTCGACTACGCGATGAGCGTGATCGTCGGCCGGGCGCTGCCCGACGTCCGCGACGGGCTGAAGCCGGTCCACCGCCGCGTGCTCTACGCGATGCACGACCTCGCCCTGCAGCCCAACCGCCCCTACCGCAAGTCCGCCTTCATCGTCGGCGAGGTGATGGGCAAGTACCACCCGCACGGGGATTCGGCAATCTACGACACCTTGGCGCGCATGGCGCAGGACTTCTCCCTGCGCTACATGCTGGTCGACGGCCAGGGCAACTTCGGCTCGATCGACGACGACCCGCCGGCGGCGATGAGGTACTGCGTCAGCGGCGACACTCGCGTGGCGACGCCGAATGGGACGGTTCGAATCGACTCGATCGTGCCGGAAGCCGATTCGAACTCGGACAACGAGATCGACATCGAGGTACTGGACAGGCTTGGACGTCTGGTGAGGGCCTCCAGGCTCTTCCATTCGGGCCAGCATCCAACGCTTCGACTTCGCACCGCGCAAGGTCACGAGCTCACCGGCACGCACAACCACCCGGTGCTCTGTCTAGTAGATATGGCCGGCGTGCCCCTTCTCCTCTGGAAGCTTTTGGAGGAGATCCAGCCGGGAGATCGGGTGCTCCTTCTGCGCTCTCAGGTCGAGCCGCTGCCGGCTCAGGATGTCGATGAGCTCTTTGGCAGTTACCTACGATCGGAGAAAGAGGGGCAATACATCGACAACCCCTCATCACCGATGGCAATGAGCACCGCGATCCTCGAGCGCATCCAGTCGCGAGAGGTGCGCGACGTCGTCTCCCCGCTGGTGACCGGCGACTACTTCTACGCCGAGGTCGAGTCGGTCGTCGATGCGGGAGTGCAGCCCGTCTACTCGCTCCGCGTCGAGACGGACGACCATTCGTTCCTCACCAACGGCTTCGTCAGCCACAACACCGAGGCGCGGCTGGCGCGGCTCTCTACCGAGCTGCTGCGCGACATCGAGGCCGACACGGTCGAGTGGGGACCGAACTACGACGAGTCCCAGCAGGAGCCGCTGGTGCTGCCGGCGCGCTTCCCCAACCTGCTGGTCAACGGTGCCTCGGGGATCGCGGTCGGGATGGCGACGAACATCCCGCCCCACAACCTGAGCGAGGCGATCGGCGCGGTCAAGGCCTACATCGCCAACCCGGGGATCGACCTGGAAGGGCTGATGGAGCACGTCAGGGGCCCCGACTTCCCCGGCGGCGGGATCATGAGCGCGGAAGGGATTCGCGACGCCTACGCCTCCGGCCGCGCCTCGGTCAGGGTAAGGGCCCGCGCCCACGTCGAGCCGCTCAAGGGCGGCCGCGAGGCGATCGTCGTCACCGAGCTGCCCTTCATGGTCAAGAAGGGGGGCGACGGCGGCCTGATCACCAAGATCGCCGACCTCGTCCGCGACAAGAAGATCACCGGGATCTCCGACCTGCGCGACGAGTCCGACCGCTCGGGCATGCGCCTGGTGATCGAGACCAAACGCGGCGGCGACCCGCCCGAGGTGGTGCTCAACCAGCTCTACAAGCGGACGCCGATGCAGAGCACGTTCGGGATCAACATGGTCGCCCTGGTCGACGGGGTGCCGCGCACGCTCAGCCTCAAGGAGATGATCGAGCACTACGTCGGTCACCAGCGCGAGGTGGTCATCCGCCGCACCCAGCACGAGCTGCGCCAGGCCGAGGCCCGCGCCCACATCCTCGAGGGCCTGCTGATCGCGCTCGACAACCTCGACGCGGTAATCGAGCTGATCCGCGCCTCGGCCGACACCGAGACGGCAAAGACCGGGCTGATCGAGCGCTTCGAGCTCTCCGCCGAGCAGGCCCAGGCGATCCTCGACATGCGCCTCGCCCGCCTCACGGCGCTGGAGTCCGACAAGGTGCGCGAGGAGCACGCGGCGCTGCTCGAGCGGATCGCCGAGCTGCGCGCGGTCCTCGGCGACCCGGCCCGGATCGACGCCGTGGTCGTCGAGGAGCTCGACGAGGTCGACAAGCGCTACGGCGACGAGCGCCGCACCGAGGTCACCCACTTCGAGGGCGACATGAACATCGAGGACATGATCGCCGATCAGCAGATGGTGATCTCGATCACCCACTCCGGTTACGCCAAGCGCCTGCCGCTCGCCACCTACCGCCAGCAGCGCCGCGGCGGCCGCGGGGTGATGGGGATGGACCTCAAGGAGGACGACTACATCGAGCACCTGCACATCTGCTCGACCCACGACTTCCTGCTCTTCTTCACCAACCGCGGCAAGGTCTACCGGCTCAAGGTCTACGAGCTGCCGGAGGGCTCGCGCACCGCGAAAGGGCGCGCCCTGGTCAACGTGCTGCCGCTGCGCGACGGCGAGAAGGTGACGGCGGTGATCCCCACCCGCGACTTCAGCGAGAACAAGTACCTGATCTTCGCCACCGCCGACGGACTGGTCAAGAAGACGGAGTTCAAGGCTTACAACACGCCGATTCGCGCCGACGGGATCATCGCGATCAAGATCCGCGACGGCGACGAGCTGGTCCAGGTGCGCCTCACCTCGGGCGACGACGACATCCTGCTCGTCTCCAAGTCCGGCAACGCCTCGCGCTTCTCCGAGGACAAGGTGCGGCCGATGGGCCGCGACACGAGCGGGGTCAAGGGCATGAACGTCTCGGCCAAGGTCGACGGCAAGCCCAACCGGGTGCTGGCGATGGACGTCGCTCGCGACGACTCCGAGCTCTTCGTCGTCACCGAAAACGGCTACGGCAAGCGCACCTCGGTCTCCGAGTACCCGGTCAAGGGCCGCGGCACCAAGGGCGTTCTGACCGCCAAGCTGACCGCGAAGAAGGGCGGCCTCGCCGGCGCCCTGATCGTCCGCGAGCACCAGGACCTCCTCTTCATCTCCCAAAACGGCATGGTCCAGCGCACCCAGGCCGGCGGCATCTCCCAGATGGGCCGCGCCACGCAGGGCGTCCGCGTGATGAACATGAAGGACGACGACTGCGTCAGCGCCGTGGCGTTGGTCATCGACGAAGAAGAGTCAGGCACGCCCGAGGATGACGGGCAGGAGCAACTGGACGGGTGATATGATGATTTCATATGAGCCGTCTTCTTTCCGTTTCGGTGCCTGACGATCTCGCTCAGGAAACAGAGGCGCTGGCCGTCGCTTTGGGCAAGACGAAGAGCGAGGTCGTTCGCGACGCGCTGCGGCGACAGGTGCGGATCGAGCGATTGGCCGAGCTGCAACGCTACGGTCGGGATCGCGCCGAGGCGCTCGGGGTCGGTCCCGAAGACGCCGAGGCGCTCGTCGACGAGCTCCGTTCGCAACGGGCCTGACCCTGCGCGTCCTCTGCGACACCAACGTCCTGGTCTCGGCGTTCATCGCTTCGGGGCCGCCGAGCCGGGTGCTCGAGGAGGCTATCGATGGGAACCTCATGCTCGTCCTCGCCGAACCCGTCGTCGAGGAGTTGCAGCGCATCCTCGTCTCCAAGCTCTCCTTCGAGCCCGACCGCTATCGCGAAATCGAGTCCCTGCTCGGCGATGTCGCCGCCGAGTCGATAGCGGCCCCCGAGGGCAAGTCTGCCCCCATCACCGGAGATCCCGACGACGACCTGATCCTTGCCTGCGCCGTCGCGGCCCAGGTAGACGCCCTGGTCTCGGGAGACCGAAAGCATCTCCTGCCGCTAGGGGCTCACGAGGGCGTGCGAGTCGTCACTCCCCAGGCGCTCTTGGCAGAGCTTCGTTCCTCCTAGGCCGCCGCGGGAAGGTACTGCTGCCAGGCCTCCGGGATGGAGGGGCTGGCTACTTGTATGAAGACGTTTGGGCCGGGGGCCTTGGGCTTGTTTTTGGGGTGCATGTGGATCTCCCTGGGGAGGCGGTTGCCCTTGCGGCGGTTGCAGGAGGCGCAGGCGGCGACGATGTTCTCCCAGACCGACTTGCCGCCGCGGCTGCGCGGGATCACGTGGTCGACGGTGAGCCCGGACTTGCGCGAGCCGCAGTACTGGCAGGTCCAGGAGTCGCGGGCGAGGACCGCGCGACGCGTGATCTTGCGTCGGTGCGCTTCGCGCGGAATCCGCACGTAGTTGACCAGGCGGATCACGTCGGGTCGCTCCATCGTCATCCGCTCCGAGTGGATCGCCCCCTCGCGCCGCTCCAGCAGCTCGGCCTTTTCCTTCAAGAGGAGCACGGCGGCTCGCCTCAGCGTGCAAACGTTGATCGGCTCATACGTTGCGTTGAGTACGAGAACTCTCGCCATCTTGCTCGGGAATTCTACGCAGGCGGGGGAGGGAACCGGGGAAGGGGGCGTCGCTCGCCCGGACAATTGCCGGCCTAATGAGGCCGGCAATTTGAGTATCCGCCCGTTCGAGCGACGCCCCCTCCCCCGGTTCTAACCGACCGGGTAACTGCCTAGAACTCGAACCGAGGCAGCCTTGGTCTTCAAAGCTTCAATGGCCTCAGCGACCGATGGATCTGACGTTCGGCCCTCGAGATCGCAGAAGAACATGTAGCGACCGAGTTCTGAGCGGAGGGGGCGGGACTCGATGCGGGTGAGGTTGACGTCGCGGGAGGAGAACTCCGTAAGAGCGTCCACGAGCGCTCCTGGGTGGTCAGCCCCCAACTCTGAGAACACTAGGGACGTCTTCCAGGTCTGATCCGCGTTGCCCGACTCCGGTTCCGCGCCGGCCGGAGCTATCCAGACGAAGCGGGTGACGTTGTTGGGCTCGTCCTCGATGCCCTCGCGGAGGATCTCGCAGCCGTAGAGGTCGGCCGCGGCGCGTGCGCCGATCGCGGCCCAGGGTTCGCTTGACTCGCTGACGACCCGGACGGCCTCGGCGGTGCTGCTGACGCCGCGCCGGTCGGCGGCCGGCAGGCTCTCGCGCAGGAAGCGGGCGCATTGGGCCAGCGGCTGGGGGTGGGAGAGCACCGCCTCGACTCGCTCGAGGTCGATCGGCTCGCGGGCGATCAGCATCGCCCGCACGGCGAAGTCGTGCTCGCCGACGATGGTCACCCCGGGGGCGTCGAAGGCCAGGGTGTCGAGGGTGCTGCGCACCGAGCCCTCGATCGAGTTCTCGAAGGGGACGAGGGCGCGGTCCGCCTCGCCGCGCTCGACCGCGAGGATCGCCTCGGAGATCGTCGCCGTTCGCAACGGCTCGAACTCAGCGCCCGGCAGCGCCTCCCGCAGCGCGTCCTCGGTGAAGGTTCCCGCCGGCCCCAGGTAGGCGATCCGCATTTTGGAACCTCCTATTCGAAGGAGACCGTGTAGCTGGCTTCGTTGTTTTCGGTGAGTTCCTCACCGGGCACCGCGGCGACGTTCACTTCCAGGGTCGTTTCGCCCTTTGGAGCCGGCGTCAGGGGAATCGAGACGGTTGAGGTTTCGCCCGCCCCGACGGTGCTGATCTCGCCCTCGATCGTGGTCCCGCCGGAGACCGAGACCGAGACTTTGATCCCGTTCTCCGTCGATTCGCCCAGGTTCTGCACTTCCACTTCCACTTCCGGGGTGCCTTCGCTGGCCACCGAGGTGACCGATTCGGCGCTCAGCGGCGTTCCGTTGACGCTCGTCCCGCCCAAGCCCAGGCCGTGGATGCCCGAGGTTTCGGCGCTCGAGGCGCCGCTGACCGCGCCCAGCGCGGCGCCGACTTCGCTTTCGTCGAGCCAGCGGGTGTCTTCGGGCACGAAGGCGCTCTCCGGCACGTCGTCGCCCTCGATGCCGTTGTCGGCGAGGACGCCGTCGATCTCGGGGCGGCTCACTTCGGCGTAGACGACGTCGCTCGCCAGCAGCGTCCCCATCTGCTTGGCGATCTTCGCCGTCGCCTTCTCGGCGCCGACGTCGCCGAGCGCGGTGCTCATCTGTTCGGCGATTTCGTCCATCGCGCTGGCGCGCAGCTCGTAGGTCAGCTCCAGCGAGCTCTGGGCGCTGCCCATGTCGCCGGGGGCGTCGAGGCCGTCGACGCGGCTGGCGTAGTTGTCCATCGCGCTGCGGTCGGCGTTGACCTGGTTGACGAATTCGGTGACCGAGAGCCCGCTCGGATCGGAGAGCTTGCCGAAGAAGGACTTGCTGGTCCGTTCGGTCTCTTCGACGATCTGAGTGACGTTGCGGGCGTAGTCGCTTAGCGCCCGATTCTTGCGCGCGTCGAGGCAGCCCTTGACCCCGAGCACGATCAGGATCAGGAGCAGCAGCGCTCCGCCGAGTGCCAGCCCGCGGCGCAGCAGGATCTGCTGGCGTTCAGGTCGGCGCGGTGGCCTTGGCCTGCGCACAGGCCGAGTTGCTGCTGACTCCTCCAAGACGATCTGCCCCTCCAGTGCGAGTTTGTTGGGCCGAGAGTATGAAGTTCGCCGCGCAGGACTGCTGTCCTGCGCGGCGAACAGTGGAAGGGTCGTGGTCGGCTCGCTGGTCCTCAACCGCTTCCTGATCGAGCGCCGGATCGGCAGCGGCGGCTTCGGCACGGTCTACGAGGCGTGGGACGGGCGCTTGGAGCGCTCCGTCGCGGTCAAGGCGATAGAGGCGAGTGGCAGCCGCGGTTCGGGACGGGTTCTGCGCGAGGCGCAGGCGGCGGCCCGCCTCAACCACCCGGGGATCGTCACGCTCTACGAGATGGGCGAGCAGGACGGCAACGCCCTGCTGGTCACCGAGCTGGTCGAGGGCTCGACCCTGGCCGAGCTCAACCGCGAGGACGCCCTAAGCGACCGCGAGATCGCAGAGATCGGCGCCGATCTCTGCGAGGCCCTCGACCACGCGCACGACCGTGCCGTGGTGCACCGCGACGTCAAGCCCCAGAACGTGCTCGTCACCGCGGACGGCGAGCCGCGGGCGAAGCTGATGGACTTCGGGGTGGCGCGCCTCGCCGACGCTGCCGCCCTGACCGCACCCGGCGACGTCGTCGGCACGCTCGCCTACATGGCGCCCGAGCAGGCGGAGGGCCACACCGCCGGGCCCGAGGCCGACGTCTACTCGCTCGGCCTGATGCTCTACGAGTGCTGGAGCGGCGAGAACCCCAATCGCCGCGCGACGCCCGCCGCCACCGCCCGCGCGATCGGCGACCGCCACCGCCCGCTGCGACGGCTGCGGCCCGACCTGCCGCGTGAGCTCGTCGCCACGGTCGATGCTTGTCTCGAGCCGCGACCGGATCGCCGCCCTTCGCTCGAGGAATTGGGCACGGCGATCGAGGGCTCCCTCGACCTGCTCGCCGAGGACCCTCCCCGCCACGGCGCTTCGCCGCGGCTGAGGGTCGCGGCCGTCGCGCTCGCCGTCGCGCTCGCCGCCTGGCTGGCCACCGGTCACGGCCTCCTCCTCCCGTAGGATTTCAGGCCGGTTTCAGGCCTACCGGGCCTCGGTCGCGTCCCCCGAAAAGGAGCCACGAATCAGCGTCCTACGCAATCTCGAGAGTCGGATCGAAGGCCTCGTCGAGGGGATCTTCAGCCGTGCCTTCAGCTCCGAGGTGCAACCGGTCGAGCTCGCCCGCAAGCTGGCCAAGGAGATGGACGCCCACAAGACCGCCGGCGTCGCCCGCGTCTACGTGCCGAACGAGTACACGGTCTACCTCTCCAGCCGAGACCGCGGCAAGGTCGAGGGCTACGAGCGCTCGCTCGAGCAGGAGCTCTCGGGGTACCTGCTGGAGCACGCGCGCCGGCGCGGATACGACCTGCTGACCCGGCCCGCGGTGGAGTTCAAGACCGACGAGCGCCTGCGCCTGGGCGAGTTCGGCATCCAGACTCGGCTGGTCAAGCCGCCCGCTCACGAGGGCGAGGAGGCGAGCCAAGGCGAGGAGGGGCACACGATGGTCTACTCGGCGGTCAGGGAGGCCGCGCCGCCGAAGGAGGCCGAGCGAACCGCCCCGACCGTCGCGACGCGCGCCGTCGTCGCCCTCGACGACCGCCGCTACGTGCTCGACGGCCCGCGCGCGACGATCGGCCGTTCCAAGCAAGCCGAGTGCGTCCTTCCCGATCCCAACGTCTCGCGCCGCCACGCGGAGCTGAGCCGTTCGGCGACCGGCGACTGGACGATCGCCGACCTCGGTTCGACCAACGGGGTCAAGGTCAACGGCAGGCGGGTCGCCTCGACCCGCCTCAGTCCCGGAGACCGGGTCACGGTGGGAACGACGACCTTCGAGTTCGACATCGAGCAGTGAGCGTCAGGCCCCCGTGGACTACGAGCCCATCTCGGTAGCCCTCAAGTTCGGCTTCATCGCCGTTCTCTATCTCTTCCTGCTTTGGGTCGCGCGCAGCGCGCTGAAGGACCTGCGGCGCACGACCTCGCCGGCACCCAACGCGACCGGCTTCCACCCGATCGCGCCCCAGCCTGCCCAGATGGCGCCGGAGACGTGGCTCGTCGCCGAACGGGGCGGCGGCCTCGAGCCCGGCGAGCGCTTCGACTTGATCGGCGGCCTCTCGATCGGCCGCTCCTCGGGAGCGGACGTGAGGATCGCCGACCGCTACGCCTCCGGCGTGCACGCGAGGATCTTCAGCCGTGACGGCCGCACGTACATCGAGGACATGAACTCGACCAACGGAACCCAGCTGAACGACGCGACCCTGAAGGGCGAGGCCGAGCTGATCGACGGCGACGTGGTGAAGATCGGCGACACCGAGCTCAGGTTCGAGGCCCATGCTTAGGATCGACGACCAGGCCTTCCGCACCGACACCGGCCGTCAGCGCAGCGCCAACGAGGACTCCTTCTTCGTCCGCGCGCCGATCTTCGTCGTCGCCGACGGCATGGGCGGCGCCCAGGCCGGCGAGGTGGCCTCGCGCACGGCGGCCGATGCCTTCGACGTCGACCTGCCCGACGGGCCGCCGGAGAAGGTCCTGCGCGAGACGATCCTCGCTGCCAACCGCCGGATCCACGACCTCGCCCGCGCCGACCCGTCGCGGGCCGGGATGGGCACCACGCTGACCGCGGCGATCGTCGACCCGGCCGGCGAAGAGGTGGCGATCGGCCACGTTGGCGACAGCCGCGCCTACCGCTTGCGCGACGGCCGGCTCGAACAGCTCACCCGCGATCACTCGCTGGTCGAGGAGATGCGCCGCAAGGGCCAGATCACCGACGCTCAGGCGGAGGACCATCCGCAGCGCTCGATCATCACGCGGGCGCTCGGCCCCGAGCCCGAGGTCGAGCCCGACGTGCACACGGTCGCCGGCTCGCCCGGGGACGTCTTCCTGATCTGCTCCGACGGCCTGACGACGATGGTGAACGAGGAGCGGATCGCGAAGCTGCTGGGCGACGCCGGCTCGATGGAGGCCGCGGTGCGGGCCCTGGTCGAAGAGGCCAACCGGGCCGGCGGGCGCGACAACATCACCGCCCTCGCCTTCCGCCTCGAGGACTCCGCCGCGCCCCAGCGCCAGGTCGAGCAGCCGACCCTCCTCGGCCCCGGGGCCGAGGAGGCTGGCCTGACCGCCACCGAGGTGCGCCGCCGCGCCGCCGCCGCGGCCGCCCGCGAGCGTCGCGAGCAGCTGGCGTTGAGGCCGCCGCGCCGCCGCCCGCGGCGCGCCCTGACGGTCGTCGGCGTGCTCGTCCTGCTCGGCGCCGCGGCCTTCGGCGCCTGGTACGGCAACCGCCAGGTCTGGTTCCTCGGCACCGACGACGCCGGTCGCGTCGCCCTCTACCGCGGCCTGCCCTACCGCCTTCCGCTCGGCGTCGACCTCTACGAAGAGCGCTACGCCAGCCCGATCCAGACCGAGGCCCTGCCGAGCCGCCGCCGCGACGCCGTCACCGGCCACGACCTGCGCTCGCGCGACGACGCCGCCTCCCTGATCGAAGACATCGAACGCACCGCCGAAAGCCCGCCCCCGGCGGACGGGGGCAAGTCTCAGGGGGCGAATGAACGCGCGAAATAGGGAGCTGATGGCGCTGGTACCGGTGGCGCTTCTGCTCACCGCCGGGTTCACGGCCGTCTTCGCCCAGGAGAGCGCCCGGATCGACAACGCCAGCCTCGTCTACGGCGCCTACTTCCTCGCTATCTGCGTGGCCACCCACCTCTACCTGCGCATCCGTCTGCCCAACGCCGATCCCTACCTCTTCCCACTGGTCGCGCTGCTCACCGCTTTCGGCCTGGTGATGATCTACCGCATCGACCCGACCCTGGCCCGCGACCAGGCCAACTGGTTCGTGCTCGGGCTCGTCCTCTTCGCGCTGACGATCCAGTTCTTGCGCGACTACGAGGTGCTGGAGCGCTACCGCTACACGATCGCGGTGGTCGGCCTGCTGCTGCTGCTGGCGCCGCGGCTGCCGGGGATCGGCCAGCAGGTCAACGGCGCCTACCTCGGGGTGAAGCTCGGCCCGCTCGCCTTCCAGCCGGCCGAGTTCTCGAAGATCTGCCTCGTCGTCTTTCTCGCCAGCTACCTGCGCGAGCACCGCGAGGTGCTGATTGTCGGAGCGCGCCGGGTACTCGGGGTGACCCTTCCGCCCCTCAAGCACTTCGGTCCGATGCTGGTCGTCTGGGGCGCGTCGATGTTCATGCTCGTCTTCATCCGTGACCTGGGCAGCTCGCTGATGTTCTTTGCTGCCTTCCTCGCCCTGCTCTACGTCGCCACGGGGCGCTTCTCCTTCGTCGTCATCGGGATGGGGATGTTCCTGCTCGGTGCCTGGTTCTTCGCCGCGACGGTCCCGCACGTGCACGAGCGGGTCGACGTCTGGCTCGACCCCTACGCGCATCCGCACAAGAGCGGGTACCAGATCCTGCAGTCGATCTTCGCCCAGGCCGACGGCGGCCTCTTCGGCAAGGGCTTCGCCCAGGGACTGATCACGATCCCCGGCAGCCACCCGCCCGCGGCGCTGCTGCCGGCGGCCCAGACCGACACGATCTACTCGCTGATCGTCAACGAGCTCGGCCTCTTCGGCGCCTGCGCCGTGATCCTGATCTACCTGCTGATCTCGGCGAGGGGGTTCAAGATCGCGCTTCTGGCCGACGACGGCTTCTCGAAGCTGCTGGCGACCGGGCTGACGGCGGTCTTCGCGATCCAGGCCTTCGTGATCATCGGCGGCGTCACCCGGGTGATCCCGCTGACCGGCGTCACCCTGCCCTTCATCAGCTACGGCGGCAGCTCGATCGTCGCCAACTTCGTGCTCCTCGCCCTGCTGCTCCTGGTCTCCGATCGAGCCCGCCGTGAGGTGACCCGTTGAACCGGCAGATCGTCCAGCTCTTCGCCTTCGTCGTCGTCCTCTTCGCCGTGCTCATCGGCTTCACCTCGTACTGGTCGGTCTTCGACGCCAAGGCGCTGCGCGAAGAGAACGCCAACAAGCGGCCGCTGCTCGAGCAGCAGCAGATCAGGCGCGGTCGCATCCTCGCCGCCGACGGCACGGTGCTCGCCAAGTCGGTGCCGAAGGGCCAGGGGTCCTCGCTGCGTTACGTGCGTCGCTACCCGGAAGGAGCCCTCTACGGCCACCCGATCGGCTACAGCTACGTGGAAGAGGGCGACAGCGAGTTCGAGCAGTTCCACAACGACGAGCTGGTCGGCAACGAATCCGAATTCAGCTCGATCCTCGACGAGCTCCGCGGCCACACGCAGGAGGGCAACGACGTCGTCACCAACCTCGATCCGGCGGCGCAGGCCGTCGCCCTCTCCGACCTCGAAGCGGTCGGGTTCGGCGCCGTCGTCGCGATCGAACCGAAGAGCGGCAGGGTCGAGGTGATGGCCTCGAACAAGCCCTTTGACCCGAACCGGATCCCCTACGAACTCTCCAGGTTCAACCGCAACACGATCGAAACGCCGCTCTTCGACCGGGCGACGCAGGGGCTCTACCCGCCCGGTTCGACCTTCAAGGTCGTGACCGCCGCGGCGGGGTTGGAAAGCGGGGCGATCACCCCGGAAACCGCCTTCGCGGCGCCCTCGCCGCTGGAAGTCGAAGGCACGCCCCTGCAGAACGACTTCAACGAGAGTTTCGGGCCGATAACCCTCGACACGGCGCTGACCAACTCGGTCAACACCTGGTTCGGCCAGCTCGGCCAGAAGGTGGGTCAGGAGCGCCTCTTCGAAACGATGGAAAAGTTCGGCTTCAACTCGACGCCGCCGATCGACCTGCCCGACGACCAGGTCTACGCGAGCGGGGTCTACTCCGAAGAACACCTCCTGCACCGCGACGACCCCGTCGACGTCGCCCGCGTCGCGATCGGCCAGGAGCGGCTGCTGGCATCGCCGCTACAGATGGCGATGGTTGCCGCCGCGGTGGCCAACGGCGGCAAGCTGATGAAGCCGCAGCTCTGGAGCCGGGTCGTCGATCCCGACGGGCGGACGATCGAGCGCCTCGAGCCGAGCCAGTACAGCCAGCCGGTCAGCGAGGAGACGGCGGCCGATCTGAACGCCGCGATGCAGGGCGTGGTCAGCGAAGGCACCGGGACCAACGCGGCGATCGAAGGCGTGACCGTGGCGGGCAAGACCGGCACGGCGGAAACGCCCTACAACGAATCCTGCGGCGGCGGCACCGAAGAGAACCAGGCCTGGTTCATGGGCTTCGCCCCGGCCGAGGACCCGACGATCGCGATCGCGGCAACGGTCGAGTGCACGACCCAGTTCGGCAACGACGTCGCCGCGCCGATCTTCCGCGACGTGGCGGAAACGATTCTGGCGGGCGAATGAGAGACTGCCGCCGTGCCTGACGTCAGCCAGGGCAGCATCGTCGACGAGCGGTACCAGGTCCTCGAGCGCATCGGCGCCGGGGGGATGGCCGACGTCTGGCTGGCCGAGGACCGCCATCTGCAGCGCCAGGTGGCGCTCAAGGTCCTGCACTCCCGCTTCGCCCAGGACCGCGAATTCGTCGAGCGCTTCCGGCTCGAGGCCGAGGCGGCCGCCGGCCTGCAGCATCCCAACGTGGTCGCGGTCTACGACCGCGGCGACGTCGACGGCACCTATTACATCGCGATGCAGTACCTGCAGGGCCGCACCCTGAAGGAGCTGATCGACGCCGGGCTGGCGCCCGAGGAGGCGGTGCGCCTGATCCGCCAGGTGCTCGAGGGGGCGCGCTTCGCCCACCGCCACGGCGTCGTCCACCGCGACCTGAAGCCGCAGAACGTGATCGTCGACTCCGAGGGCAAGGCGACCGTGACCGACTTCGGCATCGCCCGCGCCGGCGTCTCGGAGATCACCCAGGCCGGGGCGGTGATGGGGACGCCGCACTACCTCTCGCCCGAGCAGGCGCAGGGCCAGGAGGTGACGGCGGTCTCCGACCTCTACTCGATCGGCGTGATGCTCTACGAGGCGCTGACCCGCCGCGTCCCGTTCGAAGGCGACTCGGCGGTCGCCGTGGCGATGAAGCAGGTCGCCCAGGCGCCGCAGCGCCCGAGCACGATCAACCCCCAGGTCTCTCCGGCCCTCGACGCGGTCGTGATGCGGGCGCTCGAGAAGGACCCCGGGCAGCGCTTCCAGAGCGCCGACGCCTTCATCGCCGCCCTCGACGCGGCGCTCAAGGACCCCGGCGGGGGAATGACCGGCACGGCGGCCTTCGCGCCGCTGCCGCCGGTGGTGGCGACGCCGGAGGAGCCGGTGGCGGAGGGCTACGAGGAGGAGAGGCGGCGCTGGTGGCTTTGGGCGCTGATCGGGCTGGCGATCCTGATCGGCGTCCTGGCCGGGCTGGCGCTCACCCGCGACAGCAGCACCGAAGTGCCGAACGTCACCGGCAGCCCGGAAAGCACCGCGATCTCGCTGCTGCGCGAAGACGGCTTCAAGATCGGTGAGATCCGGCGCGTGCAGCGCGAAGCGCCGGCCAGCACGGTGCTCGAGCAGGACCCGGCCGCCTCGCCCCCCGCCGACGAAGCGGCGCTCGACTGTGCCTTCCTCAGCTTCTTCTGCTCGAAGCCGAAGGTCGACCTGACGGTCAGCGCCGGCCCGGGCAGCGCCAAGGTGCCGTCCAGCGCCGGCCTCACCCGCGCCGAGGCCGAAGAAGCGTTGAAGGACGCCGGCTTCGACCCGAAGGTCGAACTCGCGCACTCCGAAAAGGTCGAGGAAGGCCTGGTCGTCAGCTCGCAGCCATCGGGAGGGCAGACGGCCGAACGCGGCACCGAAGTGCTGCTGCGGGTCTCCAGCGGGCCGAAGCTGGCCAAGGTCCCGGTTCTGGTCGGCACGCAGCGCGGCGTCGCGGTGCAGCAGATCCGCGGCCGCGGCTTCGTGCCCAGCGTCGAGGAACGCGAGAGCTCCGAACCGGCCGGGCAGGTGATCTCGCAGGCGCCGAGCGCCGGCTCGCAGCTGCCGCCGGGCTCGACGGTCTCGATCGTCGTCTCCAAGGGCGAAGAAAAGGCGACCGTGCCGAACGCGATCGGCAAGCTGCGGGCCGAAGCCGTCGAAGAAGTCCGCGCCGCCGGGTTGAAGCCGACCGTCTCCGAACAGCTGACCGAAGTCGAAGCGCAGATCGGTCGCGTCACCGACCAGTTCCCGCCACCCGGCTCGGAAGTGGAGCCGGGCTCGAGCGTGACCCTGGTCGTCGGCAAGCGAGGTGCCGGCGCGGTCGAACCGGAAGCCGGAGAAGAATGAGGGTCGCCGTCCTCAGCGGCGGCCGCTCCTCCGAGCACGACGTCTCGCTGCGCTCTGGGGAGGCGGTGGCACAGGGGCTCGCGGCGGCGGGTCACGAGCCGGTCGCGGTGACGATCTCGCGGCAGGGGTCGTGGAGCGTCGAGGGCGCGCCGATCGCGCTGGTCCCGGGGGAGGGTCTGCACGGCGCCGAGGTCGCCTTCCCGGCGCTGCACGGGCCGTTCGGCGAGGACGGCAGCGTCCAGGGCGTGCTCGAGTGGCTCGACGTCCCCTACGTCGGCTCCGACGTCCTCTCCTCGGCGATCTGCATGGACAAGCTGACCCTGAAGCGTCTCTACGCCCAGGCCGGGCTGCCCCAGGTCGAGTTCGTCGGCGTCGGCGAGCCGGGCTGGCGCGAGCGCTGCGAGGCGATGGGCGCGCCGCTTTGGGTAAAGCCGTCGCGACTCGGCTCGAGCGTCGGCATCTCCCGTGTCGAGTCGGTCGGCGGCGAGCTCGACGAGGCGGTCGCGCTGGCCCGTCGCCACGACCCGCGGGTGATCGTCGAGGCCCACGCCGCCGGCCGCGAGGTCGAGTGTTCGCTGCTCGGCAACGAGCAGGTCGAGGCCTCCACTCCAGGCGAGGTCGTCGCCGACGGCGACTGGTACGACTACGAGACCAAGTACCGCGACGGCGGCATGGAGCTCGTCGTGCCCGCCCCGATCTCCGAGGAGCAGCTAGCCCGCGTCCGCGAGCTGGCCGTCCGCGCCTTCGAGCTCGGCGGCTGCGCCGGCCTCGCCCGCTGCGACTTCTTCGTCGACCCCGCCGGCCCCGTCCTCGTCAACGAGGTCAACACGATCCCCGGCTTCACCCAGACCAGCGTCTACGCCAAGCTCTGGGAGGCCTCCGGCATCGAGTACCCGGCCCTCTGCGACCGGCTGGTCCATCTGGCCGTCGAGCGGCACCAGCGAGCCCGCTCCTACGAGTGCTGAGCGTCGCGCGGTCTACCATCCGAAGGGATGGATGCCTTCAAAGGCGATCAATCTAGATGGTGGTCAGACCCATCCGCGATGCAGAAATACCTGGACGAACTCCGCAGTTCTTTCGATCCAGCCGCTCACCACTTGGTCATGGTCTGGCCCTATCGCAACCAGGTTTGGGAGCTGAAACCAGGGTGGAACAGGATTGGCCGCAGCGCATCCGCCGACATCCGCCTCGACGATCCGTCTGTAAGCCGCCGCCATGCGCTTGTGGTGATAAAGGTCGGGGAGCGCGCCCGAATTCTCGATGATCGCAGCCTTGCGGGCGTGTTTGTGAATGACGAGTCTGTCGAGTGGGCGGCGCTCGATAACGCGGACCAAGTGGAGATAGGTGCGTTCAGGTTCATCTACTTTGCTCCTACCGCCCCGGCGGCCGTACAGAAGGAGGCCCAAGCCGCTGCTGAAGCTCGCGGCGATCCACTGAGTCTTGGCATGGTGCCCGAGAGTTGGCAGGAGGCCATTGGTCCGATGCTCGCCGCGCCCGATGTCGAGATCCACGTACCGGTCGAAGGCCACGGGGGAGTAGCGACAGCTTCGCGAACAGCGATGCTGCTTTTCGCGCACGACGACTTCGGCCAAGAGTTGTATCCCGCGTTCCAGTTCGATACCGAGGGCAGGCCGTTCCTCGCAGTGGAACCGTGTCTGCGGGAGTTTCTGGGTGCCGGACTGGATCCGTACACAACGGCGGCTTGGTTTGTCACGCCGCAACGTGGCCTCGAGGGCCTTTCTCCGGCGAATTGGATGCGCGGCGGCGGTACCGACGCCGTGCTGGTGGAGGCGGCGCGCCGCTCAGCCGCGCTATTCAGGCGCTAGTGATTTTGAGCCCGTTGGCGTGGCCACCGCTCGACCTCGACGAGTTTCCGAAACACGTCGTTGTTTCTTCGACCCAGCTGTTTCGCATTCATCGGAAAAGCCATGGACCATGGTGGTTTTCCCGCGATGGCTCCGGTCGGTTCGATCTGGTGTCCTTCGGAAAACACGGAACGTGCTATCTGGCCGAAGAGGAGATCGGCAGCTTCGTCGAGGTCTTTCGGGATACCTCCCCGATCGCGCCGGTGGCCACGATCGAGCGCGGCACCAGCGTATGCGCTTTTCCGAGCGATCTGGTCGTGGCGGATTGCACTTCTCGCGCGGCCCGGGGATTCGGCGTTACAGCGGAGCTCCATTCCGGCCGGGACTACAGCCGTTCTCAAGCCTGGGCGGTGGCACTGGCACTGGCGGGCTTTGACGGAATTCGGTATTTCGTGAGTCACGACCCGGCTCAGAGTCTGGTCGGAATCGCGCTTTTCGGGACAGTCGGGGATACGCCCGGTAGCAATCGCCTGAGAGATATCGATCCCGATGTGCTGAAAATGGCAGAGCTGCAATTTGGCTTGCAGATCCTGCCTACGACGTAGCGCCGGGGCAAGTCACCGCAGCAACTCGATGTCGCTGATCTCGACCTGGTAGCGGCCGGGCTGGTCGCGGGCTTCTGAGGCCTTGTTGAACCAGAGCAGGAAGTACTTGGCGGGGGAGGGGACGGTGAGGTCGATTTCCTCGGTCGAGGAGGCGCCGACGGCAATGCCCACCGGTTCGCCCCATTCGTCGATTTCCTCGGGCGGGCCGGAGGCGGCGGCGAAGACCTGGGCGTCCCAGCCGGGAGTCGGGGTGCGGACGATCATCTTCTGGGGTCGCGCCGGCGCGCTCGTCGTCACGTAGACGCCGACGCCGGGGTCGGGGCCGGTCTTGGTGCCGGCGAAGGTGTCGGAGTCGTAGTGCTCGGTTTCCCAGGCGGTGCCCGTAGGGTCGCCGTCGCTGACCAGGCCGACCTTGCTGCCGACCTCTTCGCCGTCGCCCTGGGGGTCGTAGTCGGTCGCCGACTCGATCGCGATCGGCGCGCCCTTGCCCTTGTTGGCGCCGCCCCCCCCGGCGCCGTCGGAGATCAGCTTCACCGCGGCCAGGGCCCCGCCGGCGACCAGCAGGACGAGGACGACCGTGACCCAGCTCCAGTGCCGCCGTCCTGAGAGCTCCCGCTTCGGCGGCGGCACCGCTTCGAGCACGGCGGTCGCCCCGCCCGCGGTCGAGCCGGCCCGCGCCGCCTCGACCTCGAGGGCGGTCGAGAGGTCGTCGATCATCTCGCCGACGTCCTGGTAGCGCTCGGCGGGATCCTTGGCCGTCGAGCGCTCGACCACGAGCGCGACGGCAGCCGAGAGCTCCGGCCGCCGCCGCTGCACGTCCGGCAGCTCCTCGTTGACGTGCTTCATCGCCACGCCGACCTGGCTGTCGGCCTGGAAGGGAACCTGGCCGAGCAGCATCTCGTAGAGGACGACGCCGAGCGAGTAGACGTCGGAGCGGGGGTCGACCTGGCGCCCCATCGCTTGCTCGGGGGAGACGTAGTCGGTGGTGCCGAGCACGCGCCCGGTCGCCGTCATCCCGTCCTGCTCGAGCTGGCGCGAGATGCCGAAGTCGGTCAGCTTCGCCCGGCCCTCGCCGTCGATCAGGACGTTCTGCGGCTTGATGTCGCGGTGGACCATGTTGCGGGCGTGGGCGACCGAGAGTCCCCGAGCGACCTCGATCGCGTAGGCGATCGCCTCCTGAGGGTCGAGAGCGCCCTCGCGCGCGATCTGCTGCTTCAGCGTCTCGCCCTCGACATACTCGAAGACGATGTAGGGGTGACCGCCGTCCTCGCCGGCGTCGATCACTGAGACGACGTTGGGGTGCGAGAGCTTGGCGACCGAGCGCGCCTCCTGGCGGAAGCGCTGAATCTGCTCGGCCTGCTCGGACATCTCGCGGTGCATCACCTTGACCGCGACCTGGCGGTCGAGCGTCTGGTCGCCCGCCAGGTAGACGGTCGACATGCCGCCGCTGCCGAGCTTGGCCTCCAGCCGGTAGCGGCCGGAGAGCACGGTGCCGATCATCGCGCTGCTTGTCGAGGGCTCTGCCATCTGCGTGAGAGCATTGTCGGTTACCTGCGTGTTTCAGGTTCGTCGCCTGGCCTCGTGGGCCTGCCATCTCACGCGTCATCCGCTCCGGGCTCGAAATCGCTCGGGAGCTTTGACATCGATATGGGGAGTTGAAAGGGTCCGCGCATGAATCGTCGGGGCGCGCGGCTCGCGATCGCGATCGGGGTTCTCCTCCTCTCCCTTTTCGCCGACCTCGCCTTAGAAGCGTTACTGCGAGTGGACGAAGAAAGAACACGCTTTCTGGGGCAGTGCCGAAAAGCCGACAAAGAAGGTGTCCCGCCGGCGACCCTGCTCGCCTCCGCCGCGCCGGTGGGCGAAGCCGAAGAAGTGAACGCACTGCCGGCGCCGGAGCGCGCCGAATTGGGAGAGCTGCCGGTCGCCGGGCCCGACGCCGAGCTCGCCAGGCGGTATGAGCCGATCCTCAACGTGGGCAAGGCCGACCGCTTCTGGCCCATACCGGTGCCGACGGTTCTGCGCTTCGAGCTGGAAAAGCACTTCACCACGCTCGTCAGCCGCACGCGGACCCTGGAACCCGTCGGCATCTCGGACCTGCGCCCCAACGGCGGGCCGGGCCAGTACCTCGACTACCCGGCGCAGCTCGACCACGTCGAGGACGAGTTCTGCTCCCAGGGTCGCGCGCTGGGGATTCTGACCACGGACCTCGCTCAGTGGCGCCTCGATCCGGACCTCCTCGAACCGGCCCGCTCGGCCCAGTTCTACTTCTTCGATCATCCGGTCAAAGGGGGTGGCAGGGACCTCCAGTACTGGTTCTTCTACGCCCTCAACTACCTCCCGGAGCTAACCGACAACGCCACCTTCCTCATCGACCCGATCTCTTCGATCGCGGCGAACGCCGATTTCCACGAGGGTGACTTCGAGCACGTGACGGTGCAGCTTCGCGACCGCGGCGGCGCCCTCGTGCCGACCGCGGTGAAGATGGCGCGCCACAAGGGGGAGGACCGGACGATTCCCTGGGACTCGCCGGAACTGCAGCGCAGCGGCGACCACCCGGTGGTCTACGCCGGGTTCGGCGGCCACGCCAGCTACGAAAGATGCGGGAGGCACAATAGGCACGCCCTCGGCTTCATTCGCTTGACCGACTGGGCCCTCTGCGGCGAAACCCGGAACTTCGTCTTCGGGTCGGAAACCCCGCTCGTCGACCTGCGCGGTGTGTCCTGGGCGTGCTGGCCCGGTCACTTCGGCGAGGTCCCGCGAAGCTCGATCATCCCCGAACTCCTCGTCGCCGGCCCGCGCAGCCCCTATTTCCAGGACGACGCGGACGTTCGTCGCGAACTATGCCCGCGGCACTGAGGCCTACTGGTCAAGAGGCTCGGTCGCCCGTCCGATCCGCCGGGCCGCGGGGTGATGACGCCGCAAGACATCGAGCGCCGCGGCCTCTTCGTCGGCCGCGACCACGCAGCAGAAGCCGCAGCCCATGTTGAAGACCTCGTGCATCTCCTCGTCTGACGTGCCGGAGCGCTCCTGGACAAGGGCGAAGATCGGTGGCACGGATAGCGGGTCGTCGATCTCGTAGCCGACGTCGGCGGCGAGGCGGAGCAGGTTGCCGAGGCCGCCCGAGGTGATGTGGGCGAGGCCCCGCACCTCGACCTCGGAGCGCAGCAGCTCCATGACTGGCTTGACGTAGATCTCGGTCGGCTCGAGCAGCACCTCGCCGAGCGGACGGCCGAAGCGGCCTTCGGGGTCCCCGTCGAGCGGCAGGCCCTCGAGCGCCGAGCGGGCGAGTGTGTAGCCGTTGGAGTGGATGCCGGAGGAGGGCAGGCCGATCACCGCGTCGCCGGGCCGCACGGCCGAACCGTCGACGATCGCGTCGAGGGCGACGGTGCCAAAGCAGGCGCCCGCGACGTCGAAGCCGCGCACCATGTCGCCGAGCTGGGCCAGCTCGCCACCGGGGATCTCGATCCCGGCCAGCTCCGCTCCCCGCGCCAGGCCGACGCCGATCTGCTCGCAGACATCCGGGTCGGCGCGCTCGATCGCGATGTAGTCGAGCATCGCCAACGGCTCGGCTCCGACGCAGATCACGTCGTTGACGTTCATCGCCACGCAGTCGATGCCGACGGTGTCGAAGCGGCCGAGCTGCTCGGCGACGAGCAGCTTCGTCCCCACCCCGTCGGTGGAGAGCGCGATCCCGGTTCGCTCGTCGAGTCGGATCACGCTTGCGTAGTGCCCCGGCAGCGGCACCTGGCGCGAGGGACGGCCGAGCTCGATCGCGCTCAGCGCCCGCACCAGCCCGGCGACGGCAGAGTCGGCCGCGCCCTGGTCGACCCCGGCCTTCGCGTAGGCGTCGCCGCTCATGAAGCCGATTCTTTCAGCAGCGTCAGCCGCCCACCGGCGCGTAGCGGTTGTGCAGCATCAGGTCGTTGCCATCGGGGTCGGTGAAGAGCGCCATGTGGCAGACGCCAGTGTCGAGCGTCTCGCCGTTGAACTCGACCCCCTTTGCCTCCAGCTCCGCTCGCGCCGCGCCGACGTCGTCGACGTGCAGCGCCGGGTGGGCGTTCTTCTGGGGCGCGAACTCCATCCCCATCTTCTCCGGCTCCCAGATGCCGAAGCAGGTGTCGCCCGCCCAGAACTCGAACTGGCCGTGCTCGTCCGGCCGCAGGCCGAGCGTCTCGACGTAGAAGCGCCGCGAGCGCTCGGCGTCGCGCGACGGAATCCCTATGAAGTCTGTCTTGGTGATCATCGGCTCCTATCCCTTCAGTCGGCTGGCCAGATCTGACGGAGATTCGAAGGCATATTCCCTTCCCACCCTCCGTCGCGCAAGCAAGCCTCGATCGGCAAGGCGCGAGAGATCGGCTCGCGCCGTCTCATGTGTGACGCGATGAGTCTCGGCGTGTTCGTTGAACGTGTAGCTGCGGCCGGGGTGCCTCAGAGCGTCCGAGAGCAGGGCGAGCTGCCGGTGGTTGAAGCCGTCGCCATCATGGATAAGGGCCTCGACTTCTCTGATCTCGCCCATATTGCGGTTCAGGTAGTCGTGCAGCTCACTGATTGCCCGTTCGATCACGCCTAGCTGGTGGATCAGGAAGTAGGTGACGTCTCCCTCGTCGGTCTCGGTTTCCAGAAAAGCGCGTTCGTATTGAGCGGGTGCCTCTCTGAGGATCTTCGAGATCGGCAAGTACTCGACCAGCCAGTAGCCATGCTTGCGCATCGACCAGAAAAAGAGGATTCGAGCTGTTCGTCCGTTGCCGTCCAGGAACGGATGGTCGTATGCCAGGCAGAAGTGCAGGAGGATCGCGCGGAGCACCGGATGCACGAACTGCTCGCTGTCTTCGTCTTCGTTTGCGAAATCACAGAGATGACGCAACCGTTCGGGCAGTTCCTCGGCGGGTGGAGGGGTATGGACCCGACGCCCGTCGTCATGGTCATAGACGGCGACTCGCTCTTCGCCCGGCTGCTGGAGCCTGCCCGCTGCGCCGGGGTCGTTCAAAGTGCCGTCGGTGACTAGTCGGTGAAGCTCGAGAACCGTGTCGGGTGTGAGGACTCCACCCATCTCGTCGCGCATGAATTGCAGTGCGCGGTAGTTGTTGACCACCATTCGCTCACTGCGATCCTTCGGCTCGCGACCGCTCCTGAGCAGTTCCTTCGCGACCCGCCTCGACGTCGTGGCTCCCTCTAGCTGGCTCGAGCGGATTGCCTCCTCCATCAGCGAGTTGACCAGGTAGCGCTTGCGTGCCTGGTGGTCGTTGGTCACGACCTCGTCCATTGCCACCTCTCCGGCGCAGCGCTGGTCGATGTGATGGAGGCTGCGCAGCAACAGGTCCGGGAGGCCGTATCTAAGGGGTGTTCCATATTCGCCAGCCAACGGAAGAAGTCGCATGCCGGGTCGTCGCTCGATCTGCTTGATGCGCCACCACCACTCCCTTGAGGTGAGGCCGTCTGGTGGCTTAAGTCGCCGCAGCTTGTCCCAGTGCAGGTAGCGATTGCTCTCGCGTGGATCGGATGCAAGGACAGAGATGTCAATCCATCCGCGCGAGCGAATCTTCGCCTCTATCTCTTTGAGTGAGGGCGCGGGCTCTACGTGCATCTCAAATCCAAATCTGTCCAAATCTATCCAAGAACTTGGAACTATACCCAAGTCTAAAAGATATTTGGATTTATGAACGGCGCAGCTTCGTCAGCACAACGGCCGCCAGGCCCGCGCGGTACGCCGCGTAGGGCCACAGTGCCCGGTCGCGCTCGACCAGGCCGATCAGACGCTGGGAGGCGAGGGTCGAGGCGAAGGAGGCGACGACGCCGAGCGCCATCGAGCGGCGCAGGCCGGGGGGGACGCCGCGTCGCGAGAGGCGCACGCCCTTGAGCAGGGTGGCGCCGACGATGATCGGCAAAGCGATCGTGCGCGAGAGCAGGTTGGCCTGATCGCGCGAGAAGCGGCGCCAGCGCGCCGCCGCCAGGGTGATGCCGTTGCGCGAGACGCCCGGCGCCAGCGCCGCCGCCTGGGCAATGCCGAGGGCGAGTCCGTCGGCGGCCCCGGCCTCGCCCCGCCCGCGCAGCTGCGGTCGGCGGTCGGCGAGCAACATCGCGGCGGCCCCGGCGAGCAGACCGAAGGCCGTCGCCCGCGGCCCGCCGAGGCGGCGCTCAATCGGCCGCTCGAGCTTGTAGCCGACCAGGGCCGCGGGAGCGAAGGAGAGGGTGAGGACGACGGCGCCGCGCAGGTCGAAGCCACGCAGCTCTTCGGCGATCAGGCGCCGTTGTCCGACCAGCAGCGCGGCGGCCGCTCCGGCGTGCAGGGCGACCTCGAAGCTCTTGCGCACCTCGGGGTCGACCTCATCCCACTCCCAGCCGGCGAGCCAGGGCACGAGGACGATGTGGGCCGAGCTCGAGACCGGCAGCAGCTCGGTCGGGCCCTGGACGAGGCCGAGCGCGACCGCCCGCGCGGCCGAGATCGGCGCTTCGCCGCCCCCGCTCAACCGCCGCTCGACCCGGCCGACTCGGCGGCGACGTCCTCGGTTTTCGGGCCGCCGCGACGTCGCTTGACGACCGCGTAGGCGACGAGGCCGACGATCGCGACGACGACGAGGTAGTCGAAGATCTGCAGGTGGTCGCGCAGGCTTTCCCAGTTGTCGCCGACCGCCCGCCCGACGATCGCGAAGCCGAGGACCCAGGGCAGCGAGCCGAGCGCCGTCAGCCAGGTGAAGCGCCAGAACGGCATCTCGGCGACGCCGGCCGGGAGCGAGATGAAGGCCCGCACCAGCGGCAGCAGGCGGGCGAAGAAGACGGTCGCGTCGCCGTGGCGCTTGAACCAGCTGTCGACCCAGGCCAGGCGCGAGGGGCTTAGGTGGATCAGCCGGTTCTTCTCGAGCAGGTCGACGCGCCCGTAGTAGCCGATCGCGTAGGTCAGCCAGGAGCCGACCATGTTGCCGGCGAGCCCGGCGAGGGCGACGCCGAGCAGCGATTGGTCACCATTGGAGACGCTGAAGCCGGCGAACAGCATCACCGCCTCGCTCGGGATCGGGATGCAGGCGCTCCCCGCGGCCATCAGCAGGAAGATCCCGGCGAGGCCCGTGGCTTCGATCGTGTTGACGCAGAAGTCGACGATCGGGCCGGTGAGGTCGGCGTAGAGGAAGGGTTGCGGCATCGAGAATCCCGCATCCTAGAGCGTCGGGCCGTCTAGAATCGCTGAGCTCGATGCGTTGGCTCAACCACCCCGTCTACCGCACCCGGGCCCTCCAGGTCTGCGCCGACGGCGTCCTCCTGGCGCTCGCCTACTACCTGGCCTTCCGCCTGCGCTTCCTCGACCGCAGCGATCTGCCGCACCGCTACCTGGTCCTCTTCGCCCAGTCGGTCGGCATCGCGATCGCGATCAAGCTGGTCGTCTTCTACGCCTTCGGGCTCTACCAGAAGTGGTGGCGCTACGTGACCGGCCGCGACTTCCTGCTCATCGTCCGCGCGGTCGCGGTGGCCAGCGCGATCCTCGTCGTCGGCTTCACGGTCATCCGCCCCTTCGCCCACACCCTGCCGCGCTCGGTCGCGGTGATGGATTTCCTCCTCACCCTGATGCTGATCACCGGCGCCCGCCTCGCGGTCCGCCTCATCGTCGAACGGCCGTCGCGCTCACCGCGGGCGTCCAAGCACGCGGTGCTCGTCGTCGGCGCCGGCTCAGGTGGCCAGATGGTCGTGCGCGAGCTGCAGCTCAACCCCGACCTGGGGGCGACGGCGATCGGCTTCGTCGACGACGACCCGCGCAAGCGCGGGATGCGCATGTCGGGCGGCCTCAAGGTGCTCGGCTCGACCGAGAAGATCGCCGCGATCCTCGACGAGACCCGGCCCGACGAGGTCGTGATCGCGATCCCCTCGGCGCCGGGGACGCTGCGCGCCAAGGTCGTCGCCGCCTGCCGCGAGCGCGAGATCCGCGTGCGGACGCTGCCCACGGTGTTCGAGCTGCTGCGCGGCGGGGTCCAGCTCAACAAGCAGCTGCGCGAGGTCCAGGTCGAGGACGTGCTCGGCCGCGACCCGATCGTCGTCGAGCTCGACCGCGTCGGCGCCTACCTGCGCGACCGGATCGTCCTGGTCACCGGCGCCGGCGGCTCGATCGGCTCCGAGCTCTGCCGCCAGATCGCCCGCGTCGGCCCGCGCCTGCTGGTGATGGTCGACCACGCCGAGGACAACCTCTTCCAGATCGACCGCGAGATGGTCGAGGAGCGGCACTTCACCAGCGTCGAGGCGGTGCTCGCCGACTGCAAGGAGGCGGGCCGGATGCTGGAGACGATGCAGCGCTTCAAGCCCCACGTCGTCTTCCACGCCGCCGCCTACAAGCACGTGCCGCTGATGGAGGCCAACCCGCTGGAGGCGGTGCGCAACAACGCGATCGCGACGCGGATCACGGCCGAGACCGCGGCCGCCTCGGGGGTCGAGCGCTTCGTCTTGATCTCCACCGACAAGGCGGTCAACCCGAAGACGGTGATGGGCGCCTCGAAGGCGATGGCCGAGTGGATCGTCGAGGCCGCCGGCCGCAAGCACCCGGGCACGCGCTTTGCCAGCGTCCGCTTCGGCAACGTCCTCAACTCCTCGGGCAGCGTCGTGCCGATCTTCCGCGGCCAGATCGAGCGCGGCGGCCCGGTCACGGTGACGCACCCGGAGATGACCCGCTACTTCATGACGATCCCCGAGGCGGTGCAGCTGGTGATCCGGGCCGGCGACATCGGGGCCGGCAGGGGGGAGGTCTTCGTCCTCGACATGGGCGAGCCGGTGCGGATAGTCGACCTGGCGCGCAACATGATCCGGCTCGCCGGCTACGAGCCGGAGGCCGACGTCGCGATCGAGTTCACCAAGCCGCGGCCCGGGGAGAAGCTGCACGAGGAGCTGTTCGGCTCCGGCGAGCAGGAGCAGCCGACGGCGGCGAAGCGCATCCGCCGCGCCGTGCGCGACGCGCCCTTGGACTTCGAGTGGGTCGAGTCGACCCTCAACTCCCTGGAGCACCTGGTGCTGGCCGGTGACGAGGCTAACCTGGCGCAGCGAGTAGTGGAGATGATCACCGCCCCGGGTGGGGACGCGGCGGCGGTCGTCTACGACGAGTAGCCTCTCGCGGTCATTCCGTGGAGTTGATCAAGGAAATCGGCGCCTTCGCAGGCCTGGCTGCCTTTCTCGGGCTCGCCGTGCTCGCGATGCTCGCCTTCTCCCAGGGCCGCGACATCCGGCGCCTGCGCGAGTGGGCCGGGTCGGCTCCCGAGCGCGACAGCGAGCGCAAGGAGACGACCTCGGCGGTCGCGGCCAAGCGGGCGGAGGAGCTGCGGGCGCTGGAGGAGGCGCGCACGGCCGAGCAGGAGGCGCTCAGCCAGCGCGAGGAGCGCCGGCGCAGGCGCGAGGCCGGCTTGCCCGAGCAGACCCGCGCCGAAGCGCTGCGCGGCGGCCTCTCGAGCTTCGGCGCCCGGCTCGCCGAGCCGCGCTACCTGGCGCTCGTCTTCGTCGTCCTGATCGTCGTCGCCGGCGGCGCCGTCTACCTGGTGACGCAGGGGTCCGACAGCGCCGACGGCCAGGGCGGGCACGGCAAGCAGGCCGCGCACCTGAAGCGCTCGGAAATCGAAGTGACCGTCCTCAACGGGACGGCCGTGCCTGGCCTCGCCGGCACCTACGGCGAAAAGGTGGAGCGCAAGGGGTTCGAGCTCGGCGCCGTGACCAACAGCAGCACCAGCTTCGCCGACAGCGTCGTGATGTTCGAACGGGGCCACGCCCCGGAGGCCCGCCGCGTGGCCGCGGCGCTGGAGATTCCCGAATCGCGGTTGATGACGGCGGAAATCGCCGCCGTCTCCGCCGGCGCCCCCGTCGCGGTCGTCGTCGGCGAGGACAATGCCTCGACCGAAGGCTGACCTCTGGGTCGCGCTGGTCTTCGCCCTCCTGGTCATCGCCACCGCGGCCGCCTTCGCCTGGTCCCAGCGCCTCAAGCGCGACCCGCTGGTGATCGACCGGGTGACGTTCGGCACACCGGGGCACCGCTCCTTCACCCCCAACGGCGACTGTAGGCACGACCGCATCCGCATCCGCTTTCGCACCACCCAGTCCGACCGGGGCACCGTCCAAGTGATCAAGCCGGGCGGCAAGATCGTCCTCACCCTCGACCGCGACACCTACCTGAAGCGCTACACGTTCCACACCTACCGGTGGGACGGCGGCGAACGGAACGATGGCCTCGCTCCCCCCGGCCGCTACAAGCTGCGGGTCAAGCTGCTCGGGCTGGACCGGGTGCTGGTGGCACCGGGGGCGATCAAACTGCACCGGTCGGAGCAGCGGCCGGGTTCATGCCCCGAATCGGCCAAGGGTGGGCGTTGAGCGACTTCCTCGCCGCCCTCGGGGTACTTGCCGCCGCGGCCGGAGCCGCTGGCGCGATCCTGCTACCGCCGGGCCGCCCGCGCGCGGCGGCGATGCTCGCCGCCCTCGCCCTCTTCCCGGCCCTGATCCTCGGCGACCAGTGGCACTCGCGAGCGATCGTCGACCTGCGGGACAGCACCGGCCGTTTGGTCGGTCTCGGCGCGCTCGCCGTAGCGGCGGCGGCCGCGCTCGCGTATGCCTTCAGGCGCTGGCCGATCCTCTTGCCGCTGGCGATCGTCGCCGCGCTGCCGTTTCGCGTGCCGTTGCATTCGGGTGGCGACACGGCGAACTTGCTCGTGCCGCTCTACCTCGTGATCGCCGGGGGGGCCCTGGCGGTTGGGGCCAGGGACTGGTGCCTCCAGCCAGCGGGTCCTGTCGCCGCAGGGGACCCCCCGCCCCTTCCGGTCGCTAAAGCGTCCTCAGGGGCGGGTCCCCCTACGGCGCCACCCGCTGGAGGAGCGCTGACCTGGCTTCCCAGGGTCTTGGCGGCGATAGTCGTGCTCTATGCGGTTCAGGTCTTGTATTCCGAGGACTTCTCCAAAGGGCTGCAGGACGTCTGTTTCTTCTTCGTTCCGTTCAGCCTGGTGTACGGGTTGCTGCGGGACGTGAGCTGGGACAAGAAGCTTCTTACTTTGGTCGTCTGGGTCATTGGGATCGAGGTCATTTGCTTTGTCGCCGTCGGCACTGTCGAGTGGGTTACCCGAGACCTCTTCTGGAACGACCAAGTCATCAGGTCGAACGAATTCCACACCTACTTCCGGGTCAACTCGATCTTCTGGGACCCGAACGTCTACGGGCGCTACCTGGCGCTGGTGGCAGTCCTGGCGATGAGCGCTCTGATGTGGGCGCGGGAGAAACGGACGCTCGCGTTGCTTACGGCGCTGGTGGCCGTGGCCTGGTTCGGTCTCTTCCCGACCTATTCGCAGTCGAGCTTCGTCGCGCTTCTCGCCGGCCTGGCCGTCCTCGCCGCTCTCAAGTGGAGCCTCAAATGGACCGCCATCGCCGTGGGCGTACTGGCCGTCCTCGGGGTCCTGGTGGTGCTCCTCGCCGGCGGCGCCTCGAAGCTCAGCCCTGATCGGCTCAACGTCGACACCTCCGGCCGCGCCAACCTCGTCTCCGGCGGCATCCACTTGTTCACCCAGCGCCCCGTCTACGGCTACGGATCGGGAAGCTTCCCCAAGGCCTACCGCGAGCACGTCCGCACCAAGAAGACCCCCGTCTCCGTCTCCCACACCGAGCCGGTCACCATCGCCGCCGAGCAGGGCCTAATCGGCCTGGCCCTCTACCTATCTCTCGTCGTGACAGCCCTGTGGACGATGTCGAGTGGCTTGGCCCGATCGCTGCTGGGCCACTTCGCATCTCGCGCGGGTGGCGCGGTAGGGGGGACCAGCCCCGAGGACGCTTTAGCGACCGCAGGGGCTGGGGGGTCCCCTGCCGCGACAGGACCCGCGCGCGACATACCCGTAGCCCGAGCAGCGGTACTGGCCGTATTCGTCGCCCTCCTCGTCCACACGATGGCCTACGCGGGCTTCTTCGAGGACCCGATCACCTGGGTCCTCCTGGCCATCGGCTCCACGCTTGCGGCTAGGGTCAGCGCGTGTCGGGATACCTCCGCCGCCTAGCGACGACCGGCGCCGCCTACACGGCGGCGAGCATCTTCTCGAAGCTGATCGCGGTCGCCCTGCTGCCGCTCTACACGCGCTACCTATCCACGGGCGACTACGGCACCGCGGAGGTGATGTTCGCGGCCGTGGTCTCGGCCAGCATCTTCGTCCGCTTCGGCCTGATCGAGGCTCTGCTGCGCTTCTACTACAAGGAGGACGAGGACCCCGAGCGCGTCCTTGCCAGCTCCTTCGCGGCGCTCTTCTGGCTCGCGACCGTGGCAGCGCTGGTCGCCCTGCCCTTTGCCACGCCGATCTCCGAAGCGCTGCTGGACAAGCCGGAGCCGGAACTGGCGCGCATCGCGATCGGCGGTCTCTGGGTGTTGACGCTGTACGAGTACCTGCTGACGATCTTCCGCCTGCAGGAGCGAGCGCGTGCCTTCTTCGTGACGACGATGCTCAACGTCCTCGCCGCGATCGGCCTGACGATCGTCCTCGTCGTCGGCGCCGAAGAGGGCGCCCGCGGGCTGCTGCTCGGCAGCTACGCGAGCGGCGCCGTCTTCGTCCTCGGCCTGATCGCCTACAACCGGCGCCACCTCTCGCTGTTCCTCGACCGCCCGCTGCTGCGGCGCCTCTTCCGCTTCGGCACGCCGACGATGCCCGCCGAGCTCTCCCTCTACGCGCTCAACTTCGTCGACCGGATCATCATCGTCCGCTCGTTCGGCTCCCCCGAGGCCGGCCTCGCCGCGGCCGGCCTCTACTCGCTGGCCGTCAAGTTCGCGCAGGGGATCAACGTCCTCGCCCGCGGCTTCCAGCTCGCCTGGCCGCCGCTCGCCTACTCGATCCGCGACGACGGCGAGGCGCGCCGCTTCTACGCGACGGTCGTCACCTGGTTCGTCGCCGGCATGGCCTTCGTCGTCGCCGGCATGTGGCTGCTCTCGCGCTGGATCGTCCGCGCCCTCGCCGCGCCGCGGTTCTACGACGCCTTTGAACCGATCGGCCTGCTCGCGGCCGGTGCGGCCCTCTACGCCCTCTACATGGTCCTCGTCGTCATCCTCGGCCGCACCGGCCGCACCGAGTTCAACTTCCCGGCCACCGGCGCCGCCCTGATCGCCAACGTCGGCCTCAACCTCCTCCTCGTCCCGCCCTTCGGCATCGTCGGCGCCGGCGTCGCCCTCGTCCTCTCCTACCTCGTCGTGCTCACCCTCATGTACTTCTTCACCCAGCGCCTCTTCCCCGTCCCCTACGAATGGTCCCGCCTAACCCGCGCGATCCTGACCACCGCCACCCTGATCGCCGCCGGCGAGCTCCTCCTCCCGACCTCCGGTGCCGCCGGCCTCCTTGCCCGCACGATCCTCTGGCTGCTCTATCCCCTCGCGCTCCTGGCGACGGGCTTCTTCACCCCCGGCGAGCGTCGCTGGCTTGCCGGACTCCGCCACCCCGACGAGCTCGTCCGCCGGGCCCGAGCCTTCCGTCCCGCCCCGGCCGCCGTCGACGGCGCCATTCCCGAGACCGCGGAGGCGGAGCTGATGGACGAGGACTCCCGCTCCCTCTCGTAGGATCGCGCCGTGCCGTTTACGCTCAGGAACCTCAAGGAGGATCTGGAGGACGTCGGGGGTAACTTCGACGGCGCGCCGGACCTGGAGTTCCGCCTAGCGACCGTGGCGCTCGAGCTCGAGCGGTCCGGCCTCGGCTACCAGCGCGTCCCGCCCGGTTATCGCTTCCCGTACGGCCACACGCACAAGAGGCAGGAGGAGGTTTACGTGGTCCTGCGTGGGAGTGGGCGGATGAAGCTCGACGACGAGATCGTCGAGCTCAGGGAATGGGATGCGGTGCGCGTGCCGCCCGGGACCTGGCGAGGCTACGAGGCCGGGCCGGAGGGACTCGAGATCCTCGTCATCGGCGCGCCCAACCTCGGCGACGCTCCACGCGAGGACGTCGAGGGCCGGCGCGACTGGTGGGCCGACTAGGTTCGCCGAGACCGCCGGCTTTCGACCCTGTCCCGGAGGCTCTCGCCCCGCCCTGGCCAAAGCGCCTGCCGCGCGTGCGCCCGGTACACCCTCGCGGGATGCCTCGGCAGCACGGCGGCGACGAGCGCCCGCACCGCGTACGACCAGGCGGTGAGCGCCCGCACGGCCAGCGCCGCCGCGCGCCCATGGTGCTTGCGCATGTAGAGGTCCCGGTTGCGGTGGAATTCGACGATCCGCGGCAGCCCCGCCGCCAGGTCGGTGGAGAGCTGGTCGTGGTGGACCGCCTCGGCGGCCGGCACGAAGAGGCTGTGCCAGCCGGCGCCGGCGAGCCGCCTGGCGAAGTCGCACTCGTCGTAGTAGACGAAGAAGTCGGGATCCATGTAGCCGACCTCGGCCGCCGCCTCGCGGCGAACGAGCAGGGCGCTCGACTGCGCCCAGTCGACTCGCCGCGTCGACTGCCCTCTGCTCCGCACGGTCAGCCAGCGATGGAGGAAGAGAGCCCCGGCGAGCGCCGTGCCGACGCCGGGGAAGCGCCAGGCGCAGGGGACCGGCCGGCCGCCGGAGTCGAGCAGCCGCGCGCCGGCCGCGCCGGCCCGCGGGTCGGCCTCGAGGGCCGCGATCAGGGCCGCCGCCGCCGCGGGCCGCAGCTCGGAGTCCTCGTTGAGCAGCAGGCAGTACTTGCCTTGGGCTGTGTGCATCAAAGTCGAGTCGTTCTCGGCCTTGCCCGTCCTTCGATCCAGCGCGATCAGGCGGATGTCGCCGCCGCGCGCTCTCACCGCCTCGGCTGAGCCGTCGTCGGACGCGTTGTCGAGGACGAGGATCTCGCGCTCGACCTCGGCCGGGTGCGTACGCTCGATCGCGTCGAGACAGGCGAGCAGGAGCTCGCGGCCATTCGTGTTCACGACGCAGTAGGAGAGCGTGGGCGCCACCGCGGTCACGATAATCGCCGTCGTGAAGGTTCAGCTCGTCGATCCCTCGGCGTTCACGCCGCCGTATGACCGGGCGCTCGCCGCCGCCCTCGCCCGCCGCGGCGCCGAGGTCGAGCTGCTGACCAGCAAGTTCCTCTATGGCCCGGTGCCCGAGCCCGACGGCTACGGTGTGCGGGAGTGCTTTTACCGGCGCAGCGCCGAACGAGGGTTGGAGGCGCCGGCTCGCCGCGCGCTGAAGGGTGCCGAGCACCTCGCCGACATGCGGCGCCTGGGGCGCCAGCTCGACGCCGACGTCGTCCACTACCAGTGGCTGACGATGCCCGAGCTCGACGCGCGCATCCTGCCACGCCGCCGGCCGCGGGTGATGACGGCCCACTACGTGCTGCCGCCGGTGCCGAGCCACCGCGAGGTGGCGACCGCGCGGCGCATGTTCGGCGCGATGGACGCGGTCGTCGCCCACTCCGAGCACGGCGCCCGCCGCCTGCGCGACGAGGTCGGCCTCGACTCCGGCCGCGTCCACGTCATTCCCCACGGCGCCTTCGACTACCTCACCCGCCTCTCCCGGGAGCGGCCGCTGCCGAGAGAGCTCGAGCGACCCGAGGGTGCGGTGATCCTCTTCTTCGGCCTGCTGCGTCCCTACAAGGGGATCGACACCCTGCTGGAAGCCTTCCGCCAGGTCGAGGGCGCCGAGCTCTGGATCGTCGGCAACCCGCGCATGCCGGTCGAGCCGCTGCGCCATCTCGCCGACCAGGCGCCGGGTCGCGTCCGCTTCCTCACCCGCTTTGTCGACGACGCCGAGATCCCGGCGATCTTCCGCCGCGCCGACCTCGTCGCCCTGCCCTACCGCGACGCCGAGCACTCCGGCGTCCTCTACACCGGCCTCGCCTTCGGCAAGCCTCTGGTCCTGAGCTCGGTGGGGGGCTTCCCCGAGGTGGCGGCGACGGGCGCCGCCAGGCTCGTCTCGCCGGAGGACCTCGACGGCCTCGTCGCGGCGCTCTCCGAGCTGGTGGCCGACCCAGGGGCCCGCGAGCGCCTCGCCGAGGCCGCGCGCAGGGCCGCGATCGGCCCGTACTCCTGGGACGCCGTCGCCACCCGCACCCTTTCCCTCTACGAGGGGCTGACGGAGGGCCGGCGATGATCCTGCTCGCCGCCGTCTTCTGGGTCTCCGCCGGGCTGATCCTCTACACCCATCTCGGCTACCCGCTGCTCCTCCGGCTCCTGATCGCCACGCGCCGGCGGCCGACGCTCGAACCCGGCACCTGGGAGGAGCTGCCCCGCGTCTCCCTGATAGTCGCCGCCTACGACGAGCAGGAGGTGATCGCTGCAAAGGTCGCCAACGCGCTGGCGCTCGACTACCCGCGCGAGCTGCTCGAGTTGATCGTGGCCTCCGACGGCTCCGGCGACGCGACCGCCGAGCGCGCGCGCGAGGCCGGGGCCGATTTCGTGCTGGAGCTGCCCCGCGGCGGCAAGCTCGCGGCCCAGAACGCCGCCGCCGAGCGCGCCTCCGGCGAGATCCTCGCCTTCTCGGACGCCAACAGCGAGTGGCGGCCCGACGCGCTGCGTCACCTGGTCGAGCCCTTCGCCGACCCCGGCGTCGGCTACGTCTGCGGCCAGGTCCGCTTCCTCGACCCCGAGGGCGACAACCTCGAGGGGGCCTACTGGCGCTACGAGATGAAGGTGCGGGAGATGGAGTCGGCGCTGGCCGGCGTCACCGCCGGCAACGGGGCGATCTACGCCGTCCGCGCCGGCGCCTACCTGCCGCTGCGGTCCTCCGGCAGCCACGACCTCTCCTTCCCCTTCGCGCTGGCCAAGCGCGGAAAGCGCTCGCTCTACGTCCCCTGGGCTCGCGCCGAGGAGAAGATGGTGCCGACGCTGGAGGGTGAGTGGGCGCGCAAACGGCGGATGATGGTCGGCCTCTGGGACATCGTCGTCGGCGAACGGATGGTCTCGCCGCGCGGCTACACGCCCCTCTACGCGCTCGAGATCCTCTCCCACCGCTTGCTTCGCTACCTGACCCCCCTCCTGCACCTCCTCGCCTTCGTCTGCAACCTGCTCCTCCTCGGCGAAGGCTGGGTCTACGTCGTCGCCTACGCGGTCCAGATCGCGGCGATCGCCGCCGCGATCCTCGGCGGCCAGTTCTCTTGGAGGCCCCTGCGCCTCGCCCGCCATTACGCCCTCAGCACGCTCTCGATCGCCGCCGGCCTCTGGGACCGCTTTCGCCAAGGTCCCCCCGCCGCCTGGGAGAAGGCACCCGGAACCCGGTGAGAATGCCGCGCGCCTTCGACATCCTGGTTGCGGCCCTCGCCCTGCTCGTCCTCTCGCCGGTGCTGCTGATCGCGGCGATCGCGATCAAGCTGGGTAGCGCCGGCCCGGTTCTTTACCGCCAGCGCCGGGTCGGCCTGGCCGGCGAGGAGTTCGAGATGCTGAAGCTGCGCACGATGGTCGCGGGCTCCGACCCGGTCGGCGTCGGCACCGTCGTCACCCGCGACGATCCTCGCGTGACCGGCACCGGCCGCGTCCTGCGTCGCACCTCGCTCGACGAGATCCCTAACCTGGTCAACGTCCTGCGCGGAGAGATGGCGATAGTGGGTCCGCGCCCGACGATCCCCGCCCAGGTCGCCGACTACACGCCCCGCCAGCGTCGCCGCCACGACGTGCGCCCTGGCATCACCGGTTGGGCCCAGGTCCAGGGTCGCGCCGGCATCCCCTGGGAGGAGCGGATCGACCTCGACCTCGAGTACGTCGAGCGCCGCGACGCCCTCCTCGACGCCCGCATCCTCGCCAAGACCGTCTGGCTGCTGGTCAGCGGCCACGGCCTCGCCCCCGACTGACGGGTGCAACGCCTTTTCGTCGCTATGGGACGAAAAAACGTTTCACCTGGAAGGGACGACTAGGGTTTTCGGCGTGAGCGGCCGTCCCCAGGTGTCCCTGCGTTCCTTCCAGCCCGCCGACGCCGCGGCGGTTCACCGCTGGTTCAACAACCCGGCCGCGACCGCCTCGCTGATGGAGCAGCGGGACTCGTTTTCGCCGGAGGAGGCCGAGGCCTGGGTCGCGCGGGCGATGGACGACTCGGGCGAGGACCGCAAGTACGCGATCGAGGTCGAAGGATACGGGGAGCCCGTCGGGTTCACCGCGCTCTATGGCCTCTTTCGCCAGACCGCCCCCGAGCTGGGAGCCCTGATCGGGGACGAAGTGCGGGGCGCCGGAGTCGGCCGGCGCGCCGAGGCCCTGACCCTCGCCAAGGCGTTCGACGAGTTCGGCGCCCACCGCGTCTACGGGCGCATTCCCGCCCGCAACGAGATCGCCAAGAAGACCGTCGCCGGTCTCGGCTGGAAGCACGAGGGGACGATGCGCGCCCACCTGCGCCGCGACGACGGCCCGCCCGACGACTGCGAGGTCTGGGGCGTGTTGCCGGAGGAGTTCCGGGCCGCGGTCGCGGACCTGCTCGCGTGAACGGTCCCGTCGCGACCGCCGAGCTGCTCGCCGACCGCGGCGCCGCGGCCGAGAGTGAGGAGCTCTTCCGCTCCCGCCCCTTCCTCGAGGCAGAAGGCGTGACCCACACCCTTCGCATCGCCGGGAGCGATCGGGAACTGCTCGCTCCGCTGATAATCCGCGAGATCGAAGGTACGGACGAGCGCGACGCGATCTCACCTTATGGATATCCGGGACTCGTTGAGGGTGGTCGGAGGGGTGCCCGGGGGAGCCTCCCCGCCGTTGCTCCACCGGGCACTCCCCCGACCACCCCCGCCCTAGACCCTGAATCCATCGACTTCTCCGCCGCCGGGCTGGTCAGCATCTTCATCCGCCACACGCTCGGCGAGCCGCCGCTCACCGCCGCCAGCGAGCGCAACGTCGTCCAGATCGCCGACCCCGCCCTCCCGGCCAAGACCCGGGGCAGCGACCGCAACCGGATCAACAAGAACGTCCGGCTCGGTTACTCCGTGCGGATCGTCCCGGGGCCCGAGACGACCGACGCCGACCGCGCCGGCTTCCTCGCCGCCTACGAGCAGACCATGCGCCGCACCGGCGCCACCGAGCGCTACTTCTTCGGCGCCGCCTACTTCGACCGCATCCTCACGTCGGATCGCACCTGGCTGGCCATCGCCGAGGCGCCCGGCGGGGAGCTCGCCGCCACCTCGCTCGCCGCCATCAGCGACGGCTTCCTCCACTACTACCTGAGCGGCAGCACCGACGCGAGCCTGCCCGACTCGCCGATGAAGAACGTCGTCGCGGCGCTCGTCGCCTTCTCCGCCGAGCTCGAGCTACCGCTCAACCTCGGCGGGGGCATCTCGCCCGGCGACCGGCTCGAGGAGTTCAAGCGCGGCTTCGCCAACCGCGAGCTGCCCTGGCGCACGTCGGAGATCATCTGCGACGCGAACGCCTACGCCCGCCTCTCCTCGGGCCGTGGGCCAGGCGGTTTCTTCCCCGCCTACCGGGCGCCTAGTTGATCGTCGGTTCGATCGGCGTCGGCGCGGTCTGCTTGAACGTGTTGACCGGCTCGCCGCCGTAGCGACCCCAGGTCGCCTTGCCGAAGTCGCGGATCGCGTCGAGCGTGATCGCGCCCTTGTATTCGTTGCAGCCGAGCAGGTTGGTCCAGGTCGTGGCCGCGACCGCGTAGGGCATGTTCTCGTTGGGGAAGATCAGCGTCCCGCCCCACAGCGTTTCGTAGGCCCCGAGCAGCTCGAGCTGGTCGTTTTCGGGCAGGCCCGGTTCGTACTGGATCTCCAGCCGGCCGTGCTCGAGCGAGTGGACAACGGCGGTTTCCTTCGGGAATTCGTCGTAGGCGCCGTCGGCCTGGGCGATTTCGGCATGCGTGCCCGAGGTCGGCGGGTTCGTCCCGTAGTTCGGGCCGGTGGCGGTAACCGGGATGTGCGTGTGTCCCTCGTCCTTGAGTTTCAGGCGCAGATCGCAACCCGCCTTTTTCGCCGCCTCTTTCAGGTCCGTCACCTTCACCGTCGGAACTTCACTGCCGTGGCGTTTGTCTGGCTGGACCCCGAAGGTTTCGCCGGTCCCGACGTCGATGTGCGGTTCGCCGCTGTCGTTCTTGCCGGCGGCGGAGACGATCAGGACAACGACGCCGACGAGGACCGCGAGGCCAATCACGCCGGCGACGCCGTAGCCAGCCATCAGCCGACGCCGATCGCTCGACTTCTGGTCCTTTTCGCGCTCCTGCCTCGCTTGGCGGAGCCGCTCTCTCTCTTCCTCCCGGCGGTTTGCCATCGGCGCGCGCGTATTTTAGTCGAAGGGACTTGCTCAGGTCGCGGACGCCGTCCGCGACCTGTCCCAGGGGCGGGCGGCGCGCAAGGCGCCGAGCACGGCCCGCGTCGCGGGCGCCCGGTTGAGGGCGTAGAAATGGACGCCGGGCGCACCGGCGAGGAGCAGCTCCGAGCACTGCTGGGCCGCGTAGGCGATGCCGAGCTCGAACTCCGCGCGCTCGTCCCCGCCGGCGGCGGCGAACGCGGCTTCGAGCCGAGGCGGGATCGTCGCGTCGCAGAGCTCGCAGATGCGCTTCGTCTGGGCGAAGCTGGCGACCGGGATCACTCCGGCCAGGATCGGCACCTCGATCCCAGTGGCGCGAGCGGCGGCGACGAAGTCGAAGTAGACCTGATTGTCGAAGAAGAGCTGGGTGATCAGGAATGACGCTCCCGCTTCGACCTTGGTGCGGAGGTAGGCGAGGTCGGTCTCCAGGTCGGGGGCCTCGGGATGCACCTCGGGGAAACAGGCACCGCCGACCGTGAAGTCCCAGCCGTTGGCGATGAAGGCGGCGAGCTCGGCGGCACTGCCCAGGCCGCCCTCGGGCTGGACGAAGTCGTCCTCTCCGCGCGGCGGGTCCCCGCGCAGGGCGAAGACGTTCTCGATCCCGGCTTCAGCGATCCGGTCGAGAGTTGTCCTCAGCCCCTCCCTGGTCTCGCCGACGCAGCTCAGGTGGGCCATCGTCTCGAAGTCCAGCTCGTCCTTCAGCGCCCGGGTGATCTCCACCGTCCCCTCGCGGGTCGAGCCGCCGGCGCCGTAGGTGACCGAGACGAAGTCCGGCTCCAGCTCGCGCAACTGGCGCGCGGTCTCGAACAGCGCCGCCGTGGTCTCCTCGGTCTTCGGCGGAAAGAACTCAACCGAGAAGGTCGGCCCTTTGCTCGCGATGATCTCGTCGATTCGCACCGGAAGGAGGTTAGCCAGCTTCGCAGGCGCGACATTTTTCGGACTTTGCGGGAACGTATTCGTCGCCCCCCTGGCGCAGCGGCTGGGGCCGCGCTAAGTTGATCTTGCGACTGGGAGAGACGCGGTCCGCGGAAGCCCACCGGACGGCGTCTCGAAGGTGGCGCGACGAGCTTCAGGTGCGAAGGCTACGCACCGGCAGGCAGACGAGCGCGATCCCCGGTCGCGTTTTCGTGCGTTGGCAGATCTGTCTGATCGCGCGCATACCTTTGCCACGTCATCGAGCACCTGCCCTCGTTGACTCCGCGCGCCGGGGCGCCTGGGAGTCGGCGTCGCCGCGAGACCCGGAAGTCCGCCGCGACTAGCCCGCCCGCTCCCTTACTCTCCTTGCCGATGAGCGAGGGGATGCGCTACGAACGGGTTGGGGCGGCGGCGGTGCTGACGATCGACCGGCCCGAGCGGCGCAACGCGGTCGACCGGGCCACGGCGGAGGGCTTCCGCGCGGGACTGCGCGAGTTCGAGGCCGACGAGGGCGCCCGGGTCCTGGTCCTGACCGGAGCCGGCGGCCAGGCCTTCTGCGCCGGCGCCGACCTGAAGGCGATGGACCTCGAAGTCGACCACCCGGACGGGCCGATGGGGCCGACGCGGCTGACACCGTCGAAGCCGGCGATCGCGGCGGTCGACGGTTGGTGCCTCGCCGGCGGCGTCGAGCTGGCGCTCTGGTGCGACCTGCGGATCGCGACGCCGCAATCGACCTTCGGCCTCTTCGAGCGTCGCTGGGGCGTCCCCCTGGTCGACGGCGGCACCCAGCGCCTGCCGCGGATCGTCGGCATGGGCCGTGCCCTGGAGCTGATCCTCCTCGGCCGTCCCGTCGACGCCGAGGAGGCCCACCGCATCGGCCTCGTCAACGAGGTCGTTGAGCCCGGCCAGCACCTCGCCCGCGCCCTGGAGCTTGCCGAGCGCATCGCCTCCTTCCCCCAAGAGACGATGCTCGCCGACCGCCAAGCCGCCCTAGAAGGCTTCGGCCTCCCCCTCAAAGACGGCATAGCCCTGGAGCACCAACTAGGCCGCCAAACCCTCCACGTAGCCCTCAAAGGCGCCCAACGCTTCGCCGGCGGCGCCGGCCGCCACGGCGAGGGCGTTTGAACGGGAGAGCCGTCGGGGGTCCCTTCTCAGGAACTCCCGCGAAGCGGCCTGAGAAGGGACCCCCGACGGCTCTCTACGTCTGCCCCCGCGTCACCCGCCGCATCTCGTTCTCGGCTTCCTCCGGCCCCAGATAAGGCATCAGCACCGCGAACAGCAGGTCGGGCAGGATCCGCTTCAGCTCCGGCCCTCGCCCCGCCCGAATCTCGTCGAAGATCATCGAGGTGGCGCCGCCGATCGCGAAGCGGGCCGTGTCGGGTGGCAGCTCTTCGCTCTGGCGCGAGTACTCGCGCCCTTCCTCGAGGAACGGCGTGAAGCGGGCCAGTGCCGCCCGGTAGCGCGCCCGAGCGTCGTCGCCGGCCGCCGTCACCTCGACCATCGCCATCCGCGCGATGTCGGCCTCGGCGGCCAGCAGCTCGACCAGCGCGGTCAGCCCGGCGGCGATCCGCTCCGGCCACGGCTCGTCCACGGCCGACTCGAAGGCGCTGGTGACGTGAGCGACGAGGACGTCGATCACCGCGTCGTAGGCCTCGAGGAAGCAGGACGACTTGTCCTCGAAGGTCTCGTAGAAGGTGGCGCGGGGCAGGCCGGCGACCTCGACCACGTCGGTCACGGTGGTCGCCTCGTAGCCCTTCGCCGCGGCCACCCGGACCATCGCCTCGAGCAGCTGCTCGCGCTGGGTGCGCACCGCGTAGGCGCGGGGCAGGCCGTGGGGATCACTCGGCATGCGCTCTGGATTCGAGGTCGATGGCGAATCCATGCACCCCAGCGTAGGGCAGGGGCGGCGGCCTGTCCAACGGCCTGCACACGCGCGTTCCCAAGCCGGATCGCGATGGCCCACCCGGTGCCCGACAGCCCCTACACTGCCTACGATGAAGATCGGGATCGTCGGCCTCGGCTACGTCGGTCTGCCTCTTGCTGTCGCCTTCGCCGAAGCCGGGGACGAGGTGATCGGGCTCGATACCGACGCGCGCAAGGTCGAGGGGCTGAACGCGAGCCGCAGCCATATCGAGGACATCTCCGACGCGACGCTCGCTCCGCTCGCGGAGCGCTTGCGAGCGACCACGAACCAAGCCGACCTCGCCTCCTGCGAAGCGATCGTCGTCTGCGTGCCGACGCCGCTCACCGGCTCGCGCGAGCCGGACCTCACATATCTCCTCGAGTCGGCTACGGCGCTCTCCGGCGTGCTGCAGCCCGAACAGCTGGTCGTGCTCGAGTCGACGACCTACCCGGGCACGACCCGCGAGCGGCTGCTGCCTCTCCTCGAGGAGTCCGGGCTCTCGGCCGGCCGCGACTTCCACCTCGCCTTCTCGCCCGAGCGGATCGACCCGGGCCGCACCGACTACACGGTGCGCACCACGCCGAAGCTCGTCGGCGGCCTGACGGCGGACTGCTCGCGCCGGGCCGAGGCCCTCTACTCGCGGATCTGCGACCGGGTTGTCGTCCTCTCGACGCCCGAGGCCGCCGAGCTGGCGAAGCTCCTGGAGAACATCTTCCGTTCGGTCAACATCGCCCTCGTCAACGAGCTTGCCCAGCTCTGCGACAAGCTCGGGATCGACGTCTGGGAGGTGATCGAGGCCGCCGCGACCAAGCCGTTTGGCTTCATGCGCTTCGACCCCGGGCCGGGAATGGGCGGCCACTGCCTGCCGGTCGACCCGTTCTACCTGGCCTTCAAGGCGCGCGAACACGACTTCTACCCGGAGTTCATCGAGCTGGCCGGCAAGGTCAACCAGACCCAGCCCGCCTTCTGCGTGCTGCGCATCGGTCGCGCCCTCAACGAGGTGGGCAAGCCGATGAAGGGTTCGCGGGTCCTCCTCCTCGGTGTCAGCTACAAGGCCGGGGTCGGCGACATCCGCGAATCGCCGGCGCTGACGATCGCCAAGAGCCTGCTCGACCTCGGGGCGGAGGTCTCCTACCACGACCCCCACGTCCCCCACGTCGCCGATCTCGGGCTCGACTCCGTCGACCTCGGCGAGGCTCTCGCCACCGCCGACGTCGCCGCCGTGATCACCGCCCACCCCGAGCTCGACTACCGCGAGGTCGTCGAGGCCGCCCCGCTCGTGGTCGACTTCCGCGGCGTCACCCGGGAGATCGAGGCGGCGAACGTCGTCAGGCTCTAGCGGCCTCCATCTCCCGCTCGGCGGCGTCCGAGCCGAAGTAGGGCAGGACCGCGAAGTACATGAACTCGGGTAGCAGCTCGCGGAAACCCTCGTTCGCCCCCGTCGCCAGGCGGGCATGGACGACGGCGTGGATGCCGGCGACTATGCCCTCGGGCGCGATCGGGGGCGGCGACTCCCCCCGCCCCGGGATCTCGCGCGCCGAGTCGACGAAGTCGGTGATCCGTTTCATCGCCACCGCGCGCCGGTTCAGCGCCTCGGGCCCGGCAGCGTGGACCTCGACGATCAGAGCGCGGCCGAGGTCCGCGTCGCGGTCGAGCGCGTCGAGCAGGGCGCCGAGTCCCGCGCGCAGCTTGCCCAACCAGGTCTCCTCCGCCGAGGCGGCGGCGACGATCAGGGCGTCGAGCCGCTCGACCCCGAAGTCGAAGGCCTCCAGGTAGCAGCTCTCCTTGTCGGCGAAGTTGTCGTAGAAGGCCTGCCGGTAGAGGCCGGTGAGGTCGAGCACCGTTCGCACCGACGCGGCCTCGTACCCGACCGAGCCGACCGCGTGGAGCATTCCTTCCAGGATCGTTTCGCGCTTGGATGCGGTCACCAGCTTCAGTGCGGAGGCGTGGGGGGTTCCCTCCCCCGCCGCGCCGGCGTCCCTAGGCCTCCCCAGGACCTCGGATGCGGCTCGCTCTCCCATTGCAATCCTTCCTCTGCTCGACCCCAGGGACGGCGTTGTCTGGGCCTCGGTACATTAGCGGTATCCGGCCGATACGTCCAGCTTGGCTTTGGAAACCGGGCCGGTTACGCTGGCCCTCGTGGCCGATCGCGCTCCTCAGGCAAGCAGAGTGTTGCCAGGCAGGCAGCCACTCTCGCGCGAGTTCATAACGCAGCACCAGCGGGCGCGGATAATCGCAGCTCTCGCGGCCGAGACGGTCGAGAAGGGCTACCGGGCGGTGACCGTCGCCGACATCGTGCGCCGCGCCGGGATCGCCCGCAACACCTTCTACGAGAACTTCTCCTCCAAGGAGGACTGCTTCCTCGCGGCCTCCGATTACGCCGTGAACGAGGCGCTGCGCCGCGTCGTCGACGCCGCCAGCAAGGTCGACAGCTGGCCCGACAGGGTCGGCGCCGGCCTCGCCGCCTTCCTCCACTACGTCGCCAGCGAGCCGGAGCTGGCGCGCACCTGCATCGTCGAGGCGCTCTCGGCCGGGCCGGCGGCCGTCGAGCGCTACGAGCGCTCGATCCAATCGTTCGTGCCGCTCTTCCGCATGGGCCGCAAGGTCTCCCCCAAGGGCGACGAGCTGCCCGACACGCTTGAGGAGACGATCGTCGGCGGGGTCTTCTGGATCCTCTACCAGCGCATCATCATGGGCCAAGTCGAGCAGATCGAGGAGCTGCTCCCCGAGCTGGTCGAGTTCTCGCTCACCCCGTACCTCGGCTCCGAGGCGGCCAAGCGAACGGCTGCCGAGGCGCCCTCCTCGGCTTCGACGTAGGAAAGGCAAGGCGGGGACCGGGGGACCCATGACCTAGTGCTCGACGTAGAGCAACGCGAGCTCTCGGCCAGCGCCGAGCGCCAGGCGATCCTCGACGCCCTGATCGCGATCGCCGCCGAGCGCGGGTACGGCGAGACCACGATCGAGGCGATCGTCGATCGCGCCGGACTGGACCGCCCCGCCTTCGACCGTCACTTTCGCGGCAAGTACGACTGCTTCCTCTCCGCTTGGCAGGAGATCAACGAGTCCTGCATGCGCGAGATGCTCGAGGCCTACAACAGCCGTGAGGAGTGGCCCGACAAGCTGCGCGCGGTCGCCTGTGAGATCGTCGAGGGGCTGTGCGGCAACCCGAGCCGCGCCGCTTTCTCGATCGAGGTGCTCGCCGCCGGCGACGCCGCGCGCGCCAGACGCGACATGACGATGCGCGTGCTCGCCTCGCTGATCGACGCTGGCCGCAACGAGATGGACGACCCCGAAGCGGTGCCGCATACGACCGCGGAGGCCCTGGCCGGGGCGGCTTACGGCCAGGTCTACTCGAAGGTGGTCCGCGGCGCGGCCGACGACCTGCCGGAGCTGGTGCCGCAGCTGATGTCGGCGGCTGTCCTCCCCTATCTCGGCATGGAGGCCGCGATGGCCGAGCTGAGCAAGGAGTTCGACCCGCCAGCGCGATATCGTCGGGATGTGGCAAAACGCTCCTCCTCCTCCAAGTCAGGTGGGGCCGCGACCTCGGCCGAGGATTACCCGCCTGAGCTCTCGCGCCTCCCCCCCGGGCGGCACGGCCTGCCGCGCGAGTTCGTCGTCCACAACCAGCGCGAGCGCCTAGTCGCCGGCCTCGCCGAGGCGATCGCCGAAAACGGCTACTCGGGGACGACGATCGCTCACATCACCAAGCACGCGGCGGTCTCCCGGCGCACCTTCTACGAGCACTTCTCCAGCAAGGACGAGTGCTTCGTCGCCGCCTACGACACGGTGATGAACGAGCTGCAGGAGCGGGTGACCAAGGGCTTCGAGGAAGCCGAGGACTGGCCGCACGCGGTCCGCGCCGGGATCGCCGCGATGCTCGAGTTCCTCGCTGCCGAGCCGCACCTGGCACGACTTTGCATGGTCGAGGCGCTGGTCGCCGGGCCGGTCGTGGTCGAGCGCTACGACGCCGCGATCCAGAGCTTCGTCCCTTACTTCCAAAGCGGCCGCGAGGGTCGTCCTCCCGAGGTCCTCGCCCGCCTCTCGCCGACCACCGAGGAGGCGCTGGTGGGTGGCATGGTCTCGCTGATCTCGCGGCGCATCATCGCTGGCAAAACCGAGCAGCTCGAGGAGTTGCTCCCCGATCTGGTCGAGTTCACGCTGACCCCGTACCTGGGCAGCGTGGAAGCCGCCAAGATCGCCGCCGAGAAAGGCTGAGCCTCAGGCGTAGAGGCTCTCCCGCGCCAGCTCCTGGGCGCGGCGGTTCCAGAGCTTGACCTCTAGGTAGACGGGGTCGCCGTAGCCCTCGAGGGCGTCGAGGGCGAGCAGGGTAAAGCGGCCGTTGGAGACGAGCTCTTGGTCGACGGTCTCCAGCTCCAGCTCCGCGCTGGCGGCGACCGCGCCCTGGACCAGCGGCCGACCCCAGACCAGGGTGACGGCGCCGGCGCGGCCGTTCTCCCCGCGCCAGCGGCCGATCACCTCGTCGTTGAGGTCGATCTTCCAGCCGGGGTTGTCCTCGGCGAGCACGTCGGTGAAGTCGGCCTGGACCTGGAACTCGGCCGGCTCGCCGTCGAGGGGCTGCACGTAAGAGACGTGGCCGAAGAGCTCCAGAGCTCCCTCCGACCCCTCGGCTCGCGCTGTGCACGGCACCCAGACGCGGCCGCCCCAGGCCCGCTCGGGGAACCAATCGATCTCGTCCGGCGCCTCGACGCCCGCCGGCAGGTCTCCGATTTCACCGCAAGCCTTGCGGAACTCCTCGCCCAGCCGCTCGGCGAAGCGCCCGTGCGGAATCCCCTCCTGGGTCGAGTCGGCGATGAAGCGCGGAATCGGTCGCGGGTTGGGTGGCATCAGAGGCACTCTTTCAAGTCCGCCGCCGCCCGCTCGGGCGGATAGGCGTTGATGTCGACGCCGGTGGCGAACTCGAAGGCGGCCTTGATGCTTAGTCGGGGGGCGATGTCGACGTGCCAGTGGAAGTGCTCGCTGCCGCGGGGGGCGGTGCGGACCCAGAGGTTGAGCTCGGGGGAGCCGTCGAAGCGCGCGGCGAGCAGGCGCAGGGCGGTGTGGATCATCGCCGCGCCGGCGGTGTCGTCGGCGAAGCTCGCCGTCGCGGCACGGGGGATGACGCGCAGCTCGAAGGGGGAGCGCGAGGCCCAGGGGCAGATCAGCGCCGCCTCGTCGTCGATCGCCACCAGGCGCTCCTTGCGGCGCACCTCCTCGACGAGGACGTCGCCGAGCAGCGAGCCGCCCTGGGTGCGTTCCGCGTAGGCCCCGACCCGCTCGCGCTCCCGCGCGACCGCGGCGGGGACGAAGTCGAGCGCGTAGAGCTGCGCGTGGGTGTGCTCGAGCGAGGCCCCGGCGCCGCCGCCCTCGTTGACGATCAGCTGCACGTAGGAGGAGCCGGCATGCACCCGCATGCGCTCGCGCCAGGTCGTGACCGCCGCCGCGAGCTGCTGCTCCTCCAGCTCGGCCATCGCCGTCGCGTGGGTTGGCGCGTTGATCACCACCTCGTGGGCGCCGCGCGCCGGCTTGGCGACGAAGAGGTTCGGGTCGCCCGAGCGGCGCGACTCGAGCAATGGGTCGCCGGCGGTGGCGAAGGCCCCGGCGTCGCCCTTGGTCGGAGCCGTGGGGTCGCCGCCCGCCGCCTGGTCGTCCCCATCCAGCGCCGGGTAGAGGTTCGGCACCACCCGCGTCGTCCATCCCGGCGTGTCGGCCGCCCCGCCTCCCGGCCGCGTCGCGTAGACCTCGGGCGGCGTGCGCCCCTCGCGCCCCTCGCAGAACGGGCAGCTGTCCCGCCGACGGGCCGAAAAGCGCTCCATGTCAGCGCTTTTCGGCCCGTCGGCCCCGGCGCCGCTGACGGCGACCGGGCGATCGCCGCGGCCGGGGGCGAGGATGACCGGCAGCCCGGAGAGCTGGTCGATGCGCAGCTCGGGCGCGCTCACTCGGGCTTCGTGGCTTTGACGAACGGCTCGAGCACGTCCATCGGCAGCGGGAAGACCACCGTCGTGTTCTGGTTGCTGCCGATTTCGAGCAGCGTCTGCAGGTAGCGCAGCTGCAGCGATGCGGGGTTGGTGCTGATGATGTCGGCGGCGTCGGTGAGCTTCCGCGCCGCCTGGTACTCGCCCTCTGAGTTGATGATCTTCGCCCGCCGCTCGCGCTCGGCCTCGGCCTGGCGCGCGATCGCCCGCTGCATCTGCTCGGGGATCTCGACGTCCTTGATCTCGACCGCGGTCACCTTCACGCCCCAGGGCTCGGTCGACTCGTCGATGATCTTCTGCAGCTCCTCGTTGAGCCGCTCGCGCTCGGAGAGCAGCTGGTCGAACTCGGCCTTGCCGAGCACCGAGCGCAGCGCCGTCTGGGAGATCTGCGACGTGGCGAGCAGGAAGTTCTCGACCTCGACGACGGCCTTGCGCGCGTCGATAACGCGGAAGTAGGCGACCGCGTTGACCCCGGCCGGCACGTTGTCGCGGGTGATCACCTCCTGTGGCGGGATGTTGAGCGTCACCGTGCGCAGGTCGACCTTGACCATGCGGTCGACCAGCGGGATCAGCAGGATCAGGCCCGGCCCCTTCTGGGCGATCAGCCGGCCGAGCCGGAAGATCACGCCGCGCTCGTACTCGCGCAGCACCCGCACCGACGCCCCGATCGCGATCGCGGCGAAGAAGGCGACGATGACCAGCACTCCGAGCGCGACTCCCATCAGCTTGCTCCTTCCTCGGCTTGGCCGGATGGCGGCTCCCGGCGGACCACGAGGGTCAGGCCTTCGACCGCGTCGATCCTGACTCTATCCCCCAGCCGGACCGTCCCCTCGCCGTTGGCCAGGCGGGCGGCCCAGATCGTCCCCCCGGCCCAGACCTGGCCCTCGGGGTCAAGCGTGCCGCGCGCCTCGGCGACGGCCCCGATCAACTCCTCGCTGCCGGTCCGCACCGGCTCCTCGCGGTGCGCCGCGATCACCTTCTTGGTGACGAAGTAGAAGGCGACGAGCGAGAGGACCCCGAGCGCGATCAAGGCCGGCCCGACGACGTCGGCCGCGTCGCTGTCGGACCCGAGCGCCAGCACGCCGCCGACGACCAGGCCGAGCGCGCCGAGCGCCGCCAGCACGCCGCCGGTCGAGAGCAGCAGCTCGGCGACGAGCAGGGCGACTCCGAGCAGGGCGACGATGACGGCCGCGTCCATGCGGGGATTATCCGCCCTTCGAGCCGCTGGGTTCGGCGAGCGCGTAGCGCTCGACGTCGGCGCGCAGCTCGGCCGGGTCGGTGTAGGGGCCCAGTTTGAGGTAGGCCAGCTTTCCCTCGCTGTCGTAGAAGGCGGTGTCGGGAAGGCCGCGGCCGGCACCGAGTTCGGTGGCGATGTCGGAGTCCGGGTCCGTGTAGCTGGGGTAGGGGACCGGCGCCTCTTCGAGGAAGGTCTTCGCCGCGTCGTCGGAGTCTTCCTTGTCGACGCCGAGGAAGGCGACTCGCTTGCCATACCTCGCCGCGGCCCGCTGAAAGAGCGGGAACTCGAAGCGGCAGGGCCCACACCACGAGGCCCAGACGTTGACCACGGCCGGGTAGCCGGCAAGCGCTTTCAGTCGGCTTCGGTAGGCGTCGGAGCCGCCGGGGAGCAGCTCATTCGCCTGCCCGTGCAGCGCGGCCAGCGGTGGCGGCGAGCCGGCGAGCGCCTTGGCGTAGTCGGGATGTTCGCCACCGTAGTCGCCGGCCTGAGACGACCCGCATCCGCCGGCCGCGAGGGCGGCTACGGCAACCGTTGCAACCGCCAATGCGAACTGTCGTCCCAAATTCGCCAAATCCTTGACTACAATACGGGCGTACGGTTCGCGTTTGCGACGTAAACCGCTGAGAGCGCCAGGGGAAGCGCACGCGTCTCCGGCATCCTCGCACCAGTGCCTCCGCCCACGAGTTGGCGTGCGGCGGGTACGAAACCGAAAGCCTTCATGGCCAAGACCACCGAAGTTGCCGCGCGGGCGGCAGTTCCATCGAGTGACGACATCGAGCGGGCGGCGGAGTTCGCCCGCGAGCCCTTCCTGCTCGACGGCGAGGGGCCGGAGGCGCTCGCGCCCGGAACGGCGCGGCGCCGGGCGCTCGACCGCGCCCTGCAGGAGCTCGACGAGGGCGCGGAGCATCCCTCGATCGAGTGGCGGCGCGACTTCTCGCTGCTGCTCGGATTGGAGCGGCTGCTCGCCGACGAACCGCCGAAGCTGCGCGACGGGGCGGAGCTGAACCCGCACCAGGTCGACGCGCTCTCCGGGACGCTGACCGAGCTGATGGCGGAGCAGCAGACCGCCGCCGAGAACGGCGCCGCGGTCGACGTTGCCCCGAAGCGGGAGGAAGAGGTCTCCGCCGACGGTGAGGTCGCGGTCGAGGATGAGGACGAGGAGGAGCTCGCCCCCGACGAGGAGCCGCGGGACTGGGAGGAGGCTCCGGCCGACGACGCGGAGGAGACGATCGAGGAGGCACCCGAGGACCCGGGCGCCGAGCGGCGCTTCTGGTTCGAGCACGCGACCGGCGCCGGCAAGACCGTCGCCGCCGTCGGCTTCATCGACGCTTCGCGCACCGGCGGTGTGCTGATCCTCACCCACCGCCGCAACCTGGTCGACCAGTTCATCGGCGAGATCTCCGAGCGCGGCTACAAGGAGCGCCTGCGGCCGCCGCTGCTCGACGGCCGCGACGACCCAGACGGCCCGGTCACGGTCGAGACCTACCAGTGGTTCGTGCGCAACCACAAGAAGATCTCCGACGCCTACTCGATCGTGATCTGCGACGAGGCGCACACAGCGCTGGGCGAGAAGACCAGCGCCTGCATCCGCGCCTGGACCGGCCCGGTCTTCATCGGCATGACCGCGACCGGGGCGCTGATCGCCCGCCACGTCGCCGACCTCTTCCCGACCCAGACCTCGCGCTTCGACCTGATCCAGGCCGCCCGCCGCGGCGTGATCTCGCCGCTACGCTGCATGCGCATCCCGCCCGGGCCGGGGGTGCGGACGATCGCCAAGGTGCCGCTGCGCAAAGGCGAGGTCGACCAAGACTTCGACCAGGAGGAGCTGGCCGCGCTGCTCGACCAGGAGCCCTTCAACGTGGCGATCGCCGACCTCTACAAGACCCGCTTCAACGGCATGGCCGGCGTCCTCTACACGGCCGGCGTGCAGCACGCGAAGAACGTGGCGAAGGCGCTGCAAAACGCCGGCGTCGCGGCCCGCGCCGTCTCCGGCGAGACGCCGAAGCGCGAACTGGCCGAGATCCTCGCCGCCTTCGAGCGCGGCGAGGTCGACGTGCTCTGCAACGCGATGCTGCTCGCCGAGGGCTGGAACTCGCCGCGGGCGACGCTCTGCATGCACCTGGCGCCGACCGCCTCGCGCCGCATCTACCAGCAGCGGGTCGGGCGCGTGACCCGGCGCGCGCCGGGCAAGGAGGCCGGCCTGGTGATCGACTTCGTCCACCCGGCGACCACCCACGACGAGACGATCGTCACCCTGCACAGCCTGCTCGACCGCGAGGTCTACCGTGGCGGGGCGATCGTGATCGGTCCCGTGCGGCGCTCCCGCGGCCGGCGCATCCGGGTCGAGCGGCGGATCGTGCCGGTCTCCGACAACGAGGAGCGCCGCATGCAGGTGCTCGAACGCGAGCTCTGGCGGATCGCGGTCGACAACCTAGACTACCCCGAGCAGCACGCCTGGGCGGCGCTGGCCGGGGCGCGGGTCAACCCGCAGGGATGGCGCAAGGCGCGGGCGATCCTGCAGGGCTCGCGCTCGCCCGACCTCAAGCGCCGCTTCCTGCTCACCTGCGTGCAGCGCAACCGCAACTCGCAGCTGAAACTGAAGGCGCTGAGCGAGATCGCCGACCTCGGCGACCCCGAGGCCTTCGACGACGCGATCGACATCGTCGGCACCTGGACCCGCGACGACAAGCGCGCCGGGACGAAGACCCTGCTGCAGGCGCTGATCGAGAAGCGGATCGGCCGCCGCGACCAGGCTCAAGCGTGGGTCTGGCGCCTCGCCACCTACACGCGTGAGCTGCACGAAGAGTACGCCGTGCAGCGCTGGCCGGAGACGAAGCGCCTGCTCGGGCTGCTGGTCAACTCCTCGGGCCGCGCCCACGGGCGCAACGCGCGCCGCCTCGTCCACGCCGCGCGTAAACAGGATCGGCGCCTCGCGGTGGCGCTGCTCGCCGCCTCCGTCTCGCACACGCCGGAGGGAGAAGAGGTGCTGCGCGGCGCCCGCATGCGGATGGCCCGCAAGCCCTCCGCCGTCGCCCGCGAGCTGCTGCGCAACTTCCCCAAAGGCAAGCGGCGCAAGCGGCCGAACAAGAGACGGGGGCAGAAGCGGGACGCCGCGGGTGCGAAGGCCGCCGCCAACGGCGCGGAGGCGCCGACGGCGACCGAGCCCGATGAGGGCTCAGAGGCGGAGCTGGACCTCGCCGGCACCGAGGCTGACCCGGTCGCCGGAGGGGACGACGACGACGAGGTTGCCGCGGTCGTCGATGCCGTCGGCGATTCCTGAGCCGTCCTCCCAGCCGATCTCGCTTCCGCGCAGGGCGTCGCGGCGGCGGAACTCGGTCAGGATCTCTTTGGGTTCGGCCCAGACCCAGCGGTCCAGGTGACGGTTTAGTGCTGCGACGGCTGCGGTGAGGAGCCTCAGGGGGAGTCCCGGCGGAGCAACAGCGGGGAGGCTCCGGCGGGACTCCCCCCGAGTCTCCGCTCCAGCGTCGAAGAGGGAGACCGCCGGTTGACGTAGGTCGGGCGGGAACTCGTGGGGTGCTATCGAGAGGTTGAGGCCAATGCCGATCACGGCCCAGCTGTCTTGGGGGCGGGCCTCGATCAGGACTCCGGAGAGCTTTTTTTCTTCGAGCCAAATGTCGTTCGGCCACTTGATTTGGCACTCGATGTTGGGGCGGAGCTCCTCGGCGGCGGCGCAGACGGCGAGGGGGACGGCGAGGGGGAGGAGCAGGTGGCGCTCCTCCAGGGGGCTCAGGATCGCGGAGTAGAGAAGCGCTTTGCCTTCCGGCGCGGTCCAGACCCGCCCGCGGCGGCCGCGCCCGGCGGTTTGTTCGTGCGCCGTGACGACGGTGCCGCCCGGCGCCCCGGCCTCAACCAGCTCCCGCGCCCGCTCGTTGGTCGAGTCGGTGACGCGGTAATGACGGTGGGGCGTCCCAAAGCTCACGCTCATCTCGGCTGAGTTTGTACTTAGTTCCGGATAGCGGAACGAAAGACGAAGTCAGCGGTTGGCGGCGTCGGTGAGGAGGGCGGCTAGGAGGCCGTCGACGTCGTGGGGGTCGGCTTCGGCGTGGACCTCGAGGCCGGCGGCGCGGGCGGCCTCGCTGGTGACGGGGCCGATCGAGACGATGCGGGCGTCGCGGGGGAAGCGGTCGCCGAGGGCCTCGGTCAGGTTGCGCACGGTCGAAGAGGAGGTGAAGGTGACGTAGTCGGCGCCCTGCGCTGCCTCGATCGCAGCCTCATCGGGTGTCTCGCGCACCGTCTCGTAGAGGGAAACGACGTCGACCTCGGCGCCGCGCTCGCGCAGGGCGTCGGGCAAGACGTCACGCGCCTCTGCGGCGCGGGCGACGAGGACGCGCTTGCCGGCAACCTCGACCTCGGCGAGCGCCTCGACCAGGGCCTCGGCGACGAAGCGCGCGGGGACGACGTCGGCCGTGATGCCATGCTCCCGCAGCGCTCGTGCCGTCCCGGGCCCGATCGCGGCAACCGTGGCGCCGGCCAGGGCGCGAGCGTCGAGGCCGGCATACGCCAGTGCCTCGAACAGGAAATGCGCCCCGTTGGGGCTCGTCACGCAGATCAGCGAGTACTCGCCGATGCGCTCAATCGCTGCCCGGACCTCGTCGCTCCCGATCCGCGGCTCGACCCGGATCGCCGGCAGCTCGACCACCTCGGCGCCGAGGCCGCGCAGGGTCGCGGCGAGCCCGCTTGCCTGGGCGCGGGCTCGGGTGACGACGACCCGTCGCCCATGCAACGGCCGGCGTTCGAGCCAGGCGAGCTCCTCGCGCCGCCCGACCACCGGGCCGACGACGATCAGCGCCGGCGCCTTCACTTCCTCACGCTCGACCGCCTCCGCCAGCGTTCCGAGCGTGGCGACGATCGTGCGCTGTCCCGCCATCGTGCCGCGTTCGACCGCCGCGGCGGGCTCGCCCGCGTCGCGTCCGGCCGCGATCAGGGCGGCGGCGTTGGCGGCGAGCCGCTTGACGCCCATGTAGAAGACGAGCGTGCCGGGGAAGCGCGCCAGCGCCTCCCAGTCGAGAGCGCTCTCCTCCTTCTCGGGGTCCTCGTGCCCGGTGACGAAGGCGACGGCCGAGGCGTCGTCGCGGTGGGTTACCGGAATCCCGGCGTAGGCCGTTGCGGCGACGCCGGCGGTCACCCCCGGCACGACCTCGAACTCGACCCCGGCCGCGTGCAGCGCTTCCCCCTCCTCGCCGCCGCGGCCGAAGACGAACGGGTCGCCGCCCTTGAGCCGCACGACGCTCTTCCCAGCGCGCGCCGCCTCGATCAGCTTCTCGTGAATCTCCCCCTGCCCCACGGACGCGCCGGCCTTTTGCGGTCCATATGGGTACTCAACTACCGGCGCGTCCGGGGGGGCCTTGCCGACGTAGACGAGCTCGGCTTCCGCGCGGGCGCCGTCGAGCGCGCCGGGAGGGATCAGCCGGTCGTGGAAGATCGCGTCGGCGGAGGCGATCAGCTCCAGCGCCCGAGCCGTCATCAGTCCCGGATCGCCCGGTCCGGCGCCGACCAGGTACACGACGCCGCGACGCGCGCTCACCGGGCGACCTCCTCCGCGCGGTCGAGGATGTCGCGGGTGCCGGTGTCGAGCAGGCGCTTGGCCAGTTCGGCGCCGAGCAGGGTCGGCTCGGCCGAGTCGCCCTCGATGGCGTCGCGCAGCCACTCGCTGCCGTCGGGCAGGCCGACGAAGGCGTCGATCCGCATCGTGCCGCTATCGAGGTCGATCGTCGCGTGGATCCCGAGCGGGCTGCTGCATGTCGCTCCGAGCAGGGCGACGACGGCGCGCTCGGCGGTCAGCTCGCGCAGCGCCGGCGGGTCGACCAGGCCCTCGACGGCCGCCAGCGCCGCCTCGTCCCCGTCGCGGACCTGAAGGACCAGCGAGCCCTGGCCGGCGGCCGGGGTCATCGCCTCGCTCGGAATCGGGAAGGCGATCTCCTCGCCGCGGCCCAGCCGCCGCAATCCGGCGACCGCCAGCACGATCGCGTCGAGCTCGCCCTCGGCGAGCTTGCGCAGGCGGGTGTCGACGTTGCCGTGCAGCTCGCTCACCTCGAGGTCGGGACGGACGGCGAGCAGCTGGGCGCGGCGGCGCAAGCTGGCCGTGCCGACGCGGGCGCCCTCGGGCACGTCCTCGAGCGAGTCGCCCGTGCCGACCCAGGCGTCGCGGGCGTCCTCGCGAGGCGGCACCGCCGCCAGGATTAGGCCCTCGGTCAGCTCTCCCGGCAGGTCCTTGGCCGAGTGCACTCCGACCTCCGCCTCGCCGCCGAGCAGCGCCCGCTCGACCCCGCGCACGAAGCGCTCCTTGTCGCCGGCCTCGCCGTCCGAGGAGACCTCGACCAGGCCGGCCCCGCCCAGCATCTCGGCGACCTGACCGGCCTGAGCCAGAGCCAACGCGCTGCCCCGAGTCGCGATCCGCAGGCTCAACTCGATTCGCGGCGGCGCAGCTCGGTCACGTTGGACCCGGAGTCCTCGGCCTCCGGCTCGGTCTCGGCGTCGAGGCCGAACAGCTCGCGCAGGGCGCTGACGTAGAGGTAGGACTCGTCGTCGCCGGCGGAGCGCTTCATCCGCAGGGTCGGCTCGTGCAGGAGGCGCGAGGCGATCGCCTTCGCCATCGCGCTCAGCCGCTCGCGGTCGGCCTCGCTGAGGCTCTCCCAACGGCCCTCGTTCTCGGCCAGCACCCGGCGCACCACCTCGTCGCCGCGCTCGCGCAGCGCCGCGATCGTCGGCACCGCCTCGAGCGAGGAGAGCCAGCGCTCGAAGCGATCCTGCTCGGCGTCGAGCAGCCGCTCCGCCCGCCGCGCCTCGGCCTCGCGGCCGCTCGCGTTGCGTTCGACGATCTTCTGCACGTCGTCGACGTCGTGCAGGCTGACCCCGGCGATCTCCCGGCAGGCGGGCTCGACGTCGCGGGGCACGGCGATGTCGACGAGCAGCAGCGGGCGTCCTTCCCTGGCCCGCATCACGTGTTCGAGCTCGTCGCGCTCGACGATGTGGTGCGGTGAGTTCGTGGCCGAGACGACGATGTCGGCCCGCTCGAGCTGCTCGGGCAGCTCCTCGAAGCGCACGGCGTTGCCGTCGAAGCGCTGGGCGAGGCCGATCGCCCGGTCGTAGTGGCGGTTGGCGACGAAGACGGTGGCGACGCCGCGGTTGACCAGGGCGCGGGCAAGCAGCTCGGCGGTCTCGCCGGCGCCGATCACGAGCACGCGGCGATCGCTCAGGTCCCCCAAGGTGCGGCGAGCCAGATCGACGGCGACCGAGGGCACCGAGACGTTCTTCTCGCTGATCCCGGTCTCCTCGCGCGCCCGCCCGCCGGCGGCGAGGGCACCGCGGAAGAGCCGGTTGAGGATCGGCCCGGTGCCGCCCTCGACCAGGGCCAGCTCGTAGGCGCGCTTGACCTGGCCCTGGATCTCGGCCTCGCCGAGGATCATCGAGTCGAGCCCGGCGGTGACCCGGAAGAGATGGCGCACCGCCTCGCCGGAGCGCAGCGAGTAGAGGTGGCCGAGCAGCTCGGTCGGGCGGATCTCGGCCTGGCGGGTGAGGACGCCGAGCGCCGTCGACTCGGCCTCGACCGGGTCGGAGACGACGAGGTAGAGCTCGGTCCGGTTGCAGGTAGAGATCGCCGCCGCCTCGTGGATGCCGCCCGCTTCGGTCAGCTCGCGCAGGGCGCTGACAGCGCGGCCCTCGGTCAGCGAGAGCCGCTCGCGCAGGTCGAGCGGGGCGGTCTTGTGGGAGACGCCCAGCGCAAGCAGCTCAGACATCAGGCGCCGCCTCCTCTGCTCCCGTGAGGGGCAAGAGAATCAGATATGGATTGCCCCTCACTCCCGCGTCCGGGGGCGGCTTTTTCCTCTCCTTGGACGCGTGACTCCGCGAACCCTGCCAGCTCTCTGAGATCGCGCTCCATCCGCTGCAGTTTCGCCGCCATGATCGCGACGTAGACGAGGAGGAGGAGGAGGAAGACGACGTAGGCGCCGGCGACGTACTTGCCGGCCTCGTCGAGCGGCAGCGCCGGCGCGGCGAAGAGGAAGTCGGGCACCTAGCTCACCTCCGGCGCGATCCGGGGACTGGCACCGCCGGTCGGCGCGTCGAGCGCGCGGCGCAGCCGCTTCAGCTGCCCGGAGGCGCTCTTCGCGGTCAGCTCCAGCTTGACCAGCGTCACCCAGAGCAGGGCGACCGCTGCAAGGCAGACGAGGAAGGTGAGCATCATCGAGCCCGGCAGGCCGCCGTTGGCGGTGGCGAAGACGCGCGGGTGCACGAGGCTCTGGGCCAGCCGCACGGCCATGAAGTTGAGCGGCACGAAGGCGCCGGCGACGATCGCGAAGACCGAGGCGTAGCGCGCCTGGCGGTCGCGGTCCTCGATCGCGTAGCGGAACGGGTAGTAGGTCGCGTACATGAGGAAGACGATCAGGAAGCTGACCAGGGTCGGCTCGTCCCAGACCCACCAGTGCCCCCAGGAGGCCTTGGCCCAGATCGCGCCGGTGATCAGCACGGCGACGCCGAAGATCACCGACATGTGAATCGAGACGTAGGAGTAGGCGTCCCAGCGCCGGTCGCCGCCGCGCAGGTGTGCGATCGCGAAGATCCCGCCGATCACGAACCCGACCAGGGCCGTTATCGCCAGCGGCACGTGCAGGTAGAAGATCTTCTGGACGAAGCCCTGGTCGGCGTCGAGCGGGGCGTAGAAGAAGACCAGCGAGAAGGCGGCCGCGATCGCCACGACTGTCGCGATCGAGAGGGGCTTTAGTCCTTTGCCGTACATGCTGTATCTGGCCTGGCGTGGGGCGTCGGCGCCTAGTCCTCCAGCAGGAAATCGAATACCGCGTAGCCGACGAGGAGGAAGATCAGATCGTATAGGGAGAGCACCGCGAGCCAGGTCCCGAAGCGGTGATAGCCGGGACCGTGCAGGGCGAGCAGCGGCTCGCTGGCGCCGGTCGCGGCGATCATCAGCGGCACGACGAGCGGCAGCAGGACGAGCGGGCCGAGCAGGTCGCGCGCGCGCGAGTGGACCGCCATCGAGGAGATCAGCGTGCCGGTGGCGGCGAGCCCGAGGTCGGCGAGGACGAGGACGGCGAGGAGCGGGCCGAGCGCCGCCGCCGAGTGGAGGAAGAAGATCGCGAAGACGGGCACCACGACCAGCTCGAGCGCGAGCAGGTAGACGAGCAGTGCCGCCGCCTTGGCGGCGAAGAGCGCGCCGCGGTCGATCGGGGCGAGCCGGATCGCGTCGAAGCCGCCCTCCTCGCGCTCGGCGACGAAGAGGCGGTTGATCCCGAGCAGGGCGGCGAAGAGCAGCGTCGCCCAGAGCACCCCCGAGGCGAGGCTGCCGGAGAGGCTCGTGCGGTCGAGGCCGAAGCGGAAGATGACGAAGGCGGTGACGGCGAAGAGCGCCATCGCCGGCAGCGACTGCAGGGTGCGCAGCTCCGAGCGCAAGTCCTTGGCGAGGATCGCCGCGAAGGCTGTGCGGGAGGGGGTCACGAGACCACCGCCGCCTCGCCGACCCCGAGCCGCAGCACCCGATCGGCCTCGGGCAGGTGGCGCTCGGGATCGTGGGTGACGACGACGCGGGTGCGATTCGCGCCGGCGCCGATCAGCGCCCGGGCCAGCTCGCGCCCCTCGGCGTCGAGGTTGGAGTCGGGCTCGTCGAGCAGCAGCAGCTCGGGCTCGTGCAGGACGCAGCGGCAGATCGAGAGCCGCTGCCGCATCCCGGCCGAGAGCTCGGCGACCCGCTCGTCGGCGCGTCGCTCCATCCCCGTCGCGCGCAGCAGCTCCTCGATCCGGCCCGCCGCGGCCTCGCTGTCGAGGCCGTGCAGGCGCGCCTGGAAGTGCAAGTTCTCGCGGCCGCTGAGGTCGCGGTAGAGCAGCGGCTCATGGCCGAGGTAGCCGATCCGGCCGCGCAGCCTCCAGGCCTCATCCGGCAGCGAGCAGCCGAGCACCGCCGCCTCGCCGCCGCTCGGCCGCAGCAGGGTGGCGAGGATCCGCAGCAGGGTCGTCTTGCCGGCGCCGTTTGGGCCGAGGACGACGAGCGTTTCGCCGCGGCGGAGCTCCAGCCCGACCCCGTCCAGCGCGGCCCGTTCGCCGAAGTCGCGACGCAGCCCGGCGAGCCGCAGCGCCAGCTCTTGATGTGCCTGTCCGGCCTCCACCCCGCGGATTCTGACCCCTCCCCGCTGACTTCGCCTTTAGTTCCGTATACCGGGACAAAAGGCGAAGTCAGCGGTTTGGAGGGGATAGGTACGCTTTGAGTTCTGTGAGCGATCAACCGCCCATCCTCAACGAGGTCGACACCTATGGCCCCGCCTACATGCGGGTCGCCAACCGGCTTGGGCGCTACGAGGGCAATGAGGAGGAGGCGCCGCTGGCGATGGAACTGCTCGGCGTCGAGCCCGGGGACCGGGTGGTCGACGCCGGCTGCGGCCTCGGCCGCTTCGTCGCCGCGCTCGCCGACAACGGGGTCGACGCGGTCGGCGTCGACATCTCCGAGATCGCGATCGCCGCGGCCAAGCGCGAGTACCCCGGCCCGACCTACTACGTCGCCGACCTGATGCGGCCGCTGCCGCCGGAGCTGAAGGGCTTCGACGGCCTCGTCAGCCTCTCCTCGAGCTTCGGCTTCGGCGAGACCGTCGCCGACGACGAAGCGATGATGCGCGCCTACCACGAGATGCTTCGCCCCGGCGGCAAGATGGCGATGGAGCTCTCCGACCTCGAGCGCTCGCGCCACCGGCTGAAAACCGACGAGGGCGTGGTCGAGCGCGAGACGAACGGCGTCAAGGAAACGCTCGACGTGAACTTCACCACCGGCATGCTGCACGTGCACTACGTCTTCGGCGAGGACGTCGTCGACTCCCGCATCCGCATGTACGAGGCCGGCGACCTGCAGCGGATGGCCGAAGAGGCCGGCTTCCGCGAGGTCGAGCACTACGGCAACTTCGCCGGCGGCCCGAAGCGCCCCGAGGACCGCCTCGTCCTCGTCGCGACGGCATGATCGCGGAGCGACCAAGCGTGCATCTCTGGTTCTTCGCGCCGGGAGCGAAGCGGAGTCAGTTGTGATGACCGTTCACGGGACCGCGGTAGTCGTCGACGCCTACTCGACGGGGGCGCGGCTGGCGCCGCGCTTCGCCGCCGCGGGTCTGACCGTCGTGCACGTGCAGAGCAGCCCCAACCTGCCGCACTTCTACGAGCGCGGATTCCGCGCCGCCGACTTCGTCGAGAACGTCGTCCACGAGCGGGACCTGGAGGCGACCGCGGCGCGGGTCGCCGCCCACGACCCCGCTTTCGTCGTCGTCGGGGCCGAGCCGGGCGTGCCGCTCGCCGACGCGCTCTCGGAGCGGCTCGGCCTGCCCTCCAACGGCAGCGCCCTGAGCACGGCGCGGCGCGACAAGAACGCGATGAACGAGGCGCTGCGTGCCGCCGGGCTGCGCACGGCGGAGGCGCTCAAGACCGCCGACGCGGCTGAGGCGGTCGCCTGGGCCGCCGAGCGCGGCGGCGCCCCGGTCGTCGTCAAACCGCTCGACAGCGCCGGCACCGATGGCGTCGTCATCTGCCGCGATCCGGCGGCGATCGAAGCGACGTTCGCCGCCAACCTCGGTCGCCCCAACGCCCTGCACGGCGCCAACGAGGAGCTGCTCGTGCAGGAGCTGCTCGAGGGCACGCAGCTCTTCGTCAACTCGGTCAGCTGGGACGGCGTCCACCACGTCTCCGAGGTCTGGCGCGACAACAAGCTGCGCCGCGGCGCCAACTTCATCTACGACTACGAGGAGCTGCTGCCGCGCCGCGGCGAGCAGCAGGACCAGGTCGTGCCCTACGTCGAAGCGGTGCTCGACGCGCTCGGCATCCGCTTCGGCCCGGCCCACACCGAGGTGATGCTGACCGCGAGCGGGCCGGTCCTCGTCGAGTCGGGAGCGCGCATGCACGGCTCGGTCCCCGACGAGATCGTCGACCGCTGCACCCCGAGCCACCAGACGCTGACCGCCGAGGCCTACCTCGACCCCCACTCCGTCGCCCGCCGCGCCCAGCGTCCCTACGAGCTCGCCGCCGGCGCCTACTGCGTGATGCTGATCTCCCAGCACGAAGGGACGATCGCCGCCGACGAGGGCCTGCGCGAGATCGAGGCGCTGCCCTCCTTCGCCGGCACGATCTCGATGCTCGGCCCGGGCGACGAGCTGAAAAAGACGGTCGACCTCTTCTCCTGCCCGGGCATCATCTACCTCGTCGACCCCGACCGCGCCCAGCTGAAAGCCGATTACGACCGCATCCGCGAACTGGACGCTGCCGGCAAGGTCTTTGAGCTGGAGAAAGAGCTGCGCCCGCTGGAGGGTCTATCCCGGTAGGGGTGGAACGGTTTGTCTTTTCGTAGTGCAGCTCGAGGCGCCAGCCCGCCCCCTCTCCACCGGAAAGATCAAGTGGAACCCCTGCCGGGATAGACCCTCAGTGCCCCCGCTTGCGCAGAGTCCGGCGCCCCACCTTGAGCAGCGGGCCGGCGCCCTCGCGCAGGGCCTTGGTGCGGGCGGCGCCCTTGCCGTAGAGGATCTTGGCCGAGGCACGCACCGCTTCGCCCATCGTGCGGTCGTAGGGGTGCCACCAGAAGTCGCGGGTCAGGCCCGGCTCCCAGGCGTTCATCTTGATGTTGACGCACTCGTAGAAGCCGAACTTCGAGTGCGAGCGGCCGACGCCGGAGTCCTTGACCCCGCCCCAGGCGCACTGGCAGGCGCCGTGGCTGAAGGAGTGGTCGTTGACCCAGACCATGCCCGACTCGATCCGGCGCGCGATCCGCTCGCCCTTCTGACGGTCCTTGGTCCAGACCGAGGCGCCGAGACCGAACTCCGAGTCGTTGGCGAGCTCGATCGCCTCCTGCTCGGAGGAGACGACGACGATCGGCAGCACCGGGCCGAAGACCTCCTCGCGCATGATCCGCATCTCGTGCGTGACCCCGGTCAGCACGGTCGGGGCGACGAACTTGCCGGGCAGGCCGGGAACCTCGGTCGGGCCGCCGCAGAGCTTGGTCGCGCCCGAGGCGACCGCGTCCTCGATCAGGTCGACGACGATCTCGTACTGACCGTCGGAGGTCATCGGCCCGATCTCGGTCTCCCACTGCATCGGGTTGCCGAGGCGCAGCCGCTCGGCCTCGCGGGCGACCCCCTCGACGAAGCGCTCGGCGACCTCGCGCACGACGTAGACGCGCTCGATCCCCGAGCAGGTCTGACCGGCGTTGGCGAAGCCGCCCCAGACGGCGCCGGAGATCGCGTTCGGCAGGTCGGCGTCGGCGCAGACGATCATCGGGTCCTTGCCGCCGAGCTCGAGCACCGAGCCCTTGAGCCGCTCGGCGCAGACGGCGCCGACCTTGCGGCCGACCTCGACCGAGCCGGTGAAGAAGACCTTGCCGACCGAGGACTTGGCGAGCGCGTCGCCGACCGCGCCGCCGCCGTGGACGACGCGGACCAGGCCCTCGGGCAGGCCGCCCTTCTCGAAGACGCGGCGGATCGCCTCGCCGAGCAACGGCGTCAGGCTGGCCGGCTTCAGCACGACGCCGTTGCCGGCCATCAGCGCGATCGCGACCTCGCCGAAGGGGATCGACCAGGGGTAGTTCCAGGGCGCGATCACGCCGACCACCCCGATCGGCTCGTAGGAGAAGCGGCCTTTCTTGCTCATCAGGAAGGCCTGGCTCATCCGCACCTTCTCGTCGGCGAGGATCTTCGGACCGGCCTTGGCGCACCAGTGCAGGGCGTCGACCGTCGGCAGCAGCTCCATCGTGTAGGCCTCGGCGCGCGGCTTGCCCTGCTCCCGCACCAGCAGCTCGGCGATCTCGTCGATCTCGTCGAGCAGCGCGTCGGCGGCGCGCTTCATGTAGCGGGCGCGGTCGGCGAGCGCGAGTTCGGCCCAGGCGGGCTGGATGCGGGCGACGTCGTCGACCACGGCCTGGACCTGCTCGGGCATGATCGTCGCCACCGAGCCGACCAGCTCGCCGGTCGCCGGGTTGAAGGACTCGAGGGTGGACTGGGACGGGGGGCTCTGCGTCGCGATCTCCATGGCCGTCGATTGTAGGCCGGGGGCGCCGAATTTCTAGGTACGCTTCGGTATCGCGGTGCGGGAGCTGCCGGAAAACCTGGCTTTGAAGGTCGAGCGGGCCAAGCTCGAGCACGACCACGCGCTGGTCGACCGGCTCGCTGCCGGGGCCTTCGCTGGCGACCTCCTCGCCGATCCGCTGGTCGCCGCCTTCCAAGAGATGCCTGGCGGCGCGGGCTGGGAGATGCTCGACCGAGCGCTGTTGGAGGGGCCCGAGGCGGTGCCCGACGCACCACCCCCGCTGGCCGAGTTGGTCGCGCCCGCCTTTGAGCCACCCGCCTGGGTCGACCTCGACCTGGTCGATGCCGGGGCGCTCGCCTTCTGGCGCAGCGGCGGCATCAACCTCGGCCTGGCGCTGATGTGCGGCTCGCTCGCCTACGGCTATCAGAGTGCCCGCCTCACCCGCCCGCTGGCGGCGACCGGCCGCCTCGCGCAGATGGCGCCGAAGCGGTTGCGCGAGACCGGTCGCTGGGTCTCGGCGGCGACCAAGCCCGGCGCGTTGCGCCCCGGCGCCGAGGGGCTGCGGGCAACCGTGCGGTTGCGCATGGTCCACGCTCTCGTCCGCGCCCACCTGCTCGGCTCGCCAGATTGGGACCTGGGCGAGTGGGGAGTGCCGATCAGCGCCAGCGACACGCTGGTCACCGCGATTGGCGGCTTCCTCGTCGTGCCGCTGCGAGCCCTCGAGGACCTAGGCGTGCGCCTCTCTCCGGCCGAGCTGGAGGCGATGACCCACCAGTGGACCTGGATCGGGGCGCTGATGGGGACACCGGAAGAGCTCCTGCCGAGCTCCTACGCGGAGGCCCAGGAGACGCTGGCGGCGGCGCTCGCGCTCGACGAGGGCCCCAACGAAGACTCGCCGAAGCTGATGCACGCGCTGCTGCACTACGGGGCCGAGCTTCCCTTCGAGCGGCGACTGCCGCGCCTGGCCCGGCGCCCAGGCCGGGCCGCGAAGGCGCGCCTGCTGGGTGCCTTCGTTCGGCGCTGGATGGACGCCGAGATGGCCGACCGCCTCGGCGTGCCGAACACCAACCTGACGCGGCTGACCCCGATGCTGCGCCCGCTGGCCCTGGCCCGTGAGATCGCCCGCGCCAGCCACTTGCTCGGCTCCGACAAGCGCATCGCCGCTCTCGAGCTCGCCTTCGTCGAACGGATCGCGGCGATGCGAGCCGAGCCGGACGAGACGATCGAACCGCGCGAGGCCGAGCGCCAGCCGGTTCTCTCGGCCGCCTAGGCGGCGCCGCCGATCGGGCTTTTCGGCTCCTCGACGATCGGCGCCAGCATCCTTTCGGCGATCTCGCGCAGCCGCATCTCGTCGTCGAGCGGCAGCATGCTGTCGGGAAGGAGGGCGAAGCTGACGGCGAGGCGGACGAGCAGCTCCGACGCCTCTTCGACGTCCACCTCCTCGCTGAGCACGCCGGCCCGTTGCGCCTCCGCCATGCGCTCCGCCGTGTAGGTGCGGGCGACGGCGAAGAGCGAGCCTCCCTCTTTGGTCAGGGCCGTCAGCACGCTCTCGGGCTCGAACTGGACGAGGCGGCGCAGCAGGGGGTGCTCGCGGGTGAGACGGATGCTGACCACGAAACCGAGCGCGACCTGTTCGATCATCGGCGCCTCGGGCGGAGAGGCGGCGTCGAGCTCGGCGATGCAGCGGCGGGCCTCGCGGGCGCCGAGCGCGGTCAGCATCGCCACCTTGCCGCCGAAGCGCCTGTAGACGGTCATGCGGCCGACCCCCGCCCGCTGCGCGACGCCGCCCATGGTCAGGTTCTGCACGCCCGACGCGGCGGCCAGCTCGAGGGCGGCGTCGAGGATGCGTTCGCTCACCCCGTCGTCGGGCTGCTCGGCGCTTGGATCGATCAGCAGGGCCAGCAAAAGGGTGATTCTGATCTTAATGTCCGCCGCTCAGGCGTATTTCCCGTTTAACGGGAAGGCTCAGGCAGCGACCGGCACGCGAGTTGTGGAGGCGGCGTCGCCGCGGGCGATCGCCTCGCGCCGCCAGCGCAGGTAGCTCGGGCCGAAGTTGCGCAACGAGGCCGGCATCAGCGGCGTCGCCCGCCGCGAGGCGGCGGCGAGGAGCTGGAAGCGACGCTCCTGCCCGCGTCCCCACTCGACCCCGTAAAGCTCACGCAGTCGGGATGAGAGCAGGCCCCCTGTGATCAGGCCGATCTGGTGCGCGGCCGGGATGCGGGCGATGCGCCAGGCCGCCTCCGGCAGGAAGGGCAGATCGGGACGGGTCGGCTCGGACAGGGACTCGAGGACTTCGTCGACGGCCGCGGTGCGCTGCAGCCGCTCGTCCACCATGCGTTCGAAGTAGCCGCCGAACGCGGTCCAGGTCTCCGGCAGATCGCGCTCGCGCACGCCGATCAGCCGTCCCCCGCGCCGCCATTCGGCGTAGAAGCGCTGAATCTCGCCGGCCGGGATCGGGGTGCCGAGCAGCTGGTGAGCGCGCACGATCGAGTGCGCGAGGGTGGCGTGGACCCAGGCGTAGGCCTCGGGCTCCAGCGCGCTGTAGCGCTCGCCGTCGGGCTTGACTCCCCTGATCTGCTTGTGCATCTCGCGGATGCGCCGACCCATCTCGCCGGCGAGCTCGGGGCCGCCGTAGGTCATCACGTAGGAATAGTCGAGAGTCCGCAGCAGCCGGCCCCACGGGTCGGCGCGGAAGTCGGAGTGCTCGCTGACGCCGGCGCCGACGGTCGGGTGCCCGACCTGGAGCAGGATCGCGTAGGCCCCCGCCGCGATCAGCCGCACGTCGCCCGCGTAGCGCCACAGGGTGGAGTCGCGCTTGGCGACGAGTGCCGGAATCTCCTCCGCGGTGGGCATCGTGTTTGGCACGGATTCGAATGGTACAACAAGATAAAAATCGTCCCATCGACTGCTGACTTCGACTTTAGTTCCGGATAGCGCAACAAAAGACGAAGTCAGCGAGAACAGGTCAGCGGAAGCTCCTGGCAAGATCGGCGTGTGGAGAGATTGTTCGATCAGGGTGATGCTCGCGCCGAGGCGACACTCGGGCCCGACGCCCCGCTCGCGGTGCGGATGCGGCCGCGGAAGCTCGAGGAGCTGGTCGGGCAGGAGCACGTGCTTGGCCCCGGCTCGGCGCTGCGCACGGCGATCGAGAGCGGCCACCCGCACAGCGCGATCCTCTACGGGCCGCCGGGCTCGGGCAAGACGACGCTGGCGCGTATCGCGGCGGCCGGCGCCGAGGGCGCCTTCGAGGAGGAGTCGGCGGTCAACGCCGGCCGGGCCGAGATCCGGGCTGTGATCGAGCGGGCGCGCGAGCGACGCCAGGCCAGCGGTCGCCCGACCGTCCTCTTCCTCGACGAGATCCACCGCTTCAACAAGGCCCAGCAGGACGCGCTGCTGCCCGCCGTCGAGGACGGCCTGCTCACTCTGATCGGGGCGACCACCGAGAACCCCTACTTCGAGGTCAACTCGGCCCTGCTCTCGCGCTGCCAGGTCTACGAGCTGAAACCGCTCGAGGCGGAGCGGATCGAAGGGCTGCTGCGCCGGGCGCTGACCGACCCCGAGCGCGGGCTTGCCGACCCCCCGCCTGTCTCCGACGAGGCGCTGGCGATGCTTGCCGCCCGCTCCGGGGGGGATGCCCGGGTCGCCCTCTCCGCTTTGGAGCGTGCGGTGGAGCGCGCATCCGACCTTGACCCTGCTGGAGGTGGGTCAAAGTCGGATGCGGTCGACGTCGCGGCAATCGAGGACGCGCTGCAGCGCAAGGCGCTCGAATACGACCGCGCGGGCGACCGCCACTACGACTTCGTCTCGGCCTGGATCAAGGCGACCCGCGGCTCCGACGTCGACGCCTCGCTCTACTACCTGGCCGTGATGCTGGAGGGTGGCGAGGACCCGCGCTTCATCGCCCGCCGCATGGTCATCCTTGCCTCCGAGGACGTCGGCAACGCCGACCCGCAGGCGCTGCTCGTCGCCGACGCGGCGGCGCGCGCGGTCGACCGCGTCGGTCTGCCCGAGTGCGCGCACAACCTCGCCCAGGCCGCCGTCTACCTGGCCCTGGCGCCGAAGTCGAACGCCTCCTACAAGGCGCTCGGCGCGGCCCGCGCCGAGGTGCGCGAGAACGGAGCGCGGACGCCGCCGGACTACCTGCGCGACGCCCACTACCCCGGGGCCAGGAAGCTGGGTAGGGGCGAGGGATACCGCTACGCGCACGACGAGCCCGGCGGGGTCAGCGACCAGCAGCTGATCCCCGACGGCCTGCGGGAGGCCGAGTTCTACACGCCGACCGACCGCGGCTTCGAGGCTGAGCTCGGCCGCCGGCTCGACTCACTGCGAAGGAAATTTCGCGCCCGTTAATCCAGGCGCAACTTACTTTGGGGCCTCGTGTTTAAGAGTGCGGCTTTCCAAGCTAGAGCCAGGGAGAGCCGACACACCGACCGGAGGCCTGGACTGGGGGCCTCCGGTCGGGACCTAAAAGGGACACTCAGGGGGAACGGTGACAGCGCCACGCTCGATGGCGCCGTCACCGCGTCGAGACCGCGCGGCTCCTCTATCTTGGATACATGACTGAGGAGAAGCTGCGACTCGGTGGCATGGCGCTGCGCAACGGCCTGCTGATCCACGGGCCGACGCACTGGGCCGCCGCGGTCCGCGGCCCCGACGGCACCGTGCAGGTTGCCTCCGAGCGCAAGCCGGAGCTGGCGCCGGGCCTAGCGGCGCGCTTGCCGGGCCTGCGCGGCCCGCTGCGGCTGGCCGAGGCGATGGCGGTGCTGCCGCTGGTCCGCCGGCGCCTACCGGCCGCGCGGCTTCCATTCGAGGACGTTCGCGTCCTGGGGGCGATTGGAGCGACGCTGCTGGCGACGACGGTCCTGCGCAAGCGCCTGCGCAGCTCGGCGCTGCGCGAGACGGTGGCGCAAGCGATCGGCACGGTTCCCGCCGGCGTCGCCCTGCTCGACCGCGACCTCGCCGCCTACCACGGGGTCGAGCACAAGGCGATCGCCGCCTACGAGCGGGGGATCGACGACCCGACCGGCGTGCCGAAGGAGCACGACCGCTGCGGCTCCAACCTGATCGCGCCGATGATGCTGCTCTCCGTCGGCGGCACCGTCCTGCTCGACAGCCTGGTCGAGCGGCCCGGCCCGGTCGCTCGTGGCGTCGTCGGCCTCGCCGGCGCCTCGATCGCGGTCGAGATGTTCGCCTGGAGCGATCGCCACCACGGCGACCCGCTGGCCGAGGCGTTCCACGCGCCGGGGCGGGAGATCCAGCGCCTGATCGCGACCAAGGAGCCGACTCCCGACCAGCTCCAGGTCGGCGTCGCCGCGCTGGCCGAGATCCTGCGCGCCGAGGCCGCCGAATAGACTGCCGCGCGTGTTCGGACGGATCGACCACATCGGCGTCGCCGTCGAGGACCTCGAGGGCGGCATCGAGCTCTACGAGAAGAGCTTCGCGATGGAGCTGGTCCACCGCGAGACGGTCGAGTCGCAGGGCGTCGAGGCGGTGCTGCTCGACGTCGGCGACGGACACGTCGAGCTGCTGGCGCCGCTCGGTCCCGACACCCCGGTCGGCAAGTACCTGGAGCGCAAGGGCCCCGGCCTGCACCACGTCGCCTATGCGGTCGACGACATCGACGCCGCGCTGGAGCGGCTGGGCGCGGCCGGGATCGAGCTGATCGACAGCGAGGCCCGGGTCGGCATCCGCGACAGCCGCGTCGCTTTCCTGCATCCGAGGTCGACCGGCGGCGTGCTGACCGAGATCGTCGAACCCGCCGAGGGAGGACACTGAGAGATGGCCGACGCGCAACGGGTTGAGATCGGCTTCGAGGGCGGCCAGGTCGTCTCGGCCCGGCTCAGCGACGAGGAGCTGAAGAGCCTGCGCAAGCAGGTCGAGAAGGGCGGCTGGCACGACGTCAGGACCGAGGACGGCGTCCTTGCCCTCTACCTCGGCAGGGTCGCCTTCCTGCGCATCGACTCGGGAGAGCACAAGGTCGGCTTCTCCCTCGGCAAGCCGGACTGATGCGGGCGCGCCGGCTGCTTGGCGCTGCCGCCCTGGCGACGCTCGGCGCCGCGCTCTGGTGGCGCAAGAACCCCTCGGCCTGTCCCTACGGCCAGCGCTTCTGGGTGCAGGCCCCCCACCCGATCATCAGCCGCGAGCGGTTGCGCTCGGTGCTGCGTCCCGAGCCGGGCGAGCGCTTGCTCGAGGTCGGGGTCGGCACCGGCTACTACAGCCTCGACCTCGCCGAGTGGGCCGGCCCCAGCGGGACGCTGGAGCTCTTCGACATCCAGCAGGAGTTCCTCGACCACGTCGGCAGGCGCGCCGCCGAGCGCGGCCTCGCCAACCTCGTCCCCACGCAGGGCGACGCCACCGCCTTGCCCTACGACGACGACTCGATCGACGCCGTCATCCTCACCACCGTGCTCGGCGAGATCCCCGACCCGGTCGCCGCCCTGCGCGAGATCCGCCGCGTGCTCAAGCCCGGCGGCCGCCTCGTCGTCGGCGAGCTCTTCGGCGACCCCCACTTCACCACCCAGTCCGCCCTGCGCCGCCAGTCCGCCGAGGCCGGCCTCGCCTGGCAGGAGCATTCCGGCAACTGGTTCGGCTACTTCGCGCGACTCGCTCCTGCTGGAAGTCGTGGCTGAGTCTTATCCGAGCTGGAAGTACTACCCAACTCGGGATCGACCACCGGCGTGGGCGCACGCATTTGTGGATGTCGTTCGCGCGAATAGAGCCGAGACCGACTCGGCTGTTGTTTCAAACCTCAACAGCGATCTGGTGCTCGCCCACCTGCGTCCGGGTCTCGAGGAACTCGGCTACCGAGTTGAGACAGGCAAGAAGAAAGACGAACGGATTGGCTTGCCAGTTCTCTTTGGAGAGGCAGGTAAAGAACTGGTGCGTTATGAGGTGGACGCGGTCCACGACGAACTGAAAGTCCTTGTTGAGATTGAGGCGGGACGAGGCGCCCGGGGGAACGCCGTGTATCGAGATCTGGTGCGTGCCTCACTCATCGTCGATGCTCGGTTTCTAGTCCTAGGCGTGATGGAGGAGTACCGCCACCAGAGCGGCGGGAAGCCAATTGCGGTCAAGAGTTACCGAGATGCTCGGGACCAGCTGGACGCTATCTACGCCAGCCAACGCCTGCGTTTGCCATTCGAGGGAGTGCTTCTTTTTGGTTACTGACAATCCCAAGGTAATTTTCCGAGGCGGCCCGACTGGGCTGCGGGCGGCTCTGGACCGTGGCCCAGACGTTTGGGAGCTGGTCGCAGCCTTCAATCAAGCGAAGGACGACGGCGATCAGGCGGTGCAGGAAACCGCTGAGCTACTTAATCTCACCACGTTCCAGGTTCGGGTCGCGCTGCGTTATTACCGGCGTCATCCAGTTGAGATCGACAAGCGGATCGCGCGTAACGCCAGGGCGTAACGCCAGGTGACTATTAGTACCGCGGAGGCGGCGGTGCGCCGCGGCGTTCTTCGGCGGCGGCTGCCGCTTCCTGGCGTTCGGTAACGGCGGCTTCGCGGCGGCGGGCGCGGTCGGTCCAGATCGCCTCTTGGAAGAAGCCGAGGACGAGGCCGGCGGCGCCGGCGATCATCAGGATCACGCCAACGGTGTCGAGGCTGACGCCCTGGACGTGGACGTTGGTCGCGAACTTGAGGATCGCGCCAACAGCGATTAGGAGAATCCCTCCAGCGATGGTCATGGGCGCTTATTACCCGGTGGCGGTGGACTGGCAAACAGGGCACCAGTAGGTGGTGCGGTTGGCGTCGCCCTGGCCGCGCGAGCGGATCGTCGTGCCGCAGCGCGGGCAGGGGCGGCCGGCGCGCTTGTAGACGGCGGACTCGGCGCGGCCGCTCTCGACCGAGGCGCTCATGAGGTCGTGGGCAGCCTGGACGACGGCATCGAGCCATTCGCGACCGATCTCCCCGACCGCAAGCCAGGGATCGATACGAGCCGCGAAGCAGGCCTCGCTCTTGAAGATGTTGCCGATGCCGGCGACCAGATGCTGGTCGAGCAGCGCCTCGCCGATCGTCCGATCGGGGGCGCTGCGCAACGAGGCGACGACGCGCGCGGCGTCGAAGTCGGCGGCGAGTATGTCGGGACCGAGGCGGGCGAGGCCCGGGTCGCGGCGCAGGGCGCCCGCCGCGAGGACGCGCAACGTCGGGCCGCCGAACTCGACCGCTTCGACCCGCTCGCCGCGCAGCACCGCCCAGGCCGCGCCGCGTGGCTTGCGCCAGCAAGCGCCGTGCCGGTAGACGTGCCAGCCGCCGCTCATGCCGAGGTGACTGTGCAGGACCAGCTCCCCGCAGTGCAGCAGCAGGTGCTTGCCGCGCGCCTCGGCGCGGTCCAGCGTGCGGCCGTCCAGCCGCTCGACACCGGCGGCGCGCCCGCGCGGGTTCGGCGCGCTGACGACGAGCCGCTGGCCGGCCAGCGCGCCCTCGATTCGCCGTGCCGCCCGCAGGATCGTGTCGCCCTCGGCCACCTCAGGCGAGGGCGGTCCAGAGCCGGCGCTCGGCCTCGGCGACCCGCTTCGCGGTGGCGTCGATCTCGGCCCAGAGCGCCGGGTCCGGCGCCTCCCGCTCGCTGGCGGCGCGGAAGTCCTCGGCCAGCTCGGTCCAGCGCGCGGCGGCCTCGGCCGCCAACGGCGCCTCGGCGCGGCCGGCCTCCTCGAGGAAGCGCGAGTACATGAGCCGGAAGGCGCCGCCGCCGGTGCCGCGCCGCTCGATCACCTGGTAGCCGAAGCGTGCGCACCACTGCCAGTCCTCGGCGACCTCGGGCCAGCTGCCGGCCTCCTCGGCGAGGCGGTCGACGGCGCCGAGGCCGGAGAACTCGCGGAACTCGGGTTCGACCATCGCCTTCGCGGCGCGCTCGATCGCGGCCGGGATCGCGGCCCGCAGCTGCTCCTGGCTGACCGCTCCCGCGGCGGTGAACATATGACCGGAGAGCGGGTAGGCCGGATGCTGGCTGTGGCGCGCCTTGTCGAGGTCCTCGTGCCGGGTCGTCGTCTGCAGCTGCTCGAAGCCGGTGTCGGAGAGGTGGACGAACTCCTCGTCGTAGCCGGCGAGGACGACCGCGTGGCCGGGGAAGTGGGCCGAGTTGCCGTAGTGGTCGAGGTAGTAGAGGTCGGTGAGCAGCAGCACCGGGTTGCCGGCGTCGACCTCGCCCCGCGCCGCCTCCCAGGCGCCGTCGTCGTCGCGCTCGAAGGTGCGCAGCTCCAGCGCCGCGCCGGTGAGCTCGTCGAAGTTCTCCTCGAGCCGGGCCGTGCGGCCGTTGAACCAGCGCGTCGGCGAGGCGTCCTCGATCGTCACGTAGTAGAAGCAGGCGCCGGCGCCGAGCCCGAAGGCCATCTCCTCGCTGATCTCGGCGCCGTGGAAGGCAAGGAGGTTGCGGAGTGCGGTAGAGCCGCAGTGGTGGCCGGGGGTGTGCGTGTAGCCCGGGACAGTGACGGTGGGCATCAGGTGGATTCTCGCCTATCCTGCGGCCCGCCGATGCGCGAAGCCGATCTCAAGCTGCTCCACCTGATGCGGACTCGCGGGCATACGCCCGGCTTGGAGAGAGCTATGACGGCACTCGGAAAGGCGGGGAACAACGGAGGGATCTGGGTGGTGCTTGGACTTGCCCTTGCGGTCGTCGACGGCTCGAACAGGGATGCTTGGATCGTCTGTGCCTTCCTGGCGCCGATCGCCATCGCCCTCAATTATCTGGTCAAGCTGATCGTGAAGAGGCCGCGGCCGGCGCTGGAGGGGCTGCCGCCGCTAGGCGGGGCGCCGAGCTCGCTGAGCTTCCCCTCGGCCCACGCGACCTCGTCGTTCGCGGTGGCGACCGCGATGACGCGGGTCGAGCCGCTCGGGGCGCTCGCCTTCCTCCTCGCCCTCGCCCTCTCGCTCGGGCGCCCCTACCTCGGCATGCACTACCCGTCCGACGTCCTCGCCGGCGCCCTGCTCGGCGTCGCGCTCGGATTGCTGGTACCCCTCTCGCTATGAAGGTGGGGATAGTGGGGCTGCCCAACGCGGGCAAGTCGACTCTTTTCAACGCGCTGACCCAGGGCGGCGCCCAGACTGGGGACTACCCCTTCACGACGATCGAGCCCAACGTCGCGATCGCCCAGGTGCCCGACGAGCGGCTGGAGAAAGTCGCGGAAACCGTGAAGGCATCGAAGCTCGAACCGGCGACGATCGCCTTCCACGACATCGCCGGCCTGGTCAAGGGCGCCTCGGAGGGGGAGGGGCTCGGCAACCAGTTCCTCGCCTCGATCCGCGAGACCGACGCGATCTGCCACGTCGTCCGCTGCCACGCCGACTCCGGCGTCCCTCACCCTGACGGCCGCGTCGACCCGCTGGCCGACATCGAGACGATCGAGACCGAGCTGATCCTCTCCGACTACGAGCAGGCCGAGCGCCGGCTCGACCGCGTGCGCAAGGGCGCCAAGTCCGGCGACGCCGATGCGATCGCCGAGCGCGACTGGCTCGAGCGGGTCGTCGCGGCGCTGGCCGAAGGCAGGACCGCTCGCTCGGTCCCTGTGCCCGAGGGCGCGGCCCACGGCCCGCGCAACCTGCAGGCGCTGACCTCGAAGCCGATCCTCTACGTCGCCAACGTCGACGAGGGCGACGCCGACGCGCCCGACGCCGTCGTCGGCCACGCCGCCGCGATCGGTGCCGGCGTAGTCGCGGTCAGCGCCCGGATCGAGGGCGAGCTGGCCGAGCTCGACCCGGCCGAAGCGGAGGAGATGCGTGAGTCCTACGGGGTCGAGGGCTCCGGCCTCGACCGCCTCGTGCGCGCCGCCTACGACCTGCTCGAGCTGATCGTCTTCTTCACCGCCGGCGAGGGCAAGGAGGCCGTCGCCCGCCCGCTCGCCCGCGGCTCAACCGCCTGGGAGGCGGCGGGGACGATCCACACCGAGATCCAGGACGCATTCGTCAAGGCCGAGGCGATCGGCTGGCGGGAGCTGGTCGAGTGCGGCGGCTACGCGCAGGCCCGCGAAAAGGGCCTGCTGCGGATCGAGGGCCGGGACTACGTCGTGCGGGACGGCGACGTCATAACCATCAAGGTCTGACGTGCCCGCTCCCGGAGGCCCTTTTCAGCACCGTGGGCCGGGCACGCCTTAGTCTTCGGCGCATGGATCAGGGGGCGCGGTTCCCGCGCGTGGGGACGAAGGCCGGCCACTACGAGAGCTTTTACGTGAAGGCCTGCCAGCCGGGCGGCGGGCGTGGCATCTGGATCCGGCACACGGTCCACAAGCGGCCGGGGGCGGAGCCAAACGCCTCGATCTGGTTCGTCCTCTTCGACCGCGAGGCGGACGGGCCGCGGGCGACGAAGACCACCGTTCCCGCCGCCGACCTCTCGGCCCCGGTCGGCTCCTGGGTCCGCGTCGACAAAGCCGAGATCGGGCCCGGCAAGGCGAGCGGCTCGATCTCCACGGAGGCGCTCAGCGCCTCCTGGGACCTGACCTTCCGCGGCGACGCCGAGCCCTGTAAGTACCTGCCGGCCGACTGGCTCTACGGCGCGCCGCTGCCGCGCACCAAGTTCGTCGCCCCATACCCGCTCGCCCGCTTCGGCGGCCATCTGGAGGTCGACGGCGAGGCGATCGAGCTCAGCGAGTGGCCGGGGATGATCGGCCACAACTGGGGCAGCGAGCACGCCGAGCGCTGGGTCTGGCTCGAGGGGACCGGGTTCGCCGACGATCCCGACGCGTACTTCGACGCCGGCGCCGCGCGGGTCAAGGTCGGCCGTCGCACGACCCCCTGGCTGCCCTCCGGGATGCTCTCGCTGGAAGGCGAGACCCACCGCCTCGGCGGCTTCGGCAAGATCGGCTCGGCCTCGATCACGGAGTCGCCGACCGCCTGCGAGTTCGTCCTCCCCGGCAAGGACCTGACCGTCCGCGGCCGCGTCTCCGCCCCGAAGAAGGACTTCGTCGGCTGGCTCTACGCCGACCCCAAGGGACCCGAGCACCATACCGTCAACTGCTCGGTCGCCGACCTGGAGCTGACCGTGGAGCGCCCCGGCCGCCCGCCGCGCGAGCTCCCGCTCCCCGCCGGCGCCGCCTACGAGTTCGGCATGCGCGAGACCGACCACGGCATCCCGATCCAGCCATACCGGGACGGGTGAGCGGTCAGCTGACCTGCTTGACGAACGTCATCCAGCGGTCGTAGGCGCCGAGGGCCGAGGCGAGCTGGTCGCCGCGGATCTTGCTGACGCCGCCGGTGCCGACGAGGCGGGCCCAGACGATGCGGGGCGACGTGCCGCGCTCGGTGACGACGATCTGCTTGAGGCGGCCGTGGAGGTACGGCGCGAGGCGTTCGCTGATCTCCGGCCCCGTGAAGGTCAGCTTCCAGCTGTGCAGCGGGCAGAGGTAGTCGTAGGGGTCGGGGACGCCGACCAGGTAGGGGACCGGCGGGCCGAAGAAGACGTTCTGGACGCTCTCGGTATGACCCCCGGAGCAGGCGGAGAAGAAGGTCTCGGCGACCTCGCCGCCGTAGGTGACTACCTCGCCGCGGGTGTCGTCGACCGCGGCGTTGGTCGCGGCCGTCTCGGTGGAGAGGTCGCCGTAGACCTGGCTGCGGGTGTCGTCGTAGAGGTCGAAGCCGTTGCCGCCGACGTCGCCGGTGAGGGCGAAGGAGCGCGACTCGACCGCCTGGGTGCGCAGCTCCTCCCGCGGCCAGGAGGGCGGCGACTCGTTCGGCACGACGCCCTTCACGTACTGCTCGAGCGGCAGGGCGTCGATCGCGTTGAGCGCGCCGGCGTCGCTTGCGGTCGGCACGACCTCGAGCGCGCCGCGGTAGGCGTCGCCGGCGATCTCGACCGTCCCGTTGCCGGCGGCGCGCAGCTTGCCCCCGCAGTTGGCCAGCCGCTTGCCGGCGCCGTTACGCAGCATCACGGCGCCGCCCGAGCGGTGGGCCTCGTAGCCGCGGCCTGGGTCGAGCCTCACCCCGCAGGCGCCGGTCGCGCGGCTGAAGCCTACGTCGCCGGAAGAGACGTCGAGCAGGACGCGGACGATCGGCGCCCCCTGCACCTGTCCGATCGTCGTCCCCCGGTAGTAGTGGGCGAGGATCCAGCGATAGGTCTTGCCGTGCAGGGCGTAGCCGTAGGCGCCGTACTGGCTGACCCCGACCCCGTGGCCGAAGCCGTGCCCCTTCACCACCCAGGTGACGCTCGCCTGGGCCGGCGTCGCAAGGCAGAGGAAGAGCAGGAGCGTGAGGAGGCGGGCGCGCATCTTGCGGTCAACAGGTTCTAGCTGCACGAGTCGCGGCCTCCTCTACTGTTGAGTGGGCGTGCAAGCGACCGACCACAAGCTCCTCGCCGCGGGCGAGTGGCTGGAGACCGGCGAGTGGGGCGAGGTGCGCAGTCCCTACGACGGCACCGTCGTCGGCCGGGTCGCGCAGGGCGACGCGGCGCTGGTCGACCGCGCGGCGCGTGCCGCTCAGGAGGCCTTCGAGTCCGCCGACTTTCCCCAGCACGAGCGCGCGGCGACGCTGGATCGCGCCGCCGAGCTGGTCGGCGAGCGGGTCGAGGACCTGGCGCTGACGATCGCCGCCGAGGCGGGCAAGCCGCTGAAGACCGCGCGGGTCGAGGCGGAACGCTGCGTCGACACGCTGACCTTCTCCGCGACCGAGGCGCGCAAGTTGACCGGCGGCACCGTGCCGATGGAGGCATCCCCGGCCGGCGCCGGCAAGCTCGGCGTGATGCTGCGCGTCCCCTACGGGGTCGTCGGCGCGATCAGCCCCTTCAACTTCCCGCTCAACCTCGTCGCCCACAAGCTCGGGCCGGCGATCGCCGCCGGCAACGCGATCGTGCTCAAGCCCGCCGGCCAGACGCCGATCTCGGCGCTGAAGCTGGCCGCGATCCTCATCGAGGCCGGCCTGCCCGAGGGCTGGCTCAGCGTCGTCCCCGGCCCCGGCTCGGAGGTCGGCAACGCGATCGTCGAGCACGAGCTGACGCGGGCGATCACCTTCACCGGCTCGGCCGGCGTCGGCTGGGGCATCCGCGGCAAAGTCCCGCACAAGAAGGTCAACCTCGAGCTCGGCTCCAACGCGCCGCTGATCGTCCACGCCGACGGCGACTGGGAGACGGCAGCCGACAAGGCGAAGCTGCACGCCTTCTCGCACGCCGGTCAGAGCTGCATCTCGATCCAGCGCGTGCTCGTCCACGAGGACGTCGCCGACGCCTTCGTCAAGCGCTTCGTCGCCAACGCCGGGGCGCTGCGAGTCGGCGACCCGCTTGATCCCGAGACCGACGTCGGCCCGCTGATCTCGCCCGAGGACCGCGACCGGGTCAAGGAGTGGATCGACGAAGCGGTGGCCGAAGGGGCCGAGCTGCTGACCGGCGGCGAGCTCGTCGACGGGGACCGTTGCCTGGCGCCGACCGTGCTCGGCTCGCCGCCGCGCGAGGCCAAGGTCTGGTGCGAGGAGATCTTCGGCCCGGTGGCGACGATCGACCGCTACGCGGACTTCGACGGGGCGCTGCGGATGGCGAACGACTCGAAGTTCGGCCTGCAAGCCGGCGTCTTCACCCGCGACGTCGGCCGGGCTCTGGAAGCCGCGAGGACGCTCGAGTTCGGCGGCGTCCTAGTCAACGAGGTCCCTACCTTCCGCGCCGACCAGATGCCCTACGGCGGCGTCAAGGACTCCGGCAACACCCGCGAGGGCCCCGCCTTCGCGGTCCAGGAGCTGACCGAGGAGCGCTTCGTCACTCTTCAGGCTGACTGAAGGTCTACACTCGAAATCTAGATCCCAACTATAATTGGGATATCTGTTCTATTGTTTCGATGCTTATGGACTTTAGGCGCCCTCTTAGCGTTGTCGCTCCCACTCTCGATGGGGATGTCCTCGGCGTACTCGCGGGGGGGAACGAAGAGTTCACCGGGCGCCGTATACATCGCGTCCTCGGTCATGGCTCAGAGCATGGCGTGCGCAAGGCGGCTGACCGGCTCGTCGAGCAGGGCATCGTGGCCAGGCGTCAGGCCGGACGGGCGAAGCTCTACAGCCTCAATCGAAGTCACCTGGCCGCGCCATACGTCGAAGGTCTCGGGTCTCTGCGCGCACAGCTCATCGACCGACTCAAGGGGTCTGTAGGCGCCTGGTCGATACCTCCGTGGGCGGTTCTCCTGTTCGGCTCCGTCGCACGCGGCGATGCCGGGGTCGAAAGCGACCTCGATTTGCTCGTCGTGCGTCGTCCGGACACAAAGGAGGAGTCCTCGACTTGGCAAGACCAGCTGGCCGCTCTCGAGCGCGAAGCCACCGCTTGGACCGGTAACGAGGCGCGGGTGATCGAGTACGGCAAGCGCGATCTGGCTGCCCCCGATGTCCGCGGCGTGACCGAAGCGGCGCTCCGCGACGGAATCCCCATCTTCGGCGGTCGGCTGCGCCTTAGCCGTCTGCTCGATCGCGACGGAGGATGATGGCGACTCGTCTACGCGACTGCGACGAGAGGACCGCGGCAGGCCGGCTCGCCAAGGCTGAGCAATTCCTGGAGGCTGCCGCGACGGTACGGGACCTCGCTGACGACGAGGCCGATGTAGGGGATGCGCTGGTCACTCTCTGCGTCCACGCCGGGATCGCCGCCGCGGATGTGATCTGCTGCGTGGCCCTCGGCCACTATGTCCAAGGCGAGAATCACCTTCAGGCAATCGCCGAGGTGTCGAAGGTCTCCCCGGACGGGAAGCAGCTCGGAAGCGATCTGCGCTCCCTTCTGCAGATGAAGTCGCGGGCTGGATACGGCGCCCCACCTGTGACCGCCGACCAGCGCAAGCGCGCTTGGAGACGGGCCGAGAGCCTGGTCGAGGCGGCGCGGTCACGTCGTGTCAGCTGAGCCTCTCTCCCGGGCCTCACTCGTGCGGACGCGCCATGCGGCGGTGGTCCAGCGCCTCCTCTAGCACGGAGGGCTCGACGCCCTGCTCCAGCGCCACCTCGCGCAGTGAGCGGCCGGACTCGGCCGCGGCCTTGACGATGTCGGCGGCGCGGTCGTAGCCGATGTGGGGGTTGAGCGCGGTGGCGGTGGCCAGGGTCGCCTCGGCGTGGCGCTCGGTCATCTCCTCGTTGGCCTCGAGGCCGGCGACGCACTTCTCGTTCAGCAGGCGCGAGGCGGAGCCGAGCAGCTTGATCGAGTCGAGGAGATTGCGAGCGATCAGCGGCACGCGCACGTTGAGCTCGAACTGGCCCTGGCTGCCGGCGACGGTGATCGCGGCGTCGTTGCCGATCACCTGGGCGGCGACCTGGATCACGACCTCGGGGATCACCGGGTTGACCTTGCCGGGCATGATCGAGGAGCCCTTCTGCAGCTCGGGCAGGCGCAGCTCGGCGAGCCCGGCGCGCGGTCCGGAGCCCATCAGCGCCAGGTCGTTGGCGATCTTGTTGAGCGAGACCGCGTAGACCTTGAGCGCGCCGGAGAGCTCGACCAGGGCGTCGCGGTTGGCCTGGGCCTCGAAGCGGTCGAGCGGCTCGGAGATCTCCAGGCCGGTGTCGGCGGCGAGTCGCTCGCGCACCTTGGCGGCGAACTCGGGGTGGGTGTTGAGCCCCGTCCCGGTCGCGGTGCCGCCGAGCGGGATCTGGCCGACCCGGCGCAGCGTCGCCTCGACCCGCTGCACGCCGAGGCGCACCTGGGCGGCGTAGCCGCCGAACTCCTGACCGAGGGTGACCGGGACCGCGTCCATCAGGTGGGTGCGGCCCGCCTTGACCACGTCGGCGAACTTCTCCGCCTTTGCCTCCAGCGCCGCCTCCAGCGCGCCCATCGCCGGCAGCAGGTCGTGGGTCACCTCGTCCAATGCCGCCAGGTGCACGGCGGAGGGGAAGACGTCGTTGGAGGACTGGCCCATGTTGACGTGGTCGTTGGGATGGGCCCCGTCGCCGGCGAGGTTGGCGAGCACCTCGTTGGCGTTCATGTTCGAGGAGGTGCCGGAGCCGGTCTGGAAGACGTCGATCGGGAACTGGTCGTCGTGTTCGCCGGCCGCGACCGCGTCGCCGGCGGCCGCGATCCGCTCGGCCACGGCGGGGTCGAGCGCGCCCAGCTCGCCGTTGGCCAGCGCCGCCGCCGCCTTCAGCCGGCCCAGCCAGCGCACGACCGGGACCGGCACGCGCTCGCCGGAGACCGGGAAGTTGTCGACCGCCTTGGTGGTCTCGCCACCCCAGAGCTGCTCACTCACGTCACTCGCCTCCATCGAAGTCGTTGTAGCGGCAGGGTATTCAGCCGCGCGCGTTGCCGGCGTCGAAGCCTTCCCGGTAGGTCTCGAGGAAGGTCGCGGGGAGCGGCCGGTTGTCGGGGCTGTAGCGGGCGGCGGCGGTGAGCCGGCGGACCAGCTCGGCGTGGATCCCTTCGGTGCTCGCCGCGCCCCGTTCGGCAGCCCCGAGCAGGTAGCCGAGCCGCATGTTGGCGACGCCCCCCGGCCGCTCGCGCGCTTCCGCGTTGAGCCTGGTTGTCGCCGCCAGCATCGCGGTTCCGACGCTCGCCAGGTCCCCGCCGCTCTGGTTCTCGGTCAGGCAGCCCGAGATCGGCGTCTGCCCGTCGATCTTGACCTCGCGCGGGGCGTCGCGCAGCGCCTCGAGGTAGGGACGCGGCCCTTCGCGGCAGGCGACCGGAGTCTCCTCAGCGGTCGATCCGCAGGCGGAGAGCCCGCAGGCGAGGAGGGCGAGCGCGATCGCGAGTCCGGTTCGCATTGGCGTCGCCGGCACGCTACCGCGTCGCCTGGAGCTAGGGCTTGGGTCGGTGCTTCCCGCCCGGGAAGGCGAGGCGCAGGATCGTGCGCTGCACCATGCCCAGCTGGCGCCCGAACGGACCGGTGTTGTAGGGCAGGCCGTAGCGCGCGAACACCTCTCTGACCTGGGGGGCAACCTCGGCGTAGCGGCTGCTCGGCATGTCGGGGAAGAGGTGGTGCTCTACCTGGTATCCGAGGTTGCCGGAGGCGACGTGGAAGAGCGGGCCGCCTTCGATGTTGGCCGAGCCGAGCAGCTGGCGTACGTACCAGCCGCCCCTGGTCTCGTCCTCGACCTCCTTCTCGCTGAAGGTGTAGGTCTGGTCGGGGAAGTGGCCGCAGAAGATGATCGCGTAGGCCCAGACGTTGCGGATCGCGTTGGCCGTGGCGTCGGCCTTGGCGGTCGCGCGGAATCCCTCCGAGCCGCGCCGCAGCGCCCGAGCGGCGATCTCCGCCGCGCCGCCGCGCCGCCGCCTTGACTTCGCCCGGCGCCTCGAGAGGCCGGCCTCCAGCGCCGCCGCCGCGAGGCCGCTCAGCAGCGGCCAGGCGACGTAGTCCTTGAGCGCCTGCTCCCTCACCTTGGCGCCGATCGCGCGCAGCTCCGCGCGCACCTTGGCCTTCGGCTTCTCGCCGCTTCGCACCGCCTCGAAGTTGATGTCGTGCAGGGCCACGCCCCACTCGAAGAAGGCGGCGAGGAGCAGGTTGTAGAGGGGCTGCAGGAGGTAGACCGGGTGCCAGCCCTGCTCGGGGTCGATGCGCATGATCTCGTAGCCGAGGTCGCGGTCCTTGCCGCGGATGTTGGTGAAGGTGTGGTGCTCGTAGTTGTGTGAGTGCTTCCAGGCGTCGGCCGGGGAGACGTTGTCCCAGTCCCAGGTGGTGGAGTGGATGCGCGGGTCGTTCATCCAGTCCCACTGCCCGTGCATGACGTTGTGGCCGATCTCCATGTTCTCGAGGACCTTCGCCGCCGAGAGGGCGGCGGTGCCGGCGATCCAGGCCGGCCGGCGCCGAGAAGCCAGGAGCAGGACGCGGCCGAGGATCGCCAGGCCGCGATGCGTCGCGATGACCCTCTCGATGTAACGGCGGTCGCGCTCGCCGAGGTCGCCCATCACGCGGTCGCGGATCGCGTCCAGCTCCGCGCCGATCTCATCCAGCTGCTGGGGCGAGAGCCGCGCCAGGGGGCTCTCGCTTGCCGGCGCCTCCGGCGCCACGGTCATCGCACCGCTCATATCGTCTCCCTCTCTCTCAAAGCTCGATCTCGACTTCGCCCTCGGGGGCGTTGACGCAGGTCCGCACCATCTCGTTCGCGGTCTCGTGGACCTCGCCGGTCCGCAGGTCGCGAACGGCGCCATGGCGCAGGCGGCCGACGCAGGTGTGGCAGATCCCCATCCGGCAGCCGGAGGGCAGGCAGGCGCCCGCCTCCTCGCCCGCGAGCAGGATCGGCGTCCCGCCCTCGCACTCGGCCTCGACGCCGCTGGCGAGGAAGCGCACCCGGCCGCCCGCGGCCGTCGCGCTGCCGTCGCCGACGATCGGCTGGAAGCGCTCGATCTGCAGGCGCGCCGGGTTCCCGTTCGCCTCCCAGTGCCCGCGCAGCTCGTCGAGCATCTCGCCCGGGCCCGAGGCGAAGGCCTGCCGCGAGCGCCAGTCGGGGCAGACGAGGTCGAGGTCGGAGGGGGCGAGGCGCCCCTGCTCGCCGGTCAGCCGCAGGTGCAGGCGCAGCCCGTCGTGGCGGGAGGCGAGCTCACGCAGGCGCTCGCCGAAGATGACCCGGTCGGCCGCGCGGGCCGAGTGCACGAGGACGACGTCGGCCAGGGCGCCGGCGCGGTCGAGGCCGCGCAGCATCGAGACGATCGGCGTGATCCCCGAGCCGGCCGAGACGAAGAGGATTCGCCGCGGTGGCGGCGAGGGGAGGACGAAGGTCCCTTCGACGCCGCCGAGGCGGACGACGTCGCCGGGCCGGGCGCGCCGCACGAGATAGGGGGAGACGACGCCGGAGGGGACCAGCTTCGGGGTGATCCCGATGCAGCCGTCCGGCCGCCCGGGCTCGGTGGTCAGCGAGTAGGCGCGCCAGTGATGGACCCCGTCGACGACGACGCCGATCCGCAGGTACTGCCCGGGGAGGTGGCCGGGCCACTCGAAGCCGGGCCGGATCAGCAGCGAGACCGCGTCGTCGGCCTCCGGCTGGACCCGTTCGATCCGGCCGCGCAGCTCCCGCGTCGACCAGAGCGGGTTGATCAGCTCGAGGTAGTCGTCGGGCAGCAGCGGCGTCGAGAGGCTGCGCATCGCCCGCAGGACGTTGCGGCGGCGGTTCGGGACTTTGGGTGGGGCTGCGACCTCGGCCATAGTTACCTCGATAAACGTTACCTCGTTCGAGGTTACATTGGCAAGGTATAGTTCTCCTCTGTGACCAAGACCACGCAGCCCGAGCGCGCGGGTGCGGGCGATACCGAGGCGAGCCTGACCGTCGAGCAGCTCGCCTTCGAGACCGGGATGTCGGTGCGCAACATCCGCAACCACCAGTCGCGCGGCCTGCTGCCGCCGCCGGAGGTGCGCTCGCGGATCGGCTACTACGGCCGCCAGCACGTCGAGCGGCTGCGCCTGATCCAGGAGATGCAGGCGGAGGGCTTCAAGCTCAGCGCGATCGAGCGCCTGATCGGCGAGCACGGCGACGCCGATCGTTTCGCCGGCCTGCGCGCGGCGCTGACCAGCCCCTTCTCCGACGAGGCGCCCGAAGTCCTGACCCGCGCCGAGCTCGACGAGCGCTTCGGGGTTCAGGACGAGAAGCTGCTGGCGAAGGCGCTGAAGCTTGGGCTGGTGGTCGGCCTCGGCGAGGAGAACTACGAAATACCCAGCCCGACCCTGCTCCGCGCGGCGGAGGAGGTGCAGGCGATGGGCATCCCGCTGGCGGCCGCGGTCGCCGCGATCGACAAGCTGAAGCGGAACTCGCGCTCCTCGGCGCGCGCCTTCGTCAACCTCTTCCTGGCCGAGCTCTGGCGCCCCTTCGACGAGGCGGGGCGCCCGGAGGAGGGATGGGAGCAGATCACCGGCTCGGTCGAACGGCTGCGCCCGCTCGGCGCGGAGGTGCTCAACGCGGTCTTCCGCCTCGACCTCGCCGCCGAGATCGAGAAGGCCTTCGGCGAAGTCCTCGAGCGCGGACGGTAGGGGCGCGGCGGGCTGGGTTCAGTCCCCGCGGGCGGAGACGCCGCCCGACTGGACCGTCGAGATGCCGCCCGCCGGACCGGCCGGCGGGGGCGGTGTCTCGGGTCGCTTGTGTCGGGGCTTGCGCGGCTTGGGGCCCGCCCCTTCTTCGCCGGTCGGGAAGACCTCGACCCATTCGGCGAGCTGGAACTGCGGCGCCGCCGCGTGTTCCCAGGAGAGGTGCAGGTGGTTGCCGCAGCCGTGACCGGCGTCGCCGTCGTAGCCGACCCAGCGGAAGGGTGGCACGGGCTCGTTCTGGACCGGCTCGGCCCATTCCGCGAGCCGGGTGATCCCGGTCCAGGTGGCGTCGCATTTGCCGTCGCCGTTCAGCGGCACGACGTCGACCGCGAGCCCGTTGTAGTGGTCGGAGTGCTTGACGTGGCACATGCGGCAGCCGGCGTGCTCCCCGCTGGGCAGCGGGCCGGAGTAGCCGTCGGTGACGTAGATCGGGAAGCGCTGGGCGATCCAGCGCAGATCGGGCACGATGCGGCGGTCGATCATGTCGCCTTCTTCGTGCGGGATCGCGGCCGGGATCGGCACGATTTCGCCAGGCGCGTAGGCGATCCGCGTAGCCGCCGGCCCCGCCTGGGCGTCGCCAGTCCAAGCCAACCCGCCCAGAACCAACAGCGAGCAGCAGGCGAGCACCCCCGCCCACCCGCTGAGTTTGTGCTTTGTTCCGTTATGCGGAACGAAAGACGAAGTCAGCCGTAGTGCAACCACGGTCAGGGTTATCGACCAACACCGGGGGCGGCCTTGAGAATCGCAATTCACCTATAGGGTTTCGCGCGGTATGACAACGGTTCGCGAGGCTAGCTTCGACCTCTTCCGGGAGCTCGGGATGACGACGATGTTCGGCAACCCGGGCTCGACCGAGCTGCCGATGCTCGCCGACTTCCCCGCCGACTTCCGCTACGTGCTCGGCCTGCAGGAGGCGGTGGTGGTCGGGATGGCCGACGGCTTCGCCCAGGCCTCCGGGCGGGCCTCGATCGCCAACCTGCACACGGCGCCCGGCGTCGGCAACGCGATGGGGGCGATCTTCAACGCCCAGGCCAACCACTCGCCGGTGCTGGTCACGGCCGGCCAGCAGGCGCGCGCTCAGATCACGCTGCAGGCGAACCTGACCAACCGCGACGCGATCCGCATGCCGCACCCGCTGGTCAAGTGGTCCTACGAGCCGGCCCGGCCCGAGGACGTGCCGCTGGCGCTCGCCCACGGCGCCCACCTCGCCTCGCTGCCGCCGAAGGGGCCGACGTTCGTCTCGTTGCCGATGGACGACTGGTACGCCGAGGTCGACGAGGCAGACGCGCGCGAGGCGATCGCCCGCCGGGTCGACGGCCGCGCCGCCGCCGACCCCGCCGCGGTCCGCGTCCTCGCCGACCGGCTCGACGGCGCCGCCAACCCGGTGCTGGTCGCCGGCCCCGACATCGACGCCTCCGGCGCCTGGGAGGAGGCGATCGCCCTCGCCGAGCGCCAGCGCCTGCCGGTCTGGGCGACGCCGGCGACGGGAGGCGGTCGGCTCGGCTTCCCCGAGAACCACCCCAGCTTCCGCGGCGTGCTACCGCCGGCGATCGGGCCGATCGGCCAGACGCTCGAGGGTCACGACCTGATCCTCGTCGTCGGCAGCTCGGTCTTCCCCTACTACCCGCACATACCCGGCCCGCTGCTGCCGGAGGGGGCGAAGCTGGTCGCGATAACCAGCGACCCCGGCGAGGCGGCGCGGGCGCCGATGGGCGACGCTCTGGTCGCCGACGTGAAGCTCACCCTGGCGGCGCTGCTCGCGGACGCGCCCGAGTCCGGGCGCGACGCGCCCGAGCCCAACGCCGGCCCGCAGGAAATCCCGCCCGCCGACCCGCTCGACTCCTCGACCGTGCACTCGGCGCTGAAGGAGGTCTTCCCGGAGGACGGCATCGTCGTCCTCGAGTCGCCGGCCAGCACGCTCGCCCTGCGCAACCAGCTGCGCCTCTCCCGTCCCGGCAGCTACTACTTCAGCGCCGGCGGCGGCCTCGGCTTCGGCCTCGCCGCCTCGGTCGGCGTGCAGCTGGCGCAGCCCGACCGCCCGGTCGTCTGCGTGCTCGGCGAGGGCTCGGCCCAGTACGCGATCACCGCCTTCTGGACCGCCGCCGCCTACAGGGTCCCGGTCACCTTCCTCGTCCTGCGCAACGAGGAGTACGCGATCCTCAAGTGGTTCGCCGAGGTCGAGCAGGTGACGGGCGCCCCGGGGCTCGACCTGCCGGCGCTCGACGTCGCCGCCGTCGCCGAGGGCTACGGGATCGAGGCGACCCGCGCCGGCGACCGCGACGCGGTGCGCGGCGCCCTGGAGAAGGCGCTCGCCTCCTCCCGGCCGGAGCTGGTCGAGGTCCGGGTCGCGCCCGGGATGTCGCTCTTCTAAGGTCCGGCTATGGCGCTGCTGGAGAGAGACGTCTCCGCACTCGCGCCGCAGGCCGCCGAGCCGGCGCCCGACCGCGCCCCCGACGAGCTCGCCACCGGCACGGCCCAGCCCCTGCGGCGCGACCTCGAGCAGCTGCTCGGCTCCGACCGCGTCCTCGGCAGGGTCAGCGACCTCGTCCGCTACGCCTCCGACGCCAGCCCCTACCGGCTGCTGCCGCGCGCGGTGGTCATGGCCCATGACGCCGGCGATGTGGGCAAGGTCCTCGCCTACGGCCGCGCCAGCGGCGTCCCGGTGACCTTTCGCGCCGGCGGCACCAGCCTCAACGGCCAGGGGCAGACGGACGGCATCCTCGTCGACGTCCGCCGCCACTTCGGCGGGGTCGCGGTCGAGGACGGCGGGGCGCTCGCCCGGGTCAAGCCGGGCACGGTGCTCGGTCACGCCAACCGCGTCCTCGCCCCCTACGGCCGCAAGCTCGGGCCGGACCCGGCCAGCACCGACATCGCCTGCGTCGGCGGCGTGATCGCCAACAACTCCGGCGGCATGCGCTGCGGCGTCACCAAGGACTCCTACTCGACCGTGCGCTCGCTGACCCTGGCGCTCGCCTCGGGGACGACGATCGACACCGCCGAAGCGGGCGCCGCCGAGCACTTCGCCGCCGCCGAGCCCGAGCTGGCGGAGGGCCTGGCCGCGATCCGCGACGAGATCCGCGCCGACGCCGAGCTCAGCGAACGCATCCGCCGCAAGTTCGCGATCAAGAACACGACCGGCTACCGGCTCTGCGCCTTCCTCGACGCCGACGAGCCGCTGGAGATCTTCCGCCGCCTCGTCGTCGGCTCCGAGGGCACGCTCGCCTTCGTCGCCGAGGCGGTCTTCGAGACCGTGCCGGTGCCGGCGCGGACGACCACGGCCTGGGTCCACTTCCCCGGCATCGACGAGGCGATCGCGCCGGTCCGCGACCTGGTCTCCTCAGGCGCCACCGCGGTCGAGCTGATGGTCGCGCCGGCGCTGATCACCGCCGCCTGGAACATGGTCGGCGCGCCGGAGGAGTGGAAGGAGCTGCCGCCGGAGTCGGCCGTGCTGCTGGTCGAGTACGGGGCCGAGGACGAGGCCGGCCTCGACGCCCATCTGGCCAAGGCGAACGAGATCCTCGGCGGTCACGAGACGATCCGGCCGATCGATTTCACCCGGGAGGCCGAGGCGATCGAGCTGGCCTGGCGCGTGCGCGAGGGCCTGCACGGCTTGGTCGGCCGCGTCCGCGTCCCCGGCACGGCGCTGATCGTCGAGGACGTCTGCGTGCCGCCGGAGCGGATCGCCGAGGGCGCCAAGGACCTGCAGGCGCTGCTCGGCGAACACGGCTTTCTGCCCGGCGTCGCCGGCCATGCCTCGGCCGGCAACCTGCACTTCATGCTCACCCCGGACTTCGCCAAGTCCGAGGACCTCGAGCGCTACGAGGCCTTCATGGCGAAGCTGGTCGAGCTCGTCGTCGACAAGTACGACGGCTCGCTCAAGGCCGAGCACGGGACCGGGATCAACATGTCCCCCTACGTCGAGCGCGAGTGGGGCGAGAAGGCGACCGAGCTGATGTGGCGGGTGAAGCGGCTCGCCGACCCCGACGGCGTGCTCAGCCCCGGCGTCGTTCTCAACCGCGATCCCGGCGTCCACCTGCGCAACCTGAAAACGACGCCGCCGATCGAGGACTCGGCCACGACCTGCGTCGAGTGCGGCTTCTGCGAGCCGGTCTGCCCGAGCCGCAACCTGACGACGACGCCGCGCCAGCGGATCGTCCTGCGCCGCGAGATGGCGCGCCAGCCCGCCGGCTCGCCGGTGCAGCGCGCCCTGCTCGAGGAGTTCGAGTACGACGCGCTCGAGACCTGCGCCGCCGACGGCTCCTGCCAGCTCGCCTGTCCGGTCGGGATCGACACCGGCAAGCTGGTCAAGGAATTGCGCGGCGAGCGCCACACCGAGCGGGCGGAACGAGCCGCGCTCGCGGCGGCGAAGCGCTGGAAGAAGGTCGAAGCGGCTTCGCGGCTGGCGCTGCGGCTGGGCGGTCCACTGGCGCGGCGGACCAAGCGTGGGCGTGGCCTGCCCGGGGCCGCGCGGTGGGGAGGAGAGGGTGACCCTCCCCAGACAAAAGCGGGGAGTGTCTGGGGAGGGTCACCCTCTCCTCACCCAAGCGCCGTCGCGGTCTACATCCCGAGCTGCACCAACCGCATCTTCGGCCCCGCCAACCCCGGGGCCGACGGGCCGAAAAGCGCGCTATATGAGCGGAAATCGGCCCGTCGGCCCCCGAAGTCGGTTGTCGAGGCGGTGGTGGAGGTGTCGGCGCGGGCGGGGGCGCCGGTGTGGGTGCCGCCGGAGGTGGCGGGGAGCTGTTGCGGGTTGCCGTTCGGCTCGAAGGGCTACGGCGCGGCGCACCGGCACAAGGCGAACGAGATGGTCGAGCGGCTCTGGGAGTGGAGCGACGAAGGGCGGCTGCCGGTGGTGATCGACGCCGCCTCCTGCACGCAGGCGATCGCCGAACCCGGCGAAGGCGTGCTGACGGAGGAGAACGCCGAGCGACTCGACAAGCTCGAGATCCTCGACTCGGTCGCCTGGGCGCACGACAGGCTCCTGCCCGAGCTAGAGGTCCACGCGCGCGTCGGCTCGGCCACCGTCCATCCGACCTGCGCCACGCGCCACATGGGGCTCGCCCCCCGCCTGCGCCGGCTCGCCGCCGCGCTCGCCGACGACGTCCACGTCGCTCCCTCGGCGACCTGCTGCGGCTTCGCCGGCGACCGTGGCTTCTCCCACCCCGAGCTCACCGCCTCAGCCACCCGTCCTCAGGCCGAGGAGCTCGCGGGCCGCGACTTCGACGCCCACCTCTCCAACAACCGCACCTGCGAGATCGGCATGGCCCGCTCCACCGGTGCGCCCTACGAGTCGGTCGTGATCCTGCTCGAGCGGCTAACTCGAAACGGACGAGGCTGAGGCGCTCCCGGCCCGCTCCTCGGCCTCGCGCAGAGCGGCCACGGCGCGTGGGTCCCGCACCATCCGCTTCTCCAGCAGCGGCATCAGGATGCCGCGCAGGGCGGAGACGTAGCGCCACCACTTCGGGGCGAAGACCCGCGGCGCCCGCTCTTCGATCCCACGCACGACCGCGGCGCCGGCTTCGTCGGGCTTGATCCGCTTCATGAAGAAGGCAGGCGCCATCTCCTCCAGCGCCCCGGCGCCGGGCTTCTCGAACGCCTCCTGGACCATGCGCGTGTCGACCCAGCCGAAGTAGCAGACGGTCGCGCTGGCGCCGAAGGGCAGCAGCTCCGCCCGCAGCGAGCGGCCGAGCGCCTCGACCGCCGCCTTCGAGGTCGCGTAGGGGCTCATCATCATCCCGCCGGCGAAGGCCGCCACCGAGGCGACGATCACGATCTGGCCGTTGCGCTCGGAGATCTGCGGCAGGGCCGCCTGCACCGTGTGCCAGACGCCCATCAGGTTGACGTCGATAACCCGCTCCCACTCCTCGGGCGGCATCGTCCGCGTCGTCGTCGCGGTCGGCGGCGCGATCCCGGCGTTGGCCATCGCCACGTCGAGGCCGCCGAAGCGCTCGACCGTCTCGGCGACGGCCGCTCGCATCGCGCCCGCGTCGGTGACGTCGCCGGCGATGCCGATCGCCCGCGGGCCGATCCGCTCGGCGGCCTCGCGGGCCTGCTGGGCGTCGAGATCGACGACCGCGACCGAGGCGCCGCGCAGGTGCATCTGGCGTGCCGTCTCGAAGCCGATCCCGCGCGCCGCCCCCGTGACGAGGGCGACCTTGCCGTTCAAGTCGTATACGGGCACGCGGGGGAGCCTAGTGCCGAGGCGAGCCCATCGCCTTCCCGCTCCTAGAATCCGCCGACACCATGCCCGGCTTCCGTCCCGTCGACACCAGGCAGTCCTTCCCCGAGCTCGAGGAGCGGGTGCTCGAGCGCTGGCGCGAGCGCGACGTCTTCCGCCGCTCGCTCGCCCAGCGCGAGGAGGCGGAGATCTGGAGTTTCTACGAGGGCCCACCGACCGCGAACGGCCGGCCCGGCTCCCACCACGTGCTCTCGCGCGTCTTCAAGGACGTCTATCCGCGCTACAAGGCGATGCGCGGCTACCGCGTGCCGCGCAAGGCGGGCTGGGACTGCCACGGCCTGCCGGTCGAGCTCGAGGTCGAGAAGCAGCTCGGCATCTCCTCCAAGCAGGAGATCGAGGAGTACGGGATCGACAAGTTCAACGAGCGCTGCCGCGCCTCGGTCTTCGAGTACGTCGAGGAGTGGAACCGGCTGACCGAGCGGATCGGCTTCTGGATCGACCTCGACGACCCCTACGTGACGCTCGAGGACGACTACATCGAGTCGGTCTGGTGGTCGCTGCGCCAGCTCTGGGACAGAGGGCGCCTCTACGAGGGCCACAAGGTCGTTCCCTACTGCCCGCGCTGCGGCACGGCGCTCTCCTCGCACGAGGTGGCGCTGGGCTACGAGGACGTCGAGGACCCGTCGATCTACGTGCGCTTCCCGCTTCTCGCCGAGGACGGGAGTGAGAGCGGCGAGTCGCTGCTCGTCTGGACGACCACCCCCTGGACCCTGCCCGGCAACGTCGCGGTCGCGGTTGCTCCTGACGTCACATATGTGAGGGCTCGCTTCGAAGGCGAGGTCCTGATCCTTGCCGAGCCGCTGTTGGAGCGGGTGCTGGGAGAGGCCGCCGACGTGCTCGAGAAGCTGCCCGGGTCCGATCTGGTCGAACGCCGTTACAGGGGCCCGGTCTTCGAACTCGAAGACCAGCCGGCCAACGCCTTCCGCGTCCTCGGCGGCGAGTTCGTCACCACCGAGGACGGCACCGGCCTCGTCCACATCGCCCCCGCCTTCGGCGAGGACGACTTCGAGGTTGCCGCCGCGAACGGGATCTTCGACCGCACGATCGCGGGCTCCCTCTTCAACCCCGTCGGCCTCGACGGCCGCTTCGACCGCCGCGTGACCGGTTTCGAGGGAGAGTTCGTCAAGGACCCGGACGTCACCCGCCGGCTGATCGACGACCTCGACCGCCGCGGTCTGCTCTTCCGCGAGCAGGTCTACGAGCACGCCTACCCGCACTGCTGGCGCTGCGGCACGCCGCTCCTCTACTACGCGAAGTCGAGCTGGTACGTGAGGACCGCCGAGGCCAAGGAGCAGCTGCTCGCCAACAACGAGACGATCGGCTGGCACCCCGAGCACATCAAGCATGGCCGCTTTGGCAGATGGTTGGAGAACAACGTCGACTGGGCGCTCTCGCGCGACCGCTACTGGGGCACGCCGCTGCCGATCTGGGAGTGCGCGAAGCCGGGCTGCGCGGGCCGCTTCTGCGCCGGCTCGGTCGCCGAGCTGCGCGAGCGCGCCAAGGGCGAGGTCCCGGACGACCTGCACCGCCCCTACATCGATGAGGTGACACTCGACTGCGAGGAGTGCGGCGGCGAGATGCGCCGGGTCGATTCGGTGATCGACACCTGGTACGACAGCGGCGCGATGCCCTTCGCCCAATTTCACTACCCCTTCGAGAACAAAGAGCTTTTCGAGGAGCGCTTCCCGGCCGACTTCATCTGTGAGGCGATCGACCAGACGCGTGGCTGGTTCTACACGCTGCTCGCCGAGTCGACCCTGCTCTTCGGCGAGTCGAGCTACCGCAACTGCGTCTGCCTCGGCCTCATCCTCGACCCCGAGGGCCAGAAGATGTCGAAGAGCAAGGGCAACGTGGTCGAGCCCTGGGACGTGATCGCCGCCCACGGCGCCGACGCCTTCCGCTGGTATTACCTGACCGCCCAACAGCCCTGGTCCGGCTACCGCTTCTCGGTCGACACCGTCGGCGAATCGGTCCGCCAGTTCCTCCTCACCCTCTGGAACACCTACTCCTTCTGGATCCTCTACGCCAACGCCGAGAACCTGGCCCCATCCGACTTTTCGCAACCGCTGACTTCGTCTTTCGTTCCGGATAGCGGAACAAAAGGCGAAGTCAGCGAGAGTGACCTGGATCGGTGGGCGCTGTCGAAGCTGCAGTCGACGGTCGCGACCGTGCGCGAGCGGATGGACGCCTTCGATTGCACAGCCGCCGGGCGGGCGATCGCCGAGTACGTCGAGGAGCTCTCGAACTGGTACGTGCGCCTCTCGCGGCGCCGCTTCTGGGAGGGCGACCGGGCGGCGTTCGCGACCCTGCGCCACTGCCTGCTCGAGGTCGCCGCGCTGCTCGCCCCGTTCACGCCCTTCCTCGCCGACGAGATCCACCTCAACCTGGCCGGTGGCGAGGCGGAAGAGCTGGGCACGCTCCCCGACTCCGTCCATCTGTGCGACTTCCCCGAGCCCGACGCGGACCTAGCCGACCCCGAGCTGGAGGCCGCGATGGACGCGGTGCGGCTCACGGTCGAGCTCGGCCGCGCCGCGCGCGCCCAGGCCAAGGCCAAGGTGCGCCAGCCGCTGCGCCGCGCGGTGATCGTCGCCAACGAGGCCGAGCGCGCCGCGATCGAGGCCCGCGCCGACCTGGTCAAGGCCGAGCTCAACGTCAAGGAGCTCGACTTCGTCAGCGACGAGTCGGAGCTGGTGAGCTACGAGGTCAAGCCCAACTACCGCGCGCTCGGGCCCCGCTTCGGCAAGCGCATGCCGCAGGTCGCGGCCGCGGTCGCGGCGCTCGACCCCTCCCACGTCGCCGAGGTGATGGCGAACGGTGGCGAGGTCGGGATCAGCGTCGACGGCGACGAGCACACGATCGGCGCCGAGGAGGTCACCCTCTCCCTGCGGCCGCTCGAGGGCTACGAGGTCGAGGCCGCCGCCGGCCACGCCGTCGCCCTGCAGCTCGAGCTCGACGACGAGCTGCGCCGCGAGGGCCTCGCCCGCGAGATCGTCCACGCCGTCCAGAACGCCCGCAAAGCCGCCGGCCTCGAGATCACCGACCGGATCGCGCTGAGGCTGGGCGGCGACGAGGAGCTGCTCGACGCCGCCCGCGCCCACGAGCCCTACATATCCGGCGAGGTCCTCGCGACCTCAATCGCCTACGACGCCGCCGACGCCGCCCCCGTCCGAGTCGACGGCCGCGACCTGCGGATTCAGGTGGCCCGAGCCGCCGACTGAGCCTCGCGGCCGCGCGTCGCGTCTCAGGCGACACGGAAGTCCGCGTTCCGTGACATCGTGCGCGCCTCCGGTACACCCGAAACGTTTACGGTGCAATTATGCACGTGATGAGGGAGAGTTGGACCGATGCGCGGCTGGACGATTTTCGCGCCGACGTCGATCGGCGTTTCGAGGAAGTCAATCGCCGCTTCGACAAGGTCGAAGGAGAAATTCAGGAGCTGCGCAGCGAAGTGAAAGCCGGGTTCGAATCGGTCCACCGGACGATGGTGCACGGTTTCGTCGCCCTCTCAGCCTCCTTCATCGCCGGTTTCGCGGCGCTGGTCGGCCTCTTCGCCACCCAGCTCTGAGAAGCTCTCCCTCTCAGTCTTCCGCTGGCTCGCCAATGATGAAGTCGGTCTTCTTCGAGTCGGAGAACTTGATCCAGCAGTGCTCGGGGGCGGCGCCGGCGACGTCGATCAAGGCCGCTTCGATCCGTTTGGCGATCTCGGCCTTCTGCTCGTCCGAGCGGCCCTCGAACCAGTGGACGTGGACGAAGGGCATGGCGGGCCTCGGCGCGCCTAGGCGAGAGCCGGCTCGAGCTCGGCCTCGAGGCGCCGCTTCGGCATCGCCCCGATCACCTTCTTGGCGATCGCCCCGTCCTTGAAGAGGATCAGGGTCGGGATCGAGAGGACCTCGTACTGAGCGGCGGTCTGCTGGTTCTCGTCGACGTTGACGCTGACGATTCTCAGGTCCTCGCGCTCGGCGTCCATCTCCTCCAGCACCGGGTGGACGACGCGGCAGGGGCCGCACCAGGGAGCCCAGAAATCGACGAGGACTGGGCCCTCCGCCTCGAGAACCTCGGACTTGAAGTTGGCGTCGGTGACGTCGTGGAGCTTGCCTGTCACTGGTATCGGTCTCCCGCTGGTCGCTTTTCGTCGCTCAATACTTCAGAAAGTATAGCGAGGCCTGGAAGGTCCTGGTCGGCGGCGTGCCTAGGGGCGATGGTAGCGCCGCCCGTTAGCTTGCCGGGTGTGACCAACGCCGAGATAGCGGCCGCGCTCGAGGAGCTCGGCGTCCTCTACGAGCTCGACGGCGCCGTCAAATACCGGGTGCTCGCCTACGGCACCGCGGCGAAGGCGATTCGCGAAAGCCCGGTCTCCGTCGCCGAGCTCGCGGCCGCCGGGCGGGCTACCGAGATCCCAGGCGTCGGCAAGACGCTCGCCGAGAAGATCGACGCGCTGATCGAGACCGGTGAGATTCCGGCGGCGGCGAAGCTGAAGGCCAAGTTCCCGCCCTCGCTGATCGAGGTCACCCGCGTGCCGGGCCTCGGCGCCAAGACCGCCCGCCGGCTCTTCGAGGAGCTCGGCGTCGCCACCCTCGACGACCTCAAGGCGGCGGCCGAGGCTAAAAAGATCCGCGGCCTGAAAGGGCTCGGGGCGAAGGTCGAGGAGAACGTTCTCGCCGGTCTCGAGCGCATCGGCGAACCCGGCGAGGCGAGCGGCAGGGTCCTGCTCTCGGCGGCGCGGCCGATCGCCGAGGAGCTGGCGCGGGAGCTACGCGAGCATCCCGCCGCCGATCGGGTCGAGGTCGCCGGCTCGGTCCGCCGCTGGGCCGAGACCTGCAAGGACATCGACCTGATCGCGACCGCCGAGAAGCCGACTGCCCTGGCCGAGGCGCTGGTCGCCAGCCCCTTGATCGCCGCAGCCGGCAAACCCGGGCCGAACGGGGTGCGGGCGCAGACCCAGAACGGCCTCTCGGTCGACCTGCGCATCGTCGCCCCCGAGGCCTTCGGCAACCTGCTGCAGCACTTCAGCGGTTCGCAGGCGCACAACGTGCAGCTGCGCGAAGAGGCGGTGGCGCGCGGCCTCTCGGTCTCCGAGCACGGAATCACCGAGGTCGAGAGCGGCGAGGTCGAGCTCTGCGCCGACGAGGAGGCCGTCTACAAGCGACTCGGCTACGCCTATATCGAGCCCGAGCTACGCGAGGGCCGCGGCGAGCTCAAGGCGGCGTGCGAAGGAAAGCTGCCCGACCTGGTCTCGCTGGACGACGTGCGCGGCGACCTCCACAGCCACACGACCCTCTCCGACGGCCGCAACACGCTGGAGGAGATGGCGGAGGCGGCCAGGGATCGAGGCTACGCCTATCAGGCGATCACCGACCACTCGGCCAGCCACGGCTTCGGCGACCACGTCACCGCCGAGCGCCTCTGGCAGCGGATCGAGGAGGTCGCCGCCTGGAACAAGGGCAAGCGGGGCTTCCGCCTGCTGGCCGGCTCGGAGGTCAACATCGGCCTCGACGGCTCGCTCGACTACCCCGACGATCTGCTCGACGCCCTCGACTGGGTCGTCGCCAGCGTCCACACTTCTTTCTCGATCCCCGAGAAAGGGATGACCGGCCGGGTTCTCGCCGCGATCGAGAACCCGCGCGTGGACTGCATCGGCCACCTCACCGGCCGCCTGATCGGCCGCCGCGAGCCCTACGCGATCGACGTCGAGGCTGTCGTCGAGGCCGCCGCCCGCACCGGGACGATGCTCGAGGTCAACGGCAACCCGAACCGCCGCGACCTCTCCGAGCAGCACGCCCGCCTCGCCGCGGAAGCCGGCGTCACGATCGTCCTCAACACCGACGCCCACGGCGTCGACACCCTCGCCAACATGGCCTACGCGGTGGCCACGGCGCGACGGGCATGGCTGACGCCCAGGGACATCGCCAACACGAGGAGCTGGAGGGAGTTCAAAACCCTGCTTCGGTGAGAGCGTCCGGGGGACGTCTCTCCGGATGCCTACGCACCTCCGCTTCGCTTCGGTGCGAATCTTCTGCCGCTTCGCGGCTAGAGACACTCCGCGGTGCCGGGTTAAGGCAACCGGAGAGACGTCCCCCGGACGCTCTTTCCGGGACGGTCTTGACCCGCTCCTCGCGGCGGGTGGCGGCGTAGGGGGAACCGCCCCGAGGACGCTTTAGCGACCGGAAGGGCGGTGGGCCCCTGCGGCGACAGGACCCGCCGCGCTGAAAGCGTTGGTCCAGTCGACCTGGGTGCCAGCTTCAGCGGCTACGTCGTTCTCGAGCTTCTCAACCCTGGGGTGCGGACTAGTTGGATGGGGCGCAGGGCGGAGTTGGGGACGACGTAGAAGCGGACGCCGTCGCGCTGCTCGATCGCTTCGACGGCGGCCTCGCGGGAGTGCCAGGCGAGGGAGACGAGGAGCGCGTAGCCGGCGCCGATCGCGGCGACGCCGGGGAAGAAGACGCCGAGGGCGCCGGCGGCGATCGCGGTTACGCCGATCGGCCAGAGCCGGGCGATCGCGATGCGCGAGGGCGTCTCGGGCGGCAGCGAGGTCTCAGTACGAGCCCGAGCGAGGGCGTCGCGCATGCCGTCGGCGGCGCGCGAGGGCCGGCCCAGGTAGAAGCCGATCGCCAGCGCCGCCAGCCACCAGACGGCGGCGACGAGCAGGGTCGTCGTGTCGCTGTCGCGGTTGGAGACGATCGCGGTGATCGCGGCAAGCGCCGTCGCCTCGGCGCCGGTGAGCAGGACGGTGACGCGAAGCAGGTCGGTGTAGGGCATGGCTAAGCGGCCAGCTCCGCCAGCAGCTCGATCCAGCCCTCCGGCCCCTCGACCGTGAGGTCGGACTCCTCGCTCAGCTCCGACGGCCCCTCCGGAGAGAGGACGCCGACGCAGACGGTTCTCGTCAGTAACCCTTCCTCGCGCAGTTCGTGCAGGCGGCGGCAGGCATCGAGGTCGGTGCGGTCGTCGCCGGCGTAGGCGGCCGTCGAGACGTCGAGGCCGGCCAGCAGCGCCGCGACCGCCGCGTCCTTGCCACCCCCTCCGACCGGGCGCAGCTCCAGCACCTTGCGGCCCCAGCGCGGTTCGAGCCCGACGCGCCCGGCGTCCGCCGCGATCTCGTGGGCGCGGGCGTCCGCGGCCCGTTCGTCCGCCGCGCCGCGCCAGTGCAGCGCCTGGATCGGGCCCTTGTCCTCACGCCGCAGCCCGGCCCCGCCCAGCTCGCCGTCGAAGCCGGCGAGGAACTCCTCCGCCTGGCGCTCCCGCCCCTCGATCGCGGGGTCGAAGCTCGGCGCCTCCTCTCCCGGCATCAGCAGCTCGAAGCCGTGGTTGCCGGCGTAGGCGATGCCCTCGACCCCGACCAGGCGCCGCGCCTCCAGCGCCCGCCGGCCCGAGACGCAGGCGACGATGCCGTAGCGCTCGCTCAGGGCACGCAGGAGATCGGCGGCTCGCGCCGGCACCGCCGCCTGCTCGGGGCGCTCGACGATCGGCGCCAGGGTGCCGTCGACGTCGCTGAGGATCGCGGTGCGGGAGGGATCGTCGCGCAGCGCGTCCAGCAGCCGGGAGCGGCGGAGGCCACGCTCCCCGGTCTCGGAGTCGGGAGACACGGCATCTAGTATCGCGGCACGATGGCACCGGACCCTGCCATGCCCTCGCGGCGCACGCTGAGACTGGCGGCGATCGGGACTCTGGCCGGGGCCTTCAGCGGCCTCTTCGGCGTCGGCGGCGGCACGATCATCGTGCCCCTGCTGATCTTCTGGTTCGGCTATGGCGAGCGGCTCGCTACCGGCACCAGCCTCGCCGCGATCGTCCTCATCGGCCTGCTCGGGGCGCTCGCCCAAGGCGGGCTCTACGGCAACGTCCACCTGCTCACCGGGCTCTGGCTCTCGATCCCCGCCGTCGCCGGCGTCGTCGCCGGCACCGCGATCCAGCAGCGCATCCCGCAACGCGCCGTCTCGCTGCTCTTCGCCGCCCTCCTAGTCGCCGTCGCGATCGAGCTGATCGTCAAGTGAGGCCCGGGCGATGGACGTACTGATCGCGATCGTGATCGCCTTCGCCGGCGGCCTTGCCGGCGGTCTGGTCGGGGTCGGCGGCGGCATCCTCTTCGTCCCGGCGCTGACGATCTTCCTCGGCCTCTCGCAGGTCGAGGGCGAGTCGACCTCGCTGCTGATGATCGTGATCGTCGCCCTCGTCGGCACCCTGCGCCAGCGTTCCTATGGCAACGTCGAGCTCCGCGACGCGTTGGTGATCGGCGCCCTCTCGCCGCTCGGCGTCCTGGTCGGCGTCGTCGTCGCCAACGCGATACCCCAGCGCGCCCTCGAACTCTCCTTCGCCGCCCTCGTCCTCTTCATGGCCTACGGCCTCGTGCGCCGGGCCCTGGCGCACGAGTAAATCGTCCCCGGTGCAACGTTTTTTCGTGGCATAGGGACGAAAAAACGTTGCACCCGCGTGGCCTTAAGCGCCGACGGCGCGATGGCAGAAGGCGACGATCGCCTCGACCGTGGCCTCGTTGGAGACTCGCGCGTCGCGCACGGGCGAAAGCGGGCCGACCAGGCCCTCGCTGATCGCGCCGATCAGCGAGGCGGCGGTCAGGTCGGCGTCCTGCTCGGGCAGGTCGCCGGCCTCGATGCCGAGGCGCAGCAGGTCGGCCAGCCGTTCGCGATAGGTCTGGCGATAGGCGAGCCGCTCGGCGTCGACCAGCGGGTCGACCGGCTCGTAGCCGAGCGCCCAGGCCAGGCGCGGCTGCTCCAGCACGTTGCCGGTGTACTCGCGCACCGCGGCGTCGAGCTTGTCGACCGCCGACCCTTGAACCGAGCTCGCCTCGTAGAGGTCGGCCAGCTGGCGCTCGGCCATCGTGCGGAAGACCTCGACGAACAGCTCCGCCTTCGAGGGAAAGTGCCGGTAGAGGGCGCCGACGGCGACCCCGCCACGCTCAGCGATCGCCGCCACGCTCGCCGCCGCGTAGCCGCCCTCCTGGAGCAGCTCGACCGCCGCGTTCAGCAGCCGTTCGCGGGTCGGCTCGCCACGCTTGCCGGCGCCCCGCGCGCGACCCCGGCGTGTCCTGGTGGCGGCCATCTCCTACTCGTAGGAAAGCGCATCGGCGAGCGGGGCGCGAGCCGTGAGCCAGGCCGGCAGCGCCGCGGCCAGCGTGCCGATCGCCACCGCCACGACGGCGATCGCGGCCACCGCGCCGACCTGCAGCTCATGGCCGACCACGTATCCCTGGGCTTCGAGGAAGGCGAGGGTCGGCCCGCGGTAGCTGACGACGCCGCCGATCGCGCCGCAGACGGCGCCGATCGTCATCACCAGCAGGGTCTCGAGGGCGAGCGCCGCGAGCAGGCCGGCGTTGCCGATCCCCATCGCTCGCAGCACCGCCCACTCGCGTCGCCGCGCGAAGACCGAGGTGGTGACGATGCCGCCGACGGCGACCAGCGCCGCGACCAGAGTCAGTACCCGCATCGCCAGCAGCCCCTGCGTGCTCCTTTCCATCTGGGCGTCGATCCGGTGCCGGAACTCGGCGCCGCTGATCGCGTGCAGCGGCGTCAGCCGCTGCAGGGCCGACAGGTCGAGCTTCGCGCGGCGGTCGACGGAGAGGGCGCTGACCGCGGTGGTGCGGTAGAGGCGCCGGTAGCGGTCGATCCGCAGGTAGACGGTGCCGGAGGGCCAGGCGAAGTCCTCGACTTCCCCGACCACGCGCAGCTCGCGCACCCCCCGCGCGGTCGGTAGCCGGATCCGGTCTCCCGGCTCGACCCCCAGGCCCGCCGCCATCACCCTGGAGACGAGCACCCCGCGCGGGTGCCGCCGCAGCAGCGGGTACTCGGCCGGCATGCCGGGACCGGGGCCGATGATCCCGCCGCGGGTGCTCGGCACCAGGCCGCGCACCTCGATCTTGCGCCCTTCGTAAGGGACGAAGGCGAAGGCGACCGTCCTGGTCGTCGTCGAGCTGTCGCGCAGGGCGCGCCGCCCGTAGGAGAGGTCGACCGGGACGCTGGCGAAGGCGTCGTCGGAGGCGAGCACCTCCTGTGCCTGTGGCCGGATCGCCTGGTTGAGCTGGTCGATGCGGTCGAGCAGCATGTGTTCGGCCAGCCGCGGCGGCACCACCGCGGCGACGCCGAGCGCCATGATCGCCGCCGCCAGGGCGGCCCGCCTCGGGTTCGCCTCGACCGCGCCGCGGGCGATCAGCGCGACCTTCGAGCCACGCGGCTCGCGCCGGCCGAGCCAGAGCGCGACCACTCCGACGAGCCCGGGCGTGCCGAGCGCGAGCCCGACGAGGACGACGACGGCGGCGAGCGGGAAGGCGCCGGCATCGGCGATCAGCAGCCCGAGCGCCAGGCACCCGGCCCCGCCCAGGATCAGGGCCAGCGCCGTGCGCGGCGAGATCGTCGAGGTCACCGTCGCCCCCGCCTGCGGCGAGCGACCGAGCTGGTCGGCGATCGAGCCTCGGGCCGAGACCAGCGCGCCGATCGTCGCCGCGATCCCGACCACCAGGGCGACCGCGGCTGCGGCGAGGACTACGTCGGGGCGCACCGTCACCTGCATGTTGAAGCCGAAGACGTCGGTCAGGTAGGTCGGCACCTGCGAGGCGAGGTAGCGCGCGATCGGCGTTCCGATCAGGACCCCGGGCGGCACCGCCGCGAGCAGCAGGCCGCTGAGCACGATGCTCTCCGCCGCGATCAGCGGCGTGCGACGCGAGCCGAGCGCCCGCAGCAGGCCCAGGTCCTCCTGGCGCTCCAGCATCCGCATCAGCTGCAGGACATAGATCAGCAGGCCGGCGATCGCCAGCACGACCATGCCGAAGACGAAGGTCGGCGCCCGCACCGTGAAGTCGAGCACGTGGTCGAGCTGGCCCTGGCTGTCGTCGGGGGTGACGAAGACGGCGCCAGCGGGGAGGATGTCGCGGGCGCGGGCTTCGAACTCGGCGACCGACGTGTGCGGGCCGAGCTTGACGTAGACGAGGTTCGGCCGGCCGGGCGTTCCGCGCATCGCCTCGAGCCGGTCGCGGGGCAGCGTGATCACGTCCTCGATCGCCGGGCTGACATCGACCACGCGCGCGACTCGCACCCGCGGCGAGCGCCGGTAGGCGAAGACCCTGATCTTCTCGCCGCGATGCACGCCGAGCTCGGCGGCGAGCTCGCTCGGCAGTGCCAGGCCCGGCTTGGCCGAGCGCCCCGCCGGCAGCTTGAGGTCGGTCTGTACGGCGCTGCGCAGGCGCCGGGCCGAGCGGTCGACGCCGATCGCCGTGGCGACCGCGTCGCGCTTGCCCGCCTGCAGGGTGACCCGCTGCTGCGTGGTCGGAATCGCGTAGCGCGTGCCCGCGATTCGCTCCAACCTCCCCGCCAGACCAGCCGGCAGCGAGGCGCCACCGATCGCTTCCACCTGCACGTCGGAGACGCCACCGATCGCCTCGCCCCGCGCCCGGTAGGAGTCTTCGATGCTGGTCATGAAGGAGAGCAGGCCGACGCCGATCCCCAGCGCCAGGGCGAGGGCCGCCCAGAGGACGAGCGCCCGCGCTCGCTGACGCCGCATTGTGTGCAGCAGGTGACGGGTGAGCAGGCCGGTGAGGCGGGCCCGGGCGCTCACCCGACGAGGCTGAGGTCGGCGACGCGGCCGTCGACCAGCGAGATGATCTGGTCGGCGTAGCGCTCGGCCAGGTCGTGGTCGTGGGTGACCATCACCACCGAGCGCTGCGCGTCAGCCTGCTGGCGCAGCAGCTCAAGGATCGCGTGGGCGTTTTGCTGGTCGAGGTTGCCGGTCGGCTCGTCGGCGAGGATCAGCCGCGGCTCGTTGACCAGGGCCCGCGCGATCGCCACCCGCTGCATCTGGCCGCCGCTGAGGTTGCGAGCGGGCGCGTCGGCGCGCTCGCCGAGCCCGACCCGCTCGAGCAGCTCGCCGGCCCGGGTTCGGGCCGTGCGGCGGTCCGTCTCGGCGATCGCCGCCGCCAGCTCGACGTTCTGGCGGGCGCTGAGCCCGGGCAGCAGGTTGAAGAACTGGAAGATGAAGCCGAGGTTGGCGGCGCGGAAGCGGGCGCGCTCCCTCTGGCTCAGGTTGCCGACCTCGCGGCCGTCGAAGCGCAGGCTGCCGGCGCTCGGCGTGTCGAGCGTGCCGATCAGGTTGAGCAGGGTGCTCTTGCCGCTGCCCGAGGGGCCGACGATCGCGACCAGCCTGCCCGGCTCGATCTCCAGCGAGACGCCGTGCAGCACCTCGACCATCTCGCCGCCCTGCGGGTAGGACTTCTCGATCTGGTGCAGCTCCAGCACGGGCGGGCACCATAGTGAATCCGTATTCACATCGTGTTACGACGCCGTCTGTAGTCTCAGAAGGGTGGATTCGTTGACCTGGGAAGGCGACCTTCCGGAGCTTCGCGACCCGATTCTCGTCTGCGCCTTTCGGGGCTGGAACGACGCCGCCAGCGCCGCCTCGACCGCGTTGGAGACGATCGCCGACGCCTTCGACGCGGAGGTCGTCGCCAGCGTCGATCCCGAGGACTACTTCGACTTCCAGGCGACCCGGCCGACGATCGTCCTCACCGAGGGTCAGTCGCGCCGCATCGACTGGCCGCGCAACGATCTCGTCGCGGTCCGCATCCCCGCCGCCGAGCGCGACCTGGTCTTGCTCGACGGCACCGAGCCCAACCTGCGCTGGCGCACCTTCTCGGAGACGATCGCGACCGCCGCCGACGCGCTCGGCGTCGAGATGGTGATCACCCTCGGCGCCCTGATCGCCGAGGTCTCCCACTCGCTGCCGGTGCCGATCACCGGCCTCGCCTCCGACGAGCAGCTGGTCGAGGAGCTCGACCTGCAGCGCTCGACCTACGAGGGCCCGACCGGGATCGTCGGCGTCGTCCACGACTGCTGCCGCAAGGTCGGCATGACATCGGCCTCGCTCTGGGCCGCCGTCCCCCACTACATCGCCGCCGTCCCCAACCCCAAGGCAGCCCTCGCCCTGCTGCGCCGCCTCGAGGGCCTGACCGGCATCGCCGTCGAGGCCAGCGAGCTCGAGGAAGAAGCGACCGCCTTCGAAGACCAGATCACCCGCGCGATCGCCGCCAACCCCGAGATCGAGGAACTGGTCGACCGCATCGAGGCCGAGCAGTCCGAGCAGCTAGACGCCTTGGAGGACCTCCCCTCAGCCGACGCGATCGCCCGCGACTTCCAGCAGTTCCTCAGGCAGCAGGGCGATCAGTAGGGCCCCAGCTCGAGTCGACGACTGAACCATTGACCCCCGTATAGGTGGGTCAATGGTTCAGCCCAAGTCTTCCCAATGCCGATATGGGCGACGTGCCGAAATCGGACCTATCTACGCTCGTTGGAGTCATTGCCACCACGATCTAGTGGCTTGTGACGGTCTGTTCCGCTCATCGCGCAAAACAGGAGCAGAGTAGGGGAAGTGCCGCTTATCGACCGGCCTTGTAAGCCGGGTGAACCTCAACCGCAGCCGCGCCCCTACCGCATCGCTGCCATCGTGTGGGCGCCGCCATGTGCGCCATCCGGCACGACAAAGCCGGGGATCGCGTGCGGCGCAGCCACGAGCCCGACCGCGAGGACGACCAGCACCGCCGCGGTGCCCCAGGTCACAGCACGTCCATAGGGAAGCGTCTTCTCGAGCGCGATCAGGGCCGCTACGAGCGCCGTCCAGGCGAGGCTCATCACCCCGAGGGCAAAGAGCGCGGCCATCAGCGCCCAACAGCAGCCGACGCACCAGGCGGCGTGCCTGGCGCCCATCTCCAGGGCGCCTCGCGGCCCGTCGCGCCAGCTCCCAAGCAGGAATCCCAGGGGGCTTCGGCACTTCGCCAGGCAAACGTCCTTCAGCGGCGTGAGCTCATAGATCGCGGCGAGGGCCAGGATGCCACCGGCCAGCCACCTGCCGCCGGCGTGCCAGGCAAGGTCAGCGCCGAACAGGGTCCTGCCGAGCCCAAACAGGCCATAGGCGGCCACTCCCGCCGCGCCCCAGACGAGCAGATAGCCGCTCGTGAACAGCAGCGGGCGGCTGAGGCCGCGCTGACGCGTCATTTGCGCGTAGAGCGCCACCGTCGGGGAGACCGACGGGAACATCATCGCCGCCATCATCACGATCCATACCCCCAGGAACCAGCCGAAGGTCCCGAGGTCGGTGCCGGGCCCCGCGTCCATTCCGGCCATCTGATCGGCCGTAGCCCACCAAGCGAGGCCAGCCAGCCCGAGCAGCAGGGCGACGAGCCCTAGCCGCGTGCGCATCGCCGCAATGACACCGGCGAACTCGCTATGGCCCGCGAGCCGGTCGGGGAATGCGGCAGATTCCGCTGCGCTCAGGCCGCCCACGAGAACTGCGCGGTGGAGAAGGCCGCCTTCCCCTCATATTGGATGCCGAAGGCGTCGATCTTCGAGCGCGTCGCGTGTGCCACGGTCAGCTCGGAACCAGCGGGGTGGAAGATTCCGGTGAGTTTGGCGGGTTCGCCGCTCTCCACGCCGAAGGGCACGACATCCTCGATCTCGAAGTCGACCTCCTCGCCGATGCGGATCGAGTGCTTGAGGCCATCCTCGTGTACCTCGATCGGCAGGCGCTCGACGCCCAGGTTCTCACCCACCAACGGGCCCAGGGCCTCCATCGGACCACCAAGCGCCCCCGAGAACACTCCGCCGAGCTTCTGCGCTTGCTCCTCAGATGCCGCCGCGTCGATGATGACGCCAAGGCGCCAGTTCCCTTCACTCATCACCTTCGGCGTGTCGCAGACCGCGGCAACCGTGAGCCCGCTCACATCGACGCCATCCACCTCGCCGCTCTTGACGTTGAAGACCAAGACGACGTTGCAGCGGTCATTTGTGGCTCCGAGCGCCAGTGACGCCGTGCAAGGGCAGATCACGTCACAGGAGCATGTCTCAAAATACGAACCTCCAAGCTTCCAGGACATTTCGCCTCCTAGGGGCGAGTGGGCTGCGGACTGCGAGTATCGCCGAGGGAACCTTGCCTGTCAACCGTCGTGAGCATCTGCGGCCAACGCCAAAGACTTCTTGCGCCGTCGGGATAAAAGCTGGAGTGCTGGTATCGCGTGGGGACGGGTTGTCGAGTGGCAGCAGTGTTTCTACGGCCGGCCTAGGACACATAGGCCTTGCGCACCATCGCGGCCGTCCATCGGTTCGTACCGTGGGCCGGGAGGACATTCCTGCGGTTTAGTGTCTCGGCGATCTCGGCGAGGGACTTGCCTTTCGCGAGCAGCGTCCCGATCTGCTTCCGCCGGGTGTAATCCCGCTGGTTGCACTCCGTGTGGGACAGCCGAACATTCTCGGGGACGAGGTGCCCGCCGGCCGACTTGAGGGTCGGGTAGTGGTCGGGCGAGGGCGCCCACTTGGCGCGCGTCTTCGCAACCGGATCGAATGCGGCTCGACCCTTGTGGTGGTAGCACTGCGGCATCTCGCACTTCAGGTCGAGCAGTTGGCCGCGCTCGGCCATCCGCACGAGGACACCCTTCACGCCAAGCCTGCGGAGCTCGTCCGCGACTGAACTATCCGCGCCGTCGGCGCCAGCTGCTGTATTCGCCACCGAGTCACCTTTCTCGTGCAGATTTCGCGTGAAAGCGAAAGGGGTTGACATAGATTGGACTCAACGTTTGTCGTCGGAACACAGCCGGTAGTCACCATGCGCTTAAGCCAGACCGGTTCCCAGCTAGGCGTAAGCCAAGACCGTCAGCTCGTCGAAGCGCAAGACGCCGTCTTTCAGCTTTGGGTTCTCGGTGAGGGCGGCGTGGACGGTTACCGAGAGGCGCTTGGGGTCGCCGAGGCGGAGGGCCGCGTCGGTGACGTCCATCGAGATGTTGATCGGGGAGAGGTGATGGGGTGGGCGGCGGTCGAAGTCGCTGGCCGGGCCGCGCTGCCAGTCGCAATGGCCCTCGCCGCCCCAGCATTCGCTTGGGGCGAATACGGAGAAGGAGCCGGCGAAGCGGTCGTGATCCCGGCCTGCTTTCGGACCGAGGCCTTTGGCGTTGAGGAAGACGAAAGCGGTGAAGGAGCCGGCGTCGCGGCGGACGTTGACGAACTCGAGGTCGATGCGTTTGACGCTGTCGAAGGCGATCGGGATCGAGAGCGGTTTCGGGGTCGTCCAGCGCTGCATCAGCCCGTGCCTTGCACCGTCGAGGACTGGGCGGCGTACTCGTAGCCGAGTTGCTTCACGTGCAGTACGTCCCGCACCCGCAGCGAGGGTGCCTTGGCGAACGTCATCGGCGTTTCCAGCAGCGAGGGGTCTGGGTCTTCCCCTCGCGGGGAGTGTTGCCAGATGCGCCAGAGGCGGTCGACCATCGTGTGGTGGGCCCAGAAGATCGGGTCGAAGGCGGCCCAGTTGGGATCGCGCATCTGGCCGCTGGCGCCGCCCACCCAGACGTGGATGTTGTCGTGGAGGCGTTCGCAGCGGCCCGCGAATTCGTCGTAGGAGGAGGCTTCCATCATCCATTTGTAGAAGCTGCGCAGCGGGGGCGGCACGCCGGCGGGCTCGCCTGGCTTGTGGCCACCCGGGTCGCGCTTCGTTTTCGTCGGCCAACTCGGGCGTTTCGACACACCCATGGGTTTGACCGGAGCGCTGGCCAGGACGTTGGCTTTACCTTCGGCGTTCTTGGCGTCGTACGCGGCCGGGATGCCGGGCTCGTCGATCCAGTTCCACCAGGGGAGCGTCACGTTTTCGTCGATTTCCTGCAGCGCCAGCTCGAAGTGGTACAGGTAGCCGCGGTGCCAGGGCAGGAACAGCAGGTTCTGGTGCTCGCAGATCCCCAGCGGCACCCCGTGCCAGCCGGCGAAGAACTGGTACCCGCGGTTGTCTTCTCGTTCCAGCATCTTCGCCAGCGCTTTGCGGAAACGGGTCACCTCCTGCCCCGACATCTGCGTGATGCTCTGGCGGACCTTGACCGTGGCAAGTTTGCGCTGACCCCGTGCAGCGACCTGAAGCGTCATAACTCCACCGTCCCCGTCCCGGACCACAGGATCCGCCGCAAACGGACGAGGACGAACCCACACGACGCCGCCGCAACCGGCGCGAGCGAGAGGAAGGTCTCCTCGACCGGCACGCCGGCAATGTGGGCCGAAGTCAGCACGGGCCGCAGCGTATGCGGGAAGCCACTCAAGTCAATACTTACAACTCAGGATTTCTCTAAATCAGAATCCCCAGTAGCAAGCGCACTGTCGCTCGCTCAGCTCTCAGCCGCCGGACACACCAACCGGTAATCGCACCAGCCACACGTGGTCGGCGACGGGCGCGGCTCGAAGTCCTGGCTGAGCACACCCTCGCCGACCTCGAGCACGGTGCGCTCGACGCGCTCGGCGTCGTCGGGCTTGGTCGGGGCGGCGACCTTGTCGGCGTCGAGCACGTAGTAGTAGCTGCCGGTCGCGGCCTCGATCTCCCAGGCCTCGCGGGCGGCAAGGCGGTAGAGGGCGAGCTGCAGGTCGTTCTCGAGGTCGGCCTCGCTCTTGCGCTCGCCGGTCTTGTAGTCGATCAGCTCGTGGCTGCCGTCGGGGAGGCGGTCGACGCGGTCGACGCGGCCGCGCACGTAGTGCGGGCCGATGCGGATGTCGAACTTGCGCTCGAGCCAGACCGGTTCACCTTCTCCCTCTCGCTCGCGCTCCCAGTAGGCGCGCATCGCGGCCCGGGCGCGGTCGCGGAACTGGAGCTCGTCGTCGCTGTCGCGGAAGCCGGTCCGGCGCCAGCCCGCCTCGAAGAGGTCCATCAGGCGCTCGAAGCTGTCGTCCTCGCCGGCCTCCTTGTGGAAGCGCTCGAGCACGTTGTGGATCAGGATGCCGAAGCGCTGGTTGATCGTCGGCTCCTGGGGGATGCCGAAGACGCGCGCGAACTTGTACTTCAACGGGCAGGTCAGGTAGAGGTCGAGGTCGGAGGCCGAGAGGCTGAGCGCGCCGTCGCCGCGGCGCGGCAGGAAGCCTTCCAGCGAGGGTTCGTGGCGCGCGGCGAGCAAGCGCCGCCGTCCGTCGCGCTCGCGATCGGAGTCGAGCAGGTAGGCGTCGAGCGGCGAGGCGTCGAGCTCGGCCTGCTGCTCGGGCGTGGCGACCTGGCGCAGCAGCCCGTTGACCGCCTCGATCGCCTCGGCGGTCGCCTCCTCGCCCGGCCGCTGAGCCAGGGCCGCGAGCTTGAGCAGCTCGAGGTGGCGGGCGATCGCTCGGTTGACGTCGACGGCGGTGTCGAGCCGCGGCTCCGAGAGCTCGCGCCCGGCCTTCCAGGACGCTTCCAGCACCTCCTCGCGCAGGCGCCGGTAGGTCGCGTGCAGGCCCTCCGCCGGCCCGAACAGCTCCTCCTCCTGCGGCTCCTCGCCGCCGCTCGCCTCCGCCTCGGGGCCGACCCGGGAGAGGACCAGCGTCTCGCGGGCGGCGACGGCGCCGGGGTCGGCGACGAGGGCGAAGACGTGGTCGAAGCTCGTGCCCTTGGCCGCCGCCCGCCCCAGGCCCTGCACCGCGCCGGGCGAGGCCGGCTCCTCGCCGCCGCTCGGCTCCATGCCGGCCTCGGCGACGGCGCTCAAGTAGCGGACGAAGTCACGGGTCGAGCCGTGCGGCTCGCGCCGCGCCCAGGTCGCGGCGAGTTCGGCAAGGCGCGAGAGCCCCAGCAGCCGCTCGGCGACCTCCGGCTCGGCCGCGAAGAGCCGCTGGCGCCGCAGCCCGACGCGCTCGATCAGCCGCCGCACGAAGACGTCGGCGCGCCGCTCCTCCATCGCCACCGAGGCTTCGCCGTAGAGCTTGAGGAAGGCCTGGATCCGCTCGCGGCCCTCGGGCTGGATCTGGGGGCTCTCCAGCGCCGCCTCGCAGGCCGAGACCATGTCGACCTTGCGCCGCCGGGCGATCGTCGTCAGCCGCGCCAGGTCGGCCGCCCGCAGCTCGGTCGGCGGCCGGGTCAGCGCCCGCGCCACCGCCGCCGAGTCTTCGGGGTCGGCCAGCGCCCGCAACCAGGCGATCGCATCTCTCACCTCCGGCCGCTGGAAGAGTGCCGCCGGCCCCCCAAGGTGGAACGGGATCTCGCGTTCCTCCATCGCCGCCGAGACCGCGCCGCCGCCGGTCGCCGGGTCCTCGACCAGCACGCAGATCGATTCCGGGGCAGCTCCCCCCGCGATCAGATGCTCGATCTCGCGGGCCACGGCCTGCGCCTGCGCCCGCTCGTTCGTGCAGCGCCAGCGCTTGATCGCCGGGTCTCGAAAGACCTTCTCGAGCACCAGCGTCTCTTCCGCGGCGTGACCCGCGGCCGATTCGCTGGCGTAAAAGTGATTCGGGTTCTCCGTCGAGAGGGTCCGCAGGATCGACCGCTGAGCGGCCGTCGCGTCCTCGCTCTCGTCGACCATCACCTGGGCGAAGCGGGCGCCAAGCTCGGCGAGGACGTCGGGACGCTCGTCGAGGAGCTTGGCGAGCTGCAGGAAGACGTCCGCCCGGTCGAGGCTTCCGCGCTCGGCCAGGATGCGGTCGTGGGCGGCGCAGAGCTCGGCGAGTTCGGGCTCGGGCGGCTCCGTCCCCGCCTTGAGCTCGTCGATCTGCTCGATTAGGCGCGCCAGCAGCCCGGTCGGGTTGCCGCGGATCTCGCGGTTGCGGAGCGGCAGGTCGTCGAGGCGGTCGAGCAGGATCGCGAGCCGCTCGGCGCGGCCGAGAACGTCGAAAAAGGGGTCGAGGCAGGCCGCGGTCGAGTACTCGCGCAGGAGGCGTTCGCCGAGCTCCCCCCAGGTGCCGATCCAGAGCTCCTCGTAGGGTGCTTCGAGCAGCGACTCGACTCGCTGTCGCAGGCGGACGGCGGTCGCCCGTGTCGAGGTGAGGACGAGGATCGCGGCCGGGTCGAGCCCCTCGCCGACCAGGCGGGCGAAGCGGCGAGCCAGCGCCTCGGTCTTGCCCGTCCCGGGGGCGCCGAGGAGCAGCAGCTGACCAGCTTCGTGCTGGACCGCCTGGGTCTGGGTCTCGGCGAGGGCGAGCATGGTCCAACGCTAGCGGCTGGCCGGGCTCCATAGGATCAGGTCCGTGGACGTTCTCTCCGCAGATTGGCTGGGAATCTGTCGCCGCGTCGTCGCCGCCCAGCGCGCGGTCTTCGACGAGGTACGCGGGATTGAGGCGCGCACCGACTACGAGGGGGTCGGTGAGGGGGGGGACCGTACGCTCGTCATCGACCGCCGCTGCGAGGACGCGGTCTTCGCTGAGCTCGAGGCACTGGCCGCCGAGGGCACCTCGTTCGTCGCGGTCTCCGAGGAGCGAGGCGAGGTCGAGTTCGGCTCCGGCGGCCCGGCGCGGGTCGTGATCGACCCGATCGACGGCTCGCTCAACGCCCGCCGCACCCTGCCGTCCCACAGCCTCAGCATTGCCGTCGCTTCGGCCGATTCGATGGCGGCGGTCGGGTTCGGCTACGTCTTCGACTTCGGTGCCGGTGAGGAGTTCGCGGCCCGTCGCGGCGAGGGGGCGAGCCTCGACGGCGAGCCGATCCGAGTCGGCCCCGACGCCGACAAGTTGGAGCTGGTCGGCATCGAGGCGGCCGAGCCCGGGCATGCCGTCGAGGCGATGCGAGCGCTCGCCGAGCGCGTCTACCGCGTTCGCGTCATCGGCTCGATCGCGATCACCGCCGCCTACGTCGCCGCCGGCCGCCTGGACGCGATGGTCAGCCTGCGCCCGTGCCGCTCGGTCGACGCCGCCGCCGCGCAGCTGATCGCGCGCGAGGCCGGCGGGAGCGTCAGCTTCGGCGATCTCTCTCCGGACGAAGCCGGCCTGGGACTCGCGGTGCGCTATCCGATCGCTGCTGCCGCCGGCGAGCGCGGCCTGGCGATCGCCGGCTCCGTCCTGTAACCCGCCGGGCAGGACCAGGGTAGGAACAGGTGTTCGCGGAACGTACGTTCGCTACACTCGCGAGCTTCTCAGGCAGGAAACCCCAGAAGGAAGGATTCGCCTCTCAATGGCACAGAGCAAAGAAAGCAGCAAGACGAACGGCGCGGCTCCGAGGAGCTCGACCACCCCGGCCCTCGATCTGCCGGTCGGCGCCGTGCTCAGCGTCACCGATCGCGTCGGTGAGCTGGTCGAACCGTTCAGCGGCCGCAAAGGCGCTGAAAAACAGCTCAAGTCGTACCGCACCACCCTCCGCCGGAGCGTCAAACGCGCCGAACGCCGCGGCGCCACGGCCCGCCGCCAGGCGACAGACACGATCAAACGCAACCGCACCGAGCTCGAGCAGCGCGTGCGCAAGGCACGCGAGCTCCTCCCCGTCTAAGTAAGGCCTAGACGCCAAGTACCGCGACCGGGGCGGACCCGGCTGGCTCGAAGGGCCAGCCGGGCCGCGCCGGGACGAAGGCGCGGAACTGGAAGCGAGCGCCGCGGCTGTCGTCGTCGGCGAAGCGGTAGGCGTAGCGGAAGCGGCCCAGCCGGTTAGTCCGCAGGGTGCGGAACTCGCTCCAGGGCAGGCCGGGCAGGCGGAACTGGAGCTCCACCGGCGATCCGACCGCGGCGGCCGGGCCCGTCACGCCTTTCACCCTGCCCCTGAAAACGATCGGGGCGCCGCCGACCTTGGCGATAACGGCTGAGGCCGTCAGCTTCACACCCCCTCTAACGTCGATCCGCAGAGGGCTGCTGATCGCGCCGCGCAACGTGCGAGTCGCCGCGGCCATCACGACGACTTCCCGCGTCGGCCCGGGTCGGAGGTGCAGGCGGAAGCGACCTCCGGCGCCGGTCTCGACCTCGGTCGCGCGCCGCGCGCTCGGCGCCCCCTCGGCAAAGCGCTCGAGGACCGTCACCGGCGCCCCGACCAGCGGGGTCCGCCTGCCCGCGATCAGCTGGCCCTCGACGGTGACTCGTGCTCCGTAGGTGACGACGCGGCGCGGATCGCCGCCGAGGCTCGCGGAGAGTCGCGTCTCGGTCTTGAGCGGCGCCTGCAGGCGCATCGGGCTGCCGTTCTCCCGCGTCGTCGATACCGCGGCGTTGCCGGCGCGGTCGTAGGCGACCGCTCGCAGCTCGTATTCACCGGGCGGGCAGGCGCCGGAGTCCCAGCGGGCGCGCAGCATCCCGTCGACGTGCTCGGTGGGCAGCGCGGCGAATGGCCCACCCGCGCCGAGGGGGCGGACGGCTAGCGCCCCGCGGTTCGGGTCGATGCCCGATAGGTCGTCGGCGACCCGCGCCTCGATCCGCTCAGGGTCGGCTGGGTCCTGGGAGTTGGCGAACGCGATTCGCGGCGGCTCGCGGTCGACTCGGGCGATTGCCCGTTCGGGCTCATGGTTGCGATGGCCGTTCGCCGTCCCTCCGTCGGCGACGTTGCCGGCGGCGTCGCGCGCGTAGTAGTCGACCGTGTGCACGCCCGACTCGATCGCGGTCGCGCTCACCGAGTCTCCTTCGGCGACGACGGGCGCGCCGCCGTCGACCCGAATCGCGGTGAACGGGCCGCCGTTACCGCCGGCTTCCATTCCCGATCCGGAGTCGACGGCCGTCGCCGTCAGCCGCAGCGGGCGGTTGGACCAGCCGTCGGGGATGCCCACGAGCGTCGTCGCCGGATCGGTCTCGTCGACGCGCAGGACGGTCGAGCCGGCTTCGGCCGAGCGCATCCCCGAGCCCGAGACGGCGACCGCGTGGAGGTAGCTCGTCCCCTCCGGCAGATCGTCGACCGTGAGCGTGCGCGAGGCAACACCGAGGAGGTCGATCTCGGCGTCCGTACAGGCGACCGCGTCCGCGCAGGGCTCTCCATCGGAGGAGCGGTCGAGCGAGGTCGCGTAGCCGCGGATGCCGGAGAGGGGCTCCTCGCCCTCGGCCGGGCCAAGTCTCAGCGTGAGGGGAAAGGCGTCGCGCGAGATCCAGCCGGCGACGGGTGGAGGCTCGACCCGGCCGGGCGCACCGTCGTCGAAGCGGAGCGTGACCCGCGCCGTTTCTCCCCGACCGCCTTCCGCGTCCTCCAACCAGACGTCGGCCTGGTAGGCCCCCGGCGTCGCCGGCACGGTGAGGTGCTCGATCGAGGTAGCGGCCCAGCCAATCCGGCCTTCGGCCAGCGTCGCCGTTGCGCTCGGGTCGAGCAGCCGGTAATGGATCGCAGCGACGAGCGGGTCTGAATCGGGGTTGCGCCAGCGCACCGCGAAGCTCGGGTCAGAGTGCCAGCTTTCCTCGCCCCCGTCGACGCGCAGGTCGAGCGGCGTGGGCACTGCCGCGAGCGCGCCGGCCGCCGCCGTGGCGAGCACCACGAGCATCGCCGCCACCATGGCAAGGGTGCAACGCTTTTTCGTCCCTATGCAACGAAAAAGCGTTGCACCCGGCGTCAGGCGTCCCGTCATGGGCCGAACTCCCCGGCGGCCGAGCCGCTTGACGAAGGCTGGAGCGAGCTTTCCGGGACACTCGGCGCGGGCGCTTCCATTTCCACCGGTTCGGGCGCGGGTTCGTATTCGACCGCCCCGGTGGCGTGCTCGCGGGCATCGCGGTGAGGTGACGCATCCGGCCGTGGTTCTGGCTCCGGCGGTCCTTCGGGTTCGGCGCTCGCTTCCGTCGACGCGGCTTCGTCGACCGGCTCAGCCTGCCGTTCGATCGCCGGCTTCGGCTGCGGGTCATCGGCCAGGAGCGGTGCCGGGAGCACCCCAGTGGCAACGCAAGCCGCCCCGCCGGCGGCACCGGCGCAGACCGCGGCGAGCTTCGCCAGTGCCGCCATCCCGACCCCGCGCGTGCCGCCGGTCGCGGCGATCCCAGCAGTCGAATCGGCTGCACTGGAGCCCGCCAGCCGCGACCAGATCCCGCCGGCGGCGTCCTGAAGGCGCTCGAGCAGCGAGCGCGACGCCGGCAGCGCTGGGACCAGACCGGCGACGATGCGCGGCGCGGCCCGGTAGGCGCGCACGGTCGCGCGGCAGCCGGCGCAGGCGCGCAGATGCGCCCGTACGGTCGCCGTATCGGCCGCGCTCGCCTCGCCGTCGCAGAAGGCGGAGAGAAGAGGGCGCAGCTCGCGGCAGCGGCTGCCGTCCTCGCTGCTGGCGAAGAGTCCGCGGAAGCGTTCGCGCCCCTCCGCCAGGACCCTGTTGATCTTTGTCTGGCTATAGCCGGTGATCCGGCCGATCTCGGCGTAGGAGTAACCGCTCGCCAGCAGACTGAGGGCTCGCAGCTCGGCCGGCTTCAGCGCCGCCAGCGCCTCGCGGCCGCGGGCCACGGCCTCACTGCGCGCCGCCCGCTCGTCCGGCCCGTCGCCGCGGGCTGGGAGCCCCGCCAGCGGGTCGTAGTCCTCGTCGCGGGGGACGTTGGCGCCGAGCAGCTTTTCGCGAGCCTCGCGCACCGCCATCGCCTCGTGCTTGGTCACGGTCTGCGTCCAGCGGATCAGCTGCCGCTGGTCGGTCGTCGGCGCTTTGATCAGCAGGATCTCGAGGGCGCGCTGGAAGGCGTCCTCCGCGTCGTCGCGGTCGAGCGAGAAGCGGCGGGCCGTGCGCCTCAGCGTCCGCTCGTGGCGAGCGATCAGCTCGATCGCGGCCCGCTTTCGAGCCGCGTCAGCCACTGCCGGCTCGGTACCCCCGCGCTCGACCCGCATCCCTTGCGTCGCCCTCGACTCCTGCTCCGTCAACCCGTTCAGTCCCCCTGCACCGGTTCAGAATCGCGATCCAAAGATGACTGCCTAAAGGCCGTCGGCCGGCAAGTTCTTCCCCCATCTGGACACATGGACGGCGGAAAGCGCCGCAAATTGCAAGAGAGATGCGCGGCGACGGCTCGGCCGAGGACCGGTAGCATCGGCGGCGATGAGCACCTGCATCGTCACCGGTGGGGCCGGCTTTCTGGGCTCGCATCTCTGCGATCGCCTCCTGTCCGAGGGCCACCGGGTGATCTGTATCGACAACCTCGAGACCGGCTCGCTGCAGAACATCGAGCACATCCGCGATTCGGCCTTCGAGTTCCGCAACATCGACATCACCGAGACGGTCGACATTCCCGAGGACGTCGACTTCGTCTACCACCTCGCCTCGCCCGCGAGCCCGATCGACTACCTGCGGTTGCCGCTGCACACGCTCAAGGTCGGCTCCCAAGGCACTCACCACATGCTCGGCGTCGCCAAGTTCAAGCGTGCCCGCTTCCTGCTCGCCTCGACCAGCGAGGTCTACGGCGACCCCCAGGTCCACCCACAGGAGGAGACCTACTGGGGGCACGTCAACCCGATTGGCCCGCGCGGGGTCTACGACGAGGCGAAGCGCTACGCCGAGGCGCTGACCATGGCCTACCACCGCCAGCAGGGCGTCGACACCTCGATCGTCCGCATCTTCAACACCTATGGGCCGCGGATGAGGGCCCACGACGGGCGCGCGATCCCGACCTTCCTGCGCCAGGCGATCGGCGACCAGCCGCTGACCGTGTTCGGCGAGGGCGACCAGACGCGCAGCTTCTGCTACGTCGACGACTTGATCCGCGGCATCGTCGCCCTCGCCGAGTCCGACGCGCACCTGCCGGTCAACATCGGCAACCCGGACGAGTTCACTCTGCTCGAACTGGCCAAGACGGTGATTGAGGTCACCGAGTCGCGCTCGGAGATCGTCTTCGAGCCGCTGCCCACCGACGACCCGCAGCAGCGCCGCCCCGACATCGGCCGCGCCCGCGACCTACTTGATTGGGAACCTGAGGTGAAGTTGCTGGACGGCCTGCGTATGACCATCGACAAGTCGGGCGTCGACCGCCTGGCGGGCGCTTCCGACTGACCTAGCTTCCCAGGCTTCAAGCAGCACCCGCCAAGCGACTCCGCTGGAGCGTTAGCTAAGCCGGGACCGGTGCGGGAACGTCGCTGGAGCGGTAGAAGGCCAGCGAGGTCGGGACGTTTGTCAACTCCTCGCACATCGCGTTGTAGGTGCGCATCGCGGCGGTCTCGGTGGGCCAGCCGTAGCGAGCGAGGAGGGCTTTCGAGCCCTGCTCGTCGGGGGCGGCGACCGTGGCGTCGGTCAGGGCGCTGGCCAGGGCGGCCATGCCGCGGACGAAACCCTCCTCGTCCCAGCGGACCCGGCCGCGCTGGTCGATCTCGACGAAGCCGTTCTCGGCGAGGAAGCTGAGTTCGACGTAGGCGGCGCCGGGATCGCCGTAGTACTTGGGGCCGCGACGCATGTAGTGGAGCAGCTCGGCGATGTGCGTCGCGCACATGTCGAGGCGGCTGACCCCCGTGATCGCCAGCCAGGCGTCTGAGATCGTCAGCAGGAATCCGTAGACGTCGGCGATCGCCTCCTGCAGGGCCATGAACGGCTCGATCCCGAGCGTCTCCATCCAGCTGTCGTAGGAAGTCTCGGGCACGACCACGTTGTGGCCGTGATCGTGGCCCCGGATCCAGGGCATCAGCGTGTCCTCGATCGGCGCGTCGGCCGCGTCCATCGGCCCTTCGAGCAGCTTTTCCGCCAGCGGGATAGTGATCGTCCGGTAGCGGGCGAGGTGCACGTTGCGCATGTAGAGGGTGCGCTGTTCTTCCAGCGGCAGCCCGTCGACCCATTCGTCCTCGGGCATGAAATAGGCGAAGTGCTTGGGGTGGCCAGCCGCCTCGCCGGCCGAGATCAGCAGGTTGGTGACGTTCATCGGCAGCTTGAAGGGGACGTACATGCCCTTGGCGCCGATCTCCGCTTCGACTTCCTCGAGGGCGTCCTCGAGCGAGTCGTCGAGCCGGTCGAGCAGTTCCTGCTGGGCCTCGTCGCGGGCCGCGGCGAGGAACGAGTGCAGGCCGACCCGGGTCTTCATCCGCCAGGTGCAGAGCGGCCCGCAGACGACCTCGAGCGCCGGCGGTGGGCCGCTGCGAGCGATCTCCAGCGTCATCTCACGGTGCTCGATGCCGCCCGCGAGGCCCTTGGCGCGCAGGCGGATGATCCTGGCGCTGTCGGGATCGACCAGGTCGGCGAGCTCGCGCATCGTCTCGGCCATCTCGCCGCGCAGTACCGAGGCGGCGCTCTCCGAGAGCGCCTCCGCCTTGCTGGTCTGCAGGCCGCGCAGCGCTTCGCTCTGGGCGGCGAGCCTGAGCAGCAGCGGCATCACCTCGTCCGGGTTCGTCGGCGGCAGCCCGTCCAGCGCCACGTGGCCGACCCCGTGGTGGGCGTCGATCGGCCAGAACGGCGGCAGCAGCTGAGGCACCTCCCGGTCCGCGAGCCGCGACATCTCCCTATCCCTTCCCTGCCCGTCTCATGGGTACGAGCGAAGGTACAGAAGGGAACGGTCAAATGCAAACCGATTCCTTTCCATTTCCTGAGCGAATCCGAGCATGAAGAAAGGGCGGCCATCTGGCCGCCCTTTCGGAGTCGCTTGGTGGTCTTTGCTACTGCGTGTGCGCCGTGAAGGAGAAGGTGCCCAGCGGGTCGCCGCCCGCAAAGACGCCTTTGCCTTTGCCTTCGATCGGTTCCACGAACACCGAGTTCAGCACTTCCGCTGTCACCTGCTGCAGGGTTGCAGAGGCGTTCTGCACGCTTACGGTCCGCGCTGTCGGGTCCGAAGTGATCGTTGCCCCTGTCAGGTTTATGTCGGCGATTGAGGAGCGACCGATATTGCCTTTGTTGAGTTCCGGGGTCTTTTCGTTAGTGATTGAAACTTCGACTGTGGCCGTCTTCGCACCGAGGTCGATGTAAATGTTGCCCATTGTGAGGACGGTCACGCCCTTAGTGCCCGGAGGCGGAGCGCCTTCGAGGCTTTGGGTCAACGTCAGCCCACCCGCAGTCTGCAGGATGCCTGCCGTAGCGGTCGGGCCGATGGTTCCGCCGCTAATCGGGAAGGCGGCCGTGACCGGCGACAGCGAAACGATTTTGGTCGGACTGACCGGGGCCAGTTTCACCGCAAACGGGTGTTCACCGGACGCGGGCGGGAATTCGGGACCGATCAGCGCGAGCTTTTTGAGCGCTTCGGGGTTGAGCACGAGTTGGACTTCGCCCGTCGCGATCACCGCAACCGTCTTCGGCTGCGTTTCGCTGAAGGATCCGCCGAGGACCTGACCGCCCTTGAATGGGGGCTGGGTCGTCTTGCTCACCGAGGCGCTCGACTTCTTGCCGCCCTTCTTCTTGCTGCCGGTGAAGCCGAGCTTCTTGTTGAGCTGCTTCGCGGCGTTGCCGGTCAGCTTCATCTTCGCCACGTTGACGTTGACGCCGAAGCCGTTGCGGGCGTAGGTGAGCCCGGACACGGTCGCGATCTTCATCTTCTTGTTGGCGACCTTGCCGGTCAGCTTGCTCTGCGCCGTGTCGAGGATGAGCGCCTTGACCGGCGCCTGCTTCTTGCCGGCCTTGAACTTGAAGCCACCGCTCAGTTCGAGGCTGCCGAGGCCGTTGGTCGGGTCCATCGAGCCGCTCGCGACCGGCAGCGTGATCTTGCGCTTGTTGACCTTGCCGGGGCTGACCTTGAGCACCTTGATGCCGTACTTGCTCAGCTTCTTGTAGAGGCCCTTGTTCAGCGTGACGCTCGTCGTGCCGCTGGCAACCGGGTCGCTTGTGGCCGATGCGAAGGGCGCGAAGGCGAGCAAAGCAGCCAGCGCGGCGACCACCGCTACCGCTGACAACATCGTCCCCCGTGCCCTAACTGGCTGGGTCACTTCTCTCATCTCGATCCTCCGTTTGCTGCCGCCCCCTGCTGCCCCGTTTGGCGACTTACGGCGTGTCGATTTGCAGCCAAGATTATCCTGGCTCCTTACCCCACAAACCGTATTTGGCCGCAATGTTCCGGTCGCGCGCAAATGCGAAGGCGGCCCCATATCCTGTCGCCATGGCCACCGAAGAGACCCACCGCACGATCGCGCCCCTCGTCGGCCCCAACGACGAGCGCGTCTTCACCGACTCCGGGATCGAGATCGAGCGCGTCTACGAGGAGGGCGACGTCGCGCCGGGCTTGGAGGAGCGCCTCGGCGAGCCGGGCGCGCCGCCCTTCACGCGCGGGATCCACGAGGGCATGTACCGCGACCGGCTCTGGACGATGCGCCAGTACGCCGGCTTCGCCACCCCCGAGGACACCAACGAGCGCTATCGCTACCTGATCGAACATGGGTCCACCGGGCTCTCGATGGCCTTCGACCTGCCCACCCAGCTCGGCCGCGACTCCGACGACCCCCTCTGCCACGGCGAGGTCGGCCGCACCGGGGTGCCGATCGACACGATCGAGGACATGCGGATTTGCTTCGAGGAGATCCCGCTCGACGGCGTCTCGACCTCGATGACGATCAACGCGCCGGCGGCGATCCTGCTGCTGCTCTACGAGCTGGTCGGCGAGGAGCAGGGGGTGCCGTCCGAGAAGCTGCGCGGGACCGTCCAGAACGACGTGCTCAAGGAGTACATGGCGCGCGGCAACTACATCTACCCGCCGGAGCCGACGATGCGGCTGACGACCGACATCTTCGAGTACTGCCGCGAGAACGTGCCGAAGTGGAACACGATCTCGATCTCCGGCTACCACATCCGCGAGAAGGGCTGCTCGGCCGTGCAGGAGGTGGCGTTCACGCTCTCCAACGCGATCGCCTACGTCGAAGCGGCGCTCGAGCGGGGACTGAAGATCGACGAGTTCGCTCCCCGCCTCGCCTTCTTCTTCAACGGCCACAACAACGTCTTCCAGGAGATCGCCAAGTTCCGCGCCGTCCGACGCATGTGGGCGAAGATCGTCGGCGAGCGCTTCGGCGCCCAGGATCCCAACTCGCGGAAGATCCGCTTCCACACCCAGACCGGCGGCGTGACGCTGCAGGCCCAGCAGCCCGAGGTCAACATCATCCGCGTTGCCCTGCAGGGCTTCGCCGCCGTCTGCGGCGGCACCCAGAGCCTGCACACCAACGGCTTCGACGAGGCGCTGGCGCTGCCGACCGAGCGCTCGGCGCGGATCGCGCTGCGCACCCAGCAGGTGCTCGCCCACGAGTCTGGCGCCGCCGACACCGTCGACCCCTTCGCCGGCTCCTACTTCGTCGAGTCGCTCACCGACGAGGTCGAAGCGCGCGCCTGGGAGCTGATGGAGAAGGTCGAAGGGCTGGGCGGCTCGGTCGAGGCGCTGGAGTTCATGCAGCGCGAGATCGAGGAGTCGGCGCTCAGCTACCACGAGCGTTACCGCAGCGGCCAGGACGTCGTCGTCGGCGTCAACAAATACGTCACCGACCAGGTCGACGACGTCGACATCCTGCGCGTCGACCCCGAGGCCGAGCAGCGCCAGCTCGCCCGCCTCAAGGCCTTCAAGGAGCGCCGCGATCAGACTGCCGTCGACGCCAAGCTCGAGTCCCTGCGCGACGTCGCCCGCGGCGAGGGCAACCTGCTGCACCCGATCCGCGCCGCGCTTGCCGCGGACGCCTCGATCGGAGAGGTCTGCGGCGCGATGCGGGACGTCTTCGGCGAGTACCGCGGCGGCGCCTTCTTCTAGGCCCTCGCCACCTCGGGTGCAACGTTTTGTTCACCTCATAGGGCCACAACGCGTTGCACCGTCGCTTTCATCGGGTGACTGGCAGAAGGAAGCGCCGCCGGCCGGTTGAAGCGGGCGGCATGATCGAGGTCGCGCGGACGGTGATGAAGTCCGAGCCCGAGCTGGCCGCGTTGGTCGCCGGCGTCGAGGGTGTAGAGGTGACGATGGCCGAGAAGGGCTTCGGCACCCGCGTCGAGCTGCGCGCCAGCGACGGCTCGGGGCTCTCCGAGCCCGACCTCGAGCGGATCTTGGACGGCCTGGCGGAGCCGAGCAGGCAGCCCTTCGCCAGCGCCTGAACCCCCCAAACGAGAGGAACAGAGTTGAAGTCGATGATCGAGAGGCACCTGAACCCGGCCACCGTGATCGCGTGCGTCGCCCTTTTCGTGGCGCTGAGCGGCGCCGCGATGGCGGCAAAGGCGACGCTGAGCAAGAACGCGGTGAAGACGAAGAACATCGCCAACGGCGCGGTCACGACTCCGAAGCTGCGCAACGGCGCGGTGACCGGCGCGAAGCTGCGCAACGGGGCCGTCACCGGCACCAAGATCGCCAACGGGACGATCGGCTCCGATCAGCTCGCCAACGGCTCGGTCCGCTCCGGCCAGCTCGGCGGCGGCGTCGTCACCGAAGCGAAGATCAAGAACGGAGCGGTGACCGAGAACAAGCTCGGCGCCGAATCGGTGACCACGGGCAAGATCAAGAAGGAGGCGGTGACCGCGACGACGCTCTCGCCCAGCCTCTACGGCCAGCTCGTCAAGAACGTCAGCTACGTGAGCAAAACGAGCGCCAGCGACGAAGTCGCCGTGAAGGCGATCACGGCCGAATGCCCGGCGGGCAAGGAAGTGATCGGCGGCGGCGCACGACCGGTGCTTGGAACCAGCGTCGAAGCCTGGCTGGTCGAATCCACCCTCTTCGTGGACGGCAGCGGCAAGCGCACCGGCTGGACCGCGAAGGTCGAAGGCTCCGCCGGGACGTTCGCCGTCGAGGCCACCGCCATCTGCGCCGAACTCTAAGTCTCACCCCTTGGACTCGCGGCGCTGCCGCTGGGCCTCACGCGTTGCGTAGAGGGCCGGCAGCGCCGCGGTGTCCTTGGGCCTCCCCAGTGCTTCCTTGGAAGCGATCACGGCGTCGATCGTGACCGCGCGGACGGTGAGGTCGCCCAGGGAAAGCGCGAGCGTGGCCACGTCCTCGTAGCCGCCGATCGCGGCGGCACGGGGGACGATGTCGATCGGGCCAGCCTCGGTGTCGAAGCGCTGTGCCTCCCAACCGAGGAAGTCGCCGCCGTCCAGCTCGGCCGGCGCATCGACCCGTGGGCGCTGGGCGCCGAGCGCGTTGAGCGCTTCCGCCAGCCGATCCGCGTTGTCGATGTCGCGGCGCGGCATCACGTCGAGGTCGACGGTTACGGCGGGACTGCCCTGCAGCCAGGCCGCGGTCGCCCCGATCACGCAGAACTCGACCTCGTGCTCGACCAGGGTGCGCAGCAGCCGCTCAGGATCGAACTCGGTCACCGCGCCAAGCCTTGAAGGCGTGCGTAGCGGGGGAGCGCCCGCAGGCGCTCGAGCGGCGTGAGCTCGAGCATGCGCCGGGCTAGCTGCACGTCCTCGGGGTCGGGCGCCAGCTTGGCGCTGAGCTCGACGCTGTGTCCGCAGGCGCCGACCAGCCGTCGCAGGGTCTCCCAGGACGGGGTGGCGACGCCTCGCTCATAACGGGCGATCGCCGGCTGCGACGTGCCGGCCCGCGTGGCGAGGGCGCGTTGCGAGAGCCCGGCGGCCGAGCGCACGCGACGGAGGAGCGTTTGGGGGGATTCCACGTCTCGATGATACCTCATTAAGTATCGGTACCTTTCTGGCTGGCGGATAAATAGACTCTCGCGCCCGATGCGGGAACGGAATCCGATCACCCACGAGGAGAAGCTCGCCTACCTGCGCGAGCTGCGCGAGGAAGCGATCCACTCGGCCTCCGAGGAGGCGGTCGAGAAGCAGCACGCGAAGGGCAAGATGACCGCGCGGGAGCGGGTCGAGAAGCTGCTCGACCCGGGCTCCTTCGAGGAGCTCGACGTCTTCGTCCGGCACCGCACCTACGACTTCGAGATGCAGAAGAAACGGCCCTGGGGCGACGCTGTCGTCACCGGGCACGGCACGATCGACGGCCGCACCGTCTTCGTCTTCTCGCAGGACTTCACGGTCTTTGGCGGCAGCCTCGGCGAGGTGATGGCGGAGAAGATGTGCAAGGTGATGGACCTCGCCGCCCAGGTCGGGGCGCCGGTGATCGGCATCAACGACTCGGGGGGGGCCCGGATCCAGGAGGGCGTCGTCTCGCTCGGCGCCTACGGCGACGTCTTCGTCCGCAACGTGCGGTGTTCCGGCGTGATCCCGCAGATCAGCCTGATCATGGGCCCCTGCGCCGGCGGCGCCGTCTACTCGCCGGCGATGACGGACTTCATCTTCATGGTCAAGGAGACCAGCCACATGTTCATCACCGGCCCGGAAGTGATCAAGACCGTGACCGGCGAGGAGGTCGAGTTCGAGGAGCTCGGCGGGGCGATGAGCCACAACTCGAAGTCGGGCGTCGCTCACTTCGCCGCCGAGGACGAGGAGAGCTGCCTCGAGGACGTGCGCTACCTGATGGGCTTCCTGCCCTCGAACAACCTCGAGGCGCCGCCGCGCTTCGAGCCCGACGACGATCCCGAGCGCGAAGACGAGGAGCTCGACACGCTCGTCCCCGACGACCCCTCCAAGCCCTACGACATGCGCGACGTGATCTCGCGGATCGTCGACGACGGCGAGTTCTTCGAGGTCCACGAGCACTTCGCCAAGAACATCGTCTGCGGCTTCTCGCGCCTCGACGGCTTCCCGATCGGCGTCGTCGGCAACCAACCGGCCCACCTCGCCGGCGTGCTCGACATCGAGGCCTCCGAGAAGGCGGCCCGCTTCGTCCGCACCTGCGACTGCTACAACGTCCCGATCCTCACCTTCACCGACGTGCCCGGCTTCCTGCCCGGCACCGACCAGGAGTGGAACGGGATCATCCGCCACGGGGCGAAGCTGCTCTACGCCTTCACCGAGGCGACCGTGCCGAAGCTGACCGTCGTCACCCGCAAGGCCTACGGCGGCGCCTACGACGTGATGAACTCCAAGCACATGCTGGCCGACTACAACGTCGCCTGGCCGACCGCGGAGGTCGCGGTGATGGGCCCGGAGGGCGCGGTCAACATCATCTACCGCAAGGACATCGGCTCCTCGCCAACGCCCGACGAGCGCCGTCAGAAGCTGATCGACGACTACAAGGCGCACTTCGCCAACCCTTACTCGGCGGCCGAGCGCGGCTACATCGACGACGTGATCGAGCCGCGCCAGACCCGCCCGAAGCTGGTCCGGGCGCTGCGCATGCTGCAGTCCAAGCGCGTCGCCCAGCCGAAGCGCAAGCACGGCAACATCCCGCTGTAGGGACGCTCAGGCGGGCGGTACGGCTTCGATCGCGCCGACCCGGCCGTAGATCCACTTGCGCAGCACGTCGACCCGGGTGAAGAGCTGCGGCCGGTGGGGCGAGCATTTGTAGAGGACGGCCTCGGCGATGCCGATCTCGAGCCAGCCCCGCTTGGCGTCCTTGACGAAGATCGGGCCGCCGGAGTCGCCGTGGCAGACCGACGATTCGGCCCGCGGGAAGTCGATCGCGCAGATCCGGCCCCAGAGGCCTTCGCAGCGGGAGCTCTCGACGACGGTCTTGGCCCACATCAGAGATTCGGTGAAGCCTTCCTGTTCGTAGTAGGTCTGCCCCCATCCCGCGATCCGGGCGTGGGCGCCGACCCGCAGGAAGCGGGCGTCCCCCGGCTTCGCCAGCGCGATTCCCGGCGCCGCCACCGGGGCACTGAGGACGAGCAGGGCGGCGTCGCCGAATTCGTAGCGCGGATCGTCGCCTTCGAACGTTCCCCACTTCGGATAGGGGATCATCTGCGTGACCTCGGAGACCTGGCCAGCCGGGTCGGTCCAGTTCGTCACCCCGGTGACGACCCTGTATCCGGCCGGGTCGTTGACACCCGTCTGCTCTTCGTTGACGACGCAGTGCGCGGCGGTGAGGACGACCCTGGGTGCGATCACCGTGCCGCTGCAGGCGAGGACTCCTTCTCCGACGAAGCCGACGACGAAGGCCATCCAGGGGTACTGCCCCGGCGCGGCCGGCTTGCCGCCGATCACGGAGGCGCCCGCCAGGGGCTGGCCCGACGCGGCCGGCGCGGGCAGGAACGCGACCACGGCGATCAACGCCGACGCGAGCAGCGCGGCGAGCGGGGTGCCGGTCTTGGCAGTCGCCTTCACCGTCGCATCATCGGCAGGGGCGTGGGCGCGGTTTAGTCACGGCACCGCCGTCGCCTCGGCCTCGACCCCCTCGCCCGCGTCTTCCCGCGTTAGGCGATAGGCCAGGTAGACGGGCACGATCGAGATCAGGACGACGATGACGGCGACGGCGTTGACGATCGGGCGCTGCTGAGCGCGGAAGAGGTTGCTGAAGATCCAGTAGGGGAGGGTCTGTTCTCCCGCGCCGATCGTGAACGTGGTGACGATGATCTCGTCGAAGGAGAGGCCGAAGGCAAGCAGGCCGCCGGCGCCCAGGGCCGAGCGCAGGTTGGGGAGCGTGACGTAGCGGAAGGTCTGCCAGGTGGTGGCGCCGAGGTCGGCCGAGGCCTCCTCGAAGGACGTGGACATCCTGCGCAGGCGCGCGATCGAGTTGTTGTAGACGACGACTATGCAGAAGGTGGCGTGGGCGACGATCACGGTGAACAAGGAGAGGCCGATGCCGAAGACCTGGGTGAACGTGTTGTTGAGGGCCACGCCGGTCACGATCCCCGGTAGGGCGATCGGCAGGACGACGAGGAAGGAGATCGTCTCGCGGCCGAAGAAGCGGTGCCGCGCGACGGCCAGCGAGGCGAGCGTCCCCAGCACCAGGGCGATCGCGGTGGCGGCGAGCCCGACCTTGATCGAGGTCCAGAACGCGTCGCGGGCCGTGCTTTCAATCGCCTTCGGGAACCATTCGAACGTGAGGCCGGGCGGCGGCCATTCGAGGATCTTGCTCGCGTTGAAGGCGTAGATCCCGAGCACGAGCAGCGGGATGTAGACGAACGCGAGGCCCGCGCCGACCGCGACGCGGAGCAGGATCGTGGATCGTCTCGAGAGTCTCACCGTTCTCCTATATGTGCTCGAAGGCGCCGAGCTTGCGGGCGACGAGCAGGTAGCCGATCATCACCACGATCGGGACCAGTGCCAGGGCGGCGGCGAAGGGCAGGTTGTTGGAGATGTTGTTAAAGACGACGTTGCCGATGAACTGGTTGTTGGAGACCAGCTTCGGCGTGATGTAGTCGCCGAGCGTGAGGGCGAAGGTGAAGATCGAGCCGGCGACGACGGCGGGGAAGGAGAGCGGCAGGATCACCCGCCGGAAGGTGGTGAAGGGCTTGGCGCCGAGGTCCTCGGAGGCGCCGATCAGCGAGTCCGGGATGCGCTCCAGGCCGGCGAAGATCGGCAGGATCATGTATGGCAGCCAGAGGTAGCTCATCACCAGCCAGACGGCGACGTTGCCGTAGCCGGGCCCGTCGAGCCCCAGCGGTTCCAGGGCCCAGTCGATCAGGCCGCCGCCGCCGAGCATGTTGCGCCAGGAGAGGACCTTGACCAGGTAGCTCGACCAGAGCGGGATCAGAACGGCGACGACGAGGGCAGCCTTGGCGCGGCGACTCGCGATCTTGGCCATGTAGAAGGCGATCGGAAAGGCGAGCACCGCGTCTGTGAGCGTCACCAGTGCCGCGATCAACACCGTGCGGCCGACGATCGTCCGGTACACGGGTTCGTCGAAGAGGGTTTCGAAGTTTTCGAAGCTGAGGTCTTTGACGAGCTCGCCGCTGACCGCGTTGACCGACCACAGCGAGGCGATCAGGAGGAGCGCGAGCGAGCCGAGGTAGCCGACGACCAGCCAGCCGGCGGGGCCCGCCAGGAGCGCCCCCGCCTGAAGGCGGGGGCGCCCGTGGAACAGATTGGCGAGCCGGCGGCTCAACCCTTGATCGAGGTCCAGGCCTGGACCCAGTCGTTGTAGTCCTTACAGTCTTCGGACCCGTTGCCGCAATCTGCCAGCGGTGTCTTCCAGTAGTAGACCCGCTTCCAGAAATTGGGTTCTTCCGCGTGGTATTCGCTGCAGAAGTTCGGGTTCTTGGTCTGTTCGCAGGCCAGTTCCTGGGCCGGCGCCTCGCCGAAGTATTCCGCCACCTGGGCGTTTGCCTTCGGTTCGATGATCCAGTTCATCCACATGTACATGCAGTTCGGATGCGCGGCTTCAGAGCTGATCATCCAGGTGTCGGACCATCCCGTCGCGCCCTCTTCGGGCAGGAAGCCCTGGCTCGCCGGGCTGGCCGCCACCGGCTTGCCTTCTCCCTTGAGCAGGAAGTACTGGTACTGCCACGTCGTCCCCACCTGGATGTCACCGCTGGCGAAGGAGGAGATCTGCTTTTCGGCTTCCGACCAGTATTCGCCGACCTGTGAGCGCTGTTCCTTCATCAGCTGCACGGCCGCTTCGAACTGTTCTTCGTTCAGCTCGTAGGGGTCTTCGATCCCGAGGTCGGGGTTGTGCATCTTCAGGTAGACCGCCGCTTCGGCGATCGACATCGGGTCGTCGTACTGGCTGATCTTGCCCTTGTACTTCGACGCGACCTTGGGGTCGAGCGTCACGTTCCATGACTTGGGCGCGGGCGTCACCGAGTCGCTGTTCCACATCAGCAGGTTCGCGCCGCGGCCGTGGGGTATGCCGTAGGGCGTGCCGTCGAAGGTGTTGTAGGGCTGGTTCTTGAGGTCGGAGAAGACGGTCTTGTAGTTGGGGACGAGGCTGACGTTGACCGGGTCGACGTCGTCGCCTTCGACCAGCCGGGCGGTGGCATTGCCCGAGGCCGAGACCCCGTCGTATTCGCCGGTCCGCATCAGCTGCACCATTTCGTCGGAGGTGCCGGCGATCTTGTCGTTCACCTTGCAGCCGGTCTTCTGTTCGAAGGGCTTGGTCCATTCCGGTTCGACGTATCCGGCCCAGGAGATCAGGTTCAGCGATCCCTCTCCCTTGCCGACCTTCCGCGGTTCGTTGCCGGCGCTGCCTTCGTCGTTGCTGGAGCCGCAGCCGGCGAGCAGGACCATCGCTGCCAGCAGCCCTCCGACGATCGTCCACGCGGTTCGCGCCGGGTTTGCCTGTCGGGTTCTCACTGTGGTTCCTCCTCTGTAGTCGAACTGCCCCGGACGGCGACCGTGTGCTCCGGGCGCCAGCCCACAATTACCTCCCTACCCTGCTCGGAGGTCGCGTCGGGCGACGCGCCCTCCACGTTCTGTCGAACGAGTTGAAGCTCTCCGCCCGCGTCGAGAGCGACCGTGTAGCGGGTCACCATCCCGGCGTAGGCGACGGCGGCGATCCGGCCGCGCTCGGTGCGCAGACCGTTCGGCTCCGCCGCCGGATCGAGGAGCTGGATCTTCTCCGGCCGGATCGTGAAGCGCGAGCCGTCGCGCTCGAGCAGGTTGGAGACGCCGACGAAGCCGGCGACGAACTCCGTCTCCGGCTGCTCGTAGAGCTCGACCGGCGGGCTCACCTGCTCGATTCGGCCCTCGTTGAAGACGGCGATCCGGTCGCTCATCGTCAGCGCCTCGTCCTGGTCGTGGGTGACGTAGACGAAGGTGATGCCGACCTCCCCCTGGATCGCCTTCAGCTCGACCTGCATCTGCTCGCGCAGCTTCAGGTCGAGGGCGCCCAGGGGCTCGTCGAGGAGCAGGACCCGCGGCCGGTTGACGATCGCCCGCGCGAGGGCGACCCGCTGGCGCTGCCCGCCGGAGAGCTCCGCCGGCTTGCGATGCGAGTAGCCCGGCAGGCGCACCATCTCCAGCGCCTCCTCGGCGCGGCGCGCGCGCTCGGCCTTGGCGACCCTGGCGACGCGCATGCCGTAGGCGACGTTTTCGCCGACGGTCATGTGCGGGAAGAGCGCGTAGTCCTGGAAGACGGTGTTGACGGCGCGGTCGTAGGGCGGGACCCCGCTGACGTCGGCGCCCGCGAGCTCGACGCGCCCGCTGCTGGGCAGCTCGAAGCCGGCGATCATCCGCAGCGTCGTCGTCTTGCCCGAGCCCGACGGGCCGAGCATCGTGAAGAACTCCCCGGCAGCGACCTCGAGGTCGATTCCGGCAACCGCGACCACCTCGCCGTAATGCTTCGTGAGGCTGGTGAGGCGGATGTCGGGCGTAGCAGCTACACCGGGAAGTTATCCGAGCGGTTCAGGAAAGCAAGGACAAACCCGCCCCGACCGGTTGGCCGGGGCGGAGTACGGCATAGGCGCGGATCAGTAGCCGACGGGGTGACGGGCGACGTAGCCGACGTTGTCGCGCAGGTCTTCGTGCCAGCGCGGACCGGTTTCGTTGCTGTCGCCGGACGTGTCCCAGCGGAAGCCGGCGATTTCCGCGTAAGCGTGGCCGGCATTGGCGTAGACCGTGATCCAGCGCCCCGTGCCTTCCAGCCCCCAACTCTCCATCGGGCCAGAGGGCAGCGGACTTTCGAGGAAGCGGCCGCCGTGCAATGCGTAGCTGACCGAGCCCGAGCAGTCGTAACCGCGGTCCCACCAGCGAGCGTGGCCACCGCCCCAGACGTAAGGCTTGGTGCGGATCCGGTTGGCCGCCCAGATCACCTGCTTGACGCGGGCCGGGGCGGACTTGGGGGGAACCAGCATCCCGCTCGGCAGCAGCCGGGCCTTTTCGGTCGGGGTGCAGATATCCGTTTCGGCCGCCGAGACGCCACCTCCGCCGCAGTCGGCGGACGCCGCTCCCGGAGCCACGGCCATGGCCGCGAGCACCCCGATGGCGGCTATGGCTAGCTTGAGCTTCTGCCTGTTGTTGCGCAAACCGATCTCCTTCGTCGGCCTACGGGGTTAGCTGTCGGGCTGGCGCGAAAGGAGCCTGCGCCCCCGCCTGAGTCAGGCGAGTTAGCCCCGAAAACGTGGTTCCCCCGCTCCCGCGGCGCCTCCAGCGGGCGGGATTAGGCGTTTCGGTTGTTTGGAACGGCGGCACTGTACACGATCCACCGGTCGTTTGCTCACAAGACACAAACATTTTCTCGGCCACCGGCATTTGTCCTGGTTCGACGCCCGCGCTGGTAGCTTGCGTGCTGCGATGGAACTTGCGGGAAAGACGGTTCTCCTCACCGGGGCGACGGGCGGCCTCGGCCGGGCGATCGCCAAGGCCCTGGCGGCGCGCGGCGCGCGGATCGCGCTCAGCGGGCGCAAGGCCGAGGCGCTCGCGACCCTCGCCGCGGAACTGTCGGGCGAGGGCCACCGAGCCCTGCCGTGCGACCTCGGTCAGGCGGGCGCCGCCGAGCGGCTGGCGGCGGAAGCGGGCGAGGTCGACGTCCTCGTCGCCAACGCGGGCCTGCCGGGCTCGGGCCGCCTCAACGACTTCAGCAGCGAGCAGCTGGTCAAAGCGCTGCGCGTCAACCTCGAGTCGCCGATCCTCCTGGCGCGGGCGCTCGAGACCCAGATGCTCGAGCGGGGGGAGGGCCACATGGTCTTCGTCTCCTCGCTCTCGGGCAAGTCGCCGACGCCGCTCTCCTCCGTCTACAACGCGACCAAGTTCGGCCTGCGCGGCTTCGCTCTCGGCCTGCGGGCGGACCTCGACCCGCTCGGCATCGGCGTCTCGATCGTCTCCCCGGGCACGATCCGCGAAGCGGGCATGTACGCCGACTCGGGTGCCGACCCGATCCCGGGCCTCGGCACGAGCTCACCCCAGGAGGTCGCCGACGCGGTCGTCAAGGCGATCGAGCGCAACAAGGTCGAGATAACCGTCGCCCCGATCCAGCAGCGCGTCCTCGCCCACTTCGCCTTGACCAGCCCCAGCATCGCGGTCAGGACCGCGAGCGGCAACGCCGGCCAGAAGGCCGCGGCCGCGGTCGCCGAAGGACAGCTCGACAAGAGGTAGGCGTTTCGGGTTCAGCAGCGGTCGACTCCTGAATTGGAGGGCGGAAGCCGATACCCTGAGAAGCGATGTCTGAGACATCTGAGACTCAGGAGAACGTTCTCGCCGCTGCAGCCGATACTGAGGCGGCGGTCGAATTGCCGACCGTGATCGACGAGGACGAGCTGGCAAAGGCTCGTCTTGACGAGCGATGGCGCGAGTTCTGTCTTAACGCTGAGCGCTACGTCGCGGAAACCACGCGGCCCAGTACGCGCGTCAGCCAACCCGCCTAGCTCTCCGGTAGGAGCGGCGCCCAGAGCCGGCTCCGCTGTTTACCGTCCACGTCTTTCAGCTTCGTGAGCGAAGCACGAAATCCGAACCTATGCCGCCAATAATCCTCGGCTGCCGCATCGAAGGGATCCACAGCGATTACGGCGGCGCCGACTCGGCGGGAGCCGATCTGGGCGATGCCGACCGCGTGGCGGAGGATCGTCCCGGCGTCCACGGCCGCGCTGGCTGCCCGCGCAAGCCAGAGAATAAGAACCGCGCCTTGGCGAGGATGGCTCGCGGCGACCTCCTTTCGATGCTGGGTCCGCAACTCGACTTCGCTCATACCAAGGGAGTAGAAGCCGGCGACCTCGCCCCTGATGACAAGTACGTAGGTCGCAATGTGGCCTACCTCCCTGAGGGCTCTCCCTTTTAGCCAGGAGGCAGCTGCCTTCCCGGCGCGTCCAGGTGGAGCCTCGAAGCGTTCGATGGCGTGCACGAGAGCGGGATCAGCACTCAGCTGCTCAGCGGTGAGGTGAACCCACTCATGCTCTATCAATTCAGCTTCTTCATCCACGGCGCTGATGTCCACTTGTCTAGGCGCGGAGCGCTCTTACTGCGGCCTCGAACTCAGCGTCGGAGAGGCGAATATGGCTCCGGCGCTTGATCGCCTTGCGCAGGTCACGCTCCTCGACGTTCAGCACCTCCAGGGGCTCGCCGTCGTGGAGGAACTCTCGCGACTGATCGAGTTCGATATTCACTCGCCACAGCCAGGGGCTGGCGTCGGTTTCATCGAGGTAAGGGTGGCTGGTGACTTTGCCGGTTGCGAAGATAAGGCCGACCCCCGCGGCGTAGAGCACGACCCCGTCCCCCTTCGCAAGGCCCGGCCGTCTGGCAAAGGTGAGGGCTTTGCGAAACAAGCCCCCTCGCTCGTTGCCCCAGTCGTCACGCAGCCGTTCTCCACGCGCTCCCATTCCGAGAGCCTTGACCCAGTTGTCGGACATTTCTCTACTATAGCTTGACTAGAGATTGACTGCAAACTGACTACAATGAATACATTCTTCGATGCAGCCGGTGGCCCCGCCCTCCTAGGATGGAAGCCATGACCTCCCTCGACTCCTTCGGAGCCCGTTCGAGCCTCGCCGTCGGCGGCAAGACGTACGAGGTTTTCCGGCTTGACGCGCTGGCCGACTTCGACGTCGCGAGGCTGCCCTACTCGATCAAGGTCCTGCTGGAGAACGTGCTGCGGCTGGAGGACGGCGAGAACGTCACCCGGGAGGCGATTGAGGCGATCGCGGGCTGGGACGCGGCGGCGACGCCGTCGGTGGAGATCCCGTTCCAGCCGGCGCGGGTCCTGATGCAGGACTTCACCGGCGTGCCGGCCGTCGTCGACCTGGCGGCGATGCGCGACGCGATGGCGGAGATCGGCGGCGACCCGGAGGCGATCAACCCGCAGGTCGACGTCGACCTGGTGATCGACCACTCGGTCCAGGTCGACGCCTTCGGCAACGAACGCGCCTTCGCCGTCAACGCCGAGCGCGAGTTCGAGCGCAACCGCGAGCGCTACTCGTTCCTCAAGTGGGGCCGGGAGGCCTTCGACAACTTCAGCGTCGTGCCGCCAGCGACCGGGATCTGCCACCAGGTCAACCTCGAGCACATCGCCCAGGTCGTCTACAGCCGCGAGAACGGCGGCGTCCCGCGGGCCTATCCGGACACGCTGGTCGGCACCGACTCGCACACGACGATGGTCAACGGGCTCGGCGTGCTCGGCTGGGGCGTCGGTGGGATCGAGGCCGAGGCGGCGATGCTCGGGCAGCCGATCTCGATGCTGCTGCCGCAAGTCGTCGGCTTCGAGCTCGACGGCGAGCTGCCCGAGGGCGCGACGGCGACGGACCTGGTCCTCACCGTCACCGAGATGCTGCGCGAGCGCGGCGTCGTCTCCCGCTTCGTCGAGTTCTACGGCCCCGGTCTGGCGACGCTCAGCCTCGCCGACCGGGCGACGATCGGCAACATGTCGCCCGAGTTCGGCTCGACCTGCGCGATCTTCCCGATCGACGCCGAGACGCTGCGCTACCTCGACCTCACCGGCCGGCCGACCGCGACGATCGAGCTGGTCGACGCCTACGCCCGCGAGCAGGGCATGTTCCACGAGCCGGGCTCGCCCGACCCCGTCTTCTCCGACCGCTTGGAGCTGGACCTAGGCGAGGTCGTCCCCAGCATCGCCGGGCCGAAGCGCCCGCAGGACCGGGTGCCGCTCGCCGACGCCAAGGAGGCCTTCCTCGAGGCGATGCGGGAGTTCGACGCCGAGGCTGGCGAGCAGCTCGGCAACGGAGTCGACGAGGCCGGCGCCGAGTCCTTCCCCGCCTCCGACCCGCCGGCCGAGGACCACGACGGCGACGCCGGAAGGCCGCGTCCCGCGCTGTCGCACGCGACGGCCCTGGCGCCGCGCACCAGCGGCGACGCGATCGAGGTCACCCTCGAGGACGGGACGAGCTTCGAGCTCGACCACGGCCGGGTCGTGATCGCCGCGATCACCAGCTGCACCAACACCTCCAACCCGAGCGTGATGATCGGCGCCGGCCTGCTCGCCCGCAACGCCGTCGAACGCGGTCTCGCGCGCAAGCCGTGGGTGAAGACCTCGCTGGCGCCGGGCTCGACCGTGGTCACCGACTACCTGGCGAAGGCGGGCCTGACCAAATACCTGGACGAGTTGCAGTTCAACCTCGTCGGCTACGGCTGCACCACCTGCATCGGCAACTCGGGCCCTCTGCCGCCCGAGATCTCGGCCGCGGTCGAGGAGCGCGACCTCGCCGTCTGCGCCGTGCTCTCCGGCAACCGCAACTTCGAGGGTCGCATCAACCAGGACGTGAAGGCGAACTACCTGGCGAGCCCGCCGCTCGTCGTCGCCTACGCCCTCGCCGGGCGCATGGACCTCGACCTGACGAGCGAGCCGCTGGGCGAGGGCAGCGACGGCGAGCCGGTCTACCTGCGCGACGTCTGGCCCGATCCGGCCGAGGTCAAGGAGCTCGTCGGCCGCTCGATCGCCTCGGAGATGTTCACGCGCAACTACGGCGAGGTCTTCGAGGGCGACGAGAGCTGGCGCGCGGTCGAGGTGCCCGAGGGCGACCGCTACGACTGGCCCGACTCGACCTACGTGCGGCGGCCCTCGTTCTTCGAGGGGATGCCGGCCGAGGCGCCCGGGGTGGAGCCGATCGCCGGCGCGCGGGCGCTCGCCCTGCTCGGCGACTCGATCACCACCGACCACATCTCGCCCGCCGGCGCGATCAAGCGCGACAGCCCGGCGGGGGCGTGGCTGATCGAGCACGGCGTCGAGCCGCGCGACTTCAACTCCTATGGCTCGCGCCGCGGCAACCACGAGGTGATGATCCGCGGCACCTTCGCCAACATCCGCCTGCGCAACCTGTTCGCCGAGCGCACCGGCGGCTTCACCCGCCACTTCCCGGACGGCGAGGAAACGTCGATCTTCGAGGCGGCGATGGCCTACGGCGAGGAAGGCGTGCCGCTGGTCGTCCTCGCCGGTAAGGAGTACGGCTCGGGCTCCTCGCGCGATTGGGCCGCGAAGGGAACGAAGCTGCTCGGCGTCCGCGCCGTGATCGCCGAGAGCTTCGAGCGCATCCACCGCTCCAACCTGATCGGGATGGGGGTGCTCCCCCTTCAGCTCCCCGAAGGCGAGAGCGCCGAGTCGCTCGGTCTCAGCGGCGAGGAGGTCTTCGACGTCGGCGACCTCGAAGGCGGCAAGGCGACGACGGTGACGGTCGGCGCGACGCGCGCCGGCGCGCCGCCGGTCGAGTTCGAGGCAACCGTCCGGCTGGACACGCCCAACGAGGTCTCTTACTACCTAAACGGCGGCATCCTGCAGACCGTTCTCCGAAACCTTCGAGGCTGACGCCCTCTTACGAGAGCAATCAGTGCAGGAGGGCCGCGGGAGGCAGGGGGGTCCGCGCGACCCTCACTGCACCTGCGCGTCGGTAGCCAGGGAGGGATGCCGACGCTGCCGTCCCCCTGAACGGGACTGCTCAGAGGAACAGTCGCTTACTACCTATACAGGTCGGAGCACTCGCGGTCAAGCCGTCATCCGCTTTCTTACGACGATTAGGCGACACTTTGCGAGGAATCCGCGACTCCCCAGCCACGGCGCTCGATCAGCTCGATGCCGATCACGCTGCCGACGGGGCCGACCGGCGTCAGCGTCGCCGCGAGCAGGGTGTAGGGCGCCTCGCGCTTGCCGCAGGCGACCCAGATCACGAGGCAGAGGACGACGAAGCCGAGCCCGTGCGCCCAGCCGAAGATCATCGTCTCGGTCTCGAACCCCGGCAGGAGCCAGAAGGCGATCAGCGCGGCGAAGATCGCCAGCTCGATCCACGAGAGCAGCTTGACCCGCGCGAACAGCGGGCCGGGCGTCGGCTTTCTCAGCGTCCTCATGTCGCCCCCACGATACGGGAGCCTCAAGGCTGTCCGCGCTTCCCAGGCCCGCCTTTGTGGCAGGTGCGAGGCGACACACACGCCTGTTTGCACAAAATTCGGGCAAGGACCGTTGCAACGTGCGAAGGTTCCGCGCTTTGGCCGACAAAGCCTGCCACATGACCCTGCAAAAGAAGCTCGATCCAAACGCCCTCGTCCGTCTCGCACGGGTTTCCGTCGGCACCGCGCTGGCGATCCTTGCCCTTGTCTTCCTGCTCCTCTTCGCGGGGCGAGCATCCGCCGCTACGCAGGTCTGGGACGGCGGCTGCGGCGCGGATCACTCCTGGAGCTGCGCGGGCAACTGGAAGAGCAACGTCGCTCCGGGACCCGCCGACACGGCCACGTTCAACGCCAAATCCACCGGCATCTCGGTGGTCGACCCCGGCTTCGGCGGCGCGGTCACGACAGTGAACCTCGCCGCCGGCTACACGGGCACGGTCATGCTCGAACGCTCGCTTACGGTCGCCAAGAACTTCCAGCAGGTGTCCGGGCAGTTCACCGCCGGCGCGCACGCTCTCTCGACGCAGACGTTCCTGCTGTCCGGCGGCAGCTTCGAAGCCAGCTCCGCGACGACCTCCATCACCGCGACCATGAAGGTCTCCGGCACGCCCGAATTCGATGCCAACGGGGGAGCACTCGTCTTCAAGGGCACCGGCGGAACGCTGACCTGCGGGGGTGTGACGCTCAATCGCGTCGTCTTCGAAAACACCGCCGGCACCAAGACGGTGACGCCGAGCTGCGACCTGCCGCTGGGGAACGATCCTGTCGCCGGGGCGGGAGGCTCGATCAAACTGGAAGGCGCCCTCTCGGGCTCCGGGACGCTGAACGCGACCGGGACGCTGGTACTCGGTCCGCTCGGCAGCTTGTCCGGCTTCTCGGGGCTCAACGCGAGCAGCCTCACCGTTAACGGCGCCTATGACTTCGGCGGTTACGCGAACCTCTCGGTGGCCCAGACCTTCACGGTGAACGCGAGCGGCGACTTTGTCGCGCCAGCCACCACCGCCTCCTTCGCCGGTCGGTTCCGGGTCGTCCCCACCTCTGACTTCGACGCCAACGGCGGCGAGATCGTCTTCGACGGCGCCGCCAACAGCGCCGTCGCCTGCGGCAACAAGCCCCTCGCCATGGTTAGCTTCGAGCAGACCGGAGTCAAGAGCGTCGAAGGCGACTGCTCGCTGCCGCTCGGCGCCAACCCGACGCTGGGCAGCGGCAGCGCGGCGGGCGTGAAGCTCAACGGCACGCTTTCGGGGACGGGAACCCTCGCCACGGACGGCAACCTGACCCTGAACCGCACCGCGCAGCTCTCCGGCTTCGGCGGCCTCGCCGTCGACGGCAGCCTCACCGTGACCAGCGCGATCGCCGACTTCGCCTCCTACGCGCCGTTCTCGGTCGGCGGCGCCTACAGCCAGGCGGCCGGCAAAGTCACCCTTCCCGGCGGCGCCGATATCGGCGGCGGGTTCGCGCTCAACCCGAGCGCGGTCCTCGAAGCACCGGCCGGTTCCGTCTCGGTCGGCGGCGACTTCACGGTCAGCCCGGAAGCGACCTTCCACGCCAACGGCGGCACGGTCGTCCTCGATGGCGGCAATCAGAGTGTCAGCGGCAGCACGACCTTCAACAACCTGACCAAGGTCGGCGGCTCCTCCGACACGCTCAGCTTCGCGACCGGCCAGACCCAGACCGTCCAGGGCCTGCTCAAACTGCGTGGCAAAGACGGAGGTAGCCTGCTGAAACTCGCTCCGACGAGCTCCGGCAGCCCCTGGAAGATCGACCGAGCCGGAACAGCCGAAGTCGAATTCGTCTCGGTGGCGGAAAGCACCAACGTCGGCACGCCGATCGTGGCGCCCGAAAGCTTCAACGAAGGCGGCAACACTGGCTGGAGCATCTCCGGGCCCGCCGCCGAACTGATCCTCAAAGCCCAGACAACCACGCCCCTCGCCGGCGAAACGGACAACCTGACGATCACGGCCAAGGACGCCTACGGCAACACCTCGGCCTCCTACACCGGGACGCAC
>Ga0207706_10000017_pt1 | contig 169589 bp, 160 predicted proteins | sample KBSC53metaG_FD_184318 | JGI IMG/M metagenome (GOLD analysis project Ga0207706, IMG submission 184318) | Corn rhizosphere microbial communities from Kellogg Biological Station, Michigan, USA - KBS C5-3 metaG (SPAdes) (version 2) | ecosystem: Host-associated > Plants > Roots > Rhizosphere >...
GAAGTCAAAGGCGCCGAAGCCCCGGCCTCCGAAAAAGTCGAACTGGAAAAAACGGGCGTCTACTACTGGCAGGCGGAATACTCGGGGGATGAAAAAAACCCGAAAGCAACTAGCACCTGCCAGTCGACTCAGGAGATAGTTTGGAACCTGGCCACGTGGAAGTACGCAGCGCTGGGAGATTCGTTCTCATCCGGTGAGGGGGTCTGGAACACCGGCGGAAGGTTCTATCGGCAAACGATGACCTTCGGGCTCGGAATTATCCATGGGCCCAATCACTGTCATCGCAGTAGAGAAGCGTGGCCCGCCCTCGTAGCTGAACGGGCCTTTGGTGCCGGGGCCGTCGAACCTCCCGCCGTCTTCAAATACCCGGCCGACCGCTTCATATTCCGTGCCTGCAGTGGAGCAGAAACGATCAACATCTGGCGTGCGGGAGGAGGACCGGCAGCATCAAATGGTGGGCAGTACGACGAGTATATGCTCAACGGCGTATGGGTAAAGCCCACTCCGGCTCAGCTGCGCTTTATGTTCCCGCCGGCGGGAGGGCCGAACAATGACATCGCGATCGTTTCGCTGACGATCGGCGGCAACGACGCCAGCTTCAGCACGATTGCAACCAATTGCGTACAACGCCCGTTGGAGGTGGACTATTCGCCGGCTGGCTGCCAGGCGACGATCGCCAACGCGGAAAACGTTGGCTTTACGGCGATTGAAGAAAGGTTGCCGGCTGTCCTTCAGGAAATCGCGCAAGTGGCCCCACGAGCGAAGATCATTCAGTTTCTCTACCCCCGTGTCCTCAACCTCAATGTCGGCGAGATTCCGGTCGGTCCCTTCGGGGGCGGTGGATTCCGCATTAACAACGTGGTGCCGGGGAGGCTGGTGGCGGGATTCGGACGCGTGACCGCGGCTTGGTCGGTTGCCAACTTCATCGAGAGGCTGAACGAAAAGATCATCAACGTGGCCCGCGGGGCGGGCGTTGGCGCCCGACTCGAGATCAACGGTGCGATGATGGGGGCGCTCGATGGCCACAGGCTCGGCGACCTGAATCCATGGGTCAACAGGATTGCTCTCCCTCATCCGTTCACCGAAAGCTTCCATCCAACCGGCTGCGGGCATCGAGCTCTGGCCGCGGCAGGCCTGCCATGGCTAGTTCGCGGCGCAGCTCCAATCGGACTTTGCCCACCCTGATCGACCCGGCGACCTGATCAGGACAGCGCCGGGTGCGCGGAGAATGCCAAGAGCATGGCGGTGCCGAAGCCAATGCGCCGTCGTATTCCCGCCACCGCTAGGGGAATCTATATCGGCTGACGCTTCTCGGTCACCCGGGCGCGGCCAGTGGTCAGGCTGGTCGCCCGTTCGAATCCTGTCATCCAGCCACCACCTTAAATCGGTGAGTCGAGGGCACTTATCGCAGCGCAAGACTTGCGGCTGCTCCTTCTCTCTCAGAAACCGTAGTCGCCGTATCCATTGGAGTTGTCGAACAGGTCCTCGAGGCGTTGGTACTGAGAGGCGCCGGTCTTACTCAGCTTCCAGCCATTGCCAGTGCGTTCGGCAAGCCCTTGTCGCTCTAGTCCCTCAAGTGCCGTTTCGGTTGCCTCGATGCCGGGGGAGCGATACGTCTTCCAGGTTAGGCCTTTGCCCAATGCCTCGTTCACCTGCGCGGTAGTTTGGGAGCCGACGTTGCTTAGTCGGACCAGGACGCGATCAGAGATGCCAGCCATTTGACAAGAATAGGAGTTGTTCTGGTTGCTCCCGACTGGGATGGCGATGCATCTGGATGGCGATGCATCTAGACGAGAGGGCGCGCTAGGTATCAGTCGAGGATATTCAGGTCGGATTGATGATAGATAGGGCGGGCCGACCGCAATCGGGCCAGATCCCCTCGGCTTACGTCGAAGGGCCGGAGAGCGTTCCCAGCGCGAAGACGATCGCATTCAGCGCCGGGACCTGTTCGTCCGCGTCGACGGCCACGGTGAGTACGCGCGTTCCGGGGTCGAAGCCCAGGTCGAAGAACGGGCAGCACTCGCGCTCGACGCGGAGGACGTTCTCGCCGATCTGGGCGTAGCGGTCGCGCTGGGCGACCAGGCCGTCGAGATCGAGGCCGCGGGAGGGGACTGGGTCGGGGAAGATCGTCGGCAGCTCGTCGGGGCTCATCGATCTCTATGGATACACGAACGGGATTCTCGGCTCGAACCGAACGGGGGTAGTCTGTCCATTCAGCCAGTCCCACGGCCTGAGGAGGCGACCATCGACTCTGACGCGGCACTCCCAGCTGGACCTAGGTATCCGGCGCTGATCCAGGGCATCGGCGCCTGGACGCGGCCCCTCGCCTACATGGAGCGCTGCCGGGCCCGTTACGGCAAGCGCTACACGATTCGCTTTCCGGGCTCGCCACCCTTCGTCATGCTCTCCGACCCGGACGAGGTGAAGGAGGTCTTCACCGCGCCGCCCGACGTCCTGCACCCCGGCGCCGGGGCCCGTGTGCTGGAGCCGGTCGTCGGCTCCAACTCGGTGATCCTGCTCGACGGCGACGCCCACATGCGGCAGCGCAAGCTGATGCTGCCCGCCTTCCACGGCGAGAAGATGGAGCGCCTCGGCGGGCTGATGGCCGAGGTCGCCGAGCGCGAGGTCGCCGGCTGGCCGCGCGGCGAGGCGATCGGGCTGCAGGAGCGCTTCCAGCACCTGACGCTGGAGATCGTCCTGCGGGCCGTCTTCGGCCTCGACCCCGGCGAGCGCCTCGACGCGCTGCGGGGCCGGCTCTCGGAGATGCTGCGCTTCGGCGACCGCCCGGTCAGCCTGGTGCAGATCGACCCAGAGGGGACCGCGGCCAAGCTACTCGCGATGGCCCCGCCCTTCGCCAACTTCCTGCGCCAGCAGGAAGAAGCCGACGCGCTGATCTTCGAGCTGATCGATGAGCGCCGCCACGGCGAGGGGGACCGCGACGACGTGCTGACGATGCTGCTCGCCGCTCGCGACGAGGAGGGCGCGCCGATGTCCGACCAGGAGCTACGCGACGAGCTGATGACCTTGCTCGTCGCCGGTCACGAGACGACCGCCTCGTCCCTTTCGTGGGGCTTCGAGCGCCTGCTGCGGCTGCCGGAGGCACTCGGCCGTCTGGTCGAGGAGATCGACGCCGGCGAGGAGGACGTCTACCTGACGGCGACGATTCAGGAGACGTTGCGGCGTCGGCCGGTGCTGCCAAACGCCGCGCCGCGGCTGGTCAAGAAGCCGATCGAGGTCGGCGGCTGGGAGTACCAACCGGGCCCCTGTCTCGTGCCCGCCACCTACCTGATCCACCACGATCCCGAGATCTACCCGGACCCTTACGCGTTTCGCCCGGAGCGCTTCCTCGAGAGCCCGCCCGGCACTTACACCTGGACCCCGTTCGGTGGCGGACGTCGCCGCTGCCTCGGGGCCAGTTTCGCGATGACGGAGATGAAGGTCGTGCTGCGCAGCGTCCTCGGGGGCTGCGAGATGGTGGCGGCCGAGCCGGTGGCCGAGGTTCCGCGTCGCCGCAACATCACCGTGCGGCCCGGCGGCGGCTCGCGGGCGGTCGTCCGGGCACGATCCGCTCGCTCGGCAGGGCAATGGCAGCCGACCGCGCCTATCGCCTGAAGAAGGGGGAGGATCCGGCCGCCGGGCTCGGGCGGATCGCCGCCGGCAGGGCAGAGAAGGCGATCGAGGAGCTGCGCGGCACCGGCGAGGAGAGCGATCGGGCCGAGGCCATCCACTCGGCGCGCAAGGACCTGAAGAAGCTGCGCAGCGTCTTGCGGTTGGTCCGGACCGAGCTCGGGGGGGAGCGCTTTCGCGCCGAAAACGATCGTTACCGGGGGGCGGCCCGGCGGCTCTCGGCCAGTCGAGACGCCGAGATCAAGCTGGCCACGTTGACGGCGCTGGCGCGGCGGTTCGATGGCCAGCTGCCCGGCGACTCGCTGACCGAGTGGCAGGAGGCTTTGTCGAGCGGGCGCACCGCCGCGGCGACCGATGAGGCGCTTTTGGGCGAGATCGAGCGGGCGATCGGCGAGATTGAGGCCGGGCGCGAGGAGATCGGTCGCTGGCGGCTTCCAGGTGGCTCGTGGAAGCTGCTCGACCCGGGCCTCGAGCGCACCTACCGGCGCGGCCGGCGCGCGAAACAGCAAGCCGGCGCGCTGCGAAACGCCGAGGCGGTTCACGAGTGGCGCAAGCGGGTCAAGGACCTCTGGTACCAGCTGCGCATCGTGCAGGAGGCCTGGCCTCCGATCCTCGGCGCGATGGCCGACCAGGCGCATGGGCTGGCCGAACTGCTCGGCGAGCACCACGACCTCGCGCTACTCCTCACCGACCTCGAGGGCCGTCGGCAGCTCCCCCGCAAGGAGGCGCTCGCCGCCGCGATCGACGAGCGCCAAGGGGAGCTGCTCGACGACGCCCTCAGCCTCGGCGCGTGCATCTACGCCGAGAAGCCCAAGGCCTTCCGCTGCCGCCTGAGCGCCTACTGGGAATAAGGCGCTCGCGCCGAGCCTCAGACCTCAGACCGCCTGCCTTGGTTACCCGCGCGGTGAGGGGCGAAAACCCAATCAAATCATCCCAAAGAGCGGCCTTTCAGACCGGCTTGGCCATCCGCCGTTTGGACACCTCCGGTCTGGGTATCCACACGCGAAAGTAGTAGGTCCAGGCAAGTCGGAGGAGGGCGAAGATGTTCAGGTGTGAGAGTTGTGGGAGCGGCTACTCGGTGCAGGCGGCGGCGACTTGGGACTCGTGTCCGCGTTGCCTGGCGAAGGAGCGGGTGCACGTGCCCTTGACCCTGGAGTTCGGTTGGCGCCGGCAGGTCGCCGACCTGCTGGGATCGGACGAGGAAGAGGAGCGCTTCGAGCCCCAGGCCGCGATCGCCGCGGCGCGTTCAAGTCTCGCGCTCTAGGTCGGCGCCCTTTCGAGCCCCCTGCTGGTTAGTCGTCAGCTCCGTCCGCCGGTATCGGCCTGATGGGTGCGCGCCTTCCGGGATGAACCCGGGATGGACTTATGGACGAGGCGGAGTTACTGTCTTTTCAGTAGATGGATTTGATCGCCATAGTCGCTCTCGGGGCCGCAGTGGCCGCGCTCTGCTCCTGGCTCGGTTTTCTGCTGCTCAGGGGCAGGAAGCTGCGCCGGCGCTTTCAGGTCCTAGCCGACGTGGCTTCGGTCTCTGAGGCGGCGGGCACCCTCGAGGAGACCTTCGAGGCGATCTGCGCGATCGTCGTCCCCGAGCTCGCCGACTTCTGCATGATCGACGTGATCGAGGACGGAGACCCGCGGCGCGTTGCCGTCGGTATCGCGCCCGATGCCCCCGCCGGCGTCGAGAAGGGGGTGCGTGGGCGTCGGCCTTCTACGCCCCCCCGGATGCTGGGGAAGGGCGAGGACAGGCTCGAGCCGCGCTTCATCGAGCGCTTCTCGGAGAGCGATTTTCGCGACCTTGCCCACGACAGCGAGGCCGACCTCGAGTTCCTTCGTGGCCTCGGCATGCGCTCGGCGATCACCGTCGCGCTCAACGCGCGCGGCAAAGTGATCGGCACGCTGACGCTTGTCGTCGCCTGGTCGGGACGGCGCTACCGGTCAGGCGACGCGGAGTTCGCCTGGGTGCTCTCGGGCCGCGTCGCCCTCACCCTCGACAACTGCGGCCTCTTCGCCGACCTCGAGCGGGCCGAACGGACCCGGGCGCGGATCGCCGAGACCCTCCAGCATGGCCTGCTGCCGCCGCCGCTGCCCCACGTGCCCGGTTGGTCACTGGCGGCGATGTACCGACCGGCGGGCGCCCATAACGAGGTCGGCGGTGACTTCTACGACGTCTTCCGTCTTTCCGGGGGTTGGATGCTCGTAATCGGAGACGTCGTCGGCCGCGGCGCTGCCGCGGCGGCGATCACGGCGATGGCCCGCTACACGCTGCGCACCGCCGCGATGCTCACCGACGACCCACTGGTGGCCCTCGCCGCCCTCAACCGCAGCCTGCTCGCCCGGCCCGACGCGTCGCTGTGCAGCATCGTCGCTGTCGCCATCGAGGAAGGCTCGGTCGCGCCGGTGCGAATCGCGGTCGCCGGCCACCCGCCCCCCCTTCTGGTCGACGGCGACTCTGTCTGCGAGGCATTGGCCCCGGGCGATCCGGTGCTGGGGGCCTTCCCGGACGCTGAATGGGGGATCGAGGAGCAGGCCATCAGCCACGGCCAGCATCTCGTCCTCGTCACCGACGGGGTCACCGAGGCCGGCGGCGAGGCCGGCCGCTTCGGTGAGCGCCGGCTGCGCGAACACCTTGTCGGCACGGCCAACCCCTCGCACGCGGTGCAGCGCATCGAGGGGGCCCTTAACTCCTTCACCGGCGGACGCCTCGACGACGATGCGGCGATCCTCGCCCTGGCTCGTTCCGCTGCGGATCCGGTGCCTCCCATTGCCGTTATGAGCGCCGGTGGGGGATGACGGAGCGGCCCTCGTCGGCCGCCTTTTCGACGCGTTCAACGCCCGCGACGTGGAATCAATTGCCGCGCTTTGCTCGGATGAGATGGAGTTCGTCGCCGTCACCGGAAAAGAGGTGGGACGGGTCGAGCCGTATCGCGGGCCGGATGGGCTACACCAGTACCTCATCGACGTCGAAACGGTCTGGGAAGAGCTGCGAGTGACGCCGAGCACCTTCGAGCAGGCGGGAGAGCGCCTACTCGTCGTCGGTCGCGTCTATCTACGCAGCCGCGAGCTCGGCATTCGCGACATGCCGGCGGGCTGGATCTGGGAGCTGCGCGAGGAGGAATTCGTCCGCGGCGAGGTCTTCGCCGACCCGGACGATGCCCGAACTCGCTTCGCCGGCCTGACTTCCACATGAGCGGTGAGCGGTTCCTTCGGGATTGACGCCAAGGCAGAGCGGGTACCCCGCTGAGGTGGCACCGGTTCCGGAAGACGGGTGCCGTCGCGGACTGGGGCTTCGACCCTTTCGCGCCGGCCGCGGCGGCGCTCGTCACCGAACGGCGGCGGCGATCACGGCCACGGCTTCGCGCAGCTCGCGCTCGCTGGCGAGGCCGTAGCCGAGCACGAGGCCAGGCGGCCGGCGGTGCGCGCGGGTGAAGGTGCCGAGGCCGTGGACGTGGACGCCGGCCTCGGCGGCACCGGCGACGACGGCGTCCTCGTCGGCGTTCGCTGGCAGCTCGAGGACGGCGTGCAGGCCGGCGGCGACGCCGCCGACGCGGCAGTCGGGCAGCGCCGCCGCGACCGCCTCGAGCAGGGCGGCGCGCTTAACCCGGTAGCGCTGGCGGGCGGCGCGCAGGTGGCGGTCGAAGGCGCCGCTCTCGATCAGCTCCGCCAGTGCCCGTTCCTCGATCCGGCGGCCGCCGCCGTCGGCGCCGGCGCGGGCCGTGACCGCGAGCGGCATCGTCTCGGCGGGGACGACGATCCAACCAAGGCGCAGCGTCGGCGCCAGTGTCTTGGAGACCGTGCCGGCGAGTACGACGACGTCCGGAGCGAGGCCCTGCAGCGTCCCGGCCGGGCCGCGGTCGTAGCGCAGCTCGGCGTCGTAGTCGTCCTCGAGCACCAGCGCGCCGCGCTCGCGCGCCCAGGCGACGAGACGCCGACGCCGGTCCGGGGCCAGCACCGCGCCGAGCGGCAGCGAGTGGGCCGGGGTGACGACGACGGCGTCGGGCTCGGCAGCCGCGAGCGCCTCGACGCCGATGCCGTCCTCGTCGATCGGCACCGGCACGACCTCGAGCCGCTCGGATTCGATGACCCAGCCGGCGATCGGGTAACCGGGGTCCTCGACCGCGACGCGGCGGCCGCCCCGCGCGCGCACCAGCTGGCAGAAGACGCGCAGGCCCTGCTGGTAGCCGCTGGTCACGACGATTCGCTCCGCGCCCGCGTCGGCCGCGCGCGAGCGGCCGAGGTAGGCGGCGAGCGCCACCCGCAGCTCGGTCGTGCCGGCGAGCTCGCCGTAGCCGAGGCGCCCGTCGGGCAGCTCGGCCAGCGCCGTCCGCAGCGCCCGTTCCCAGGCGCGGCGGGGGAAGAGGCCGAGGTCCGGCGCGCCGGGGAAGAGGTCGATCCCCTGCACCGGCGCGGGCACCGGCGCCGGCGGCTCGGGCCGGGCGCCGTTACCGGGCTCGCGGGCGTGGGGCGCGACAACCGTGCCCGACCCGCGGCGGGCGATCAGGTAGCCCTCCGCCGCGAGCTGCCCGTAGGCGTCGACGACGAGCCGGCGCGAGACGCCGAGCTGGGCGGCCAGGGCCCGCGAAGAGGGGAGGCGGGCGCCGGGCGCGAGCCGTCCGCCGCGGATCGCCTCGCGCAAACCGCTCTCAAGCCGCGCCCGGCGCGCACGCCGCGGGTCCCACTCGGGGAGCAGCAGCTCGGGCGCGGCTGAGTTCAAGGTGGTACCCATATTCATGGTCGAATTGGACCTTATATTGAGGCCAAAGCCTGGGTAGCCTCCGCTCCCCATACGCGAGAGGAGGCCAGTCATGCAGAGGATCGAGCCGCGCCGGGGAATCTTCGCCCGTATCGTCGCCCGTGGCAGTCGCATCGCCTACGGGCGGGAAATGAAGTCGTCGGGAATCTACGCGCTGCATCCGCGGCTGATGTTCGACTACATGCGCGCCAACCGCGCCTTCGAGCGCGACCGGCACCTGCCGAAGCACCTCGGCGAGTTGGGGGTGCTGCGGGCGGCGACGATGGTCGGCTGCGAGTTCTGCATCGACATCGGCTCCGAGTACGCCCGCCGCTCCGGCCTCTCCGACGAGCAGCTCCTCGCCCTGCACGACGCGCACGAGTCGGGCCGCTTCGACGAGGACGAGCTGCTCGTCATCGACCTCGCGACCGGGATGAGCCGCACCCCCGGCGAGGTCGAACCGGCGCTGACGCGGCGCGCCGCCGAGCGCTTCGGTGAGAAGGGCGCGCTAGAGCTGATCCACCTGATCGCTTGGGAGAACACCCGGGCGCGCGCCAACGTCGCCCTCGGCCTCGGCGCCGAGGGCTTCAGCGAGGGAAAGGCGTGCGCCCTCCCCAACCCCCAGGCCGCGCGGCCGCGGGCGGTCGCGATGTAGCTTTGCCCCTCTGGCACGAGGAGCGGCAAAGGACAAGATCGCGGTGCGCGCGACGTTGCGCGGGCGGGTGCAGGGCGTCTTCTTCCGCGAAGCGACGCGGGCGAGGGCGCTGGAGCTGGGAGTGCTCGGCTGGGTGCGGAACGCCGCCGACGGCAGCGTGCTCGTCCACGCCGAGGGGCCCGAGGGCGCGGTCGAGGCGCTGCTCGCCTTCCTGCGCGAGGGACCGCCGGCGGCGAGGGTCGAGGAGGTAGAGGTCGGGCGGGTCAAGCCCGAGGGGCACGAGCAGTTCGCGATCCGCGGCGTCAGCGCCGGCGCCTTCGTCGTCCAGGAGCACCAGGCGACCGCGCATCACTTCGACCTGCGGCTCGAGGTCGAGGGGCGGATGCGCTCCTGGGCGGTGCCCAAGGGCCCCTCGCTGGACCCGGCCGTCAAACGGCTCGCGGTCCAGGTCGAGGACCACGATCCCTCCCACAACTCCTTCGAGGGACCGACCGAGGGTGGCGGCGTCATCGTCTGGGACCGCGGCTCCTACGAGCAGGGCGGGCGCGTGCCCTGGCCCGAGGCGCTCGAGCGCGGCCACGTCGTCTTCGTCCTGCACGGCGAGAAGCTGCGCGGCGGTTTCGCCCTGCAGCGCACCCGGCCGGGCGCCAAGCCGCGGTGGCTGCTGATCAAGCGCCGCGACGAGGAGGCCGAACCGAGCTCCGACGTCGTCGCCGAGCGGCCCGAGTCGGCGCTCAGCGGCCGCACGCTCGCCGAAATCCTCGCTTAGCCCTCCTGTTCGGTCGGCCGGATCAGCAGCTCGTTGACCGAGACGTGCCAGGGACGGGTGACGGCAAAGACGATCGCATCGGCGATGTCGTCGGGTTCGAGGATCTCGATGCCGGTGAAGCGGGAGCGCACGCGCTCGCGCACCTCCTCGCGGATGTGGTCGGTCAGCTCGGTGGCGACGGCGCCCGGCTCGATCACGATCGAGCGCACGCGGCGGTTGCCGAACTCCTGGCGGAAGGACTCGCTGAAGGCGCCGACGCCGTGCTTGGTCAGGTTGTAGACGGCCGAGCCGCGGCGGGCGACGCGGCCGGCGACCGAGCTGACGTTGACGACGTCGGCGCAGCGGCGCTCGGATTCCTCGGCGGCGGCGAGCAGGTGCGGCAGGGCGGCGTGCGTCGTCAAGGTCAGCGCCTTGAGGTTGAGGTCGATCATCCGGTGCCACTCCTCGGTTGGCGCGTCCTCGATCGGGCCGAGCAGCATCTGCCCGGCGTTGTTGACGAGGACGTCGAGGCGCCCAAGCTCGGCGACCGTGCGGCTGACCGCTTCGGTCGCTTTCTCGGGCTCGACAATGTCGGCTTCGATAGCCAGCGCCGTGTGCCCGTTGCCGGCGATCTCCGCGGCGAGCCGCTCCAGCCGCTCGAGCCGTCGCGCGGCGAGCGCCACCTTGGCGCCCTCCGCGGCCAGCGCCCGCGCGGTCGCCTCGCCGATGCCGCTGCTGGCGCCGGTGACCAGCGCCACGGTGCCCTCGAGTCGGTTCGCCATTGGCTGATGCTCTACCCGCGGCCCCGAAAAGGCAACCGGCCGAGGTCGACGCCGGCGATGATGTTGAATCTAAAGGGACGGCAATCGAACTTTCGACGGAGGAACCAGATGCTCAAGCTTGGAGACACCGCGCCGGACTTCGAGGCGCAGACGACCGAGGGACCGATCAAGTTCCACGAGTGGGCGGGCGACTCGTGGGTCGTCCTCTTCTCGCACCCGAAGGACTTCACTCCCGTCTGCACGACCGAGCTCGGCTACATGGCGAACGTCAAGCCCGAGTTCGACAAGCGCGGCGTCAAGATCATCGGCCTCTCGGTCGACCAGGCCGAGGACCATGAGGCCTGGGCCAAGGACATCGCCGAGACTCAGGGCACGGCGCCGAACTACCCGATCATCGCCGACCCCGACTTCGCGATCTCCAAGCTCTACGGGATGCTGCCGGCCGACGTCTCCGGAGATCCAGGCGACCGCACTCCCGCCGACAACCAGACGGTGCGCAACGTCTTCGTCATCGGCCCCGACAAGAAGATCAAACTGATCCTGATCTACCCGATGACCACGGGCCGCAACTTCGACGAGGTCCTGCGCGTCGTCGACTCGCTGCAGTTGACGGCGAAGCACAAAGTCGCGACGCCGGCGCAGTGGAAGCAGGGCGATGACGTGATCATCGCCGGCTCGGTCTCCGACGAGGAGGCGCGCGAGACCTATCCCGACGGCTGGGAGTCGCCGCGCCCCTACATCAGGATCGTGCCGCAGCCGACCGAGTGACCGACGCGGCTGGCGCCGATGATCGATTCGCCGCCGCGGGGAAGGAGTTCCCGGCGGCGGCCGAGACCTGGTTCCGGGTCGCCTCCTTGGAGCCGGGCGTCTGGCTGATCGGCGAGCCGGGGCACGTCAACAGCTGGCTGATCCGCGGCGAGGAGCGGGCGGTCCTGCTCGACACGGGCATGGGCTTGGCCGACATCGCGGCGGCGGTGATGACCGTCTGTCCGCGGGAGCCGCTGGTCGTCAACTCGCACGTCCACTTCGACCACGTCGGCGGCAACGAGCTCTTCGCCGCGACGGCGATGCACGAGCTCGGGCCGGAGTGGATCGAGGCCGGTTGCGAGCCAGGCCAGCTGCGCGCCTACCCCGGCCTGATCCCGGAGATGGAGGCGGCCTACGGGCGGCTGCTGGCCGCCGACCGCGAGGGCTTCTTCCTGATCGGCCCCGACGAGGAGATGCGGCCCTGGCCGGCCGCGGGGATCGCCGCGCGCGGCTGGCGGATCGAGCCGCCGCCGCCGACGCGGCTGCTGCGCGAGGGCGATGAGATCGACCTCGGAGGGCGGGTGCTGCGGGTGCTCCACACGCCCGGCCACGCTCCCGACCACATCTGCCTGCTCGACGAGCACGAGGGGGTGCTCTGGGCTCAGGACCAGGCCTACTACGGCCCGCACCTCGTCTACGAGCCCGGCGCCGACCTCGCCGACTTCGTCGCCTCGACCCGCCGCCTCGCCGACGAGCTGCGCGGTTCCCTGCGCACCGTCTACACGGCCCACTGCCTGCGCCCGACCGTGCCGCCCGCCTTCCTCCGCGAACTGGCCGACGCTGCCGAGGCCGTCGCCGGCGGCGAGGCGACGACGACCCCTTCCGAAGGCTTCTTCGGCGAGCCCGTGCGCAGCGCCGACTTCGGCCACTTCCAGATCCTGGTCGGCGAGAAGCAGCCCTGACCTCGGTTCCGGTGCGCCTTAGCCCCGCATATCGGGGCAAAGGCGCACCGGAAGATAAGGTCGAATCGTGATGACGGTCGACGAGCTGGTGGTGGGGGACGAGCCGGGGGTCTGGGCGGCGCTCGGGTTCGCGGTCGAAGGCGACGTGTGCGGCGTCGGCGACGTGCGGATCCGGCTTGTCGGTGCCGGCGCCGGCAAGGGCCTGCGCGGCTGGTCGCTGCGCGGCGTCGACGCTGACGACTTCGATGGCTTGCCGACGACGAGCTCGAATCGCCCGCCGCCGACCGAGGCGCCCGTCCATCCAAACGGCATCACCGCGATCGACCACGTCGTGGCGATCACACCGGACCTCGACCGCACGGTCGCGGCGCTGGAGGTCGCCGGCCTCGACCTGCGCCGCGTGCGCGAGGAGCCGACGCCCGCCGGCGCTCCGCGTCAGGCCTTCTTCCGCCTCGGTGCGGTCATCCTCGAGGTCGTGCAGGAGCCGCCCGAGGCGATCGAGCGCGGCGGCGGCAGCGACCGTCCCGCCTTCTTCTGGGGCCTCGCCCTGCTCAGCGACGACCTCGAGGCAACGGTCGCCGGCCTCGGCGACCGGGTCAGCAAGATTCGCCCCGCCATCCAGCCCGGTCGCCGCATCGCCACCCTGCTCCGCTCCGCCGGCCTCTCGGTCCCGGTGGCGCTGATGACGCCGTCTTAACGCCGCAGGATCAGTGGTTGCCGGCGCCCGCGTGAGCGGCGTGCTTCCGCACGCATTTCCGCCTTGCCGCTTTGCTCTTCAGCTTCCGGCACTTATGCGAGGCCCGTTTCCGCGCCGTCGATTTGTGGGCTTTGCCTTCGTCACTCGATCCCGTATCCGTCGCGGGTGCTGGCGGCCCGAGCTCGGCCGATTTCTGGCCCGCGGGTGGTTCCGCCGGCTGCGGATCGCCCTCGTAGCGGACGACCCCGAAGCCTTCTTCGGCACCGCCGGCGACGACGATCTTGCCGTCGGGCTGCAGGGCGATGGCGCGGGCGCCGTTGTTGCTCCCTTCGAAGTCCGTCGTGACCATGCCGTCTTCGCCGAACGAGGTGTCGTTCGCGCCTTCGCTGTCGTAGCGGGCCACGGCGTAGTCGACCTCGCCCGTTTCTTCGTCCTGGATCGTGCCGGCGGCGATCACCCGGCCGTCTTTCTGCACCGCGACGCCGTAGGCAAGACGGCCTTCCCCGTGCCAGCCCGGGAAGAGAGCCCCCTCGCCGTCGTAGCCGCTGTCGACGCTGCCGTCGGTTTCGAAGCGTCCCGTGAGGAAGCTCTGAAAGCCGCCGGCGACGGCAATCTGGCCGTTCGGCGCAAGCGCCGCCGACGTTGCCTGCGTGACAGAGCGGGCGCTCGCCATTCCGTCTCCACCGCCGAATTTTTCGTCCAGTGAGCCGTCGGTGTCGTACTGGACGAGACCGACCTCGCCTCTGCCGATTCCGTTCGGAGGATCGTGCACCGTGCCGACGGCGACCAGCTTGCCGCTGGGCCGCGGCAGGATCGCGTTGGCGACGTCGCCTTCGCTTTCTGGGAAGGAGGTGACGACCAGGCCGTCTTCTTCTTCGCCGAAGCCTTCGTCGAGCGAGCCGTCGCTTTCGTAGCGGGCGACGGCGATGCTCTGGGGCGATTCGACGTCCGGCCAAGCCATTCCGGCGGCCACGAGCTTGCCGTTCGGCTCCAAGGCGAGCGCGTTGGCGGCGTCGAAGTCGGTTTCGGGGAAGTCGGTGAGGACCTTGCCGGTTTCTTCTTCGCCGAATTCGGTGTCCAGGGTGCCGTTGGCGTTGTAGCGGGCGAGGGCGAAGAACGGCCCCGCTTCGCCGGCCACGACGATCTTGCCGTTCGGCTGAATGACGACCGCGTTGGCTCCCTCTTCTTCGTAGCCGAAGTCCGTGGTCAGCTTGCCGTCGCCGCTGAATTCGGTGTCCAGTGTCCCGTCCGCTTTGAAGACGGCCACGTCGAAGTCTTCCCGGCCGCCGGCGACGACGATCCTGCCGCTGGGCTGCACGGCAACCGCCGAGGCCCCGCTTTCGTCTTCGAAGCCGGCGCTCGCCAGCCCGTCTTCGCTGAAGCTCGAGTCGAGGTCGCCGGGCGAGGCGTTGGCGGTCGTTGCGGTCGCCATGACGAGAAGCGCCGCAAGTGTTCCGATCAGCTTGAGCGTTCTTTCGATAGTCATCCCGTCAAGATACGCACATGTCTGAGCTCATGCTTGGCCGAGCGAAACTACGTGCGCCGCGCTCGGCGTGATCCGGCCCTCGATCACCTCGGCCCAGGCGTCCTCGAGCGCCCCGAAGCCTTGGCCCGGGATCGTCTCCAGCCAGCCGCCGATCCAGTCGCGGAAGGGGATCCAGGCTTCGGCGGCCCGTTGCATCAGGCCGTCGCCGCCCCAGTCCTCGGCGCGCTTGACGATCCGGTCGGGGGCGAAGAAGAGCGTCGGCGGCGGGCCGGGCAGCTCGCCGCCCGCGCCGGAGCCGAAGTCCTCCCAGTGGGTGACGCCGACCGCCATGCTGTGCAGAAGCTCGTCGCCGAAGCGCTCGTGGACGGCGCGGCGCACCTCGCCGTTGCCGGCGACGTCCACGTAGGTGACGGGGCCGCGCTCCAGCGAGCCGACCTCCGCGTAGGGGACGGTGCGGTCGTAGATGCCCAGGCCCTCGACGAACGCCGCGTTGCCCGGCGAGGTCAGGGCGACGAGCTCGACGCCCTCGCGCCGCGCCAGCAGGAAGGCGGCCGCGATCGCGGTCTTGCTCGAGGCGCTGGAGACCAGCACCGGCCCGCGCTCGGCGAGGCCGTCGTCGTCGAGCTGGTCGTCGATCAGGAAGGAGGTGAGGAAGAGCGGCCGCAGCAGCATCTGCATCGCCTCGGTGTCCGGGCTGTAGAACGGATCCGGGCCGCTCGCCGCGTAGCGCTGGTAGGCGGCCGGCAGCTTCGCCCGATGCGCGGCGCCGTCGACGAAGCCGGTCTCGTCGGCACCGGTCGGCTTCACCGCCAGGTAGGAGGACGGCGGCAGGTAGCCGTAGACGCGCGTGCCGGCCTCGACTCCGTCGGCCTCGCTGCGCTCGACCCCGGCGAAGCCCCACATCGGCACCAGCCCCCAGCCCTCGGGAGCGGGGAAGAAGTCCCAGTAGCGCATCGCCTCGCCCATCACCGCGTAGGTGACGTTGTTCGCCGTCAGCCCGAAGGAGTCGACCCGGAGCAGCGCTTCGCCGGGACCGATCTCCGGTGGCTCGGACTCCGCGACCCGGCACTCGCGCAGGTCGTCGCGGCGGACGAGGAAGTCGCTCACCGGCGCGGCTCCGCGGCGGCACCGGACTCCGACGCCTCCTGGAACATCTCGACCAGCTTCGCCCGGCAGAACTCCCACTGCTTGCGGTTGCGGTCGCTGTCGGGGTTGAGCGTGTCGAGCAGCGAGAGGCCGCGGGCGGTGGCGGCGCCCATCTCGATCAGGCGCTCGAAGTCGGGGCGGTCGGCGAGGTCCGGGAAGAGGCGGCGGGCAAGCTCGAGGGTCTGGCGGTCGAGGTCGCGTTCGACCTTGACCAGGGCGGCGCGCAGGTCGGGGTCGGTGCGGGCCGCGGTCCAGAGGTCGAGCGCGGCCTGGAAGAGCGGGCTCGCGTAGTTCGACCAGAAGAAGTCGAGACCGCGGGCGACCCGCTCGGGGCCCTCGGGCAGGGCGTCGACCGCGGCCAGCTGCTCCGCCGAGCGGCGCCGTGCGAGGCGCTCGACGGCGGCCGCGACCAGCGCCTCGCGAGTCTGGAAGTGGTGCAGGTGGGCGCCGCGCGAGACGCCGGCGCGCTCGGCGACGCGCCCCGTCGTCGTCTTCGCGTAGCCGTCCTCGCAGAGCGACTCGATCGTCGCGTCGAGCAGCGCTTCCCGCGTCGCTTCGCTGCGCTCTGCCTGGCTGCGGCGGGCGGGAGTCTCAGCGGTGGCCATCGCAAGCCATCCTAATGAAACTTGCGTTCACGACTGAATGTTATTCTCCACTTCCCCCTTCGAAACGATTCGCGAACCAAGGAGCTTTGAACATGGCTGCAACCGATGCGCTTGTGTTTGACGCGATCCGGACCCCCCGCGGCAAGGGCAAGGTCAACGGGTCCCTGCACAGCACGAAGCCGGTCGACCTCGTCGTCGGCCTGATGCACGAGATGCTCGTCCGCAACGAGAAGCTCGATCCCAACCGGGTCGATGACGTGGTCCTCGGCTGCGTCTCCCCGGTCGGCGACCAGGGCGCCGACATCGCCAAGACGGCGGCGATCAAGGCCGGCCTGCCCGACACCGTCGCCGGCGTCCAGCTCAACCGCTTCTGCGCCTCGGGCCTGGAGGCGGTCAACATCGCCGCCCAGAAGGTCGCCTCCGGCTGGGAGGACCTGGTCTTCGCCGGCGGCGTCGAGTCGATGTCGCGGGTGCCGATGGGCTCCGACGGCGGTCCCTGGGCGATGGACCCCGAGACCAACTACGACACCTCCTTCGTCCCGCAGGGCATCAGCGCCGACCTGATCGCCACGGTTGAGAGCTTCAGCCGTGAGGACGTCGACGCCTACGCCGCCCGCTCGCAGGAGCGCGCCGCCAAGGCGCGCGAGGAGGGCCGCTTCGACAGCGCCGTGATCCCGGTCAAGGACCTGAACGAAAACACCGTCCTCGAGCAGGACGAGTTCATCCGCCCGGGCACGACGGTCGAAACGCTGGCCAAGCTCAACCCCTCCTTCGAGGCGATGGGCGACATGGGCGGCTTCGACGCGGTGGCGCTGCAGAAGTACCACTGGGTCGAGAAGATCGACCACGTCCACACGCCCGGCAACTCCTCGGGGATCGTCGACGGCGCCTCGCTGCTGGCGATCGGCAACGAGCAGACCGGCGAGGACCTGGGCCTGAAGCCGAAGGCGCGCATCCTCGCCACCGCGGTCTCCGGCGCCGACCCGACGATCATGCTGACCGGCCCCGCGCCCGCCTCCAAGAAGGCGCTCGCCAAGGCCGGGATCGCGGTCGACCAGCTCGACCTGGTCGAGATCAACGAGGCCTTCGCCGCGGTCGTCCTGCGCTTCGTCAAGGACATGGGCCTCGACATGGAGAAGGTCAACGTCAACGGCGGCGCGATCGCGATGGGCCACCCGCTCGGCGCGACCGGCGGCATGATCCTCGGCACCCTGGTCGAGGAGCTGCACCGCACCGGCGGCCGCTACGGGCTGGCGACGCTCTGCGTCGGCGGCGGCATGGGAATCGCGACCGTCGTGGAGGCGATCTAGATGAGCGAGAGCACCACGATCAGCTACGAGCGCGGCGACGACGGCATCGTCGTCCTCACGCTCGACGACCCCAACCAGTCGGCCAACACGATGAACGCCGCCTACGTCGCCTCGATGGGGGCGACGGTGGACCGGCTCGAGGCCGAGGTGGAGGAGATCAAGGGCGTCGTCCTCACCTCGGCGAAGAAGACCTTCTTCGCCGGCGGCGACCTCAACGACCTCAAGCAGGTGCGGCCGGAGAACGCGGCCGAACTGGCCGAGGGGCTGAAGGTCGTCAAGGGGCAGCTGCGCCGCTTGGAGACGCTCGGCGTCCCGGTCGTCGCCGCGATCAACGGCGCCGCGCTGGGCGGCGGCCTGGAGATCTGCCTCGCCACCCACCACCGGATCGCTGTCGACAGCTCCAAGGTCAAGCTCGGCTTCCCCGAGGTCAAGCTCGGCCTGCTGCCGGGCGGCGGCGGCGTCGTCCGCTCGGTGCGCATGTTCGGCATCGCCGACGCGCTGATGAAGCTGCTCCTGCAGGGCAAGGAACCGCGCCCCGACAAGGCGCTGGAGATGGGCCTGATCGGCGAGGTCGTGCCGAGCGTGGACGACCTCCTCCCGGCCGCCAAGGCCTGGATCGAGGCCAACCCCGAGGCGGTCCAGCCCTGGGACGCCCCCGGCTACAAGATGCCGGGCGGCACCCCGTCCAACCCGAAGCTGGCCCAGACCCTGCCGGCCTTCCCCTCCAACCTGCGCAAGCAGCTGAAGGGCGCCAACTACCCGGCCCCGCACCACATCATGGCGGCGGCGGTCGAGGGCGCCCAGGTCGACTTCGACAACGCGATCGAAATCGAGGGCCGCTACTTCGTCGACCTCGCCACCGGCCAGGTCGCCAAGAACATGATCCAGGCCTTCTTCTTCGACCTGCAGGAGGTCAACGGGACGCGCAACCGGCCGGAGGAGATCGAGACCTTCGAGCCGCGGAAGATGGTCGTACTGGGCGCCGGGATGATGGGCGCCGCGATCGCCTACGTCAGCGCCAAGGCCGGGATCGAGGTCGTGCTCAAGGACGTCGACATCGAGGCCGCCGAGCGCGGCAAGGGCTACTCGCGGGGACTGGTCGAGAAGGCCGTCTCGCGCGGTCGCTCGACCGAGGAGCAGGGCGCCGAGCTGCTGACCCGGATCACGCCGACGGCTGACCCGGCGGACGCCGCCGGCGCCGACATCGTGATCGAGGCGGTCTTCGAGGACCCGAAGGTGAAGGCGCAGGTCTTCGCCGAGATCGAGCCGCACCTCGCCGAGGGGGCGCTGCTCGGCTCCAACACCTCGACGCTGCCGATCACCGGCCTCGCCGAGGGGGTCAGCCGGCCGGCCGAGTTCATCGGCCTGCACTTCTTCAGCCCGGTCGACAAGATGCCGCTGCTGGAGATCATCAAGGGCGAGCAGACCAGCGAGGAGACGGTCTACCGCGCCCTCGACGTCGCCAAGAAGATCCGCAAGACCCCGATCGTGGTCAACGACTCGCGCGGCTTCTTCACCTCGCGGGTGATCGGCACCTTCATCAACGAGGGGATCGCGATGCTGACCGAGGGCGTGCCGGCGCCGACGATCGAGCAGGCCTCCTCGCAGGCCGGCTACCCGGCCCCGGTCCTGCAGCTCTCCGACGAGCTCAACCTCAACCTGATGCGCAAGATCCGCGTGGCCTACCAGGACGCGATGGAAGCCGAGGGCAACGCCTGGGCCGACCATCCCTCGACCACGGTGATCGACCGCATGCTCGACGAGTTCGACCGAGGCGGCCGCCTCGCCGGCAAGGGGTTCTACGAGTACGACGGGGAGGGCAAGCGGGCCGGGCTCTGGAAGGGACTGGCCGAGGCCTTCCCGGCGGTCGACGACCCGGCCTCGATCTCGCTGCGCGACCTCGAGGAGCGGATGATGTTCGCCGAGTCGATCGAGACCGTGAAGTGCATGGACGAGGGCGTGATCGAGTCGGTCGCCGACGCCAACATCGGCTCGATCTTCGGGATCGGCTTCCCGGCCTGGACCGGCGGCGTGCTCCAGTACGTCGACGGCTACGAGGGCGGCCCCGCCGGCTTCGTCGCCCGGGCGCGCGAGCTGGCAGCCAAGTACGGCGAGCGCTTCGAGCCGCCCGAGTCCCTGGTCGAGCTGGCCGAGCGCGGCGAGACCTACGCGGAGCGGGGCGCCGCCCTCACCACCGCCTGACACTGACGCGCCGGTAGTTGACGGTCCCTATGGGTACTCAACTACCGGCACGTCCCTTATACGAAGGGAGCTGAGATGCCAGTTACGTTCACCAGTGAGCAGGAGGCGTTCGCGGAAGCGATCCGCGACTTCGCCTCGCGGGAGTGCGGGACGCGGGAGCAGCGCGACGCGCTGACCCAGGGCGGCCAGGAGGTCCACAACCCGGAGCTGTACTCGAAGATCGCCGATCTCGGCTGGCTCGGGATCGCGGTCGCCGAGGAGTACGGCGGCACGGGCGGTGGCATGGTCGACCTCTGTCTCTTCCTCGAGGAGATGGCCTACGGCCAGATCCCGATCGGCGGCTTCCCGGTGACGGCGATCACCGCCGGCGCCTACGAGCGCTTCGGCACCGAAGAGCAGAAGGCCGAGATCCTCGGCGGCATCGTCAAGGGCGCCGTCGAGGCGATCGCGATGTCCGAGCCCGAGGCGGGCTCCGACGTCGGGGCGCTGCGCTGCAAGGCGGTGCGCGAGAACGGCGGCTACACGATCAACGGCCAGAAGACGTGGATCTCCGAGGCCCACGTCGCCGACCACATCCTGCTCGTCTGCCGCACCGACGACAGCGGCTCCAAGCACGAGGGCCTGACCATGATCAGCATCCCGAAGGGCGCCGAGGGGGTCGAGATCCGCGGCATCGAGACGATGGGAGGGCGGATCGTCAACGACGTCTTCTTCGACGACTGTCACGTCCCCGCCGAGAACCTGCTCGGCGAGGAAGGCAAGGCCTGGATGCAGCTGATGGCCGGCCTCAACGTCGAGCGACTGATCATCGCCGCGCAGTCGCTGGGCATCGCCCGGCGGGCGATGGACGACGTCCTCGCCTACGTCAAGGAGCGCAAGCAGTTCGGCCGCCCGATCGGCAGCTTCCAGACGATCGGGCACCGGATCGCCGACCTGGCGACCGAGCTCGAGTGCAGCCGCCTGCTCACCTACGACGTCGCCGCCCGGGTCGACGCCGACCCGACCGCGCTCTTCCCGCGCGAGGCCTCGATGGCGAAGCTGAAGGTGACCGAAACGGCGAAGAAGATCTCGCTCGAAGGCATGCAGATGATGGGCGGCTACGGCTACGCCACCGAGTACGACATGGAGCGCTACGTGCGCACCACGCTGGTCTCGACCATCTACGGTGGCACCAGCGAGATCCAGCGCGAAATCATCGCCAAGACGCTGGGGCTCTGAGACAGGTCGGCCCAGGCCGACGCTCTCACCCGCGTAAAGCGTCGTACCGTCGTGATTCGCCGGTTGCGCGCCGACCCCGGTCGGTGAGAGGGTGGAGGCATGGCGACGATTCTCTGCGTTCTCTACGACGACCCGGTCGACGGCTACCCGCCGTCCTATGCGCGCGACGAGATCCCGGCGATCGAGGGCTACCCCGACGGCCAGGGCACGCCGACGCCCGAGTCGCTCGGCTTCGAGCCCGGCGAGCTGGTCGGCAGCGTCTCCGGAGAGCTGGGGCTGCGCGAGCTCGTCGCGGGGCGCGGGCACCGGCTGGTCGTCACCTCCGACAAGGACGGTCCCGGCTCGGTCTTCGAGCGCGAGCTGCCCGCGGCCGAGGTCGTCGTCTCCCAGCCCTTCTGGCCCGCCTACCTGACCGCCGAGCGGATCGCCAAGGCGCCGAACCTGAAGCTGGCGCTGACAGCGGGCATCGGCTCCGACCACGTCGACCTGCGGGCGGCGATCGAGCGCGGCATCACCGTCGCCGAGGTGACCTACTCGAACAGCATCAGCGTCGCCGAGCACGTCGTGATGATGATCCTGGCGCTGGTCCGTAACTACATCCCCTCCTACCAGCGGGTGGTCGAAGGAGGCTGGAACATCGCCGACTGCGTTTCGCGCTCCTACGACCTGGAGGGAATGCAGGTTGGCAGCGTCGCCGCCGGGCGGATCGGCTCGGCGGTGCTGCGGCGACTGGCGCCGTTCGAAGTCGGCCTCCACTACACCGATCGCCACCGCCTGCCGGCGGAGGTCGAGGAGGAGCTCGGCCTCACCTTTCACCCCGACGCCGCGTCGATGGTCGAGGTGTGCGACGTGGTGACGATCAACGCGCCGCTGCACCCGGAGACCGAGAACCTCTTCGACGCCGAGATGCTGGCCAGGATGAAGCGAGGCTCCTACCTGATCAACACGGCGCGGGGCAAGATCTGCGACCGCGACGCGGTCGCCGCGGCCTGCGAGAGCGGCCAGCTGGCCGGCTACGCCGGCGACGTCTGGTTCCCGCAGCCGCCGCCGCAAGACCATCCCTGGCGCTCGATGCCCCATCACGGCATGACCCCCCACACATCGGGAACGAGCCTCTCCGCCCAGGCCCGCTACGCGGCGGGCGCGCGCGAGATCCTCGAGTGCTGGTTCGACGGGCGGCCGATCCGCGAGGAGTACCTGATCGTCGACGCCGGCAAGCTGGCCGGCGCCGGCGCCCATTCCTACAGCGAGGGCGACGCGACGGGCGGCTCCGAGGAAGCCGCCCGCTTCAAGGGCGGTTGACCCGGGTGCGAGGTTGGCGGGGATGAGGATGCGGGCCGCGGTCCTGGAGGAGTTCGGCGAGCCGCTTGCGGTCCAGGAGGTCGAGCTCGCCGAGCCGCGGGCGGGGGAGGCGCTCGTTCGCCTCCTCGCCTGCGGTGTCTGCCACACCGACCTCTACACGGCCTCCGGCGCCGACCCCTCCGGCTACGCGCCGACGGTGCTCGGCCACGAGGGCGCCGGGGTCGTCGAGAGGGTCGGAGAGGGCGTCGCCTCGCTGCGCCCTGGCGACCACGTCGTCACCCTCTTCTCGCCCCAGTGCGGCGAGTGCGTCCACTGCCTCGACCCGCGGACCAACCTCTGCCTGGCGATCCGCGAGCAGCAGAACAAGGGCTTCCTCCCCGACGGCAGCACCCGGATCTCGCGCGACGGCGACGGCATCCGCCACTTCATGGGCTGCTCGACCTTCGCCGAGTACACGGTGATGCCGGAGATCGCCCTGGCGAAGATCGACCCCGAGGCGCCGTTCGAGCAGGCCTGCCTCTTCGCCTGCGGCCTCTCGACCGGGCTCGGCGCGGCGATCAACACCGCCGCGGTGCGGCCCGGCAGCAGCTGCGCCGTCTTCGGCGCCGGGATGGTCGGATTGGGAGCCGTCGCCGGCTGCCGCCTCCAGGGCGCCGAGCGCATCGTCTGCGTCGACCTCTCCCCGGAGCGGCTCGAGCTGGCCCGCGGCCAGGGGGCGACCGACACGATCGAGGGGGGAGAGGGCGCCGTCGAGGCGATCCTCGAGATGACCGGCGGCTTCGGCGCCGACTACACCTTCGAGGCGACCGGCAACGTCGCCGTGATGCGCCAGGCGGTCGAAGCCGCGCGCATGGCCTGGGGCCTTTGCACCGTCGCCGGCGTGGCCGGCAAGGGGGAGACCCTCGACGTCGTCCCGCGCCTGCTGATCACCGGCCGCCGCGTCGCCGGCTCCTCCTTCGGCGGCGTCAAGGGCCGCGAAGGGGTCCCCCAGCTGATCGATCGCTGCCTCGCCGGCGAGATCGACGTCGAGCCCTTCATCTCCCACCGCCTCACCCTCGACGAAGTCAACCGCGGCTTCGAGCTGATGGAGGCCCAGGACGGCATCCGCAGCGTGATCGCGCTCGGTTGACCGCCAGGCTGCCGAGGCCTTGGGGGCCGACGGGCCGAAAAGCGCGCTATATGAACGCTTTTCGGCCCGTCGGCGCCGGTTTCTAGGAGGGATTGGCGAAACTCGCCCCGCCGCTCTCCAAAGCGGAATGAGGGGGCGAGGGATTTGACGGATACCCCTGCATCCGGGCCAGGCTACCCCGGAGCGCAGGTAGGGTCGGGGCGATGCGGCGATTCTTGGGGCAGGCCATGATCGAAGGACTGCGATGGCTTTGGCGCGTCCTTACCCACCTCCTCACCCTGGTTACTTTGGTCGCCGTCCTTGCCGGGGTCTTCGTGGTCGGGGTTCTCCTGCATCAAGCCGCATGGCTTGTCGCAGGGGTTGCCGTAGTGCTCGTATTCGTCGTCTTCGTCCAAGGCGCCTACCGGGTCTGGCGAGACACTGACAAAGAACTAAAGGACGCTCTGGAGGCTCAAAGAGAGGGCGGTGAGCCACGCAACCGAGAGGAGTTGCGCAGGTGGCTGGAAGTCCGAATTGAGGAGATCGTCGTTTGGCGGGCGATCATTGACGAGGAGGCTGCAAAGCCCGTCCCAAACGTGGACCGGACGCAGAGCATCGAATCCATGTTCTGGGAAGGCTTGAACCGCGATATAGCACGCAAGCTCCACGTTCTCGCGCCAGATTGGACGGACTATTGGAACGAATCGCCGGAATGGTTCTACGCGGGGCTGACCCGGATTACGTCCGAACAGGTAGCGGAGTTCGGCCGTCTCCTTAGCTGGGTGGCAGAGCGTATGCGGCACATCAAGTTGGAACTTTCGTAGCTGTTTGTGACTCTCCCACTTCGACGACTCGGTCATCTTCCTCTACTTTGCACGATGCCAGACATCGGCAAGTACGTCGACAACACGGTCTAGGTTCGCCGCCTGTAGCACAGCACCGGACCCCTGTAGCCCGGCTAGATGGCTACAGGGGCCACAACAGCCGACTTTTGGCTCTAGCAAGCCAAATTTGTCTGTACCCTTGCGGGTACATTTGGCGTCCGGACTACCTGTCACTCTGCCCCTCGTCCACGATGCGTCTGAGATGGCCTGACGCTTCCGAACGGCCCCCGAGCGTCCAACTCGGGGGCCGTTCACTTTTTGCCGTCTTGTGGCCCCTTTAGGGTGCTGCCCCTTATGTCAGGCCAATTTTCTCAGAACCCCATTCGGCGCTTGGACACGCTGAGCATGAACGCGGTGACGCATCATGAACGTGGACTACGGAACTTCCAAATCTTGTTCGGCTAATCAAGCTCGGATAGCTCGTTCTTCCCCCCTCTTGCTTCCGGAGGTCCGGGGCAGTTGGCCCTGGCATGAGAGGAGGCGGTGCCTGTGAGATGAGAGAGCGGGCGGGGCTTCCGGATTTGACCCCTGGACCCCCGCCCGCCACCCCCAAACAGGCGAGGACGGAGCGTTGGAGCGCTCCGTTCCTCGCCATCTCGGAGGGCCAGGTATTTGGTGAACCACCCCGCCTTTCAAGCGGGCAACGTGTCTCGCGTTTACGGGTTCGACTCCCGTGCCCTCCGCTCGTGCAGCCTATAGCGACTGCAATTTCAGCGGCTTCAAGCAATCGTCGCAAAGTTCGACAATCGGCTGATAGCCCCTGCGCCAAAAACAGCCTTTTAACAGAGGAGTGCGAAAGACGGTTTTTGGCTTTCTAGTGCGGTTTTCCGTCCGACTCAGGCGGTAAATTCCGTTGCAGATTCCGACAAAAGAAGGCCCCCGCGAAGTTGCAGCTTCCGAGGGCCAGGCCCCACGAGGTGATAGCTCGCGTGGCAGTTCCCAAGAGTACAACGCGGTCAAGCGCCGCCATGATTGCGGACCTTCTCGACTCGCCCGAGATGCAGGGGCTGACCGAGGAACTTCAGGCTACGCGCTGGACTGGGCGGCCCGGATATTCGCTCAGGACGATGCTGGGCCTGGCGCTGGCCAAGTCTCTCTACGCGATCCCAACCTGGACAAAGACCGTGGAGTTGGTCCGCGAGCATTGGGCGCTCCAGCGGGCGCTCGGCTGCGAGGGCGACCCGCCGAGCAAGTGGGCCGCGTATCGATTCGCCGAAAAGCTCCGCGACAACGGCGAGATGGTCGAACGATGCATCGACAGCGTGATCGAGGGACTGCGCGAACGCCTGCCGCTCTACGGTCGCGACCTCTCCGTTGATGCCTCGGATATGCCCGCCTACGGGAACGGCCAGCGCTACCTCTCCAAGGGCGGGAAGGAACGCGAGCGCTACTCGGACCCCGACGCCTCCTGGGGGCACCGCTCGGCTGTCTCGACGCGCAAGGGCGGCGGCTTCTACGGCTACCGGCTCCATGCCGCTGTCTGTTCCTCCACTGGCCTGCCGGTGGCCTGGACCGTGGAGACAGCGAAGGCGAGCGAGTCCCGCTTCTCCGCACCGCTGATCGACACGGCGAGGCGGCGGGGGATGCTGGCCGCAACGGCGGCGATGGACAGGGGCTATGACCTCCCCCGTGTCTATGAGGAGTGCGCCAACCGGGACTGCCTGCCGATCATCCCGCTCCGGGAAACCCCCTCCGTGAAGGCCGGGAAGCATCGTCCGCCTACCTGCCAGCACGGCGAGTGGACCTTCGCCGGGTCCGACCGCAAGCGCGGCGCGAGCAAGTGGCGCTGTCCGACCGGCGAGTGCAAGCCCGCCTCGGTCTGGATCAAGGCCGACCGCCTGCATCCTCTGATCCCGCGCGAGACGAAGCGCTGGAAGGCCGCCTACCGCAAGCGGGCATCGGTCGAGCGCGAGTTCGGCCGCTTGAAGCACGAATGGGGACTCGCACCCCTGCGGGTGCGCGGGCTTGACCGCGTGCGGATGCACGCCGACCTCGCGATCTTGACCAAGCTGGCCTGCGCGCTGGCACGCACCCGCGCCGCTACGTCGCGCCCTCCCCGTCGAACTGGAAGCTCCCGGAAGTCATCGCTCCCGGTTCCCACTCCAGCCCGTCAAGCAGTTCGGCGCTGCTGACTCCCAGCGTCCCCGCGAGCTTGACCAGGGTGTCGATCCGGGGCACCCGCTCCCCCCGCTCCAGCAGTCCGACCGTGACCCGGTGAAGGCCAGCGCGAAAGCTCAACTCTTCCTGGGAGAGCTTCGCCCGCTTCCGGCAGTAGGCGAGATTGGAGCCGAACTGCTCGGCTACGAAGCTCACGGGAGTTCGAGAGCGTCGAAGTGAACGGCGGCGGCGCTGGCGCTGGCGGAGTCTCCGTCGCGGTCCAGTAGCCCGACCTCTACAAGCTGGGCTATGGCGCGCTCTGCGGCATCGCCTGCGCCAAGCTGACGGGCGATGCGATGTGTCGTGAGGGGCTTCGGGTGCGCTTCGAGAACGAGGCCGAGAACGGCCCGCTGGGTAGTCTGGTCGTGCATGGGAGCTAATCCCTCCTGTGCCGGGCCGGGGGCGGTGACAGCCGCGCCCCGGCCGTTCTGTTTCAGTGACCCGGCGACCGTAGAATCACTCAGCCATGCAGATCAAGACTTTCGCCAACCGTTTCGCCAAGCCCTCCTAGGGTTCAGGCGTGCTCGTCTCGGCCGTCACCGGTCCGCGCGGACGCTGGGTGACGGTTTGCGTCTGGCTCGCGCTCGCGCTCGCGGGTTTGTTGGCGCGGCTGCACATCGGCGACGTCACCGCGGCCGGGCAGAGCAGCTTCCTGCCGGCCAACTCCGAGTCGACGCGGGCGCTCGACGCCCTGCAGCGCAACTTCAAGGGCGGTGACGACGTCCCCGTCCTGGTCGTCTTCGACCGGCCCGGCGGGCTGACCCCCGCCGACCTCGACGCGATCGGCAGGCTCGGTGAAGGCCTGGAAGGGCTTGGCCTCGCCGGGGCGACGCCGGTATTCGCGCCCTTCTCCGGGGATGCGAGGGCGCCGCTCGGCGACGTCGCCCGCATCGCCCATGGCGTCGGGCCGATCTCGCGCGACGGCGAAGCGGCCCTGGTCGGCCTCGGCATCGACGCCGACGAACGCAGCGCGATCGTCGACGGCGTTGCCAAGATCCGCGCCTACCTCGCCCATCACGGTCGCCCTGGTCTGCATTCCTACGTCACCGGTCCGGCCGGGGTCGCCGCCGACCTTGAGCGCGTCGCCGACGACGCCGCCCAGACGCTGCTGATCGCGACGCTCGGACTCGTCCTCGTTCTTCTCCTGCTCGTCTACCGCGCTCCGGTCCTCGCCCTGCTGCCGCTGCTCGCCGTCGGCGTCGCCTACCTGATCGCGATCGGCATCGCCTATCTGCTGATCGAGGCCGGGGCGATCGTCGTCAATGCCGAGGGCACGATGCTGCTCCTGGTGCTGATCTTCGGCGCCGGCACCGACTACTCGCTGCTGCTGATCCACCGCTACCGCGAGGAGCTGGGGCGGGGGGTCGAGTCCGAGGCGGCGCTGCGAGCCGCCCTCGCCGAGAGCCTGCGTCCGATCGGCGCCTCGGCCGGGACCGTGATCGCGGCGATGCTGGTCCTGCTGCTCGCCGACCTCGAGTCGACCCACTGGCTCGGCCCGATCCTGGCGATCGGGATCGCGACGATGCTCGCGGCCGCACTCACCCTGCTGCCGGCGCTGCTCGCGATCCTCGGCCCACGCGCCTTCTGGCCCGGGCACGCGGCCGAGCCGGGGGAGAGGGGAGCGCGCTGGGTGCGCGTCGCGGCCCTGGTCGGGCGCCGGCCGCGGACGATCCTCGCCGCCGTCTCCGTCGGGCTGCTCGTCCTCTCCCTCGGCAACCTCGTCCACCATGGCACGCTCGGCTTCGGCCAGGGCGAAACGCGCTCGACCGAATCGGGCCGCGGCAACCAGGTGCTCGCCCGGCACTTCCCGCCGGGAATCGGCTCGCCACTGACCGCCGTTGTCAAGGACGCCCAGCTCGAGCTGGCGCTCGGCCGGCTGGAGACATTGAGCGCGGTCAAGCTGGCGGTGCCCGTGCCGCCCTCCGGCGTCTCCGACGAGGCCGCGATCGCGATCGTCCCCAGCGGCGACCCCTACTCCTCGCACGCGGCGGACGAGGTCGGGGAAATCCGCGAGAAGCTGAGCGAGGTGGCGCCGAGCGCGCTGGTCGGCGGCGTCCCAGCCGAGAACTACGACGTCGAGCGGACCAACTCGCGCGACACCCGAGTGATCGTGCCCGCCGTCCTGATCGTCGTCCCCTCATCCTCGTCGCCGTCCTGCGCGCCCTCGTCGCCCCGGCCTACCTGATCGCGACCGTCGTCGCTTCGTTCGCGGCGACACTTGGTCTCCTCACCTTCGCCTTCGCCGAGGTCGTCGGCTCCGGCGGCCTCACCTTCGACCTCGTCCTGCTCGCCTTCATCTTCCTGGTCGCGCTCGGCGTCGACTACAACATCTTCCTGATGACACGCGCACGCGAGGAGGCGGCGCGGCGCGGCACCCGCGACGGCATCCTCGCCGCCGTGGAGAGCACGGGCGGCGTGATCACCGGCGCCGGCGTGATCCTCGCCGGCACCTTCGCCACCCTCACTCTGCTGCCGCTCGAGGAGCTGGTCCAGATCGGCGCCACCGTCGCGATCGGCGTCCTCCTCGACACCTTCGTCGTCCGCGCCCTGCTGATCCCCGCGATCACCTGGCTCTGCGGCGACCGCGCCTGGTGGCCCGGGCGCACGGCTGGGTGAACCGAGTACCGTCGTCGCCCGTAATCGAGAGGAAAGGCCGCGCGCCCGCCGGTCCCGACCCGAGGAGGACACGTTGAACAGGATCCATCTCTCGATCGCAGCGCTCGCCCTGACGCTCGCCCTCGCGGCAGCAGGGTGCGGAAGCAGCTCCGACGGTGGCGGAGGCGGCGCCTACGGTGGCGGCGAAAGCACGACGAGCACGGCCACGACGGCCGAAAAGAAGTCGGAAGTCGGCGGGCCGGTGTCGCCGTCCTCGATCTCGATCGTAGGTCTCGGCGGCGACCTCGGCAGGGTCTTGATCGACGCCGAAGGCCACACCCTCTACTACTTCGAGAAGGACAAGGGCGGAGAATCCGCCTGCTACGGCGCCTGCGCCAAAGTCTGGCCGCCGCTGCTCGCCGAAGGCCCAGAAGAAGCCAGAGGCGGAGTCTCGGCAGCGAAGATGGGGACGACAAAGCGCAACGACGGGACCGTGCAGGTCACCTACGCCGGCTGGCCCCTCTACACCTACGAGGCGGACAAGAACCCAGGCGAAGCCAACGGCACCGACGTCAAGTCCTTCGGCGCCACCTGGTACCCGCTGCACCCCAACGGCGAAAAGGCCGGCGAGTAGGCGACGGCGCGGTTTGCTTCAATCGGATCACCAGAGAAAGGAGGTGGTCCTACTTTGAGTCACATGCCGCAGGGGACACTGGAGGTGCAGGGCCGCTAGGCGCCGCACTTTGTTTCGGCCGCCCGGCGGAATCCAACCCGGGCACCGGCGAGCAAAGGGAGACCGGGCGTTGTCCCACCCGGCCGCCGTTCCCGCGTTCGCTTCCAAGCACCTGGCAAGGGCCGCCCACCGGGCGGCCCTTGTTCGTACGATCTGCCAATGGGCGAGCTGGCCTACGAGGGGCACCGGATCGAGTACGACTCCTACGGCGAGGGCGAGCGGCTGCTGGTCCTCGTTCACGGGCTGCTGATGAACCGGCGCATGTTCGAGCCGCTGGCGCGGGACCTGGCGGAGCAAGGCAACCGGGTGGTCTGCGTCGACCTGCTCGGCCACGGGCGCTCGGACCGGCCCGAGGACCTGCGCCTCTACTCGATGCCACGCTTCGCTCGCCAGGTTGCGGCGCTGCTCGACCACCTCGGCGAGCCGGCCGCGGTCGTCGGCGGTACCTCGCTCGGCGCCAACGTCGCCCTCGAGCTGGCCGTGCGCGATCCCGGCCGGGTGCGGGCGCTCTTCGTCGAGATGCCGGTGCTCGACAACGCCCTGCCCGGCGTCGCCGCGACCTTCGCGCCGCTGCTGCTCGGACTGCGCCTCGCCAGGCCCGCCTTCGAGCTGACCTCGCTGCTCACCTCGGCGATCCCCCGTAGCTTCCACCTCCTCGACATGGGGCTCGACTGGGTGCGCCAGCGCCCCGGCCCCTCGGGCGCCGTGCTCGAGGGCCTGCTGTTGGGAGAGACGGCGCCCCACCGCGAGGAGCGGCTCGGGATCGTCCAGCCGGCGCTGATCGTCGGCCACCCTCGCGACCCGCTGCACCCCTTCAGCGATTCGGGGATGCTCGCCGAGGAGCTGCCCAACGGCCGCCTGGTCGAGGCGAGCTCGATCCTCGAGTGGCGCCTGCGGCCCCAGCGCCTCACCCGCGAGCTGACCTCCTTCCTTCAGGAGGTTTGGGCCTGGCCGGTCCCCTCGCCGGCGAGCAGCGCCTGAACGACCTCCGGGTCGCCGCTGCTCCCCAGGGCCCGCGAGCCGTCGGGGCGCAGCGAGCTGAAGATCGCCTGCCCCGGCGTGCCGTCGCGCTCGTAGACGACGGTGAAGGCCTCGACCGGCTCCGCGGGCGAGGCCGGTTCGGCGGCGATCTCACGCCGCGGCAGCGCGTCGACCTCCGCCTGCGGCTCGGCGTGGGCGTAGGGTCGCTCCGGCGGCCGGGCCGAGAGCAGCGCGTTGGCGTGCTTGGTCATGTACCAGCCGACGCCGGTGAGGAAGCCGCGCTCGTCGGGCGCCTCGCGCAGCCGTTCGGCCATCGTCGCCAGCGAGTGGGTGACGTAGTTGCTGCCGGGCCCCCCGGCGAAGGTGAGGCCGCCGGTCACGGTCGGCGCCCGACTCCGGTCCTCGAGGTCGACACCCAACTCGGCCGCCGCGATCTGCACCGCCGAGGGGAAGCACGAGTAGAGGTCGAGGTGCCCGACCTCGTCGATGCCGAGGCCGGCGTGGCCGAGCGTCGCTCGAGCGCAGGCGGCGATCGCCGGCGAGCGGTGCAGGCTCTGGCGCGAGGCCGCGAACCAGTGGTCGTGGGCGGCGGCGCTGGCGTGCACGTATACGCGGTCCTCGGGCCGGATCGCGACCTCGTTGGCGACGCGGGCGCTGCAGATCACGACCACCGCGCCCTGGTCGACCTGGATGTTGGCCGTCATCAGCTTCGAGTAGGGGAAGGCGATCATCCGGTTCTCGGGGCCGGCGAGGATCCGGCTCGCCGGAGGCGCGTCGCGGGTCCACCCGTAGGGATTGTCGGCAGCTACCGCGGCGAACCGGCTCCAGAGCCCAGCCACCCGTTCGCGATGCTCCTCCGGCGCTTCCCGACCGGCGGCCGCGATCGCGCTCTCGAACCAGGGGTAGTAGTGGACCGGCGCCAGCAGGCCGGCGGCTAGCTCGGCATCGTGGCCGGCGGGACGCTCGCCACCCAGCACCCGGGTCGGCGCGGTTTCTGGTCCCTGCTCGGGCCAGCCGGTCGAACCGCCCTCCTGAAGGGTGCGCTTGAAGGGCAGGATCGCCTCTGCTCCAGCGATCAACGCGGCGTCGAGGCGACCGGCCTGGATCGCGGTGCAGGCGTCGGCGAGCAAGTCGAGCGGGCCGGTGCCGCTCGTCCGCGTGCGGACCGTCTCGTCCACGGAGATGCCGAGCTCCTCGGCGAGCAGCGCGCCGGGGTCGGGGGCCGGCCAGGAGAGGCAGTCGACGACGGCCACCGACTGCACGCGTTCCAGCAACCGCGAGCTCGCCTTTCGAGCCGCTTCCGTCATCAGATCGAGCGGCGAACGCTCGGGTTCGCCGGGACGCCGCACGGACTGACCGCCGCCGACGATCGCGGGGGCATTGGGTTCGACCAGGACGCGCCCTAGGGAGCTGGCGAGGTGCAAGGGCTCAAAAACGTACCTTCTTCGGTACGCGCCTAGCTGGTAGGATGCCCAGGAATTTTCGAGCAGTCAGAGGGAGAGGGACCCAAAAGGGAGAGGGTCCCCGCACATAGGGCACCAGTGCCTTAATCGGTGAAAGGGCCGGCCTTAAAAGCCGGAGATCCGGGTTCGAGCCCCGGCTGGTGCATCGCCGTCGGAAAACGTCCAACGGAACGAGCTATGGCAATCAGTCTCTTCGACTACTTCGACGACATCGCGGCCGAGCAGGGGGCTCGGGCTCGCTGGGCGCCGCGCGCTCCCTACCAGCCCGAGGACGGCTTCGATCTGATGCTCGTTCCCCGCGTGCGCGGGTGGCAGGAGGACCCCGACTCCCTCGCCGACCTCGAGCGCTTCGCGGCGGAGCCCTGGGTCGCCGAGGTCGACCGCGACGGCAGGCAGGTGGTCGCCCGTCTCGACAGCGGCTGGATCGAGCGCGCCGGGGCGGAGCTCGAGACGGGCGAGGGGCGCGGCGCCCACCCGGAGATCGCCAGCGGCCGGCGCTTCGCGCTCAACTTCTGGGACGCCAACTCGACCAAGGCGCTGCACATCGGCCACCTGCGCAACCTGGCGCTGGGCAACGCCCTCGGCGGTGCCTTCGAAGAGGCCGGCGGCAAGGTCGAGCGGCGCAGCATCATCTGCGACGTCGGCCGCAGCATGGGCGAGGCGATGGCCGGCGTCCTGCAGAGCGGTCGCCACGCCGAGGCCTGGCCCGAAGGCGGCCAGAAGAGCGATCACTTCGTCGGCTATTGCTACGCCGACTACGTCAAGGCCGGCCGCCGCAACGGCGCCGGCGGCGAGGGCGATCCGGAGGACTCGCTGGCGCGCGAGCTCGATCTGCGCAACGACAGCGCCGACCAGCTCCTGCAGCGGGTCCTCGACGGCGACCAGCAGGCGATCGAGCTCTGGTCGAAGACGCGGGCCTGGGTGATCTCAGGCCAGCGCAAGACGCTGGCCCGGCTCGGCATCGCCTTCGACCGCGTCTTCTTCGAGTCCGACTTCCTGCCCGAGGTTGACGAGCTGGCCGAGCTGGGCCTGCGCGAGGAGCTGCTGATGCGCTGCCCCGACGGCGCCGTGCTCTACCGCACCGGGCGCGAGGAGCTAGACGAGATGGCGCTGCTGCGTGCCGACGGGCTGCCGACCCAGCACATGCGAGCGCTCGCCTACTGGACCGCCGCGCCCGGCCTCGACGAGGAGATGACCTCGATCCAGATCTGCGGCGCCGAGTGGGTCGCCCACGTCACCTGCCGGCGCAAGCTGATGGCCGAGCTGGCCGAGGCCGGCGGCGGCAACGGCACGATCCACCCCAAGCACGACGTCTTCCACGAGATGGTCTCCAAGGAGCGCCAGACGATCGCCTCGAGCAAGAAAGACGCGCTGCTGATCGACGACCTGGCGGAGTGGATCGACGCCGAGCTCGAGGGGGCGCCCGAACGCGCCGAGGTGCTGCGCCGCCATCCCTCGCCGGAGCGGATCGCGCCGCAGGTCGCGCTCGGCTTCTTCCTCATGCACCCGACCGGCAAGCGGGTCGACTTCGAGCCCGAGAAGCTACTCGAGCCCGAGCACAGCCTCGGCTGGGACCTGGCGCGGGCGCAGACCCGCGACGAGGCTGGCGCCAACGGCGGCCGCACGCGCGAGGACCTTGCCCGCGACCCCGAGTACCGCTTCGCCGTCGTCCAGTCGGAGATGTACGGACGGCACCTGCGCCAGGCGGTGGAGAAGCTCGACGTGATGCAGATGGCGCGCTTCGCCTCGCACCTCTCGCGCTGGCAGCTCGAGCGCGAGCGCGATCCCCACGTCGAGCGCGTGACCCAGACGGTGCTCGAGAGCACCGCGCGAGCCCTTGGATTGGAGGCAACCCGATGAGGACCCTATTGGTCGACAACCACGACTCCTACACCTACAACGTCTTCCACCTGCTCGCCGGGGTCGCCGGCGAGGAGCCGATCGTGGTCGACAACGACGCCGTCTCCTGGCGGGCGCTCTCGCGCTGGGACTTCGACGCGATCGTCCTCTCGCCGGGGCCGGGGACGCCGCGGCGCTGGCACGACTTCTGCGTCTGCGACGACATCCTGCGCGAAAGCGAGATCCCGGTCCTCGGCATCTGCCTCGGCCACCAGGGCCTGGGCAAGGCGCTCGACGGCGAGGTGACCAGCGCCCCCGAGGCGATGCACGGCCGCCTCAGCCAGATCTTCCACGAAGGCAGCGGCCTCTTCGAGGGCATCCCGCAGGGTTTCCCGGTCGTCCGCTACCACTCGCTGGCGATCATCGGCATGGGACCCGACGGCAACGTCTGCGCCTGGGCCGACGACGGCGTCGTGATGGGGATCGAACACCGGAAACGGCCGATGTGGGGCGTGCAGTTCCATCCGGAGTCGGTGGCCACCACGCACGGCGCGACGCTGGTCCGCAACTTCTACGCGCTGGCCGAGCGGCGCAAGCCCGCCCGGCCCGGGAACGGGCGCCGGCCGGCCGCTCCCCACCGCGGCGGCGACGGCGGGGTGCGGCGCCCGGCCGACTCGGACACCGAGCCGCGCATGCGCACGCTGCCCGGCGAAGCCTCGACCGAGGCGCTCTTCGAACGTCTCTTCGGCGCCGAGGAGCACGCCTTCTGGCTCGACAGCGCCGACGCCCCCACCAGGCTCGCCCAGACCTCCTACCTCGGCACCAGCGCCGGCGCGGACCGCTGCGTGCTCGAGTACGAGGTCGGCTCCGGGGCGGTGAAGGTCCACGGCGCCGCCGGAACGGTCGAGGAGCGCGGCTCGATCTTCGACGTCATCGACCGCGAGGTAGCCAGGCGCGCGCTGCCGACGCCCGGCGGGCCGGTCCCCGACCTGATCGGCGGCTTCGTCGGCTACCTCGGCTACGAGCTGAAGGACGACTGCGGCTCGCCCAACGTGCACCGCTCCGACGTCCCCGACGCGGTGATGATGCTCGCCAACCGCCTCGTCGCCGTCGACCACGTTCACGGCCGCACCCACCTGATCGCCCTCGCTCGCGGCGAGGAGGACGGGGTGGAGGCCGAGCGCTGGCTCGACGAGGCCGAGGCGACGGTGGGCGAGCTGCTCGCCCACCCGCCGCCGGCGCCCTCGGCGGCGGATCCGGCCTTCGGCGAACCGACCGCCGAGCGCGTCCGCTTCGACTGCGGCCGCGGCCGCGAGCAGTACCTCGCCGACATCGCTCGCAGCCAGGCCGAACTCGCCGCCGGCGAGTCCTACGAGGTCTGCCTCACCGACCAGATCTCCACCGACGCCGAACCCGAGCCCTTCGACCTCTACCGCAACCTGCGACGCGCCAATCCGGCGCCCTTCGCGGCCTACCTGAAGCTCGGCGACGTCGCCGTCGTCAGCTCTTCGCCGGAGCGCTTCCTCTCGGTCGATCGCGAGCGCCGGGTCGAGGCACGGCCGATCAAGGGCACGACCCCGCGCTCGGCCGACCCCGAGCGCGACGCCGAGCTGAAGGCGGTCCTCACCAACGACGAAAAGACCTACGCCGAGCACCTGATGATCGTCGACCTGCTGCGCAACGACCTCGGCATCGTCTGCGAGGTCGGCAGCGTCGCCGTGCCCGAGCTGATGATCGTCGAGGACTACGCGACCGTGCACCAGCTGATCTCGACGATCGAGGGCACGCTGGCCGCCGACCGCACGGCGGCCGAATGCGCCCGCGCCTGCTTCCCAGGCGGCTCGATGACCGGCGCGCCGAAGCAGCGCACGATGGAGATCATCGATGACATCGAGGCCGAGGCGCGCGGCGTCTACTCGGGCGCGATCGGCTACTTCGGCCTCGACGGGGCGATGGACCTAAGCATCGTTATCCGCACGATCGTGCTGCGGCCGGGACGGACGACGATCGGGGCGGGCGGCGCGATCGTCATGCAGTCCGACCCCGAGGAGGAGTTCGACGAGATCCTGCTCAAGGCGCGGGCGCCGATGGCGGCGATCGCGCGCACCGTCACCGGCAGCGACTCGACCGACGCCTGGAGCGTCGAGCTCGAGCCCGCCAGAACCGCGGAGGCCGCCGCGTGACGGGTGCAACGCGTTTGCGTTCCTATGGGACGAAAAAACGTTGCACCCCGGTCGGGGATGGGGCTGCATGAGCGCTACGAAACCGGACACGGCGCGCGTGGCTACGCCGGGCGCCACGGTGCGCCGGGCGGAGGGCGAGGACGTGGCGGCGGCGGCCGCCGGCGTCGCCGAGCTGCTCGTCGAGCTCGGCGGCGAGGGCCCGCCGGCGGCCGAGCTGGAGCGCGCCGTGGCGGAGCTGGCCGCCGACCGCGAGCTGGGCGCGCTGCTGGTGGCCCGCGTCGAGGGCGAGGGCGTGGTCGGGGTGCTCGCCGCCAGCTGGCAGTTCGCGGCCCACGTCGCCGGGCGCTACGGGACGATCCAGGACCTCTGGGTCCACCCCGACTGGCGCAGCAAGGAGATCGGGCGCGACCTGCTGGCCGCCTTCTTCGAGCTGGCCAAGTCCGAAGGGGCGAAGCGGGTCGAGGTCGGGCTGCCGCGCGAGGACTTCCCCAACCTGCGCGCGACCGAAGGCTTCTACCTCGGCAACGGCTTCGTCCACCTCGGCCCGCGCATGCGCAGGGTGTTGTGACGATGGGGGGTGGAGAGTGACGGAGCTGCTGCTGGTCGAGCAACGCGGGGGCGAGGAGGGAGCGGACGGCGCCCATTGGATCCTCGAAGGCGGCCGCGTGCTCCCCGGCGTCGACGACAACCGGCGCATGGCCGAGCTGCGCGACGGCCTTTTGCGCAATCTGGACGTGCGCGCCGTCGAGGCCGACGCCGGCGACGCGGAGGTCGAGCGGACGCTCGGCGTCCTGCACGAGGCCCGTTACCTGGAGGCGCTGGCCGGGGTCGGCGAGGAGCCGGTCGTGCTCGAGGAGATGACCCCGCCCGGGCTGCCGCCCGACATCCCGGTCACGGCCGGCCTTGTCGCCGCCGCCCGCGAGGGCATCCGGACCGCGGTGAGCGCGGCCCAGCTGCTCGCCGAGGGTGCCCACTTCACATACGCGCTCTGTCGCCCGCCCGGCCATCACGCCGGGCCCGCCTGGTGCGCCGGCTACTGCTACCTCAACACGGCCGCCGCCGCGGTCCAGACGCTGCGCGCCGCCGGCGCCGGCCCGGTCGCCGTGCTCGACCTCGACTTCCACTACCCGAACGGCACCGCCGCGGTGATCGCGCCGATGGAGGACGTCAGCCTCTTCTCGATTCAGGCGCACCCGGTCACCAACGTCGCCGGCGGCGAGATCAGCCCGGCGACCGAGCGCGAGGTAGCGCACGAATACCACGTGGTCCCTGATCGCGGGATGTACCTCGAAACCGTCGTCGGCCTGCTGCGCGAAGCGCGGGAGGACTTCGACGCGAGGGTGCTGGTGCTCTCGCTCGGGTACGACATCGTCGCCGGCGACCCGCACGGCTCCTGGGAGTTCGGCCCCGAGATCTTCGCCGACCTGGGCCGGCTGCTGGCGGCGAGCGAGCTGCCGATCTGCGTCGTCCAGGAGGGCGGTTACGCGCTTGAGCTGCTCGCCGAGTGCGCCGAGGCCTTCGCCGACGGGCTCCTGGACGACTCGCCACACCTCGCCCTCCAGGTGCCCGCACGCGACTTCCAGCGCCAGATCGGCAACGGGAGGGTGGCATGAGCGGCGACGCCGGCCTGGCCCGCTTCCGCGATCGCCTCGACCCGATCGACGCGGAGATCTCGCGCCTGCTCGGCGAGCGCTTCCAGATCTGCCGCGAAGTCGCCGAGTACAAGAACGAGCGCGGGATCCCGATGATGCAGCCGGAGCGAGTCGCCGAGGTCTGCGCGCGCTACGTCGCCCGCGGCACGGCCGCCGGCCTGCCGGAGGACTTCAGCGCCGAGCTCTTCGAGCTCTTGATCGGCGCCACCTGCAAACTCGAGGACGAGCTGATGGGGGAGGCGGAGGAGCCTGGTCGTCACGGCGACGGCGGCGGGCTCCCGCCCGGCCCGGAGGAGCCCGAGCTGGCCCAGTCGATGCGCTGGGCCAGCTCGCCGCTGCCGCTGCTCGAGGAATGCCGGCGGCGCTACGGCGACACCTTCACGCTGCGCCTGCGCCACCTCGGCAGCTGGGTCGTGCTCTCCGATCCCGAGGACGTCAAACGCGTCTTCTCCACCGACACCAACGACCTCGGCGTCGGCATGCCGAACCTGGCGCTGCGGCCGGTCCTCGGCGCCCACTCGGTGATGCTCAGCGAGGAGCCCGCCCACATGACCCAGCGCAAGCTGATGCTGCCCCGCTTCCACGGCGAGCGGATGCGCGAGGACGGGGAGATGATGACCGAGATGACGCGCCGCGCGGTCCGCGCCTGGCCCGCCGGCGAGCCCTTTCAGCTCTGGCCGCGCATGCAGGAGCTGACCCAGGAGGTGGTGATGCGGGCGGTCTTCGGCGACGACGGCGGCCGCCTCGACCGTCTGCGCGGGTTGCTCACCCAGTTGACAGAGACGATCAACGACCCCGATCGCCTGCTCAAGCTCGCCCTCTTCGGCCCCGATTGGCTCGAAGCGAGCCCCGAGTGGCGGGCGGCGATGGCGCCGGTCGAGGAGGAGGTGCTGGCCGAGGCGGGCAGGCGCCGGGCCGAAGGCGAGGACGGCCGCCGCGACGCGGTCTCGATCCTGGTCGAGGCCCGCCGCGAGGACGGCTCGCCGCTGAGCGAGGCGGAGCTGCGCGACGAACTGCTCACCCTGCTGACCGACGGCCCGACCTCGAGCTCGCTGGCCTGGGTCTTCGAGCGGCTCCTGCGCCACCCCGAGAAGCTCGCCCGCCTGCAGGAGGAACTGCGCGCCGGCGAGGGTGAGGACTACCTCGACGCCGTCGTCAAGGAGACCCTGCGCCTGCGGCCGCCGGTCTCCGTCGTCGTCCGCCGGCTGCTCAAGCCGGCGACGCTCGGCGGCTACGACCTGCCCGCCGGCACCCTGATCGCTCCCTGCGTCTACCTCGTCCACCATCGCGAGGACGTCTACGAGGACCCCGGCGAGTTCGTCCCCGAGCGCTTCCTCGTCCAGCGCGCCGCGGTGCCGACCTGGATCCCGTTCGGCGGCGGCGCCCGCCGCTGCCTCGCCGCCAGCTACGCCGAACAGGAGATGAAGCGGGTGCTGCGCACCGTGCTCGAGGAGGTCGACCTCGAACCGGTCGAGTCCGACGGCGAGGAAATCTCCCGCGCGGCGATCTCCTTCAGCCCCTCCCAGCACGGGCTCGTCGTTGCCAGGCCGCGGAGCGCTGTGCCGGCATGAGTGCCGAGCACGACCTGATCGTCGTCGGCGCCGGCGCCAAGGCGGCCGCGATCGCGACCAAGGTGCACGTCGCCAACATGCTGGGCCTGGCCCGGCTCTCGATCAAGGTGATCGAGGGCACCGAGGTCGCGGCCTCCTGGAAGGGCCGCAACGGCATGACGTCGGGCGAGGAGCCGCTGGCGGTGACACCGATCAAGGACGTCGGCTTCCCCTACCGCAGCCACGTCGAGTTCGGCGAGGCCGGCGAGGCGATCGACGCGGCGCTTGCCCAGTTCACCTGGCAGCAGTACATGATCTCCAGGCGCCGCTACGCGCGTTGGGTCGACGCCGGCTCGCCGCCCGTGCGCCACCGCGACTACGGCGAGTACTTGACCTGGGTGCTCTCGCGCGCTACCGAGGGAGTCGAGCACTTGCGGGCGCGGGTCGCGCAGGTGACGCTCGACGAGGACGGCGAGCGTTGGGTGGTCGAGGCGGAAGAGGACGGCGGCGGCTCTCGCCACACCTGCCGTGCCCTGGTCCTGACCGGCCCCGGAATCCACCGCGCCTTTCCCCATGAGCCCGCGGTCGTCGACCGCGTCTTTCACTGCGACAGCAAGCGAGGGGAGTTCGCCCGCATCCCCGAGGGGGAACGCTGCGACGTGGCGATCGTCGGCGGTGGCGAGAGCGCCTTGAGCGCGACCATGTTCTTGCGCGAGTTGCGACCCGACTGCCGCTTCACTATTTACACCCCGCTGCTGCCGATGAGCCGCGGCGAGAGCTTCCTCGAGAACCGCGTCTTCTCCGACCCCGACACGGTCGGCTGGGAGTCGCTCGACCGGGTGACCCGGCGCGACTTCGTCAAGCATTCCGACCGCGGCGTCTTCGACCCGCCCAGCCTCGGCAAGATCGCCTACGACGACAGGGTCGAGTTTGCCCTCGGCCGGGTCACCGACGTCGGCGCCGTGGACGGGAGGGGAGGAGTACGGCTCGAGTACGAGTCGTCCGCCGGGGTCGAGCACAGTGAGCACGACTTCGTCGCCAACTGCACCGGGTTCGACCTGTTGGCGCAGATGCGCACGCTCTTCCCGGCGGTCGTGCGGGAGCAGATCGAGGAACGGGTTGGCGGCCTCTGGGACCAGCCGGCCGGGAGCGAGGTGCCGATCGGTCGCAACCTCGAGCTGCGCGGGATGCTGCCCCGGCTGCACATTCCAGGGCTGGCTGGATTCAGCCAGGGGCCCGGCTTCGCCAACCTCGGGGCTCTGGGGTTGCTGTCCAATCGCGTGCTTCAGCCATACCTCGTGGAAATTGAAAAGCTCGTGAACAGCGAAATACTTGACATCGGTAAATCGGTCACATAGGGTCGCTCGAATGGACCGGCGGGGGGCGCCAACCGTGTTTGCGAGCAGGGCTTTCGCGGCCCTGGCGACCGTGCTGGCCCTTGCCTTCGCCGCCGGTTGCGGCGGTTCCTCCGATAGCGGCGGCGAAGCCAACTTCACGGGCTCCGGCTACCCCGGGATCGACGCCGCGAACACCCGCCAGGCGCACGGCACGATCGACAGCTCGAACGTGACCAGCCTGGAAGAGGCTTGGACGACGCCGATCAAGGGAGTCGGGCCATTTGGCAGCTACGCCTCGACGCCGGTGATCGACAAGGGGGTGATCTACTCCCAAGACCTCGCCTCCAACGTGCAGGCGATCGACCTCGAATCGGGCGAAGTCCTCTGGACGCGGTCCTACGAATCGCCCGACTACGGGCCCAACGGGGTCGTCGTGCAGGACGGCAAGGTCTTTGGCGCGACCCAGACCGAAGCCTTCGCGCTCGACCAGAAGACCGGCAAGCAGCTCTGGTCGACGACGTTGCCGCGCAACGAACACGAGGGGATCAACATGGCGCCCGGCTACCACGGCGGGATGGTCTACGTCTCGACCGTGCCGGTCAACGCGAATGAGTCCTACGAAGGCGGCGGCGCCGGCGTGCTCTGGGCGCTGAACGCGAAGACCGGCAAGAAAGTTTGGCACTGGGACACCGTGCCGCAGGACCTGTGGGGCAATCCGCGGGTCAACTCGGGTGGTGGCGTCTGGTACCCGCCGGCCTTCGACGAAAAGGGTGGGATCTACGTAGGTACCGGAAATCCGGCGCCCTTCCCCGGCACGGCCCAGTTCCCGTTTGGCTCCAGCCGGCCCGGCCCCAACCTCTACACGGACTCGCTGGTCAAGCTCAACGCCAAGACCGGCAAGCTCGAGTGGTACCACCAGGTGACGCCCCACGATCTCTACGACTGGGACTTCCAAGGCCCGCCGATCCTGATGAAGGTAGGCGGCGTGGACGCCGTGGTCGCGGCTGGCAAGTCCGGCATCGTCCTCGCCGTCGACCGCGAAACCGGCAAGCCGATCTGGCAGGTCGCGGTTGGCAAACACAACGGCCACGATGACGACGGCCTGCTGGCGATGCGGGGTCAGACCGCGAAGCTGAAGACGCCGTACCTGGTCTATCCCGGCGCCCTCGGCGGCGTGATCGCGCCGATGTCGACCGACGGCTCGACGATCTTCGTACCCGTCGTCAACTCACCGCAGGAAATCCTCTCGGGCGGCGAAAAACAGGAACCGGGTCCGGCCACCGGGGAAATCGTCGCCCTTGACGCGAAGACCGGCAAGGTCAAGTGGTCCGAAGAACTCGGCAGCCCGGCCTTCGGCGCGACCACGGTCGTCAACGACATCGTCTTCGTCACCACCTACGAAGGATCGGTCTCGGCCTTCACGGTCAACTCCGGCCAGGTCGTCTGGCGGGAAAAGCTGCCCGCTGGCAGCAACTCCGGCGTGGTCGTCTCGGGCGACACGCTGGTCGCCCCCGCCGGGATAGCCTCGGCCGCGGGGCAGCGAGCTGAGATCGTCGGCTACAAGCTCAACGAATAGCGTCGGCGCTGCTCAGCCGACGGACTCGACCTCGCGCAGGCGATGGTCGTCGACGTCGTAGACGAAGCCCCGCACGACGTCGCGATGGAGTAGGAAGGGCGAGTTGCGGACCCGCTCGATCGATTGCCTGACGTCGGCGTCGACGTCGGCGAAGGACTCGATCGCGAAGCCCGGGGCCACGCCCGTCGCCTCCCGCAGCTCGGCCCGGAAGCCGTCGTCGGTGAGCTTTTCCATGCCGCAGTCGGTGTGGTGGATAAGCATCACCTCGCGGGTGCCGAGAAGGCGCTGCGAGATCGCCAGCGAGCGGATCACGTCGTCGCTGACGACGCCGCCCGCGTTGCGCAGGACGTGAGCCTCGCCGTCTTTCAGCCCGAGCGCCGCGAAGACGTCGAGCCGCGAGTCCATGCAGGTGACGATCGCCAGCTGCCGGCTGGGCCGCACGTCGAGATGCTCTCCGGGGGGGGAAGAGGCGAACTCGGCGTTGTTCGCCAGCAGTTCGTCGATCGACGTCATCGTCCGGCACGCTAGTGCAAGACGGCGAGGACGGCGAGCGCGGCCACCGAGAGGGCGACGGCGACGAGGACGGCGCCGGTGGCGACCCGCCCGCCGCGGCCGAGCGCGTGGCGGCCCATCAGCTCGCGATCGCCGCCGAGCGCCCGCATGAAGGGCAGCAGGACGAGCAGCAGGACGGCGTTGAGCGCCTGGGAGAGGAAGAGGATCTCGATCAGCGGCGCGCCGGGAATGAGGACGAGGAGGGCGGCCAGCGTCACCATCCCGGCGAAGCTGAGGTAGAAGGAGCGCGCTTCGGAGAAGTCGTCGTCGAGGTCCGCCTTGCGGCCCAGCGTCTCGGAGACCGAGTAGGCGCTGGAGAGCGGCACGATCGCGGCGGCGAGCAGGGCGGCGCCGAGGAAGCCGAGCCCGAACAGCGTCGCGGCCGTGCCTCCGGCCAGCGGCTCCAGCGCCCGTGCCGCGTCGGCCGCGTCCTCGACGTCCACCCCCTGGGCGTGAAGCGTCGCCGCGCAGGCGACGACGACGAAGAAGCCGATCACGCCGGTGAGCACGGCGCCGACGACGACGTCGATCCGCTCATAGTCCAGGTCCTTTACGTGCAGGCGCTTGTCGACCGCGTAGGACTGGATGAAGGCCAGCCCCCAGGGCGCCAGAGTCGTGCCGAAGGTGGCGACGGCGACGAGGAGCGCGTCGCGGTTGAGCGGCAGCGTCGGGACGACGAGCCCGCGTGCGGCGGCGCCCCAGTCGGGGTGGGCGAGGATCCCGGAGATCACGTAGGCGACGAAGACGGAGCTGAGGGCGAGCAGGAAGTGCTCGACGTGGCGGAAGCTCTCGCGCAAGACGAGGGCCGAGACGCCGATCGCGGCCAGCGGCACGCTGAGATAGCGGCTCATCCCGCCGAGCAGCTCCGTCGCCGCGGCGACGCCGGCGAACTCGGCGCAGAGCGTGCCGGTGTTGGCGACCAGGAGCGCGGCGAGGACGAGGTGGGCCGAGCCCCGCCCGTAGCGCTCGCGGACCAGGGTCAGCAGGCCCTTGCCGGTGACGATCCCGAGCCGCACCCCGAGCTCGTGGAAGACGACGAGCGCGACGGTCGAGAGGCCGAGCACCCAGAGCAGCTCGTACCCGTAGCGGGCGCCGAGGATCGAGTAGGTGGCGATCCCCGCCGGGTCGTCGTCGGAGAGGCCAGCCAGCAGGCCCGGCCCGACCACCGCGAGGAGCGACGCCGCGACGCCGCCGCGCAGCAGCAGGTGGCGCCGCCGCGCCAGGCGCCAGTGCGTATGGCGCCCGGGGGCGCGGTGGGCCGGGTGGCGAAGTGTGGGCACCCCCGTAATCTGACCGCCGCGCACGACGGCTGAACGGTTGACCCACCTATACGGGGGTCAACCGTTCAGCCGTCGCCGACGGCCTATGGGAAGGTGGTCTCGCCGGTCGCCTCGTCGACGATCGAGATCGCCACCGCGGGGCAGGCCTCGGCCGCTTCGAGGATCAGCTCGTAGGGCCCGGTGCCGATCACCACCGCGGTCTCGTCGAGCCGGAAGACCTCCGGCGCCACCTCGACGCAGTCCCCGTGAGCGCTGCACTCGTCTGGGTCGACCACCGCCACGTAGCTCATGCCACCACCTCCTTCGCCATGGGCCGACGGGCCGAAAAGCGCTCTATGTCAGCGCTTTTCGGCCCGTCGGCCGCGGTTTCGATGCGTTTGCGCAAGGTTGGGATCGCGCGCGGGCGGCCGACGGCCAGGCCGGCGACGGGGACGCCGGCGCGGCTGAAGACGGCTTCGAAGTCGCGCGCGGCGGGATCGCCCTCGATCGTCACCGCGTCGGCGCGCCGGGCGTGGCCGACGTACTGGATCCGCAGCCCGTGCTGGTCGCTCCAGAAGCTCGGCAAGGGCGGCAGCCCCGGGTCGATGCCGAGCATCGCCTTCGCCGCCGCGCTGCCCTGCCAGGCGGCGGCGTCCCAGTGCTCGGTCCGCGCGTGCTCGCCGTAGCGAGGATCGAAGGGGATCGAGGCGTCGCCGGCGGCGAAGACGCCGGGCAGGCTCGTGCGACAGCCCGGGTCGGTGCGCACGCCGCTCTCGCCGAGGCCACTGCCGCGCAGCCATCCCGTCGCCGGTGCGGTGCCGATGCCGGCGAGGACCGCGTCGCACTCGACGCTCGAGCCGCCCTCCAGCTCGAGGGCGACGGCCCGGCTGCCGCGACCGCGAACGCCTTCCAGCTTGGCGCCGGTCAGGACCCGCACGCCCTCCTCGCGGTGCATGCGGGCGAACCAGGCGCCGAGCTCGTCGCCGAGGATCGGCCCGAGGGGGACGGGCAGGGCCTCGATCGCGGTCACTTCGGCGCCCAGGGTGCGCGCCGTCGCCGCGACCTCCAGGCCGACGAAGCCGGCGCCGACCACGGCCAGGCGCGCTCCCGCGAGCAGCTCTCCGCGCAGGCGGCGGGCGTCGTCGAGGGTGCGCAGGACGTGGACGTTCTCGAAGCCGGCCAGAAAGGGAAGCCGTCGCGGCTCGCCGCCGGTGGCGATCAGCAACGACCCGTAGCCGAGCCGCTCGCCGTCGTCGAGCCGCACCGTGCGCGCCGCCGGGTCGAGGGACTCGGCACGCCGGCCCAGCAGCAGCTCGATCTCCTTCTCTCGATACCACCAGGACGGCCTGTAGCCAAGCGCACCCTCCTCGATGCTCCCGGCCAGCAGATCCTTGGAGAGCGGCGGTCGGTCGTAGGGCGGGGTGGGCTCCGCGCAGACCATCCGCACGGTCCCGTCGAAGCCCAGGCGGCGTAGGGTCTCGGCGCATCGCTGCGCCGCCATCCCGCCGCCGACGATCAGCACTCCATCCGCGTTCATCATGCCTCCTCCATTGCCGGGATCGCCCGGACCGGTTGACGTTGGGGTTTGGGGTTCACCCGCCGCTTCGCCGCCTTGCCGTGGGAGAGCGTCCGGTAGACGAAGAGGCCGGCGATCGGCGGCGTGGTCAGCACGGCCCACCACCTGAACCAAGGGGCGGAGGCGTCGCTGCCGGCGCCGAAGGCGTGGACGAGGCCGAGCAGCCAGACGACCACGGTCGCGCGGTGCGCCTTGCGCCAGAGCCTGGCCCCGATTCGCTTGCGGAAGTAGAAGCTGAGGCCGAGCAGCGCCGCCAGGTAGCCGCCGACGATGCCGAGGCCGGTGAACAGCGGCCGGAAGCCCATCGTGAAGGGGATGGCGATGCCGCCGACGCCTGGGTTGAGCCATGGGTCGCCGAGCAGCGTGATGCCGTGGACGGCGATCGCGACGATCCCGGCCACCGCTGTGTGCTCGTGAATCGCCATCAGCTTGCGCGAGAGTCCCGGCCGGCGCATCACCTTGCCGGCCATCGTCAGCCCGATCGCCACCGAGACGGTGACGAGGACGAGGGCGACGAGACCGGAGGCGCGGCTCGCCAGCCACCAGCCGTGCGTCTGCAGCGTCGTCACCGTCGCGTTCATCTCCGCCCCGCCAGCTCTGGGATGCGGATTCGCGGCGGCGCGGCGAGCGGGCCGACGGTCTCGACCCGGCCCTCGTCGTGAACGAGCAGCCCGCCGCGCTCGGCGAGGATCTCCCGCCCGCGGTCGGGGCCGGAGAGCAGCGCCGCCTTGGCCAGGGTCTCGGCCTCGACCGCCGTGTCGCCGAGCGCCGTGGCGCCGATCAGGCCGGTCCACGCGGGCTCTCCGCTCGCCGGGTCGAGGAGGTGGTGGGCGTAGCGACCGCTCGCGTCGCGCCAGATCCGCACGTTCAGCCCCGAGGTGGCGACGGCGCCGTGGCCGAGCCGGATCACGAAGGCGCGCTCACCGCTCAGCGGGTGCTCGACGAAGACCTCGAAGGGGTGGACGAGCGCGTCCGCGCCGCCGATGCGGATGTCGCCGCCGCAGTCGACGACGAAGCGCGAGTAGCCGCGCAGGCGAGCGGCGATCAGGTCGGCCGCCAGCCCCTTGCCCGTCCCGCCGGTGTCGAAGCGCACGCCGGGCGGCCGCGAGACGGTTCCCGCCGCGTCGTCGACCTCGAAGCGCCGCCAGTCTCCGGCCGGGCTGGGCGCGGCCGGCCGCCGCGCGGGCGCCTCGGCAAGGGCCGCGCTCAGCGGGACGCCGGCCATCCCGGCGCGGGAGCCGACGTAGCCGGCCGCCTCGATCTCCCTGACCAGGGTTGGGTCGACCAGGCCGTCGCTGAGCTCGGCCGCCGCGAGGCCGGCGCGGACCGCGCCGCGCAGCAGCTCGGAGGCGGGCACCCGTTCGCGGCGGTCGCCGTTGAGCGTCGAGAGCTCGCTGGTGGGCTTGAAGCGCGAGAGCCTCGCGTCGAAATCCTCGACGAAGCGCCGCGCCTTCTCCGCCGCCTCCGCCGCCGGGGCCATCCCGGGGCCGGGCTCGCCGATCAGCAGCCGCACGTGGGAGCCCATCGCGTCGAAGCTGAGATCGTGCTCGGTCATCTCAGGACGCTCCGGTGACGACGGGCGCGGCAGCTTCGGCGGGGGCTTCGGCGATCGCCCCGCCGCTGCTGCTGACGCTGTTCTGGCCCGGACTCGGGACGATCGTCGTCACGATCCGGCGCTTTACGACCTTGCGCACGAGTTCCGGCCGCGCGGGCGGCGGTTCGCTGGCCGCGAGCTGGTAGGTGAGCAGGGCGAAGAGGGCCGCGAAGAGGACGACCGAGCTCCAGACGACCAGCGCCGGGCTGGGGCGCCGGGCCCTGCGCGCGGGCTCAGTCATCGCCGCCGCCCTCGTGCTCCGCCTCGCCTCCGCCACCGGTCGCGCCGCCGGTGGTGCTCGATCCGGTCGTCACCGGGGTCGTCGGGGACGGCGAGGAGGTCCCGCTGGTGGATGTGGTGACCGGCGAGGATTCGTAGGAGGGCGAGCCCGAACCGGTCGAGGAAGCGCCGGTGGAGACGCTCCCGCCGCCGCTCGCGCGGGCGGCGCCGCCCGCGTAGCCCGTGCCCCCGGCCGCGACCGGGTGCCTGGGTTTGACGTGTTTGGTGACCCGCACCGTGCGGTGGATCACCTTGGTGCGGACGACGGGCTTGTCGGCGAGCGAGTTCGCGCCCTGACCGCCCGAGCTCAGTGCGACGCCGGTGAGGCCGCCCAGCCCGAGAATGGTGACGGCCGCGGCGGCCCTCGTCTTCAAGTTCTTCACGTCTCTACCTCCTGGCCGGTTTTGCCCTTCGCAGTCTGCGGAGGTGGCGTTGAAGCGCGGCCAAGGCGTGGGTAAAGGCTCGGCAAAACCTGCGGTTTGCCCGCAAATCGGCCGGCGGAACGGCGTTACAGTGAAATCCATGTCGACGCAGCAGGCGCCGGGAGGCCGCATCCTCCTCGTCGAGGACGAGGACTCGATCTCCGAGCCCTTCGCCGAGGCGTTGCGCCGCGAGGGCTTTGAGCCGCTGGTGACGCGGACCGCCGCCGGCGCGCTGGAGATGGCCGAGGAGGCCGAGCCCGACCTGGTCATGCTCGACCTCAACCTGCCCGACGGCGACGGGCGCGACGTCTGTCGCGAGCTGCGCCGGCGCTCCGACGTGCCGATCGTGATGCTGACCGCGCGGGGAACCGAGACGGACCGCATCGTCGGACTCGAGCTCGGCGCTGACGACTACGTGGTCAAGCCGTTCAGCGCCCGCGAGACGATCTCGCGCATCCGCGCGGTCCTGCGGCGCAGCGGGTCCCGCAACGGCGCCGCGGAGAAGGCGCTGCGGATCGGCGAGCTGGAGCTCGACCCCGCGGCGCGCACCGCCCGCCTCGCCGGCGAGGGGCTCGACCTCTCGCGCAAGGAGTTCGACCTGCTCGCCGAGCTAATGCGCAACGCCGGCCGCGTGGTCACGCGCGAGGATCTGATGGCGAAGGTCTGGGACGTCAACTGGTTCGGCTCGACCAAGACGCTCGACGTCCACATCGGCTGGCTGCGACGCAAGCTCGGCGACGACCCCAACGATCCCCGCTACATCGAGACCGTGCGCGGCGTCGGCTTTCGCTTCGCGGCCCCCGAGGCGGAGGCTCCGCGATAAGCCTGCGGGCGACGCTGCTGCTGGCGCTGGCCTACGTCCTGCTGCTGGCCCTGATCGCCTTCGGTGTGCCGCTCGCGGTCAGCCTCGGCGATCGCGTCGACGCCGAGGTCAAGGGCCAGGCACGCAGCCAGGCTGACGTCGTCGCCGCCTCCGCCTCCGAGCTGCTCGAGCCGGCCCGGCGCCCGGCCCTGCTCCGTCTCGTCGACGCCGCCGCGGCGAGCGCCCGCGGGCGGGTCATCGTCGTCGGGCCGAGCGGGCGGCTGCTTGCCGACTCGGCCGGGGCCCCGCCCGGCCGCGGCTACGCGAACCGCCCCGAGGTGCGCGCCGCGCTGCGCGGCCACGGCGAGCAGATCACCCGCGAAAGCTCGACTCTGGGCATCTCGATCCTCGCCACCTCGACCCCGATCCTGAACAGCGGCCGAACCGAGGGAGCGGTGCGGGTGACTCAGAGCGTCGACGCCGTCCACCGCGCGGTGCGCACGGCCATCGTCGACCTCGCCGCCCTCGGCGGCGCCGTGCTCCTGCTCGGCCTCCTTGCCGGCGCGATCGTGGCCCAGCGGATCGCGCGCCCGATCCGTCGCCTCGACCTGGCCGCGCGCGAGGTCGCCGCCGGCGAGCTCGACGCCTCGGTCGCGGTTGAGGGAAGCAGCGAGCAGCGCTCGCTGGCGCGCGCCTTCAACGAGATGACGCAGCGGGTGAAGCGCATGCTGCGCGGCCAGCAGGACTTCGTCGCCGACGCCTCGCACCAGCTGCGCACACCGCTGACGGGGTTGCGGCTGCGCCTCGAGGGCCTTGCCGACTCGCGCGATGGGCAGCCCGACCGGGCCGAGCTGGAGGCCGCGATGGCCGAGATCGACCGCCTCTCGACGATCGTCGAGGAGCTGCTGGTCCTCAGTCGTGCGGGCGAGCACGAGTTGCCGGGCGAGCGCGTCGACCTCGGCGAGGCGGCGAGGCGCGCGGTCGAGCGCTGGCGGCCGACGGCCGAAGAGGGTGCGATCGAGCTCCTCGCCGCCGTCGAGCGCGCGGACGCCCGCGCCTGGTGCGCCCGCCACGACCTCGACCGCGCCCTTGACGCGTTGATCGAGAACGCCCTGCGCTACTCGCCGCCGGGCTCGGCGGTGACGGTGGCGGCCGAGGCCGGCTGGGTCGAGGTGCGCGACCGCGGGCCGGGGCTGGAGCCCGGCGAGGAGGAGACCGTCTTCGAGCGCTTCCGCCGCGGCAGCGCCGGCCGCCAGGGACCGGCTGGGACCGGCCTCGGCCTGCCGATCGCCCGCGAGCTGGCGCGCGAGTGGGGGGGAGAGGTGACCCTCGCCCGGCGGGAGGGAGGCGGCACCGTGGCCGCCATCGAGCTCCCCTCGGACTTTGCGAGGGCTTTGCCGGGGGGCACCTAAGGTGAGCGCCATGCGTTGGTTCGCCCTCGCCCTGCTCGGGGTCTTCGTCGCGGCTCTCGTCGCCGTCCTCGCCAGCCGCCTGGTCAGCCAGCAGATCGGGCTCGCTTCCGAGCCGATCTCCGCCGGCGACGCCCTCGCGCCGCGACTCGGTCGGGACCACGGCGGGACATCGAAGCCGCCGCCCAAGTCCAGGCGCGGCCCGCGACGCGAACGCGAACGCGAACCAGCACCCGGAACGACCCCGGAGCCCGAAACCGCCCCGGAGCCCGAAACGGCGGCGCCCGGGCCGGAAGCCCAACCCAGTCCCGAACCCGGCGACGACGGGCGCACGGGCAGCGAGGGCCCCGACGACTGAACGATTTACCACCCTATGAGTGGGTCAACCGTTCAGTCGTCGATCTCACTCCCGGCTCAACCGCCCGGTGAGGCCGAGAGCCACGGACCGGCGAGCGAGATCGTCGCCAGGGCGAGCGCCAGGCCGGCGACCAGGCCGGTGCCGAGCAGCGCCAGCCGCAGCCCGGCTCCGGCCAGCCGCGCCTCGCGGCCGGCACGGCGGCGCCAGTCGGGCAGTGCCAGCGACGGCAGCTCGAGCACGTGACCGAGCACGTGCACGGTCATCAGCGCGAACCAGGCGATGAAGCTCGCCTTGTGCAGGAACTTGAGCTGGCCGCTGCCGTCGGGGCCGGCGAGCAGGAGGGCGACCCCGGTGCCGAACAGGGCCAGCGTGGTCAGCACCACGCCCGGCGCCAGCACCCGCATCGCCCACGGGGGCGGGCCCTTGCGCAGGTACGGCGGGCTGCCGGCGTAGTAGCGGGCGAAGCGATAGCCGGTGCTGGCGAGCTTGAGCGCGACCGGCGGGATCAGGAGCATGCCGACGAAGACGTGCGGCCCGATCAGCTCGCCGATGAAGGGGATCGTCGCCCCCTCGATTGCGAGCAGCACGAGCAGCACCACGGCCGCGCCACCCGTGATCCTGGCGTTGGCGGCGACGCCGTCGCGCGCCTTCGCGGTTGCTTCGCGGTACATGCGCGACGATGCTGTTCGCGCCCGGTTATCGCCAGTTAACGGCCGGATGAGAGTTATCTCATCCTTGTCTGAGCAGGCATTTAGGAGAAGCCGCCAGATTGGCGCCGATGCGAAGGTCTCCCGTATCGCCGGCGCTGGCACTCCTGCCGCTGCGACTCTTCCTCGGCCTCACCTTCGTCTACGCCGGCATCCAGAAGCTCAGCGACCCGGGCTTCCTGCATCCCGGAGCCCCGACCTACATCGGCACCCAGCTGCACGGCTTCGCGGCCGGCACGCCGGGAGGCTTCCTGCTGCGCGCCTTCGCCCTGCCGCACCCCGAGCTCGCCGGGGTAGGTGTCGCGATCACCGAGATCCTGATCGGGCTGCTCGTCACCGCGGGCCTCTTCACGCGCGCCGCCGCCGCCGGCGGGCTGGCGCTCAACTTCCTCCTCTTCCTCACCGCCAGCTGGCACACGACGCCCTACTTCCTCGGTCCGGACCTGGTCTTCTCCTTCGCCTGGCTGCCGTTCGTGCTCACCGGCGCGGAGGGGCAGCCGGCGCTCGACAACGTCGTCGCCAACGGCTCGCCGGCGCTCGAGCGCCGGACGCGCCCGCGTGAGCCGGGCGAGGCCCTCCCCGAAGCGGAAGTCGCTACGACGCGGCGCGTCCTGCTCGCCGAGTTCGCCGGCGCCGCCGTCGCCCTTGCCGGCATCTCGGCGCTGGCCAAGGGCTCCTACGTCGCGGCCCGCAGCCTCGGCGGCGGCTCGACCGCCAAACGTCACCGCTCCTCCCCGCCCCAGGGCGAAGGAGCAGGAGGCGCGTCCTCCTCCTCTGGCGCCGCAAGCGCGCCGAGCGTTCCCCAGGGCGCGGTCAAGCTCGGTCCCGCGAGCAACCTGCCCGCCGGTCAGGCCGCCACCTACACCGACCCGAGCGAAGGCTCCCCCGACATCCTGATCCGCGACTCCGGCGGCAACCTCAAGGCCTTCAGCGCCGTCTGCACCCACGCCGGCTGCACCGTCGGCTACGAGGGCGGCGTCATCGTCTGCCCTTGCCACGGCGGCGAGTACAGCGCCGAAACGGGCGATGTGATCGCCGGGCCGCCGCCGAGTGGGCTGGTCGAACGGCAAGTCTTGGAATCGGGCGGGGACATCTACGCGGTGCCGAGCTGAGGGTGCGGGGCGTGGTGGAGAGGGCCGAAGGCCCCTCCCAAAACGCTCGGCAGGAGCCTCGCTTGAGTGTTTTGGGAGGGGCCTTCGGCCCTCTCTCAGCACTCCTCGTAGCCGGGCAGCTCGAAACAGAGTTGGGCGCCGCCCAGGGGCGAGTCCTCAACCCGGATCGAGCCGCCGTGCAGCTCGACTATCGAGCGGCAGATAGTCAGGCCCAAGCCGCTGCCGCCGGAGTCGCGGGTGCGGGCGGTGTCGCTGCGGTGGAAGCGGTCGAAGACTCGCTCGCGCTCCGCCGCGGGGATGCCGGGGCCGTCGTCGTCGATGCAAACGGTGAGGCGTTCGCCGTCGGCGCTGGCGGAGAGCTTCACCGTGCCGTCGCGGCCGGCGTAGCGCCGGGCATTGTCGAGCAGGTTGCGCACTACTTGAGTTAGTCGCTCCGCATCGGCGCGCACGGTGCCATCCACGAGCTCGCCGAGTACTACTCCGTAGGTCGGTGCCTCCTCGGCGAGGCGGCGCAGGAAGGGATCGACCTCGATCGGCTCTAGGCGCAGGGAGGCGTGCTCCTCGAGCCGGGAGAACTCGAGCAGGTCCTCGACCAGGCGTTCGATCCGCGCCAGCTCGCCGAGCACGACCGTGCCGACCCGATGCACCTCGGCCGCCTCGGGGCGCTCCTCGCGGTTGAGGACTTCGACCTGTCCGCGGATCGCGGTCAGCGGCGTGCGCAGCTCGTGCGAGGCGTCGGAGACGAACTGGCGTTGCCTGGCCCGTGAGCGCTCGAATCGCGCGGCGAGCCGGTAGCCGGCGACGAGCGCCGCGGCCGTGACCAGCGCGCCGCCGATCAGGAAGGCGACGCCGAGCTCGCCGAGCTCGAGGCTGGCGATCACGGGCGCAGCCTGTAGCCGACCGAGCGCACGGTCTCGATCGGGTCGCTGGCGCCGGGACGGGCGAGTCGCCGCCGCAGGTAGCCGACGTAGACCTGGATCACGTTCGTGCCCGGGTCGTGGTCGTAGCCCCAGACGGCGGAGAGGATCTCGCGGTGGCCGCAGACGTGACCGGCGTGGCGCATCAGGTGGGCGAGCAGCTCGGCCTCGCGCTCGGGCAGGCGGACCGAGACCCCCTCGCGCTCGGCGCGGCGGGTGAGCAGGTCGAGCGCGATCCCGCCCGCCTTCAGCTTCGTCTCGGCGCCCTCTGGCGCGTGGCGGGCGTGAGCTCTGACTCGCGCGGCAAGCTCCTCGAAGGCGAACGGCTTGGTCACGTAGTCGGTGGCGCCGCTGTCGAGGCCCTCGACTCTGTCGGCGACGGCGTCGCGGGCGCTGAGCACGATCACCGGCAGCTCCGGCTTCGCCTCGCGAATCGCCGCCAGCACCTCGATTCCGTCCCGTCCCGGCAGCATGCGGTCGAGGATCACCAGATCGACGTCGCCGACCAGGGCCTGCCGCTGTCCCTCGACCCCGTCGGAGGCGCTGCGCACGTCGTGGCCTTCGCGGCTCAAGCCGCGCACGAGGAAGTCGGCGATCGCCGCTTCGTCCTCGACGACCAGGATCTCCATCAGTGGCGAGGCCCCGCCTCGCAGCCGTGCGAGCGCCCGACCCCGGGCCCGCCGTCGCAGAAGTCGCGCCCCGGCCCTCCGTAGAGCTGATCGGGATCAGGCCCGCCGTAGAGCCGGTCGCGCCCGGGGCCGCCCCAGCAGCCGTCGCTGCCCGCGCCGGTGCGGCAGAGGTCGTTCCCCTGACCGCCGACGCAGTCGGTGTTGACGGGCGCCGATTCGCAGACGTCGTCGCCGCCGCCCCCGATACAGCGGTTGCGGCGTGTGCCTTCCGGATAGCAGGTGTCGGGCTCGGCGTTGCCGATCAACTTGTCCGAGCCGCTGCCCAGGTGGACGGTCAGCGGCATCGGGAGCGGGTCGAGCACCTCGACCTTGTCCGGTCCCGACCCGGTTTCGACCACGACGAGCGAGGCGCCCGCGAGGTCGCACCTGGCGCCGCCGCGGCGAAGGCGGCACCCCGACGTCCGCGACGAGAGGCGACCCTCGACGAACAGCGCCGAGCCCTGGACCGTGAGCCGCAGGTGTGAGCTCGGTTCGGCTGTGCGTATCGAGATCGTCCCCTCGGGCGAGGCGGAGGGGACGGCGGCCAGCGAAAGGGGGAGAACGACGCCGAGCGTGAAGGCGATCCGGCGCACGGCGCGATGCTACCGAGGCGACGGGTCCCGCGGACCGAATCGACGCCGCGAAACTCGTCGAGACCGGAAAAAAACATCGGCTCTTGACATTTAAGAACCGCCGTGTAGCGTGAGCGTGAGGCTTGTTCTGGCTCCTAGTGGCCGGGAGCTCGAGTCAAGAGCGCATGGACCCGGCTTTTTCGTGGCCGAGACCGGCCGGGTCCATGCGCATTACCTCTCCATCAGCTCGTCGAAGCGCACCGCGGCTCGCGTCGGCAGCACGAGGTCGGCGCGGCGATGGAGGAGGCCGGCGGCGCTGAGATCGCGCACCGCGCGTTCGAGCGCGTCGCGCGCCGCGGCGTCGCGCTCGGCGTCCAGCTCTCGCGCGAGCTCGGCGAACGTGACCGGCGCCGGGCGGAGGGCGAGGACGAGCTGCAGCACGGCCGACTCGGTTGCCGCGTCGCGCTCGGCGGTGCTGTCGATTGTCTCCCTCTCGTCCACGGCCTTCTGAATAAGGGCACGGGCGGGGACTCTCTCCCCCTCAGCGCCGGTCGCGCCGGACGTCGTCCTCGGCCGCGAGCGCCTCTCGCGCCCAGGGCGCGTCCACACTCGGTCGGTAGAAATGCTGATTCGAGCCCCGCGTCTGCCGCGTGCGAACCAGCGCCAGGGCGCCGCAGTGGGCGAGGACCCTGACGTGATAGCTGATGCGGGCCAGCGGCAGGCCGAGTTCTGAAGCCAGTCCTCGGGGGGAGACCTCGATCTCCTCCGCCATGGCCCGCCGAAGGATCCGGCGCCGCGTCGGATGGGCGAGGGCGGTGAACAGGTCGTCTGCTTGGGGATCGCTTGGTGTTGTCATAGGCGATCCAATATAGAGCAAACGAAATGTACTGTCTGCGCGAGTCTTTGTCTGCACGGAGTATCGCGGCTAGGCGTCCTCGCGGACGCCGCCCATCTCGGTGAAGACGGCCGTCGGCCCGCCGTCCTCGCGCTGCTCGTCGGCGATCACGTGCGAGACGGCGTTGATCAGCGCCAGGTGCGTGAAGGCCTGGGGGAAGTTGCCGAGGTGGCGGCCGCTGCGCGGCTCCAGCTCCTCGGCGTAGAGGTCGAGCCAGCCGGAGGACTCGAGCAGCCGCTCGCAGAGCGTCCGCGCGCGTCCGCGCTCGCCGATCTCCGAGAGCGCCGAGACGAGCCAGAAGGAGCAGATCAGGAAGGTGCCCTCCTCGCCGCTGAGGCCGTCGTCGGTCTCCTCGACCTTGTAGCGGCAGACGAGGCCGTGCCGGGTCAGCTCGGCGGCGATCGCCTCGACCGTCGCCCGCACGCGCTCGTCGTCGGCGGGGAGGAAGCGCAGCAGCGGGATCAGCAGGGTCGAGGCGTCGAGCGCGTCGGTCTCGTAATGCTGGCGGAAGACGCCGTCGCGGACGCCGCGCTCGAGCACCTCCTCGCGCATCCGCTCCGCCGTCGCCTGCCACTCGGCGGCGAGCTCGTCGCGGCCGATCTCGCGCGCCAGCCGCGCGCCGCGGTCGACCGCGACCCAGATCATCAGCTTCGAGGAGACGTAGTGCTGGGGAGCGCCGCGCGACTCCCAGATGCCCTGGTCGGGATGCTCCCAGGCCGCGATCGCTGCCTCGACCTGGTGGCGGATCAGCTCGCGGTCGGCCTGGGTGCCGCTGCCGCGCAAGGCCTTCTGGTGCAGGTAGATCGAGTCGAGCAGCGCGCCCCAGACGTCGTTCTGGCGCTGGTCGAAGGCGCCGTTGCCGATCCGCACCGGGCGGGCGCCGCCGTAGCCGCCGAGGTGGTCGAGCGTGCTCTCGGTGAGGTCGCGCTCGCCGCCGATCCCATACATGATCTGCAGGTCCGGGTGGTCGCGGCAGACGCCGAGGACGAAGCGCATGAAGTCGCGCGCCTCCTCGTCGAAGCCGAGCGTGTGCAGCGCCCAGAGGGTGAAGGTCGAGTCGCGAATCCAGCTGAACCGGTAGTCCCAGTTGCGTTCGCCGCCCGGGGTCTCCGGCAGGGACGTCGTGGGCGCGGCGACGATCGCCCCGGTCGGCGTGTAGGTGAGGCCCTTGAGGACGAGGGCCGAGCGCTGCAGGTGGATGCGCCAGGGGTGGTCGGGAAACTCGCCGGCGCGCAGCCAGGAGCGCCAGAACTCTTCGGTCGAGTCGAGCCGCTCGAGCGCCTCGGGGGCGCTGCGCGGGCCGCCGAGGTCGCCGTCGCCCCAGGTCACCGCGCAGAAGCCGCTCTCGTCCTCGCGCAGCCGGATCGTGCCGCGAGCGACGCCGTCCTCGATCCGCAGGTCCATGTCGCTGGTCAGGCTCAGCTCGGTCCCGCTGGCGGCCGTCGCGAGCGCCTCGCCAAGCTCGCCGCCCTGCCAGCTCGCCGCCTCGGCGCCGTAGGCGAAGAGCGGCGCGCACTCCATGTCCATCTCGACCTCGCCGTCGATGCAGGTCATCAGGCGCAGCAGCGAGCGGTCGGACTCGTGCGCGGTGCGCGGCCGGCCGTCGCCCCCGTCGCCCTGCGGCGCCCACTCGGCGATCGAGAGCAGGTCGTGGACGACGACCCATCCCGTCTCCGTCACCCAGGTCGTCTCGATCACCAGCGTGCCCGGCTCGTAGCGGCGGCTGATCGGCACGATCGTGCCGCGCGGGGCCAGCTTGAAGTGCCCGGCGCCGCGGTCGAGCAGCGCCGCGAAGGCGCTGGGCGAGTCGAAGCGCGGCAGGCAGAGCCACTCGACGCTGCCGTCGTAGGAGACGAGGGCGCTGGTGTGGCAGTCCGAGAGGAAGCCGTAGCTGCCGATCGGCGGGAAGCGAGGGTCGGCAGCGTTCACGGAGATGCCAAGCTACCAGCGTGGGCAGCGTCGTATTCGCGCACGTCTCCGGTGCTTTCGCGCCGATCGAGGTCTTCCCGATCACGATCGCCGGCGTCGCCTACTGGGCGCGCGTCGTCTCGCTCTCCTGGGAGGGCCGCGGCACCCCGGTCTGGCGCCAGGCCTGCTTCGGCGGCGGCCTGCTGCTGATCGCGATCGCCCTCTTCAGCCCGATCGGGCACATCGCCGAGGAGCTCGTCATCGCCCACATGGCAGAGCACCTGCTGATCGGCGACCTCGCCGCCCTGCTGCTGGTCCTCGGCCTGACCAAAGCGCTGCTGCAGCCGGTCCTCGCGACCCCCTTCTTCAACCGCCTGCAGATCCTCACCCACCCGCTCGTCGCCTTCCCCCTCTGGGCGCTCAACTTCTACCTCTGGCACGTGCCGGCGCTCTACGACGCCGCCTACGGGACCGCCTCGGTGCACGCGCTCGAGCACGCGACCTTCCTCCTCTTCGGCTGCCTGATGTGGATGCCGGTCTTCGGCCCGCTGCCCAAGCCGGAGTGGTTCACGGCCGGCTGGAAGGTCGGCTACGTGATCGCCGTGCGGCTCGCCGGCGCGGTCCTCGGCAACGTGCTGATGTGGTCGGGTTCGGTCCTCTATCCGATCTACGCCGCCGGGGAGCGCTACTGGGGGATCTCGCCGATCGCCGACCAGAGCACGGCCGGCGTGATCATGATGGTCGAGGGGACCTTCCTCGCGCTCGGCGTGCTCGCCTGGGTTTTCCTCGAGGTGGCGCGCGAAGGCGAGGAGAAGCAGCGGCTGCTCGACCTCGCCCGCGACCGCGGCGTCGCCCTCGACGAGCGCCGCGCCCAGCGCGCCGTCGCCGCCGGCCACGGCGCCCTGCTCGAAGAACGGATCGCCGCCGGGGGACGCGCCGGTGATTAGCGGTCCATATGGGTACTCAACTACCGGCGCGTCCCGGCGAGGGCGGCTCGACCGGCTTAGGGCCTGGCTCGTGACCGGGCCGCTGGGGCGCGGCGCCGCCTTCGCGATCGACTTCGCGGTCGCGCTGCGCACCATGCTCGCCCAGCGGCTAGGGTCCCGCGACCGATGAAGACTTCAGTAAAAGAGCTGCCCGAGTCCCGCGTCAAAGTCGAGGTCGAGGTCTCCGCGACCGACGTCGGGCAGGGCGTGCGGAGGGCCGCCGGCGAGCTGGCGGGCGAGATGAAACTGCCCGGCTTTCGCAAGGGCAAGGCGCCGGCCTCGCTCGTGATCCAGCGGCTCGGCTACGGCACCGTCCTGCAGGAGGCGATCCGCGACTCGCTGCCCGAGTGGTACGAACGGGGCCTGCTGCAGTCGGGCGTCAGGGCGATCGGCGACCCCGAGATCGAAATCGTCTCGGCCCCGGAGGGCGAGGACGAGCCGCTGCGCTTCGCCTTTGAGATCAGCGTGCGGCCGCCGGCGAAGCTGGGCGAGTACAAGGGCCTCGAGGTCGGCAGGGCCGAGCCCGAGCCCGAGCCCGATCCCGAGGTCGTCGAGAGCGAGGTCGAGCGGATCCGCGGCGCCTTCGCCCGCCTCGAGCCGGTCGAGCGCGCCGCCGCTGAGGGCGATGTCCTTTTGATCGACTTCGAGGGCCTCGTCGACGACAAGGCCTTCGAGGGCGGCAAGGCGACCGACTACACGCTCGAGCTGGGCAGCGGCCAGCTGATCGAGGGCTTCGAGGAGCAGCTGACGGGCGTCAGTGCGGGGGAGGCGCGCGAGGTGGAGGTCTCCTTCCCCGAGGACTACCAGGCCGAGAAGCTCGCCGGCGAAGACGCCGTCTTCAAGGTCGAGGTCAAGGAGGTGCGCGAAAAGGTCCTGCCCGAGCTCGACGACGAGTTCGCCGCCGAGGCCTCGGAGTTCGACACCCTGGGGGAGCTGCGCGCCGACATCGCCAAGCGGGTCGGCGAGGCGCTGGGCGAGCGCGCCGAGCAGGACTTCCGCGTCGCCGCGGTCGACGCCGCCGTCGAGGCGGCCACGGTCGAGGTGCCCGAGGCTTTGGTCAGGGCGCGCGCCGAGGAGCGCTGGGACCGCGTCGCGCGCCAGCTCGCCGCCAGTGGGATGAACCCAGAGGCCTATCTGCAGATGCAGGGCAAGAGCCGCGACGAGGTGCTCGAGGAATCGATGCCCGACGCCCAGCGCGAGCTGAAGCGCGAGGCGGTGCTGGCGCGGATCGCCGAGGAGGAGGGAATCGAAGCTTCGGAGGCGGAGCTGGTCGAGGCTCTCGCCCACGCCGCCGAGCACGAGGGGATCACGGCGGAGGAGCTGCTGCGGCGCCTGCGCGAGAGCGGTCGCGACGAGCTCGTCCGCGAGGACATCGTCGTCCGCAAGGCGATCGACCTGCTCGCCGAGTCCGCGGTGCCGATCCCGCTCGAGCAGGCCGAGGCGCGGGAGAAGATCTGGACCCCGGAGAAGGAGCAGGACGACGAGGAGAAGCCCTCCGAGCTGTGGACCCCGGGGTCGGATTAGCCGACCGATGGGCTTCTATAGAGTGCCGGCCATGAGCCCGTTGGTTCCGATGGTGGTCGAGCAGACCTCGCGCGGCGAGCGTTCCTTCGACATCTACTCGCGCCTGCTCAACGAGCGGATCGTCTTCCTCGGCACCGCCGTCACGGAGGACATCGCCAACCTGATCGTGGCCCAGCTCCTGCACCTGGAGTCCGAGGACCCCGACAAGGACATCAGCCTCTACATCAACTCGCCGGGCGGCTCCGTCTACGCCGGCCTGGCGATCTACGACACGATGCAGTTCATCAAGCCCGACGTACAGACGATCTGCGTCGGCATCGCGATGAGCATGGGTGCGTTGTTGCTCTCCGGCGGCGCCGCCGGCAAGCGGATGGCGTTGCCCAACTCGAAGATCCTCATCCACCAGGTCTCTTCCGGCTTCGAAGGCCAGGCGACCGACATCGAGATCCACGCCAAAGAGATCATCGACGTCCGCCGTCGCCTCGACGAGATCCTCGCCAAGCACACTGGGCAGCCCTTCGAGAAGGTGACTAACGACACCGACAGGGACTACTTCATGAGCGCTGAGGAAGCGAAGGAGTACAACCTCGTCGACAGGGTCATCGAGCATCACTGAGCTGAGGCGGTGGGGCCATCCCCGGTAGGGGTTCCACTTGACCTTTTCGGTGGAGAGCCAACGGGCTGGCGCCTCCTGCACACCGCGAAAAGGCAAACCGTTCCACCCCTACCGGGGATGGCCCTTCCCGGCCTCGCTGGTTCTTCTGCTTGTTGTCGGCTCGGTTGCATGGGGGAGGGCTTCTGGGGGGACTGAGTTCTATGGACATGTGTTTCCCGTCGATGGGCCGCATGGGACGCGGGGGGCGATTGGGGAGTTCGGGGCGCCGCGGAGTGGGGGGCGGTGGCATGAAGGGTTCGACATCGTGGCGGCGTGTGGGACGCCGCTGGTGGCGGTGCGGGGTGGGAAGGTGCAGCGGTCGGGGTATGACCCGGTGCTGTACGGCAACTACCTGCTGATCCATGGCGAAGGGGAGGAGCGGAGCTACTTCTACGCGCACATGCCGCGACTGGCCTCGGTCCACCCCGGCGAGCGGGTCTGGACCGGCGAGCGAGTCGGCGCCGTCGGCGAAACCGGCAACGCCCGCACCGTCGGCTGCCACCTGCATTTCGAGATCCACGTCCACGGCCACCCGATCGACCCCGAGCCCGACCTGAAGCGCTGGGACCGCTGGAGCTGACTCCAACTCACTGCTGTTTTCACGCGGGAGCAGCAGTGATGCGGAGCATCTGGCCACCAACGGAAATGGCAGGCCAGCAGATACGCTGCTGCGCTGTGCCAATGGGAGTGATATGCCCGCATTGCGGTGGCATGCAGGTTCGCCAGATCACGCCAGGCGAATTCGAATGTGTCACGCCCCATCCCGCTGGTCTCGCGCCTCCCGGGCCGGGCGGCTTTACGCCGTTCCGTCCTTGCACGCATCGCTTTCAGATTGCCACTGCCATCCGGACTGAGCTCTGTGCTTGCGGACGGGAATCGATCGGGCAATGCAATCAATGCGGAAAGCGTCTCTGCGGCCTGCACGGAACGGAAGATGACGAATTCCTCTGCTCTGCCTGCCAGCAGCAACGACAGGAGCAGAGGTTTGCGCGTGAGGCAGAGGAAGAACGCGACCGGCGGGCGGGACTCATCGACTTCAGGGATCTGGTCCACAAAGCCGGTGGAACTCTGAGCGGCGATGAGGATCACAGCCCGGCAAAGGTTCCTTTTAGCTGTGTATGGGATCGAGTTGCAAAGGCCATCCTTGAACTGAACCCGTCCGCGGACATCATGGTAGTTGACGATCTAAGGGCTGCCGAATTGCCTGATAGGTGGCCGAGGCGGGGCGGAGAGCGAAAGAGGCGACGTGTAGAGGCCAAGTGGAATGAAGCCGCAGACAGATTGGCGATTTCGGCTTGGGACATGGAGGCGAACTTCAGCAGTGGGAGTGGGATCGCTGATACCTACAGCCGCCAAGAATCCCCGATGTACTTTGGCAGCAATGCGGTGCTGTACGTGGGCGCAGGTGGTCAAACGCCCGGTGGCACGCATACCGGGGGTTCGACCTATCACACTTCGGATTCGGTTCCCGAGGTCTGGCGTGAGAAGTGGGGAGCTTGGGGAACCATCGACAACCGGCACGAGATTTCGATCGGTTTTGCCAACCTGGCGGCAAGGCACTCTTTAACGATCAGCTTGCGATGAGCTTGCCTGGGTTGCCCCAGATCCGTAGTGCCCGCCTCGAATCGACTCGGATGAGCTTCTTCGGCCCCCCGCCTTATAGCTCCAGTTCGTACTCGATCGAGGCCTCGGCGACGGCGCCGGTCGTGTCGTAGAGGCGTTGGGCCCGCCGGTTGTCCTGGGCGGTCATCCAAGTGAGGCGGGCGGCACCGCGATCGCGGGCGACGGCGGCGCTGGTCTTGATCAGGGCGCGGCCGATGCCCTGTCCTCGGGCTTCTGGGACGACGTAGAGGTCGTTGAGCAGGACCGTCTCGGCTGGGATCAGCGAGGTGAAGGTCCAGTAGAGACAGGCGTAACCAAGCAGCTCACCGTCGTCCCAGGCTCCAAGCAGGCTTCCCCTCTCGCTCGGGTCGAGGAAGGTCGAAAAGAAGGCGCGGTTGCGCTCGTCGTCGACGTCATCGACCTCGTAGAAGCGCTGGTAGGCGGCGATTAGCGGCAGTAGGGCGTCCATCTGCTCCGCGGCGAGCGGGGCGATCTCGAGGGAGCGCGGCATCCCGTCACCGTACCTTCAGCCCGCAAGCCCGCGACCAGCGGCAGGGACGCTCGGGCCGGCGCCGTAAAGACCGGCACCGACACGGCCGGCTTGCGTCCCCCTCTAAGCTAGGACCCAAGCCGGCAGCCAACCGACTCGCCCCAAGGAGGGATTTCCGCTGGCACGGCCCACCGATTCGAACGAGCAGCTCCTCTGCAGCTTCTGCGGCAAGTCGCAGCGCCAGGTCAAGAAGTTGATCGCCGGCCCCGGCGTTTACATCTGCGACGAGTGCATCGACCTCTGCAACGAGATCATCGACGAGGAGCTGACTCCGCCGACGGGCTCGGTCGAACTCGAGAACCTGCCCAAGCCGCGCGAGATCCACGAGGTCCTGCAGCAGTACGTGGTAGGCCAGGAAGCGGCAAAGAAGGCGCTCTCGGTCGCCGTCTACAACCACTACAAGCGCGTCCGCATGAACCAGGCCGAGGACGTCGACGTCGAGCTGCAGAAGTCGAACATCATGCTGCTCGGCCCGACCGGATGCGGCAAGACGCTGCTCGCGCAGACGCTGGCTCGCATCCTCAACGTGCCCTTCGCGATCGCCGACGCGACGGCGCTGACCGAGGCCGGCTACGTCGGAGAGGATGTCGAGAACATCCTGTTGAAGCTGATCCAGGCCTCCGACTACGACGTCAAGAAGGCCGAAACGGGGATCATCTACATCGACGAGATCGACAAGATCGCGCGCAAGGCCGACAACCCGTCGATCACCCGCGACGTCTCCGGCGAAGGGGTGCAGCAGGCGCTGCTCAAGATCCTCGAGGGGACGACCGCCTCGGTTCCCCCGCAAGGGGGCCGCAAGCACCCCCATCAGGAGTTCCTCACGATCGACACGACCAACATCCTCTTCGTCTGCGGCGGTTCCTTCGCCGAGCTCGACAAGGTGATCGAGCGGCGCATCGGCGACCGCGGCGTCGGCTTCGGCGCCGCGATCTCCTCGCGGGAGACGAAGGACACCGGCGAGTGGTTCGAGCAGGTCCTGCCCGAGGACCTGATGGAATACGGCCTGATCCCCGAGTTCATCGGTCGCCTGCCGGTCGTCGCCGCGATCCACCAGCTCAGTCGCGAGGACCTGATCACGATCCTGACCGAGCCCCGGCACGCCCTGACCAAGCAGTTCCAGCGCTTCTTCGAGTTCGACGACATCGAGCTCGTCTTCGCCGAGGACAGCCTCGAGGCGATCGCCGACAAGGCGCTCGAGCGCGAGACGGGCGCTCGCGGGCTGCGCTCGATCCTCGAGGAGACGCTGCTCGACGTCCAGTTCGAACTGCCCTCGCGGCGTGACGTGACCAAGTGCGTCGTAACCCGTGAGACGATCGAGCAAGGCCGCCGCCCAACTCTCGTGACCGAGGCAGCCCCCCAGGACATTGGCCCGGACGAGGACCAGCTAAGCGAAGAATCCGCGTAACCCTTGACGGGGGGGCGGTCCGGCCCCCTCCCGCAGAGACCGTTGCGCAGCTGGTCGGAGGCAGCGCTTCGGAGCGTCTTACCGGGAGCCTCTGCGAGAGGGGGCCGGACCGCCTCTACGCGGCGCGGGGCTTACTCGTATCGAGAGAGGGGCTGTGGCGCCACAGCCCCTCATCCCGCCGGGATTTAGACTCGCCTCGTGGACGCGGACCGGCTGAAAAAGCTTGAAGGGACGACGCGGTGGGAGCCGGCGGAGGTTGAGGGGCGGATCTTCTCGGAATGGCTGACGGCGGGGTACTTCCACCCGCCCGCCGAGGGGACGCCCAGTGAGAATTTTTCGGTTGCTATTCCGCCGCCGAACGTGACGGGGGCGCTGCATATGGGGCACGCGCTCAACGGGTCGATGCAGGACGCGCTGGTGCGGATGAACCGGATGCGGGGGCGGAACGCGCTCTGGATTCTGGGCACCGACCACGCCGGGATCGCGACCCAGTCGGTGGTCGAGAAGACGCTGCGTGCCGAAGGCGTCGACCGCCACGAGCTCGGTCGCGAGGAGTTCGTCAAGCGGGTCTGGGAGTGGCGCGAGGAGTACGGCTCGCGGATCGTCGAGCAGTACAAGCGCCTCGGCGCCTCCTGCGACTACGAGCGCGAGCGTTTTACCCTCGACGAGGGCTACGTCAAGGCGGTCTACCGCGTCTTCAAGCAGCTCTACGACAAGGGCTACGTCTACCGCGACAACTACATGGTCAACTGGGACCCGGGCTCACACTCGGCGATCTCAGACCTCGAGGTCGAGAACCGCGAGGTCGAGGACACGCTCTACTCGATCGACTACCCGGTCGAGGGCTCCGAGCGGGTGCTCACCGTCGCCACCGTGCGCCCGGAGACGATGCTGGCCGACACGGCGGTCGCCGTCAATCCCGGCGACGAGCGCTACACGGACCTGGTCGGCAGGCACTGCGTCCTGCCGCTTGTCGGTCGCCGCCTGCCGATCATCGCCGACGAGCACGTCGACCCCGAGTTCGGCACCGGCGCGCTGAAGATCACGCCCGGCCACGACCCCAACGACTTCGAGATCGGCCGCAAGCACGGGCTCGAGGAGATCGGAGTGATCGGCCCCGATGGGCGCCTCACCGAGGAGGCGGGGGAGAGGTTCGCCGGCCTGACCGCGGCCGCGGCCCAGGAAGCGGTGATCGCCGCCCTGCGCGAGCAGGGCGCCCTGCGGGCCGAGGAGCCCTACGTGCACTCGGTCCCCTTCTCGCATCGCTCGGGCGAGCGGATCGAGCCGCTGATCTCGCTGCAGTGGTTCTGCCGCATGGACGAGCTGGCGGCCCCGGCGATCGAGGCGGTAGAGGGCGATCGCGTCAGCATCGCCCCCGCCCAGTGGAAGCGCGTCTACCTCGACTGGATGCGTGAGATCCGGCCCTGGTGCATCTCGCGCCAGCTCTGGTGGGGGCATCGCATCCCCGTCTGGTACTGCGACCCCTGCGAGGAGACCTTCGTCGCCGAGGGCCCAGCACACGCTCCGGAGCGCTGTGGAGCATGCGGGGGCGAGCTGCGCCAGGAGGAGGACGTGCTCGACACCTGGTTCAGCTCGGCGATCTGGCCCTTCGCGACGCTAGGCTGGCCCGACGACACGGCGGAGCTGCGCGCCTTCTACCCGACGAGCTTCCTCACTACCGCGCGCGAGATCCTCTTCCTCTGGGTCGCGCGGATGATCATGACCGGCCTCGAGTTCGCCGGCGACGTCCCCTTCGACGACGTCTACGTGCACTCGGTGATCCAGGCCCGCGACGGACGGCGCATGTCGAAGAGCCTCGGCACCGGGATCGACCCCCTCGAGGAGATCGACGTGCACGGCGCCGACGCCCTGCGCTTCGGCCTGCTGGCGATGTCCTCGACCCAGGACGTGCGTTACTCCGACGCCAAGGTCCAGCAGGGCCGCGACCTCGCCAACAAGCTCTGGAACGCAAGCCGCCTCATCCTCCTCAACTCCACGGGCGCCGATGGGCTCGATAGGCCGAAATCAGACGCTCAACTTTCGATTTCGGCCCGTTGGCCGGAGGATCGGTGGATCCTCTCGCGGATGGAGCGGACGATCGCCTCGGTGACGGCGAAGCTCGACTCCTATGACTTCGCCCACGCCGCGACCGAGGCCTACGCCTTCTTCTGGTCGGAGCTCTGCGACTGGTACCTGGAGATCGCCAAGCCGCGGCTCTACGAGGGCGAGGCCGAGGTGTCGGCCAACCTGCTCTGGCTGCTGGAGCGGACGCTGGCGCTGCTGCACCCGCTGATGCCGTTCGTCACCGAGGAGGTCTGGTCCTATCACCCCGGCCGTCAGGGCCACCTCGCCGTGCACCGGTTCCCGGAGGCCGACGAGTCCCTCTTCGACGAGGCGGCGGAAGCCGAGGTCGGGCGCGCGATCGACCTGACCCGGCGCCTGCGCGCCTGGCGCGACATGGTCGAGGCGCCCGCCGCCAGCCAGCTCTTGGCCCGGGTGGAGGGCGAGGCGCCGCACGAGTTCGTCGGCCGCCTGGCGCGCTTCGACTTCGAGCGAGACGGGGGTGACCCGATCGCCTCGGTCGGCCCGGTCAAGGTCCTCGCCTCGGCCGAGATCGACGCCGCGGCGGTCGCCGCGCGCGTCGAGAAGCGCCGCGAGGAGCTGCGCTCCGAGGTCGCTCGCGCCGAGGGCAAGCTCGCCAACGAGAAGTTCGTCGCCAAGGCGCCGCCCGAACTGGTCGAGGAGGAGCGCGGCAAGCTGGAGCGCTACCGGGCGGAGCTCGAGGAGCTCTCCGAATAGACGCGCGGGCTTACCTCGACTCGCTGGCGCCGATCGGCTGGAAGCTGGGCCTGGAGCGGATGCGGCTGCTCAGCACCGCGCTCGGCCTGCCCCAGCACCGCTTCGCCTCGATCCACGTCGTCGGCACCAACGGCAAGTCGTCGGTGACGAGGATGACGGCGGCTCTGCTCGAAGCGCACGGGCTGCGCGCCGGGGCCTGCGTCTCGCCGCACGCCGAGCGCTGGTCCGAACGTGTCCTGATCTGCGGCGAGGAGATCGGCGCCGAGGCGTTCGCGGGCGCGGTCGAGCGGGTCGCCCGCGCCGCCGAGGCCGTCAACCGCGGGCTGGAGGAGGGGGAGGAGGTGACCCAGTTCGAGGCCGCCACCGCCGCCTCCTTCGTCGCCCTCGCCGACGCCCGGGTCGACACCGCCGTCGTCGAGGCCGGGCTGGGTGGGAGGCTTGACGCGACCAACACGATTCCGTCGCGGGTGACCGTGCTCACCTCGGTCGGGCTCGACCACACGGACTGGCTGGGGGAGACCGAGCTCGAGATCGCCTCCGAGAAGCTCGCCGTGCTGCGCGACCAGACGACGCTGGTGCGGGGGCGGGTGAGCCCGGAGGTCGCCCGTCTCGCCGAGCGCGTCGCCGCCGAGCACGGCGCGACGCTGGTCGTCGCGCCCGACGACCCCGGGGAGGAGATCCAGCTGCGCGCGGCCGGCGCCTTCCAGCGCCGCAACTTCGCCCTCGCCCGGGTGGCGGCCGAGGCGTTCCTCGGCGAGATCGACGAGGCCCGGGTCGCCGAGGTCGCAACGACCCTGACCGTGCCGGGCCGCTTGGAGCGCGTCGCCGCCGACCCGCCGACCCTGCTCGACGCCGCCCACAACGCCGACGGCGCGGTGGCGCTCGCCGAAAGCCTCGGCGAGGTCTCGGGCGGCCGCCCCGTCGTCGCCTGCGTCGCGATCCTCGCCGACAAGGACGCCCGCGCCATGCTCGCCGCCCTAGCCCCGGCCCTAACCCACCTCGTAGCCACCCAGCTCCCCAAAACCGGGGACGACGGGCCGAAAAGCGAAGATATGGAGCGCTTTTCGGCCCGTCGGCCCTCGGTGGGGGCGCTGGAGCTCGCCGCGCTCGCGCGGGAGGCTGGGGTGGAGGCCGAGGCGGTGGAGGATTTCGCGGCGGCGCTCGCCCGCGCCCGCGAGCTTGCCCGTGAGCTCGACGGCGTCCTGCTCGTCACCGGCTCGCACTACGTGCTGGCGCCGGCACGGGCCGCGCTTCGCGGCTGAGCCCTATGCGAGGATTCGACGATGGAGAACCGGGAAAGGAGCGCCGGCGCCGAACTGCTCTCGATGATGGCGCTCGTCGCCGGGGTCGTCGCCGCTGTGATCCTCGTCTTCTTCGGCCTCGGTTATCTCTTCGGCAGCCTCTTCCTCTAGGCGAGGGTTCGGGCGTCCGGCGGCGAAGTAGACTGCGCGCCCGCCCCCGGAGGGCTCCCAGCCATGGCACTAGCGATCTTCGGCATCTCCAACGACGGCCTCAACCTGGCCGCGACGCTATTCGTCCTCGGCATCGTCGTCGTCTGGCTGGCGCTGATCGTCTACACCTACTTCGACGCGCGTCGCCGCATCGCCGACCCCTTTCTCGTCGCCTGCGCGACGATCGGGTCCTTCTTCCCCTACATCGGCACCGCCGTCTACGCGATCGTGCGCCCGCCCGAGTTCCTCGAGGACGCTCACGAACGCGAGCTGGAGATCAAGGCGGCGGAGCTGCGCGTGCGCCAGCTGACCGAGGCCTCCTGCCCCAACTGCGAGCACCCGATCGAGCGCAACTACCTACGCTGCCCGCACTGCCAGCATCGCCTCAAGGATCCCTGCCCGAGCTGCCGCAAGCCCGTCGACCCGCGTTGGGCTCTCTGCCCCTACTGCGAAACGGCGCTCAGCGAGCGCGCGCGGCGCAAACGCGCGCCGGCGCGCCGCAAAGCGAAAGCGCCCGCAAAAGAGGCGGAGGAAGCGATGCCGAGAGAGTCGACACCGCCCCCCAAACGAACCGAAAAGGAGCCCGTACGTGAGCCGGACGCTGATCCTCGTAAAGCCTGACGCCTTCGAGCGCGCCCTGACCGGCGAGGTGATCGCCCGCTTCGAGCGCAAGGGCCTGCGCGTCGCGGCGCTGAAGTCGATGCGGGCCGACGAGGCGATCGCCAACGAGCACTACGCCGAGCACACGGAGAAGCCGTTCTTCGGGGAGCTGGTCTCCTTCATCACCGGCGGCACCCTGGTCGCGATGGTCCTCGAGGGCCACGAAGCCGTCGCCGCCGCCCGTCAGCTGATCGGCGCCACTAACCCGGTCGAGGCCGCCCCGGGATCGATCCGCGGCGACTTCGCGCTCGAGGTCACCTTCAACATGGTCCACGGCTCCGACTCCGACGAGTCGGCCGAGCGCGAGATCGGCATCTGGTTCCCGGAGCTTGGCTGACGTAGTCCTAGCTTCTGGCTCTCCGCAGCGGGCGGAGATACTTCGCAAGCTTGGGATCGAGTTCGAGGTCGTCGTCTCCGGCGTCGACGAGCTCACCGGTGGGGACCCGGAATTCGAGGTCTTGGAGAACGCGCGGCGCAAGGCTCGGGCCGTCGAACGAGACGGGATGGTGATCGCCTGCGACACGGATGTCGTGCTCGACGGCGGGACCCTCGGCAAGCCCGCCAACGCCGCGGAGGCGCGGAGCTACCTGGATCGGATGTCGGGGCGGGCGCACACGGTGATGAGCGGCCTGGTCATCCTCGCGGGCGGGGAGGAGCACTCGGGCCTGGAACGGACGACCGTGGTCTTCAAGGACCTGTCCGACGCCGATAAGGATCGTTATGTCGCCTTCGGCGAGTGGCGGGGGCGCTCGGGCGGGTACGCGATCCAGACCCTGGGGTCGACCCTGGTCGAGCGGGTCGAGGGCAGCGTCTCCAACGTCGTCGGCCTGCCCGTCGGGCTGCTCTTCGAGCTGGCACCCGAGCTGCTCTCGACGTTGCACGGCTGACGAACCCGTGAAATCGATTTGGCCGGTCTGGAACAATTCCCGACCGAAGGGTTTTCCTCTCGACGCATGGGCGTATTCGGATATCTCCGAGGTCTGGGCGGCCGCGACATGGCCGTCGACCTCGGCACGGCCAACACGCTCGTCTACGTACGCGGACGCGGCATCGTCCTCTCCGAGCCATCGGTCGTCGCGATCGACTCGCATACCGGCCAGGTGCACGCGGTCGGCGTCGAGGCGAAGCGGATGCTGGGCCGGACCCCTGGCACGATCACCGCGATCCGCCCGCTCAAGGACGGGGTGATCGCCGACTTCGACGTCACCGAGCAGATGCTCAGGCACTTCATCCGGCAGGTGCACTCCAACCGCTTCTCGCACCCGCGCGTCGTCGTCTGCGTTCCCTCCGGCGTCACCGGGGTCGAGAAGCGCGCGGTCGAGGAGGCCTGCCTCTCGGCCGGGGCGCGCCAGGCCTACCTGATCGAGGAGCCGATGGCGGCGGCGATCGGGGCCGGCCTCCCGGTCGCCGAGCCGACCGGCTCGATGGTCGTCGACGTCGGCGGCGGCACCACCGAGGTGGCGGTGATCTCGCTCGGCGGGATCGTCGTCTCGCAGTCGATCCGGATCGGCGGCGACGAGATGGACGAGGCGATCGTCAACCACTGCAAACACGCCTACAAGCTGGCGATCGGCACGCAGACGGCGGAGGAGGTGAAGCTCGAGGCCGGCTCGGCGTCGCCGCTGGCCGAGGAGGTGCGAGCGGAGATCCGCGGCCGCGACCTCGTCTCCGGGCTGCCGAAGACGATCGAGATCGGCTCCGAGGAGGTGCGGGCGGCGCTCGAGGAACCGGTCGGCCACATCGTCGAAGCGGTCAAGGAGACGCTCGACCGCACCCCACCGGAGCTTGCCGGCGACATCATGGACCGCGGCATCACCCTCGCCGGCGGCGGCGCGCTCCTGCAAGGGCTCGCGCAGAGGCTGCGCGACGAGTGCCAGATGCCCTGTCAACTGGCAGAGTCACCGCTCACCTGTGTGGCGGTGGGGTCGGGTATCTCCCTGGAGGAGTTCGAGGCCATCCACCGCGCCAGCAAGCGCAGCGCGGGAGCGAGGCATTTTGCTTAGCTCCTCTTCGTGTCGATTCTTCAACCTAGGTAGCGACCGTGTACCGAAAGCAAGTACGCCGCCGTAGGGCGGTCCTGGCCCTTCTGATCGTCACCTCCTTCGTTCTGCTGACCCTCACCTACCAGGGCTCGAACGGTTTCCAGGGTGGCGTCAGCGCCGTGTTCTCCCCGGTCCAGTCGGTCGCCGACCGCGCCCTGAAGCCGGCCCGCGACCTCGTCGACTGGTTCGACGAGACCTTCGACGCCAAGGGCGAAAACAGCCGCCTGAAGTCCCAGCTGATCACCGCTCGCAAGGAAGCCGTCGCCGCCCAGGAGGCGCTGCAGGAGAACGCCCAATTGCGCAAGCTGGTGGAACTCGACAGCAACCCGCCCCTCGTCTACACCAACTACCGGGAGGTCACCGGCAGGGTGATCGCACGCTCCCCCACCGTCTGGCGCTCGAGCGTGACGATCGACCTCGGCAGCGGCGATGGCGTCCGCGTCGACGATCCGGTGATCAGCGGCGCCGGAGTGGTCGGCCGCATCTCCTCGGTCGGTCCGGGTTCTTCTCAGGTGATGCTGCTCACCGACCACGCCAGCGCCGTCTCGGCAAAGGTCGTCCCGACGGGCGTCCAGGGCGTGATCAAGCCCGAAGTCGGCAACCCCGAAGACCTGATCCTCGACTTCATCGACTCGACGCGCAAGATCCACGGCGGCCAGGCGGTGGTCACCGCCGGCTGGCGCGCCCAGGGGCTGGCTTCGCACTTCCCGCCCGGACTGCCTCTGGGCGAAGTCACGAGCGCCTCGATTCTCGAACAGGAGGCCAACCAGCAGGTCGACGTGCGGCCCTACGCGGATCTGCGCAACCTCGACATCGTCCAGGTCCTGGCCGGGGGCTCGCGACCTTGATCCTGACGCCGAAGATCGTCGCCCGCGTCGTCCTCATCGGGCTGGTGGGGGTGCTGCTGCAGCTCTGCTTCTTTTCCCGGGTGGAGCTGTTCCACGTCAGCCCCGACCTTCTGCCCGCCCTGGTCGTCTGCCTCGGCCTGCTCGGTGGCAGCATGGCCGGGGCCGTGAGCGGCTTCGCGATCGGCCTCTTCCTCGACTGCCTCCTGGTCGAGGCGCTCGGCATCTCCTCGCTGGTCCTGCTCGGCGTCGGCTACCTGGCCGGCCTCTTCCGCGAGCGCTTCGAGATCCACAGCTCACTGGTGCCGGCGCTGCTCTGCATGGGCCTGACCCTGCTCGCCGAGCTCGGCTTTGGCGCCGTGCAGCTTTTGCTCGGCGTCGACGCCCCGCTCAGCGTCCTGATCGCCCGCGACCTGCTGCTCAAGTCCGTCTACGCCTTCTTCCTCGGCTGGCCCCTCTACCTGCTCCTGCGGCGCATCCTCAGACCCGCCCTCGTCGAGGAGCCGAAGGTGACCCGGCGGCGACAGCCGAGAGTTCTGGGAGCGTAGGGGTGGGGACGCCGGGTGCCTCTCTGCGAGAATTGACGTCGCCCGCGCGCTGCGCGCGCTTGGCGACAGATGTCGAGCGCGGGCTGCGCCCGCGCGATCATCAGATTGCATATCGCTGCCTAATCGGCAACATTCCCGCAGAGAGGCACCCGGCGTCCCTCCCAACACTCACCGAGCTTCAAGCTTCCGTACACGGGACGCCGCGCCTACTCGAAGCCTCGCCGTCGGAAGCCCCCCTTTCGCTTAAAGCTTCTCGAGATGCGTCGTTCCGCTTCGTGCGTGGAGCTTCTCGGATCTCGGGGTCCCGCTCCGTGCTCGAAGCTTCAGATCTCCGGGGCGTGTCGCGAGGAGGGGCCTGGCCGTTCCCCGGACGAATGTTGCCGAAGGCAGCGACATGCAATCTGTCTCCTGCGCGGCGAAGCCGCGCTCATCGACTGCCGCTAAGCGCGCAGCGCGTGCGGCAAATTCGGGAGGGGAATGGCCAGGCCCCTCCCCCCACAACCCCCCCGGAGCAGATCTGATGTTCCGCCGCCCCGACGAGCAGAGCCCCGCGATCGGCAACCGCCTGGCCCTGCGGATCGCCGTCTTCGGCGGCTTCGCCGTCGTCCTCTTCGCCGTCCTCTTCTTCCGCCTCTGGCGCCTGCAGGTCCTCGACGGCGAAAAGTACCTGGCGGAAGCGAAGAACAACCGCACCCGCTCCTACCGGGTCAGTGCCCCGCGCGGCCAGATCCTCGACCGCAACGGCAACGTCCTCGTCGATAACCGGACCAGCCTGGCGCTGCAGGTCAACCCGCGCAAACTGCCGGCTGACGACGCCGAACGCCGGGCCGAGCTGTCGCGCCTCGCCGCCCTCACTCACACCACGCTGCCGCGCCTGCGCAGGGCGATGGGCGAAGAACTGAAGCTGGCGCCGGCCGTGCCGGTCACCCTGCGCAAGGGCGTCGGCAAGTACCTCGTCTATTACCTACAGGAAAACCAGGATCGCTTTCCGGGGGTCGAGGTCCAGCGGGTCTTCGTCCGCGACTACCCCGACGGCGCGCTCGCCGCCCACGTCCTCGGCAGCGTCGGCGAGATCGACGAAGAAGAGCTGAAGGAAGCCCGCTACAAGGGGCTGCAGCCCGGCGACGAGATCGGCCAGGACGGGGTCGAGGACACGTACGACCGCTACCTGCGCGGCGAGCCCGGCCTGAAGCGGATCCAGGTCGACGCGCTCGGCCAGCCGACTCCGAATGGCCAGCTCGTCTCCAAGCCGGCCGTTCCGGGCAAGAGCCTCGAGCTGACGATCGACGAAAAGGTCCAGGTCGCGGGGGAGGCGGCGATGGCCGAAAGGGGCCTGCCCGGCGGCTTCATCGCGATGGACGTGCACACCGGCGAAATCCTCGGCCTGGGCTCGTTCCCGACCTTCGAACCGGCGCTCTTCACCAAGCCGGAACTGAGCCAAGCGGAGGTCAACGCGACCTACCGCAACCCGTCGACGCCGCTCGTCGACCGGGCGATCGCCGGGCTCTACCCGACCGGCTCGACCTTCAAGCCGATCACCGCGATCGCCGCCCTGGAAAGCGGCAACCTCACAATTGGCGAACCGATCGAAGACCCCGGCGTGCTCGTGATCGGCGGCCAGGAATTCAAAAACGCCGGCGAAGCGGCCAACGGCACGGTCAGCCTCGTCACGGCGCTGGAAGTCTCCTCCGACGTCTTCTTCTACACCCTCGGCTTCCGCATGTGGGACAGCGGCGAGCTGCAGCACTGGGCGCACGCGCTGGGGATCGGGCGCCCCACCGGCATCGACCTTCCCCTCTACGACGAAACCCTTTTGCCCTCCAAGCAGTGGCGCGACCAGCTCTACAAGGAAGGTGGGACCGAACGGCCCTGGTCGGCCGGCGACAACGTCCAACTCGCCACGGGCCAGGGCGACCTGCAGACGAACCCGCTGCAGATGGCGATCGCCTACGCCGCGCTGGCCAACGGCGGAACCGTCGTCACCCCGCACGTCGGCAAGGAGGTCACCGACGCCCAGGGGCGCGTGCTGAAGGAATTCGACCCGGGGCCGCGCCGGCACGTGAAGATGAGCCCCGAATACCGGGCGGCGATCCTCGAAGGCCTCCATGACGCGGCGCAGAACGGCGCCGGCACCTCCTTCGACGTCTTCGGCAGCTTCCCGATCCCGGTGGCCGGCAAGACCGGCACCGCCCAGCGGCCGCCGCACGCCGACCAGTCCTGGTACGGCGTGCTCGCCCCGTATCCCAATCCCCGTATCGTCACCTTCGTGACGATGGAGGAAGGCGGCTTCGGCGCCGAATCGGCGGCCCCGGCCGCGAGGAAGATCCTGGAAGCCTATTTCCGCGGCAGGCTCGCCCGTGAAGCGAAGTCGGAAGAAAGCGGAGAAAAAGGGGCTGAAGGCTGATGTACGCGACCCGCGCCCGCCGTGCGCGACCCGAGCCGTTCGCGGTCCATCCGGGCATCGCCGAGCGCCTCGGCCTGCCTTACATGGACGGGGTGCTTGGGCTCTCGGCCACCGCCCTAGTAGCCTTCAGCGTGTTCACCCTGGCCCAGGCCACGACGCACGATGTCCCGGGCAGCCCGTATTACTACGTCAACCGGCAGGCGATCTACGCCGTGCTGGGGATCGCCGGCATGTACCTCCTTACCCGCATCGACTACTCCCGCTTCCGCGAGCTTCGCGTCGGTATCTACACCTTCCTCTGCGTCAGCATCGCCCTCGTCTTCGTCTTCGGCTTCGCGGCGCGGGGGTCGCGGCGCTCCTTCGAACTTCCCTTCTTCAGCTTCCAGCCGTCGGAGCTCGGCAAGGTCCTGCTCGTATTGGCACTTGCCGGGTTCGTCATCGACGGCGCCAGGAAAGGCTCCGATTGGCAGCGCACCGTGCGCTACCTCTGCCTCGGCCTGGCACCGGCCGCGCTCGTCTTCCTGCAGCCGGACCTCGGCACCTCACTGGTGCTCGTCGCAATCACCCTCGCCGTGATGTACGTGGGGGGCGTCCGCTGGACGCACTTCGCGGTGATCGGCGCGGCCGTCGTCGCCTTGACGGCGCTCGTCCTCGTGGTGGCACCCGCCATCGGGACGCCGCTGCTCAAGGGATACCAAGAGCAGAGGCTCACCTCGTTCCTGCACCCGAACGCGGATCCGAGCGACGCCGGCTACCAGCAGAACCAGGCCAAGATCGCCACGGGCGCCGGTGAGTTGACCGGCCGTGGCGACCGGGCCACCCAAACGCGGCTCGATTTCGTCCCTGAGCGGCACACCGACTTCATCTTCGCGGTGATCGGTGAGCGCTACGGATTCATGGGGGCCGCGCTAGTCCTATCCCTCTACGCCCTGCTGATCTGGCGGGCGCTGCGGATCGTGACGCTCTCGAAGAACTCCTACGGAACGCTCGTCGCCGGCGGCATCGCCGGCATGCTGCTTTTCCAGGTCTTCGTCAACGTGGGGATGAACCTCGGGATCATGCCGATCACCGGCATTCCCCTGCCCCTGATGAGCTACGGGGGGTCGTCAGTGCTGGCGACCCTGCTCGCCATCGGGGTCCTGCAGAGCATCCACGTGCAAGCGCGGCTCGGTCAGAGGAGCAGGTTCGCCTGGTGATCCCTCGAAGGGGGCGCCGGCAATGCGTACCTACTGAACTGAGCTAAAGAATGAAAAAGACAATCCTGGTGTCCGCCGATCGCGGCGAGACACGCGTCGCCGTCCTCGAGTCGAAGACCAAAGGCGGCAAAAGCGACGTGGCCGAGCTCTACATCGAGCGCCGTGGCCGACGGTCGATCGTCGGCAACATCTACAAGGGCAAGGTCGACAACGTCCTGCCCGGCATGGAGGCCGCCTTCGTCGACATCGGCCTCGAGCGCAACGGCTTCCTGCACGTCGACGAGATCGTCCTGCCCAATGGCGAGCAGGCGCCCCGGCGCGGCCGCGGGAAAGGCGGTCGCGGCATCGACGAGCTGATCAAACCCGGGCAGGAGATCATGGTCCAGGTCGTCAAGGACCCGCTGAAGACCAAGGGCGCCCGGCTCTCGATGAACGTCTCGATCGCCGGCCGCTACCTCGTCTACGCGTCCCAGGGCTCGGGCGTCGGCGTCAGCCGCCGCCTCGCCGACTCCGAGCGCGACCGCCTGCGCAAGATGGTCGACCGCACGTACAAAGGGCCGGGCGGGCTGATCGTCCGCACCGCCGCCCACGGCGCGAAAAAGGCCGATTTCGTGCGCGAGATCGGCTACCTGCACAAGCTCAACGAGGTGCTGGAGCGCCGCATCGAGCAGACCGCGGCGCCCGACCTCGTCTTCCAGGAGGCCGACCTGCCGGTCCGCGTCCTGCGCGACGTCTTTCTCAGCGACTTCGAAAAAGCGGTCATCGACTCCGAGAAGCAGTACGAACGGGTGACGAGCTTCTTCCAGCGCACGGCGCCCGAGCTGGTCGACGGCGTCGAGCTGTACAAGGGCCGCAAGCCGATCTTCGAGAAGTACGGCGTCGACAAGGAGATCGAGTCGACCCTCGGCCGGCGCGCCGACCTGCCCTCGGGTGGCTACCTGATCATCGACTACGCCGAGGCGCTGACCGTTATCGACGTCAACAGCGGCAGCTTCACCGGCCGCGGCAAGGGCGGCCTCGAGGAGACGATCACGCGGGTCAACACCGAGGCGGCCGAGGAGGCGGTGCGGCAGCTGCGCCTGCGTGACATCGGCGGCATCATCGTCATCGACTTCATCGACATGGCGCGGGCCCGCAACCGCGACAAGGTGCTGAAAACGCTGCGCAAATGCCTCGACACGGACAAGTCGAAGAGCTACGTGGTCGAGGTCTCGCCACTGGGCCTGGTCGAGATGACGCGCCAGAACGTCACCGACGGCGTGCGCGAGATCCTCACCGCGCCCTGCCCGACCTGTGCCGGCGAGGGCGTCGTGCTCTCCGCGGAGACCGTGGCGCTTGACGTGATGCGGCGCCTGCCGGACGTCGCCGAGGGCGCCAAGGACGCCGAGGCGCTGCTGCTACGGGTCAACCCGAAGGTGGCGGCCGAGCTGATCGACCCCGACAGCGGCCTCGCCGAGCTCGAGGCCGAGACCGGCAAGCAGTTCCACTTCGAGGGTGGCGAGGCGCTGCCGATCGACACCTTCGACGTGGTCGAAACCGGCACCCGGGGGCAGATCGAGGAGCTGGCGCTGCCCTTCAAGGTCGGCGAGGAGGTGCTGGTCAAGATCGACGAGCCGCACATGTACAACGTCAACGACGCGGTCGCCCGCGTCGACGCCTACATCGTCAGCGTCACCGGCGGCGGGCCCTTCGTCGGCGAGCGCAAGCTGGTGCGGATCGAGCGCGTCGAGCGCTCTGCCGCGGTGGCCTCGCTGCCCGGGGTCGAGGCCGGCAACGGTGCGGGCGGCGGCGAAAACGGCTCCGAGCTAGAATCCTCGCCCTCGCGCAGTCGCCGTCGCGGTCGCAGAGGCGGTCGGGGTCGGTCGCGCTCCACACAGAGCGGCAAAAACGAATGAGCACGTACGCGGTCATAGAGAGCGGAGGCAAGCAGTACAAGGTCGAGAAGGGCACGTCCCTGCTCGTCGATCGCCTCAGCGCCGAGGAGGGCGAGAAGGTCTCGCTGCGCCCGGTGATGTTCCGCGACGGCGAGGTCCTGACCGCGGCCAAGGAGCTCGAGAAGGTCAAGGTCGAGGCGACCGTGGCCGAGCACCTGCGCGGCAAGAAGATCAAGGTCTTCAAATACAAGCCGAAGAAGGGCTACCGGCGCCGCGCCGGCCACCGCTCCGAGCTGACCAGGCTCGAGGTGACCGAGGTCAAGCTGCTGAGCCGCAAACCGGCGGCGGCGAAGAAAGAGGAGCCGGCGAAGGACGAGAAACCGGCCGAGAAGAAACCAGCCGCTGAGAAAAAACCAGCCGAGAAGAAACCGGCCGCCAAAAAAGCGCCGGTGAAAAAACCGGCCGCGAAACCTGCAGCGAAAAAAGAGACTGCGAAAAAACCAGCGGCGAAAGCCAAAAAACCCGCGGCGAAAAAACCTGCCGCCAAAGCGAAAAAAACAGCAGCTAAGAAACCCGCTGCTAAAAAGGACGACTGATGGCGCACAAGAAGGGACTCGGCTCGAGCCGCAACGGCCGCGAATCCAACCCCAAGATGCTCGGGGTCAAGGTCTTCGCGGGCCAGAAGGTCAGCGGCGGCGAGATCATCGTCCGCCAGCGCGGCACCCGCTTCTGGCCCGGCGAGGGCACCGGCCTCGGCCGCGATCACACGATCTTCGCCACGCGGGCGGGCACCGTCGACTTCAAAGCCGCCCGCAAGGGCCGCACGATCTCCGTCCTGCGGGACTAGGGACTCCAGCGGTTGGGGGGCCCTCGTGTGCCTCTCTCAAAACGCGCGGCAGGAGCCGCGCCTTCCGCGCTGGTGCAACGCTTTTTCGTTCGATAGGAACTAAAAGACGTTGCACCTGGATGACTATGTACGACAAGGCGAAGATCTGGGTCGAGGGCGGGGCCGGGGGGAACGGGTGCGTCTCGTTTCGGCGGGAGGCTCACGTGCCAAAGGGTGGACCCGACGGTGGCGATGGAGGGCATGGGGGGGATGTGGTGCTGGTCTGCGACGCGTCGCGACGGGACCTGGGGGCTCTGAAGGGCAGCAGGCACTTCCGCGGCGGTCGGGGACGGCACGGGGAAGGCTCCAACCGGCACGGGGCGCGGGGCGAGGATCGCGAGATCTCCGTGCCGCCCGGAACGCAGGCCGAGGCCGTGGACGGGAGCCGGATCGATCTCCTCGAGCCCGGCCAGCGCGCCGTGGTCGCCCACGGCGGGCGGGGAGGTCACGGCAACAAGCGCTTCACCAGTTCGACACGACAGGCTCCGCGCTTCGCCGAGAAGGGGACGAGCGGGGAGGAGGGATGGATCGAGCTGCGGCTGAAGCTGCTCGCCGACGTCGGCCTGATCGGATTGCCAAACGCGGGCAAGTCCTCGCTTTTGGGCCGCTTGACGCGGGCGGACTCGAAGGTCGGCGACTACCCGTTCACGACCGTCTCGCCGGTGCTTGGCACGATCGAGAGCGACGAGCGGCAGGCCGTCGTCGCCGACATCCCGGGGCTGATCGAAGGGGCCGCCGAGGGCGCCGGCCTCGGCCACGAGTTCCTCGCCCACGTCGAGCGCTGCGCGATGCTCGTCCACCTGGTCGACCTGGCGCCCTTGGAAGGCGACCCGGTCGCCAACTACGAGGCGGTGCGATCCGAGCTGGCCACCTACGGCGCCGGGCTCGACCGCCTGCCGGAGCTGGTCCTGCTCACCAAGCGGGACCTCTTGCCCGCCGATGAGGTCGAGGCCGTGGTGGCGGGGTGGAGCGAGCGCACGCCCGAAGGTTCGTTGGGCGTGCTCGCCGTCTCCGCGGCGACCGGCGAGGGGCTCGAGGATCTGCGCCGGCGCATTCTCACGGCGCTGGACGAGCTGCCCGAGGCGCGTCCGGAGGTCGCCTCCGGGGCGCCGGCCGAGTTCGAGGCCGAGCACCGCGTCTACAGGCCCGTCGGCGAGGGCGGCTACTCGGTCGAGCGGGAGGACGACGGCGCCTACCGCGTGACCGGCCGCGGCGTCGAGCTGCTCTTCGAGCGCCACGACGTCGGCAACGAGGAAGCGCTCGCCTACCTCGAGCAGCGCCTCAACGAGATCGGCGTCGTCGCCGCCCTGCGCGCCGCCGGCTTCGAACCCGGCGACGACGTGCGCGTCGGCGAGCACGAGTTCGAGCTGTACCCCTGAGGCGCACCTAGACTGGTCGCCATGACCCTGGTCGTCAAGCTCGGCTCCTCGATCGTCGCCGCCGACGACGGCTCGCTGCGCGCGGACGTGCTCGACTCGGTCTGCGAGCAGGTTGCCGCGCTCGAGAAGGGCGGCGAGCGGGTGGTGATGGTCACCTCGGGCGCGATCGCGCGCGGCATGCGCCAACTCGGGCTACCGGCGCGGCCGCGGGCGATGGACGAGCTGCAGGCGGCCTCGGCCGTCGGCCAGGGCGACCTCTTCCGCGCCTACGAGAGCCGCCTCGCCGCGCACGGCACGCGCGCGGCCCAGGTGCTGCTGACGGCAGCCGACATCGCCGCCCGCACCAATTACCTCAACGCCCGTCAGACCCTGCGCCGCCTGATCGAGTGGGGCGTGGTCCCGGTCGTCAACGAGAACGACACGACGGCGACCGACGAGATCACCTTCGGCGACAACGACTTCCTCGCCGCCCAGGTCGCGATCCTGCTCGAGGCAAGGCTGTTGGTGCTGCTGACGAACGTCAATGGCGTCTTCTCTGCCGACCCGGCCCTTGATCCGCAGGCTCAACTCATCGACGAGGTTCTGGACTTTGCCGATCTGGACGGCCTAGACATCGGCGACCGTACCTCTGCCTTCGGCTCCGGCGGCATGCGGTCGAAGGTCGCGGCGGCGGAGATGGCGAGCGAGGCCGGGACGCCGTCGGTGATCTGCAACGGGACGACTCAGAGAACTCTGCTTGCTGCGGCCGCGGGGCAGTCGACTGGCACACGCTTCTCGGCACAGGACGGGAAGGCGTCGAGCTTTAAGCTCTGGCTCAAGTACGCAAAGCCGGCTCGGGGCAAGCTGCTTGTAGACGACGGTGCGGCACGAGTGCTTCGGGAAAGCGGCTCCAGTCTGCTCCCGGTTGGGATTACGGCAGTCGAGGGGGAGTTCCAGGCTGGTGACGCGGTTGAGGTCGCAGTTGACGGGTCGACTATCGGCAAGGGCATTGCTGACTATGCATCGACGGAGCTTGCGCGTGTTATCGGCCTGAAGACAACGCAGGTCCAAGAGCTGCTTCCCCACGCCGCCGACGAGGTCATCCACCGAGACCGCTTCGTCCTCCTCTAGGGCAGCGGAGTGGAGAAAGGGACGGGGCGGCCCCTCCCAAAACACTCAAGCGAGGCTCCTGCCGAGCGTTTTGGGAGGGGCCGCCCCGTCCCTCCCACCCTCCCGGCTACCCTTACCCAATGGCAACCACGACCCGATCTGTGGCCGAGACCTGCACCGCCGCCAAGCGCGCATCGCGCAAGTTGGCGAGCACGCCGACATCCACCAAGGACGCGGTCCTGGCGGCGATCGCCCGGCTGCTGGACGAGCGGAGTACCGAGATCCTGGCGGCCAACGCCGCCGACTTGGACGATGACCGGGCGACTGGGCTTACCAGCGCGCTGCGTGACCGATTGACACTTGATGAAGCCCGCGTCAAGGCGATGGCCGAGGGCGTGCAAGCCGTAGCCGCGATCGAGGACCCGATCGGAGAGGAGCTCGAACACAAAGCCCTGGAGAGCGGGCTCGATCTGCGCAAGGTCCGCGTGCCGCTCGGCCTCGTCGCCGTCGTCTACGAGGCGCGGCCGAACGTGACGATCGACTGCGCCGCGCTGACGATCAAGAGCGGCAACGCGATCGTGCTGCGGGGGTCCAGCTATGCCGAGCGCTCGAACGCCGCCCTCGTCGCGGTGGTGCGGGAGGCCCTGGCGGAGGTCGGGCTTCCCGAGGACGCGGCCGTCCTGGTGCCGGTGGGCGGCGGTCGCGACGACCTCGCCGACCTCGCCACCCAGGAGGGCACGGTCGACCTGCTGATCCCGCGCGGCGGCGAAGGGCTGAAGAACGCGCTGAAGGAGGTCGCGACCGTGCCGGTGATCTACGCCGCCGCAGGCAACTGCCACGTCTACGTGCACGCCGAGGCAGACCTGGAGATGGCGCGGCGCATTGCCTACAACGCGAAGGTGCAGCGGCCGGGTGTCTGCAACGCGGCCGAGACGCTGCTGGTCGACGCCGCCGTCGTGGCCGAGTTCCTGCCCGACGTCCTCGCCGACCTCAACGGCGCCGGCGTCGAGCTGGTCGGCGACGAGCGGGTTCGCGAGCTCGCCGGCGCGGTCGAGGTCTCCCCGGCAAGCGACGCCGACTGGGAGACCGAGTACCTCGACCTGAAGATGGCGATCGCGGTCGTCGACTCGCTGGAGGAGGCGATCGAACACGTCAACGAGCACGGCACCAGCCACTCCGAGGCGATCGTCACCCGCTCCACGGAAGCGTCGGAGCGCTTCAGCGCCGGCGTCGACGCGGCCGTGGTCTACACCAACGCCTCGACCCGCTTCACCGACGGCTTCGAGTTCGGCATGGGCGCCGAGATCGGCAACTCGACCCAGAAGCTGCACGCCCGCGGCCCGATCGGGTTGCGCGAGCTGACGACCTACAAGTACGTCGTCCACGGCGACGGCCAAGTGCGTGGGTAGCCCTGCCGCCGGCGGCATCGGCGTCCTCGGCTCGGCGTTCAACCCGCCGCACCTCGGGCACCTCGCGCTCGCCCAGGAGGCGCTCTGGCAGCTCGGCCTGGAGGAGATCGTCCTGATGCCGACCGGTCAGGCGCCGCACAAGACGATCGCCGACGACCCCGGGCGCGAGCCGCGGCTGGCGATGACGCGCCTTGCCGCCGCCGACGATGCCCGCTTCTCGGTCTCGACGCTCGAGGTCGAGCGCGAGGGGCCGTCCTACACGTATGAGACCTTGGAGCTGCTTGGCAGAGAACGCGGCGACAGGGAGCTGGTCTTCGTGATGGGGGCCGACGCCGCGGTTGGGTTGGAGAGTTGGCGCGAGCCGCGCCGCGTGACGGAGCTGGCGCGCCTCGCCGTCGCCCGGCGGGCCGGCGTCTCCGAGGCCGACGTCGCCGCGGTGATGCGCAGCCTCGGCGCGGGAGGGCGCGCGACGATGCTGGAGATGCCGCAGTTCGGCGTCTCTTCCTCGGCGGTGCGCGAGCGCGCCGCGGCGGGGCGTCCGCTGCGCTACCTCGTTCCCGAGTCGGTGGCGCGCTTCATCGAAGAGAGGGGGATCTACCGATGAGCGGTCCAGCGGCGAAGGCCGGAGACTCGGAAGCGCTGGCGCTGCGGATCGCCGAGCTGGCGGATTCGAAAGTCGCGAGCGACATCGTCGTTCTCGACATGCGAAAGCTCGTCTCCTACACCGACTTCCTGACGATCTGCACGGCGCGCAACGAGCGACAGGCGCGGGCCATTGCCGACGAGGTGAAGCTGAAGCTGAAGCAGGAGCGGGCGCTGCTGCCCGGCGGCGCGGAGTCCGGGGGTGCCGCCGGTTGGATCGTGCTCGATTATCTCGATTGCGTTCTGCACGTCTTCACGGAGGAGGCGCGCCGTCGCTACCAGCTCGAGGATCTCTGGCGGGAGGCGCCGAGGCTCGAGCCGCATGGCGAGCGGGATGGCGTCCGAGGGCACCACTACGGTGCCGCGCATGGGTAGCTTCAGGCGCGTCCTATTCGGATATAAGCCGTCCGACGTCGACACCGCGCTCGCCACGCGGGATGCCAGAGCTTGGGTCCTGGAGCGCGACGCGGAGGACGCGCGAGAGCGCTGGCGCGCGGCGGAGGAAACAGCCGTCGGAGCTGAGGACGAGCTCGCCTCGCTCTCGGCGATGGTGATCGAGCGCGAGCGTGAGATACGCGGCCTGCGCGAGCAGGTGGCGGAGGCGAACGCGCGACACGATCGCGGCCTCGCCTCGCTGGAGGCGGTCTCGGCCCGGCTCGAGGACATCCAGTCTCAGGCCCGCGGCCAGGCGACGCGGATCAGGATGAAGGCGCTGCGTGAGGCGATCGAGGTCGGCCGGCGCGCCCAGGAGCTGACCGAGGCCCAGGAGTCCGCCTCGGGCGAGCCGGGTGAGATCCTCGACGATCCCGACGTCGAGCGCGCCGCCAAGGGTCTCTTCGAGGGCATCGTCAAAGTCGAGATCGGCCCCTTCGACGACTTTTCGCAGCTGGTCGGGTTCGAGGACGCGGCCGGCCAGATAGACGGCACCTCCGAGATCTCGGTCGAGCGCTTCTCCGAGGGGCGGGCGACGATCTCGATGCGCCTCGACGAGCCGGTCGAGCTGCTGCGCGAGCTCGAGGAGCGCTCCCCGCTCGAGTTCCAGGTCCGCCGCACCGCTGACGACAATCTCGTCCTCGACGTCGACGACGAGCCCGGCCCCGAACAACAAGCAGCCTGATTCCCGCCGCCCGCACCCACTGCTCGCGCGCCGGTACCCTTAGACGGCCCGGCGCCCTGGCGGAGTGGCTACGCAGCGGCCTGCAAAGCCGTTTACACCGGTTCGATTCCGGTGGGCGCCTCTCGCTGCCCCCGACACTGGCGGGCCTCATGCTCGCGGTGCTCGCCGCGTCGCTGCTCGCTGGCTCCTGGCCAGCCTCGACTCGAGCGGCGACGGTGCCCCGCTTCAGCGCTCGCCAGGCGCTTGCTTTCTGGACTCCGGCGCGGATGCGGCAGGCGAAGCCCATCGACACCCTGCTGCCTCGCCGCTTGCAGGTCACGTCTCATGGTTCGAGGGCGCGGGCCGTGGGGAACCATTCGCGCGTCGGCGCGCCGGCCAGCGCCAGCGTCGCGTCGATACCCGTCGCGGCGGACTTCGAACCCGTCGCCGACCCCGCGGCTCCCGAATATCGCCAGAACGGCGTGATCTTCATCCTCACGCCGTTCGGCCCCGGACGCTGCTCGGGTACGGCCGTCAACTCGCCCAACTACAGCGTCGTCTTCACCGCCGCCCATTGCATCCGCGAACCGGGTCGCCAGGGCGAATGGCTCGACCTCGCCTGGGTCTTCGTGCCGGGCTACCGGTACGGCCAGCGGCCCTACGGGATCTTCCCGGCGAGGTGGGTCGACACGACCAAACGCTGGCGGACGATCGGCGGCGAGAACAGCGACGTCGGCGCCGCCGTCGTCCGCCCCAACGCGCGTGGCCGGCTGTTGACGAAAGCCGTCGGCGGCACCGGCATCGCCTGGGGCCTGCCGGCGCGGCAGTCCTTCGACGTCCACGGCTACCCGGCGGAAGCGCCCTTCAACGGCGAAACCCAGCGCATCTGCCGGCAGCGGCCCTTCCTCGGCCACGACGCCTTCTCGTTTCTCATTCCGGGGCCCCTCAACCTCGCCGTCGACTGCTTCGTCACCGGCGGGGCATCCGGCGGCGGCTGGACGATCAAGGGTAACGTGCTCAACAGCGTCACCAACTACGGGTACGAAGACGACAAGGCGACCGATTTCGGGGCTTACTTCGGCAAGGAAGTCGGTCGCCTCTTCCATCGAGCGGCGAGGATCGGATGAGCGGTCGAGCGACACGGACCGGGGTTTGCTGCGGGCTCCTCGTCACGGTGGCGCTGGCGGTTTGCGCGCCGGCCCAGGGCATGAGCCCGATCACGGTGCCGGCGGGCATCCCGGCTCCGTTGCGTTCGGTGATCGCCGCCCGCCTGCACGCGTCTCCGCCGCACCGGTCGGTCTGGGTCTCGCGTTTCGAAGTCGAGGCCAAGGGCGGATACCGCCTCGTCGCGACCGGCCTGCGCGGGGTCGTCGCGATCGAAGTCTCGAAAGCCGCGGGACGCAAGGGGCGCAGGGGCGCGATCACCAGCTACGTCGCCCACGGCAACGCGACCACGAACCGCATCGCGGCGTCCTTTCCCGGCTTCGGCGAGATCTCGGTCCGCTTCCGGCCCTCGGGAAGGGTCGTCAAGTCGCCCCCGGGCAAGCGCTGCAGGGGTGCCGATCGCTACACGATCCGCCCCGGCGTCTTCGTCGGCCGCATCCGCTTCACGGGCGAGGATCGCTACATCCAGGTGCGCGCCAAGCGCGCTAAGGGTGAAATCCGCCGCCCCCGCCGCCTGCGCTGCGCGTCGCAGCCCAACTCGGGCGCGAAGAGCAGCCAAGCGGTGAAGGGCTCCCCGTTCGCATCGCCGGGAGTGCTCGAAGCCGGCTGGCGCGAACCGCTGGCGGCGACCGAGCTGCTCGCGCTCCGCTTCGGGGCGAGGATTCTCTGCTTCGCGAGCACGTCGGAGTCGCTCGGCTCGATGGCCGAGATCCGCTATGCGTTCGCGGTCGCACCGGCGCGCGGCTTCACCGAGAACGAAGCCCTGACCGCGGCCAAGCTGAAGCCGCCCTGGCCGTTCGCGGGCACCGGCAGGTACACGGCCTCGCCGGAAGGCGTTCGATCGTGGGGCGGCGATCTGCGCGCGTCCTTCCCCGGCGCGCCCGGCTTTCCCCTCACCGGGCCTGAATTCCGGGTAAGGCTCGCCTCCGGCTTCTAGTAGCACTGTGGCTCAGGTAGCGTGAGCCGGTGGCGATTCACACGGCCGAGTTGACCTGGGAGACGAGCGGCGACGGTCACGTTCTCGACATAACCGCCGACGTCCAGGCCGTGGTCGAGGAGGCCGGCGTCGGCACGGCCCAGGCAACGGCCTTCGTGCGCGGCTCGACCGCGGCGGTCACGACGATGGAGTTCGAGCCGGGCGGCGTCCACGACCTCGGGGCGATGCTGGAGCGACTGATCCCGGCGGCGGGCGAATACGAGCACAACCGGCTCAACCACGACACCAACTCGCACGCCCATCAGCGAGCCTCGCTGGTCGGCCCCTCCCTGACCGTGCCCGTGGTCGACGGCCGGCTGGCGCTCGGCACCTGGCAGCAGATTGTTCTAATCGATTTCGACGATCGGCCGCGGCGGAGAACGGTGGTCGTCCAGGTCGTCTCCTGAACGGAAAAGGGCCCCGTGAGGGGCCCCTTGGTTCCGAAGGACGTACCACCAAGTGAGACTTCGCTTCCCTGGCTCGTCGGTCCTAGCTTGAATCGATAAACACCTTGTGTCGGAGAAAGTTGCACTAACTCCATCGGACTGGGCGGCGGCTTGCTTGAGCGATGGGCTAGATTCAGTTTCCCGGGGCGCTTAGCTCAGTTGGGAGAGCGCCAGCTCGACAAGCTGGAGGTCACTGGTTCGAGCCCAGTAGCGCCCATCGTCCGCGGACGGCCGAGTCCTCAGACCTCGGCCGGCATCCGCACCTCGGCCAATCGGATGCTGTTGCCCGAGGGGTCGCGAAACGCCGAGTCGATTCCGTAGGGTCGCTCCTCCGGCGTTTCGGTGAACTCGACGCCGCGGCCCTTCAGCTCCTCGTAGGAGGCCTGGCAGTCGTCGGTCGTCAGGAACACCGTGCCGGCGAAGCCCTTGGCGACGAGCTCCCGCACCTGGCTGGCGGTGTCGGCGTCCATCACCGGCGGCCCGGGGATGGCCATCAGCGTGATCGAGACGTCTTCCTGGCCGGCCGGCCCCACCGTCAGCCAACGGAAGCCGTCCATCTCCGCCAGGGTCACGTCGGCGCGCACCTCCATGCCGACCTTCTCGGTGTAGAACGCGAGCGCCTCGTCCTGGTCGTGCACCCAGAGCTGCGCGTTGGCGATCTTGATCATCGTCTCCTCCTTCGGTTGAACGGAAAGGTCGCGCCGATGCTAGGCCGGGAGCACGGCGTTGTCTTCTCGAAACGTGCGGTGTTGGGGCCGCGCGTAGGCGCGGACGACGCAACCGGGGACGAGCGCCCGGTCCGCGGCCGGCGGGTGGGCGGCCCGGTAGGCGGTGGGCGAGAGGCCGTAGGCGCGGCGGAAGCTGGTCGTGAAGGAACCGATGCCGCGTAGTCCGACCGAGAGGCAGACGTCGGCCACGCTGCGATCGGTGTTGCGCAGCAGCGCGGCCGCCCGCTCGAGGCGGCGCGTGAGCAGATAGGCGTGGGGCGACTCGCCGAAGGCGCGCTTGAACTCGCGGCTGAAATGGGCGCGGGAGAGGCCGGCGGCCGCGGCCAGGTCCTCGACGCCGAGCGGCTCGGCATAGCGAGCGTCGGCGAGGTCCCTGGAGCGCAGCAGGTGGCGGGCTGGCGGGACATGCGCCATGCGCTCAGTCTAGGCTCGCGACCTCGTGATCGGGACCTACGCAGCCGTGCTGGCGATCTGCGCCGCCTCGCTGGCGGTCGGGCAGGCGGCGATCGCGCTCTGCGGCGCGCGGCGCTGGTCGTGGCTGGCGCCCGGGGTCGGGCTCGCCCTCCTCTGCGCGTCCTGCTGGGGGACCGTGCGCCTGCCGGGTCACGGCGCCGCCTCGGCCGTCCTCGTTCTCCTTCTGACCGCCGCCGCGGTCGCCTATCTCTGGCGTCGCCTCGAGGGGAGGGAGGAGGCGCTGCGGATCGGCGTCCCGGTCGCCCTGGTCGCGCTGGCCGCCGCCGCACTGCCCTTCCTCGCCGAAGGCCATTTCGGCATCCTCGGCACCGGCTTCAACCCGGACATGTCCCAGCACCTGCTGGCAACCTCCCGGCTGGCCGAAGGCCAGGGCTCGCAGCTCCTCCACCAGGGCTACCCGCTCGGCCCCCACGCGATCGTCGTCGCCCTGCACAAGGGCCTCGGCATTGGCCTCGTCCCGGCCTTCACCGGTCTGACGGTCGCCGTAGCCGTCCTCGCCTCGCTCACCGCCCTGACGGCCTTCCGCGACCAACCGCCCGCCCTCCGCATCCCCGCGTCCCTAGTAGTCGGCCTCGCCTACATGGCCGCCTCCTATTTCGCCCAGGGCGCCTTCAAGGAGACGATGCAAGCCCTCTACTTCCTAGCCTTCGTCCTCGCGCTCCGCGAGTCGACCCACAACCCCGGATGGCGGCAGCTACCCCTGCGCTTCGCCCCCGCGGCCCTCCTAGCCGTCGGCAGCGTCTACACCTACAGCTTCCCCGGCCTGATCTGGATGCTCGGCACCGCTGGCATCTGGCTGCTCGTAGAAGCTCTCCGCGCTCGCCCGAGCGGCTGGCGCTTTCCCCCCCCTCGCGCGGGTGGCGCCGTAGGGGGAACCGCCCCTGAGGACGCTTTAGCGACCGGAGGGGGCGGTGGGTCCCCTGCGGCGACAGGACCCGCGGGCTGGGGGCTCGGTCCCTCGCCAGCTCGCGCGTTGGGCTTGGGCCTGCTCCTCTTCGCCGTCCTGATCGCCCCCGAGATCGGCCGCATGATCGACTTCCACGCTTTCGAGACCTTCGACCCCAACGGCCCCGGCCTCGGCAACCTCTTCGGCCAGATCTCGCCCTTCGAGGCGCTCGGCATCTGGCCCTCCGGCGACTTCCGCCTGGCGCCCGGCGACGGCGCCGTGCCTGCCTTCGGCTACTTCCTCGGCGCCGCCTTCGCCGCGATCCTCCTCGTCTACGGCGCCTTCCTCGCCTGGCTCCGCCGCGAGACCGCGATCCTCGCCGGCCTCGCGGCGGCGGCCCTGGCCTATGCCGCCGCCCGCGCCGGCGGCACGCCCTACACGGCGGCCAAGGCGGTCGAGGTCGCGGCGCCGATCGCGGCTCTCGTCATCGTCCTGCCGCTGCTGCGCCGCCCGGTTGCCTGGCTCTACCTCCTCGCGGCCGCCGGCTGCTCGCTGCTGGCGCTCGCCAACGCCCCGGTCGGCCCGTCCTCCTACTCGTCGGCTCTCACCGGCTTCCGCGCCGACGTCGGCGAAGGCCCAACCCTGGTTCTCGCCTCGCGTCAGCTGCTCACCGACGAACAGGGCACCCCGTACATCGCCTGGGAGCTGCGCGGCGGCCGCGTCTGCATCGCCGCAGCGAATGAAGCCGGCTCCCAGCCGCCGCCGGGCACCCGCTACGTCGTCACCGAATCGCCGCGCCCGCCCTTCCCAGACCTGCGCCGCCTTCGCGGCGGCGGCCCCTACGTCCTCTGGCGAGTCGCCAAACCCGCCCCAGGCCACAGCCCCTGCCCCCTGGTCGCAGTCCGCCAAGCCCGCCAGGGCGCTCCGCGCTGATCGCTGACTTCGCCTTTTGTTCCGTTATGCGGAGCGAAAGACGAAGTCAGCGGGGAGGGGGCTTGCGTACGATGGCTGCCGATGGAGGCCGCGACGACGATCACGGTGAAGCTGCCCGACGGGACGGCGCTGGAGCTCGCCGATGGCGCTACCGGTGCCGATGCCGCAGCGGCGATCGGGGCCGGGCTGGCGAAGGCGGCCCTGGCGATTCAGGTCGACGATGAGTTGCGCGACCTCTCGGCGCCATTGCCCGACGGCGCCGAGATCGCGATCCTCACCGAGCGCGACCCCGAGGGGCTGGAGCTGATCCGCCACGACGCCGCCCACGTGATGGCGGAGGCGGTACAAGAGCTCTATCCCGGCACCAAGGTGACGATCGGGCCGGCGATCGAGAACGGCTTCTACTACGACTTCGATTTCCCCGCCGGCGTCAAGGTCACCGACGCCGATCTCGAGAAGATCGAGGTGGCGATGCGCGCCCACATCGAGGCCGACGAGGCCTTCGAGCGACGCGACGTGCCCGTGACCGAGGCGATCGAGCTCTTCGAGGCCCAGGGGGAGGACTACAAGGTCGAGCTGATTCGCGACCTGGTCGCCGGCGAAGGCGTCGAGACCGTCTCGCTTTACCGCAACGGCCCCTTCGAGGACCTCTGCCGCGGCCCGCACGGCCCCGCGACCGGCCGGATCAAGGCGATCAAGCTCGAGTCCCTGGCCGGCGCCTACTGGCGCGGCGACGAGAGCCGCCAGATGCTGACCCGCATCTACGGCACCGCCTTCTTCTCCAAGAAGGACCTCGCCGCCCACCTGGAGCGGATCGAGGAGGCGAAGAAGCGCGACCACCGCCGCCTCGGCCCGGAGCTCGGCATCTTCATGCTGCGCGAAGAGTCTCCGGGAATGCCCTTCTGGCTGCCCAACGGCACGACCCTGCTGCGCCTGATCGAGGCCGAGGTCCAGGCTCAGCTACGCAAGCGCGGCTACAAGGAGATCGCCACGCCCCAGGTCCTCGACGAGGAGCTCTGGCATCGCTCCGGGCACTGGGACAACTACCGCGACGACATGTACTTCATGCGGTCCGACGAGAAGCGCCTCGCGCTGCGGCCGATGAACTGCCCCGGCGCCTGCCTCGTCTTCGGCTCCGAACGCCACTCCTACCGCGAGCTGCCGCTGCGCCTGGCCGAGTTCGGCCGCGTCTCGCGCAACGAGCGCGAGGGCGTCCTGCACGGGCTGCTCCGCGTCCGCGCCTTCACCCAGGACGACGCCCACGTCTACTGCACGGAGGAGCAGATCGCCGACGAGGTCGCCGACGTCTGCGCGGCGATCGACGAGCTCTACGCGCGCTTCGGGTTCGAGGACGTGCGGGTCGAGCTCTCGACCCGGCCGGAGAAGTCGATGGGCAGCGAGGAGCAGTGGGCCAAGGCCGAGGCGGCGCTGACCGAGGCGCTCGACCGGCAGGGCCGCGAGTACGAGCTCAACCCGGGCGACGGGGCCTTCTACGGGCCGAAGATCGACTTCCACGTGACCGACGCGCTCGGCCGCTCCTGGCAGTGCGGCACCTGCCAGCTCGACTTCCAGATGCCCGAGCGCTTCGACCTCACCTACGTCGGCGCCGACGACGAGCCGCACCGGCCGGTGATGATCCACCGCGCCCTGCTCGGCTCGATGGAGCGCTTCGCCGGCATCCTGATCGAGCACTACGCCGGCCGCTTCCCGGTCTGGCTGGCGCCCGTCCAGGCGGTCGTCCTGCCCGTCGCCGACCGCCATGTCGAGTACGCGGCGCGGGTCGCGGATGAGCTGCGCGAGGCCGGCGTCCGGGTCGAGGTCGACGCCCGCTCGGAGTCGGTCGGCAAGAAGATCCGCGCCGCCGAGCTCGGCCGCTATCCCTACATGCTCGTCGTCGGCGACCGCGAGCGGGACGCCGGCGCGGTCGCGGTTCGCTCCCACGAAGACGGCGAGCTGGGGGCGATGCCGGTCGCGGACTTCGCCGCCCGTGTCTATACTGCGAGCACTTGACCGCAGGCACGCCAAACACCTCGCGCCCCCGCCGCTGAGCGTCCCGTGCCCGTCTCCCGAATCCTCGTCCTCTTGCCCCACCTCTCGCTCGGATAGTGCCGGTCCCGCGTAGGTTCGATCGGCGCCCGCCAGAGCGCGACACGACCCGGATCAACGAGCGGATCCGCGTCCCCAAAGTGCGCCTGATCGGCGCCGACGGGGAGCAACTCGGGATCGTCGAGACCGCCGAGGCGCTGAAGCGCGCCCAGGAGGCCGACCTCGACCTGGTCGAGGTGGCGCCCAACTCGAAGCCGCCGGTCACCCGCCTGCTCGACTACTCGAAGTACAAGTACGAGCAGGAGCAGAAGCAGAAGGCCGCGCGCAAGCACCAGCAGCAGGTCAACGTGCGCGAGATCAAGCTGCGGCCGAAGATCGCCGACCACGACTACGAAACGAAGAAGGGCCACGTCGAGCGCTTCCTCCGCCACCAGGACAAGGTCAAGATCACGATTATGTTCCGCGGCCGCGAGCAGGCCCATCCCGAGCGGGGCCGGGCTCTGCTGCAGCGCCTCTACGAGGATCTCGACGGGCTCGCCGTGATCGAGCAGCAGCCGCTGCAGGAAGGGCGGAACATGAGCATGATGCTGGCGCCCGGCAAAGAGGCCGCGGTCGAGAAGGCCGAGCAGGAGAAACCGGCCGACGACGCCGCGCCCGCGCCCGCGGACGACGCCGCGGCGTAGACCCTGGGGGCTGTCTGGGGCGAGGTCTCCAGGCCGGCTTCGCCGGGAGTTCCTGGAGACCCCGCCCCAGACGGCCCCCAGCTTCAAGCGGTGCGCGTCTTAAGACGTGAGCACGTCGGCAATCCGCTCTGAGGCTTGGCCGTCCCAGAGGGGCGGGGGGTCTGGCTTGCCCGGCGGGCGTTGAGCTAGAGCTTCCGGGATGGTGGAGATCGCGGCGGGGTCCAGGCCCAGGAGGGTGTTGGTGCCGGCGGTGAGGGTGATCGGGCGCTCGGTGTTGGCGCGCAGGGTGAAGCAGGGGATGCCGAGGTAGGTCGTCTCCTCCTGGATGCCGCCGGAGTCGGTGAGGACGGCGCCGGCGTCGGCGAGCAGGGAGAGGAAGTCGAGGTAGCCGAGCGGCTCGCAGAGGAGCAGGCCGGGATGATCGGCGTCGACCGACTCGAGCATCGCCCGCGTGCGGGGGTGGGCGGGGAAGACGACCGGCATCTCGCGCGCCAGGGCGCCCAGCCGCGCCATCGTCTTTGCCAGCAGCGGGCCGTCGACGAGCGCCGGCCGGTGCAGGGTGACGAGGACGTAGCCGCCGGGGGTCAGGCCGAGCCGGGTCGCCGTCCCGGCGGCGCGAAAGCGGTGCTCGAGCGCCACCAGGGTGTCGATCATCGTGTTGCCGACCAGGTGGACGCGCTCGGCTGGAATCCCTTCCGCGTGCAGGTTGTCGACGGCCTCAGGGCTGTGGACGAAGAGGCGGTCGGCGAGGTGGTCGGTGACGACGCGGTTCACCTCCTCCGGCATCGTGCGGTCGAAGCTGCGCAGGCCCGACTCGACGTGGGCGAGTGGGATCCGCATCTTCGACACGGTCAGCGCCGCGGCCAAGGTCGAGTTGACGTCGCCGGGCACGATCGCCAGGTCGGGCGCCTCCTCGGCGAGCACCGGCTCGAGGCGCTCCATCACCCGCGCCGTCTGCTCGGCGTGCGTGCCGGACCCGACCTCGAGCATGTGGTCGGGCTCGGGCACGCCGAGCTCCTCGAGGAAGACCTCGGACATCATCCGGTCGTAGTGCTGGCCGGTGTGGACGAGCACGTGGCGGCCCTCGGGAAGTCGCGCGCGCAGGGCGCCGATCACCGGCGCCGCCTTGACGAAGTTGGGCCGGGTGCCGACGACGTAGACGATCCGCACGGGCGCCACAGTACTCGCGCCGTCTGTCAGACGGGAGCGCTCAGGGGCTCCGACGGCGCTCGTCTGCTTCAATAGCGATCCATGCCCAAGATGAAGACCCACTCCGGCGCCAAGAAGCGCTTCCGCAAGACCGCGACGGGCAAGCTGCGCGGCCGGCGGGCCTACTCGAGCCACATCCTCGAGAAGAAGTCGCCGAAGCGCAAGCGGCGGATGGCGCGGCCGGTCGAGATCTCGCCGGCCGACGTCAAGGTGATCCGGCATCTGATGGGAGGGACGAAGTGAGCCGCGTCAAGCGCTCCGTCCACGCCCGCAAGAAGCGGCGCAAAGTCCTCAAGGAAGCGAAGGGCTACTTTGGGCGCAAGCATTCCTCTTACCGTTTCGCCAAAGAGCAGGTGCAGCGTTCGGGGATGTACGCGTACCGCGACCGGCGCAACCGCAAGCGCGAGTTCCGCCGGCTCTGGATCACGCGGATCAACGCTGCCGCGCGGCTCGAGGGCATGAGCTACTCCGAGCTGATCCACGGCCTCGGCGAGGCCGGCGTCGAGGTCAACCGCAAGATGCTCGCCGAGATCGCGGTCAGCGACCGCGACGCCTTCCGCCGATTCGTTGAGCTAGCCCGGGAGGGTGCGGCCGCCTAGCCGCAGCCATTCACTCCACTTTCCCGGGCGGGCCGTCTTCACGGCCCGCTTTTTCGTTCCAGGAGAAGAAACGAGAGACAAGAAAGAGTCGACCCGAAGTCAAGCCGATGATCGAGAGCCCCCAAAACGAGAAGCTGAAGCTGGTGCGCAAGCTGCACGAGCGCAAGCACCGCGAGCGCGAGGACGCCTTCCTCAGCGAGGGCGAGGACCTGCTCGCGGCCGGGCTCGCGGCCGGGGTCGAGCCGCGCTTCGTGCTCGTCGCCGCCGGCAGCGGGCTCGGCGGCGAGGAGGTGGAGCCGGATCTGCTCGCCTCCGTGTCAGCTCTCGGCTCCGGAACCAGGGCGATTGCGGTGTGGCCGATGACCTGGGCCGAGCAGGCGGCGACGCCGTGCTTCTACCTCCACGGCGTCTCCGACCCGGGCAACGTCGGGACGATCATTCGTACCGTGGATGCCCTGATCGGTAGCCCGGTGGTGCTCGGACCTGGGTGCGCCGACCCCTACTCGCCAAAGTCGGTGCGGGCGAGCATGGGCTCGATCTTCGCCCAACCGCCGATGAGGGCCGGGCTGGAGATGACGCGGGAGCCGCGGCTTGCGCTCGTCGCCCACGGCGGCGAGCCGCTCGGAGCAATCGTGGGGGCGGCCACCATCTGCCTCGGCGCCGAGCGCGAGGGGCTGCCCGCCGAGGTTCTCGCGGCCTGCGATGGACAGGTCACGATCCCACTCCGCTCCGGCGGCGCCGAGTCGCTCAACGTCGCCGCGGTGGCCGCGATCTGCGCCGAGCGGATATCTTCGCTCGCCATGCCGGAGGCCGACGCCGATGACTGAGAAAGCGCTCGATCGGATCGAGGCGATCGGGACGGAGGCCGAGGCGGCGATCGAGGCGGCGACCGGCACCGCCGAGCTGGAGGAGCTGCGCGTCCGCTACCTCGGCCGCAAGGCCGAGCTGACGACGATCCTGCGCGGGATCGCCGAGCTGCCGGCGGAGGAACGCGGCGCCGTCGGCGGCGCCGGGAACAAGGTTCGCAAGGGCCTGGAAGCGGCGATCGAGGATCGCGGCGGCGCCCTCGACGCCGGCGAGCTGGAGGCGCGCCTGACCGAGGATGCGGTCGACGTCACCCTGCCGGGCGCGCCGCCGCGGCCGGTCGGCCACGTCCACCTGATCACGCGCACCACGCGCCTGATCGAGGACACGATGGTCGGGCTCGGCTACCGGGTGATGGAGGGGCCCGAGGTCGAGCACGACTACTACAACTTCACGGCGCTCAACCACCCGCCGGGCCACCCGGCGCGGATGCTCCAGGACACCTTCTACGTGCAGTCGAACCCCGAGGTGCTTCTGCGGACCCACACCTCGCCCGTGCAGGTGCGCGGCATGGAGGCACAGCCACCGCCGATCTTCATGATCGCTCCCGGCAAGGTCTACCGGCGCGACTCCGACGCCACGCACAGCCCGATGTTCCACCAGGTCGAGGGCCTGGCGATCGGCGAGGGGATCACGCTCGCCGACCTGCAGGGGACGCTCGACGAGATGCTGCGCGCGATCTTCGACGGCGAGCGCAAGGCGCGGATGCGGCCGCACTTCTTCCCCTTCACCGAGCCCAGCGTCGAGTTCGACGTCTCCTGCTTCCAGTGCGAGGGCAGCGGCGCTCTCGCCGACGGCGAGCGCTGCAACCTCTGCAAGGGAATCGGCTGGATCGAGGTCGGCGGCGCCGGCATGGTCGACCCCAACGTGCTCGGCTTCGTCGAGTCCAACGGCTACGACCCGGAGCGGGTCCAGGGCTTCGCCTTTGGCATGGGGGTGGAGCGGATCGCGATGCTGCGTCACGGCGTGCCCGACCTGCGGCGCTTCTTCGACAACGACGTGCGGGTCCTGGGGCAGTTCTCATGAGGGTGCCTTACTCGTGGCTGCGTGAGTACTGCGATCCGGGCATGGATCCTGGCGCGCTCGCCGAGCGGCTGGCGATGACCGGCACCGAGGTCGAGCGGGTCGGCGTCGCCGGCCCGCCCTCTGCCGAGGGCTTCGTCGTCGGCAGGGTGTTGAGCGCCGAGCCGCACCCCGACGCCGACCGCCTGCGCGTCTGCGCGGTCGACACCGGTGACGGCGAGCGCACGATCGTCTGCGGCGCCCCCAACGTGGCCGCCGGCCAGACGGTTCCGGTCGCTCTGCCCGGGGCGACGCTGCCGGGCGGTCAGAAGATCGGCAAGGCGAAACTGCGCGGCGTCGAGTCGGCCGGGATGATCTGCTCCGCGGCGGAGCTGGAAGTGGGCGAGAGCCCCGACGGCATCCTCGTCCTCGACGACGGTTCCGGTGCGCCTTTGCTCCTTATTTCGGGGGAAAAGCGCACCGGAAGCCTGGTGCCCGGTACGCCGCTGGCCGAGGTGCTGCCGATCGCCGAGCCGGTGCTCGAGCTGGAGGTGACCCCGAACCGGGTCGACTGCTTCGGCGTCTACGGGGTGGCGCGCGAGGTGCACGCGATCAGCGGCGCCGACTTTGCTCCTGAGCCCTGGGCCGATGACGCGCCCGCCGAGGGCGACGGCGAGGTGGGCGACTACGCCTCGGTCGCCGTCGAGGTGCCCGAGCTCTGCCCGCGCTTCACCGCGCGCGTCTTCACCGACGTGACGATCGCGCCCTCGCCGGCCTGGCTGCAGGCGCGGCTCGCGGCCGCCGGCCAGCGCCCGATCAACAACGTCGTCGACATCACCAACTACGCGATGCTGCTCACTGCCCAGCCGCTGCATGCCTTCGACCTCGACAAGGTGCCGGACGGAGCGCTGACGGTGCGGACCGCGAGCGAGGGCGAGAAGATGAGGACGCTCGACGACGTCGAGCGCGGCTTCGACGCCGAGACGGTGCTCGTCTGCGACGCCGACGGCCCCTCGGGCATCGCCGGGATCATGGGCGGCCAGGCCTCCGAGGTCTCGGCGGAGACGACCAGCGTCCTGCTCGAGGTCGCCAACTGGAGCGGGACCAACATCCTGCGCACCTCGCGCCTGCTCTCGCTGCGCTCCGAGGCGTCCTCCCGCTTCGAGAAGCAGCTGCACCCGGAGCTCTGCACGCGGGCCCAGCGGATCGCCTCGCGGCTGCTGGTCGAGCTCTGCGGGGCGAAGCTCGTGCCGGGGACGATCGACGTCGCCGCCGGCGTACCCGAGCCGAAGCGGCTGACTCTGCGCGGCGAGCGGGTCGAGGGGCTGCTCGGGATGCCGATACCGCGGGGCGAACAGGCCGCCTACCTGGAGCGGCTCGGCTTCGGCGTCGAGCTCGCCGGCGACGACCTCGCGGTCACGGTGCCGCCCGACCGTCACTACGACGTCACCCGCGAGGTCGACCTGGTCGAGGAGGTCGGTCGCGTCCACGGCCTCGACGAGCACCTACCCAGCACCCTGCCCGCGGTCGCCGGCCGGGTCGGTGGCCTGACCCGGGAGCAGCGCCTGCGGCGCCGGGCCGAGGACGCGATGCGCGACCTCGGCTTCGACGAGGTCGTCGGCTGGAGCTTCACCGACCCCGGCGAGGCCGGCCGGCTGCGCCTCGCCGGCGACGACCCGCGCGCAAACCCGGTCTTCATCTCCAATCCGCTCTCCGAGGAGCAGTCCGCGATGCGGACCACGGTCCTCGGCTCCCTGCTCGACATAGCCCAGCGCAACCAGGCCCACGGCGCCGACCGCCTAGCCCTCTACGAGTCCGCCCGCGTCTACCTGCCAACCCCGGGGCCGACGGGCCGATACGTCAAGGATGACTCGACGTATCGGCCCGTCGGCAGCCTTGCGGGGGAGTTTGTCGGCGAGCGGCCGGCGCCTGACGCCGAGCCGCACCGGATCGCGGCGCTGGCGGTGGGCTCGCTGGCGCCGGCTTCGTGGCGCGGCGACGCCGGGCCGGCCGACTTCTTCGCGCTCAAGGGCGTGCTCGAGGCGCTTGCCGGACAGCTGGGGGCAGCGCTCGCCTTCGAGCCGGCCGAGGAGCCATTCCTCCACCCGGGGCGCTCGGCGGTCGTGTCGGTTGATGGCGAGGCAGCCGGCTGGCTCGGCGAGGTCCACCCGCTCGTCTGCCGGGAGTGGGACCTGGAGGCCGCGGTCGGCTTCGAAATCGACCTCGCGGCGCTCCTTGCCGCCGCGCGCGCGGGCGAGGAGACCTTCGAGGACGTGACGAGCTACCCGGCCGTCAACCAGGATCTCGCCGCCATCGTCCCGGTCGAGCTGCCCGCGGCAGAGCTGCGGAGCGCCGTGCTCTCCGCCGGCGGCGAGCTGCTGCGCTCGGCCGAGGTCTTCGACCTCTACGAGGGCGAGCAGGTGGGCGAGGGGCGCAAGAGCCTCGCTCTGCGGCTCGAGTTCCGCGCCGCCGATCGCACGCTGACCGACGATGAGGTCGCCGAGCGGCGCGCCGCGATCGAGTCCGCCCTGAAGGAGATGGGGGGGATGCTGCGTGGCTGACGTCTACGCCCAACCGCTCGACGGCGATCCCGCGGCGCGGGTCCTGATCGCCGGCGCCTCCGGCTTCACCGGCGCTCTCGCCGCGCGGATCGTCTGGGGCCATCCCAGGCTGGAGCTGGTCGCGATCACCTCTCGCGGCGATGCCGGCAAGCGGCTCGACGCGCTCTACCCGCGCTACCGCGTGCCGCTCGAGCTGTCCGAGCTCGACCTCGACCGGATCGAGGGCGTCGACGCGGCGATCGTCGCCTACCCCCACGGCGCCGCGGCGCCGACGGTGGCGGCGCTGCGCGCTGCCGGCGTCCTCGTCGTCGACCTCTCCGCCGACTTCCGCCTGCGCGACCGGGCCACCTACGAGCGCTGGTACGGCGAGCACGGCGCGCCCGATCTCTTCGGCGAGGCGGTCTACGGGCTCACCGAGCTCTACCGCGAGGAGCTACGGACCGCGCGGCTCGTCGCCACCCCCGGCTGCTACCCGACCGCGAGCGTGCTGGCGCTGGCGCCGCTGGCGGAGAAGGGCCTGGTCGAGGACGCCTACGTCGCCGCGATGCAGGGCACCTCGGGCTACGGACGGAGCAGCGACGACACCGTCCACTTCAGCGCGATGACCGAGAACGCCTTCCCCTACAAGACCGAGGGCCATCGCCACCGGCCGGAGATCGAGCAGGAGCTGGCGGCGCTCGGCAGTCCGGCTCCGGTCACCTTCGTCCCGCACCTGCTGCCGCTCGACCAGGGGGAGCTGGCGACCTGCTTCGCGCGGCTCTCCGAGCCGCTGGCGAAGGAGCAGGTCCAGGCCCTGTACCGGGAGCGCTACGCGGAGGAGCCCTTCGTCCGCGTCCTCGACGGCCCGCCGAACCTGCGCGCCGTGCGCGACACCAACGAGTGCCACGTCTACGTCACCGTCGAGGAGTGGGGCAGGGTCATGGCCTTCTCGGCGATCGACAACATCTGGAAGGGCGCTTCCGGCCAGGGGGTCCAGAACCTCAACCTGATGCTCGGCCTCGACGAGACGGAGGGTCTGCGGTGAGCGCCTTCTTCAAATCGCGCTGGGTGACGCCGCCCGCCGGGGTCGAGGAGCTCGACCCGGCTCAGCTCGCACCCGGCTTCCGGGCTGGCGCCGCTCACTGCGGGCTCAAGGGCGGCGGCAAGACCGACGTCGGCCTGCTCGTCTGCGACGCCGAGGAGGTCGCTTCCTCGGTCCTGCTCACCCGCAACGCCTCCTCGGCGGCGCCGGTGCGCGTCTGCCGCGACCGTTGCGAGCGGGGGGCGATCCGCGCCGCCGTCGTCAACGCCGGCAACGCCAACGCCGAGACCGGCGTGCAGGGTTACGCCGACGCGGTCGCGATGTGCGACACAGCGGCGGCGGCCCTCGACCTGCGCCCGGAGCTCGTCGCCGTCGCCGAGACCGGCGTGATCGGCGTGCCGTTGCCGATCGAGGCCGTCCTCGGCGGAATCGAGGAGGCGGCCACCGCGCTCTCCCCCGAGGGTGCCGCCGCCTTCTCCGACGCGATCCTGACCACCGACCGTTGGCCCAAGCGCTGCACGCTGCGCGCCGGCGGCGTGACGATCTCTGCCCAGGCAAAGGGGGGAGGGATGATCCAGCCGAACATGGCGACGATGCTCTGCTTCGTCCAGACCGACGCCGTCGTCGAGGACCCCGACGCCGCCCTGCGCGCCGCCTGCGACGCCTCCTTCGAGCGGATCACGGTCGACGGCCAGATGAGCACCAACGACACCCTGCTGCTGCAGGCGACCGGCGCCGCCGGCGCGCCGCTGCCCGCGGGCCTGCTCGACGCTGTCCTCCTGCAGTTGGCGCTCGAGGTGGTCGCCGATGGCGAGGGCTCGAGCCGGGTCGGCCGCATCCAGGTCGACGGCGCCGCCACCCAGGCGGAGGCCGAGCGGGTCGCGCGGGCGATCGCCAACTCGCCGCTGGTCAAGACGGCGCTCTTCGGCCGCGATCAGAACTGGGGCCGGATCGCCCAGGCCGCCGGCCAGGCGCTGGCCGGCGAGGACCTCGAGGAGATCGGCGGCGAGACGATCGACAACGCCGAGCTGGCCGCCGACGTGCCCGAGGCGGAGATCGGCCTGCGCCTCGATCGCGGCGCGCACAGCGCCCACGTCTGGTTCTCGGACCTCGGCTACGAGTACGTGCGGATCAACGCGGAGTACACAACATGAGTGAGCGGGCACCGCAGTCGCGGGCAGCCGGGGTCAACGTCGAGACCCTGCTCGAGGCGCTGCCGTACATCAGGCAGTTCCACGGCCAGACCGTGGTGATCAAGTACGGCGGCGCGGCGATGCGCGAGGAGGCGCTGCGCGACGCCTTCGCCACCGACGTCGTCCTGCTCAAGTACGTCGGGATGAACCCGATCGTCGTCCACGGCGGCGGCCCCGAAATCAGCCAGTACATGGAGCGGCTCGGGCTCGAGGTGAAGTTCCACGAGGGACTGCGCGTCTCCGACGCCGAGACGGTCGAGGTGGCGCGCATGGTCCTCGTCGGCAAGCTCAACTCGGAAATCGTCCAGCGCCTCAACGCCCACGGCCAGCCCGCGGTCGGCCTCTCCGGCGAGGACGGCACGCTCTTTCGCGTCGCCCCGGCGCCGAACGCCGACAAGGTGGGCTTCGTCGGCTCGATCGAGCGGGTCGACGTCAACGTGCTCAACCACATCGCCGCCGACTACATCCCGGTGATCGCCTCCTCGGCGTCAGACCGCGACGGCCAGTCCTACAACGTCAACGCCGACGAGGCCGCGGGCAAGGTCGCGGCTGAGCTCGGCGCCCACAAGGCGATCTTCCTCACCGACGTCGAGGGCTGGCTCGCCGACCCCGCCGACACCGACTCGCTGATCGCCCGGGCCAGCGTCGAGGAGGTCGAGGAGCAGCTGGCGGCGATCGACGGCGGCATGCGGCCGAAGCTGGTGGCCTGCGCGGACGCGATCCGCGGCGGCGCCGGGGCGGCTCACATCATCGACGGCCGCCGCCCGCACTCGCTGCTGGTCGAGCTCTTCACCGACGCTGGCATCGGAACCATGGTGACCCCGTGAACCTGACCGACCTGCAGGCCCTGGAGGAGCGCTACCTGATGCGCACCTACAGGCGCGCGCCGGTCGAGTTCGTGCGCGGCGAGGGGTCGCTGCTCTGGGACGCCGAGGGCAAGGAGTACCTCGACTTCCTCGCCGGCATCTCGGTCTGCTCGGTCGGCCACTGCAACCCCGAGGTGGTCGAGGCTGTTCGCGAGCAGGCCGGCCGCCTGATCCACACCTCCAACCTCTTCTACACCGAGCCGATGGTGCGACTCGCCGGGCGGCTCAGCGAGTCGAGCCTCGGCGGCCGCGTCTTCTTCGCCAACTCCGGCACCGAGGCCAACGAGTGCGCGATCAAGATCGCCCGCAAGCACGCGCACCGGCGCGGGGTCGAGGCGCCCGAGATCGTCAGCTTCGAGAGCGACTTCCACGGCCGCACCTACGGAGCCCTCTCGGCGACGCCGAAGCTTGCGGCCAACCCCGACCTGGCGCCGATGCTGCCCGGCTTCCGCTCGGTCCCCTTCGACGACGGCACGGCGCTGCGCGCGGCGGTCGGCGAGAGCACGGCAGCCGTCCTGGTCGAGCCGATCCAGGGCGAGGCCGGCGTCTACCCGCTGAGCGAGGAGTCGCTGCTCGCCGCGCGCGAGGCCTGCGACGAGAGCGGCGCCCTGCTGATCTTCGACGAGATCCAAACCGGGGTCGGCCGCACCGGTTCGCTCTGGGCCTACGAGCAGACCCCGGTCCGGCCCGACGTCCTGACCAGCGCCAAGGCGCTCGGCGGCGGCATGCCGATCGGAGCCTGCGTCGCCTCGCCCGAAGCGGGCGAAATCCTGGCGCCCGGCGACCACGGCTCGACCTTCGCCGGCGGCCCCGTGGCCAGCGCCGCGGCCCTCGCCGTGCTCGAGATCGTCGACGACCCGGCGTTGCTGAGGCAGGTGCGTGAGCTCGGCGCCCGCCTGCGCGACGACCTGCTCGCCCTCGACGGCGTGCGCGAGGTCCGCGGTCGCGGCCTGATGCTCGGTGTCGGCCTGGCGGAGGGGCTCGACGCGGCGGCGATCGGCGCCGACCTGCTCGAGCGCGGCCTGGTCGTCAACGTGCCCGAGCCGGGTACGCTGCGGCTCTTGCCGCCGCTGACGGTAGATAGCGACCAGGTGGCGCGGGCCGTCGCCGCGATCGAGGCATCGCTCCTAAGCTTCGCCGTTCGATGAAGAAGCGACCCCCTGAGCCGCGCGCCCTGACCGCCAGCACCGCCGAGCGCCTGGCGGCGATCGTCGAGGCGGCCGAGCAGGCTGCCGCCAAGGTGATCGACGACGCCGAGGAGCAGGCGCGGCAGCGGCTGGAGGAGGCGAGCGCGCGGGCGGACCGCATCGTCGCCGAGCGCCTGCGCGCCCTCGCCGACGAGCTCGACCCGCCCGCGTCGGCCGCGCCCCGTCGCGAGTCGCACCTGCGCCCGGTCGAGGCCGAGGCGCGGCCCGTCTCCGCGGGTCCGCGATCCAGCGCCGCCGCCGCTCGCCTACTGGCGACGCAGATGGCGGTTTCGGGCGCCAGCCGCGAGGAGATCGAGCAGCGGCTGCGAAGCAGCTTCGAGGTCGGGGACGCGAGCGAGATCCTCGACGCGATACTCGGACCGGAGGAGTAGGAGCATGCACGAGGACCCGACCCGGATGATGGGTCAGCCCGATCCCGACCACGACCACGACCGGCCGCACGGCAACGTGCGCCTGCTGATCGCCGGCCTCGTCGCGGTGATCGTCGGCCTGGTGATCGCGATCGTCGTGATCGCGGGGGGCGGCGGCGACGAGACTACGACGTCGACCTTGACCACCACGTCGAACACGACCTCGGAGACGACCGGGACGACCACGGGATCGACCACCGAGACCACCGAGACGACACCGACCGAAGAAACGACCACGACGACGACGCCGACCGAAGAAACGACGACGACGCCGACCACGCCGGAAGAAGAAGGCGGCAGCGGCGGCATCGGCCCCGAATAGCGATGGACCCGGCTTCCCAGCCCCGTACCGCCTCCTACGAGGCGGATCCGGCCGCCGTGCGGCGCGTATTGCTGCTCTACTCGGGCGGCCTCGACACCAGCGTGATGCTGAAGTGGATCCAGGACTCCTATGACGCCGAGGTCGTCTGCCTCACCGTCAACCTCGGCCAGCCGGGCGAGGACTACGCCGTGATCGAGGAGAAGGCCAAGCGCTTGGGCGCGCTCGAGTGCCACGTCGTCGACGCCCGCGAGGAGTTCGCCGGCGAGTACCTGGTGCCGGCGATCAAGGCCAACGCCCTCTACGGCGGCGGCTATCCACTCTTCACCGCCCTCGGCCGGCCGCTGATCGCCAAGCTCGCCGTCGACTACGCGCGCCGCGGCGGCTGCGACACGATCGCCCACGGCTGCACCGGCAAGGGCAACGACCAGGTGCGGATCGAGGCCACCGTGGCGACGCTGGCGCCGGAGCTGAGGACGATCGCCCCGGTGCGCTCCTGGCAGATGGGGCGCGAGGAGGAGATCGCCTACGCGCGCGAGCACGGCATCCCGGTCAAGGGCGGCACCGAGGTGGCGCCCTACTCGATCGACGACAACCTCTGGGGGCGCTCCTCGGAGGGGCGCTGGATCGAGGACCTCGACCACGCGCCCGAGGACGACGTCTTCCAGCTCGTCACCCGGCCGGAGGAGGCGCCGGACGAGGCCGAGGTGGTCGAGGTCGAGTTCGAGGCCGGCGTCCCGGTGGCGCTGAACGGCGAGCGCCTCGGCCTGGTCGACCTGCTCGAACGCGCCGCCGAGATCGGCTGCCGCCACGGAATCGGCATCGTCGACCACATCGAGGACCGCATCGTCGGCCTCAAGGTGCGCGACATCTACGAGGTCCCGGCCGCGGCGATCCTGCTCGCCGCCCATCAGGAGCTGGAGAAGCTCGTCGGCACGATCCACCAGAACCAGCTCAAGCCCAGTCTCGACCGGAAGTGGGCCTACCTCGTCTACGCCGGGCTCTGGTGGGAGCCGCTGCGCAGCGACCTCGACGCCTACATGGACGCCGTCAACGCCCAGGTCACCGGCAAGGTCGGCCTCAAGCTCTTCAAGGGGAGCGTCCGCGTCGTCACCCGCTCCTCGCCGAACGCCGTCTACGACGCCGACCTCGCCTCGTTCGCCGAGTCCGGCGGCCTCTTCTCGCAGACGGCGTCGCCCGGCTTCATCGAGCTCTGGTCGTTGCAGTCGCGGATGGCGCATCGAATTCGCCAGCGCGGGGAAGAGGGGTAGGCATGGCTTACGACCGTCTCGGCAAGGTCGCGATCCGCTTCGCGTTCAAGTACGCGCGGCGTCGCTACCGTCGCCAGATCCGCATCGGCATCGGCGTCGCCGCGGCCGGCCTCGCCACCGCGGCCTACCTCGCCAGCCGCAACGTCCCCGAGGGCTGACCATCGCCAGTCGCAGGGTGAAACGTTTTTTCGTCCCATAGGGACGATTACGCGTTGCACCCGGGATGAGGGCGCAAGATTCTTTGCGGGTTATGGTCGAGCTGTGAGGGATCGCTAACAGGCTTCGCTACCCTCGGCCGCCGGTGGCTCGAGCTGTGAAGAAGGCGGGACCTCGCGCGCGCCCTGCGATTCTCGCCTGCGCGGCGCTCGCCTGCCTGCTGCTCTCGATCGGAACCGCGCGGGCGACCAGCGTCGACCGGTTGCAGTCGAAGGTCGCGACCGCCCGCGAAGAGGCCGAGTCCCTGCGGGCTGAGCTGCAGGAAGCGCAGGCCGAGATCGGACCGGCGGAGGAGCGGGCCGCGACAGCGGGCGAGCGCGAACGCAGGTTGAGCGCGCTGCTCGCCACCGGCGAGGAACGCGCCGCCCGTCTGGCGGCACGGGTCGAGCGCACCCAGCGCCGTCTCGCGGTCGAGAAGCGCCGCCTGCGCCGCGCCCGCCGCGTGCTCTCCGAGCGCCTGGTGGCGATCTACGAGGGCGGCGCCCCGAGCACCGCGAGCCTGATCCTCGCCTCGAGCGACCTCGACGAGCTGGCGACGCGCACCGAATACCTGGACCGGATCCAGCGCTCGGACGCCGGCCTCGCCGACCGCGTCGCCGAAGTGCGCCGCTCGGTCACCCGCGAGCTGCGGCGGGTCGCGGCTCTGAAAGCCCGCGTCGACGCCTACAACGAACGGCTGGCGGCCGCTCGCTCCGAAATCGCCTCGGTGCGGGCCGAAGCCGAAGCCGCCGCCTCCCACCTGCGGTCGGTCGCCTTCGAGCGCGGCGCCTCGCTGGCGGCGCTGCGCTCGAAGATCGGCTCCTGGGTCGCCGACATCGAGGCGGCTGAAGCGGCCAGCCGCGCCGAAGCCGAAGGCACGGTCGAGCGCTGGCTCGGCGGGCCCTTCTCGATCCCCACCTACGTCGTCATGTGCGAGTCGGGCGGCAACTACGGCGCCGTCAACCCGTCGAGCGGCGCCGGCGGCGCCTACCAGATCCTGCCCTCGACCTGGCAGCTCTACGGCGGCCAGGGCGCTCCGCAGGACGCGCCCAAGGCCGAACAGGACCGCATCGCCGCCGAAATCTGGGCCGACTCGGGCCCGTCGGCCTGGGTCTGCGGCTAAAGGGCGCCCGAGGGCCTCGAATACGCACGGAATACGCGCGAAAGCGTGACGGTGGCATCTGGCCGAATTGGCATCATCGCCTGACCCGTGAGCAGCGCCGCCGCCGTCCACCTCCACGCCCACAGCGAGTACTCGCTGCTCGACGGCCACTGCAAGATCGAGGCGATGGCGGCGCGCGCCGCCGAGATGGGCCAGCCCGCCCTCGGCCTCACCGACCACGGCGTGATGAACGGCGCGGTCGACCTCTACAAGGCCTGCAAGAAGCAGGGGATCAAGCCGATCGCCGGTTTCGAGGCGTACTTCGTCGACAACGTCAAGGCGGCGAAGGAGAAAACCAAGTACGAGCGCAACCACCTGACCCTGTTGGCCGAGAGCGACGCCGGTTTCGCCAACCTGGTCAAGCTCAGCTCGGCCGGCTTCCTCGAGGGCTTCTCGCGCGGCAAGGCCAACGTCGACATGGAGATGCTCGCCGCCCACGCCGAGGGCGTGATCGTCCTCACCGGCTGCCTGCAGTCGCGCTTCTGCCGCCGCCTGGTCGAAGAGCGCGAGGACGACGCGCGAGCCCACCTCGACGATCTGATCCAGGCCTTCGGGCCCGAGCAGGTCTACTTCGAGGTGCAGAAGAACGGCATCGCCGAGCAGGACAAGGCCAACGAGGGGATCGTCCGCTTCGCCCGCGAGCTGGGCCGGCCGCTGGTCGGCACCGCCGACGTCCACTACCTGCGCCGCGAGGACTTCGACAACCACCGGGCGCTGCTCTGCGTGCAGACCAAGTCGACGCTCGAGGCGCCGAAGCTGAGCTTCGACACCAATGAGTTCTACCTCAAGGACAACGCCGAAATGGCCGACTCGTTCGCCGAGTGGCCCGAGGCGGTGCCGACGTCGCTTGAGATCGCCGAGCGCTGCGGCGTCGAGATCGAGCTCGGCAAGCTGCTGCTGCCGCGCTACCCGACGCCCGGCGGCGAGGAGCCCGAGGCGATGCTGCGCCGCATCGCCGACGAGGGCCTGCGCGCCCGCTACGGCGACCCGGTCCCGGCCGGGGCGCGCGAGCGGCTCGAGTTCGAGATGGGAGTGATCGAGGAGATGGGCTTCCCCTCCTACTTCCTGATCGTCTGGGACTTCGTCCGCTACGCGAAGGAGAACGGGATCGCCGTCGGCCCCGGCCGCGGCTCGGCGGCGGGCTCGATCGTCGCCTACGCGCTCTCGATCACCGACATCGATCCGCTCGCCAACGACCTCCTGTTCGAGCGCTTCCTCAACCCGGGCCGCAAGTCGATGCCCGACATCGACATCGACTTCTCGGTGCGCGGCCGCGAGCGCGTGATCCGCTACGTCGCCGAGAAGTACGGGCGCGAGTCGGTCGCCCAGATCATCACCTTCGGCAAGATGGCGCCGCGCGCCGCCACCCGCGACGCCGCTCGCGTGCTCGGCTACGACTACGGCACCGGCGACCGCCTCGCCAAGCAGATCCCCGAGCCGATCATGGGCCGCAGCCCCTCTTTCGAGGAATGCCTGCGGCCCGGCCAGGAGCTGCGCAAGACCTACGACGCCGAGCCCGACGCGAAGAAGATCGTCGACGTCGCCCAGGGCCTCGAGGGCATCGTCCGCAACAACTCGATCCATGCCGCGGCCGTGGTGATCGCCGACCGGCCGCTGCGCGAGATCGTCCCCCTGCAGCTGGCCGAGGACCGCAGCGCGCCGGGCGGCGCCGGCAACGGCGCGGGAGGGAGCAACGGCTCCGGCAAGGCCGAGCGCCAGTACAAGATCGTCACCCAGTACTCGATGGGCCCGATCGAGGAGATCGGCCTGCTGAAGATGGACTTCCTCGGCCTGCGCAACCTCGACGTGATCGAGGACGCGGTCGAGATCATCCGGCGCTCGCGCGGCGAGGAGGTCGACATCGAGCGGATCCCGATCGACGACGCGAAGACCTACGCGATGCTCGCCAAGGGCGACTCGACCGGCGTCTTCCAGTTCGAGTCCGAGGGAATGCGCGACGCCCTGCGCAAGGTCGGCCCGACCGAGTTCGCCGACATCGTCGCCCTCGGCGCCCTCTACCGGCCCGGGGCGATGGCCTACATCCCCGCCTACGCCAGGGGCAAGAAGGACCCGGCGAGCGTCCGCTACCCGGACCCGCGCCTGCGCGCGATCACCGAGGAGACCCACGGCTGCGTCATCTACCAGGAGCAGCTGATGGCGATCGCCCGCGAGATGGCCGGCTTCTCCGGCGCCGAGGCGGACGACCTGCGCAAGGCGATCGGCAAGAAGAAGCGCGACCTGATGGCGACGATGAAGGACAAGTTCACGCAGGGCCTGGCCGAGTCGGGGACGGCGCCGAACGTCGCTCAGGACCTCTGGAAGCTGAACGAAGCCGCCGCCGACTACTCCTTCAACAAGTCCCACGCCGCCTGCTACGGCCTGATCTCCTACCGCACCGCCTACCTCAAGGCGAACTATCCCGCCGAGTACATGGCGGCCGTGATCTCCTCGGTGATGAACACCAAGGACAAGGTCCCGTTCTTCGTCAACCGCTGCGAGGAGATGGGGATCGAGGTCCTGCCCCCTGACGTCAACGCCTCCGACCACGACTTCGTCGTCTCCGCGAACGCGATCCGCTTCGGGCTCGACGCGGTGAAGAACGTCGGCCACGCGGCCGTCGAGGCGATCCTGCGCGCACGCGAGGACGGCCCGATCGAGTCCCTCTGGGACTTTTGCGAGCGCGTCGACTCCCGCGCCGTCAACAAGCGGGCGATCGAATGCCTGGTCAAGTGCGGGGCGTTCGACTCGACCGGGGCGAGCCGCAGGGGAATGCTGGAGACCTTGCCGGCGGCCCAATCGGCGGGCCAGAAGGCGCAGGAGGACGCGCAGATGGGGCAGGGCTCGATCTTCGACTTCGGCGAAGGCGAAGAGGGCGGCGGGCCCTCGGGCCAGGCGCAGCACCGCCCGCCGATCCCGGCGGCCGAGTTCGAGCGGGCCGAGCTGCTGGCGATGGAGAAGGAGACGCTCGGCACCTACCTCTCCGAGCACCCGCTGACCGAGGTGCGCGGTGCGCTGCGCGCCCGCGTCGACTGCGGCCTCGCCGAGCTGGCGGGCAAGCAGGACGGCGCCTGGCTGACGGTCGGCGGCATCGTCACCGAGTGCAAGAAGATCCGCACCAAGAGCGGCAGCCAGATGATGTTCGCCACCCTCGACGACGTCGAGGGCCAGGTCGAGATGCTGGTCTTCAAGGCCGATCAGGCCGAGAGCGCCCAGGTGATCGCTCCGGACGCGATCGTGCTCGTGCGCGGCCGCCTCGACCACAAGGACCGGGGCGAGACGAAGCTCGTCGTCCAGGAGGCCGAGCGCTTCGAACCGGATGCCGAGGAGATCGCCGCCGCGCCGGCCATGTCGAGCGCGCCCAGCGGCCCGTTCGAGATCGAGGTCGCCGTCGAGATGCTCACCGAGGCGCTGGTCGAGGAGCTGAAGGCCGTGCTGGAGCACCACAAGGGGGACTCCGAGGTGCGGGTCGCCGTCCGCGACGGCGCCGCCGACCCCAGGCGCTTCGCGCTGGGCGACGCCTATCGCGTGCGCCCGTCGGCGCACCTGCGCGGCGAGCTCGACCACCTGCTCGGATCCACTGCTTCCCTGGCTGCCTAGCCAGCCCAGGGCTGGTTTCCGGCGCTGGGCCTCCCTAGACTTCTCACATGCCAGCTACGCGCGAGAAGGCGGGCGAGTGCCGCCAGTGCCGCTCCTTCTGCGACAAGATGGTCGAGCCCCGCGGCTGCGTCGAGATGCGCTGCCGCTACCTCTACAGCTTCGTCGACATGCTCAACGGCGTGCAGTACGTGGGCTGCATGCAGGGCGTGTACGGCGCCAAGGTCGAGCTCGACGCGGTCTTGCGGCCGGGCGGGTTCGGCGGGGTGAAGATGACCGGCGAGCCGCTGCCGCACTGCCCGTTCTCGGTCGAGCGCGCCTACGAGGGCGAGGGCGATTCCTACGACTGCGTCAACCGCCGCTTCTTCGACTGCGCCGACGGCGGCCCCGAGGGCATCAAGGCCTTCGACCTGCGCGACATCTGAGCGCGCTACCGCAGGGTGAAACGCTTTTTAGTCCCATGAGGACAGTTATGCGTTGCACCCGGCGGAGATCCGGCGGATCGCGACATCTTTCCGTGTAGAATTCGGCACCATGAGCGATACAGCGGCAGTTGCGGAGGCGGAGGCGCTGGTGGCCGAGGCCGCGGGCGAGACAAGCGGCGCGGCCGAGGGAGAGCCCAAGTTCACCCTTGAGCTGAACCAGGACCAGAAGGACATCCGCGAGTGGGTGCACGGGTTCGCCGAGGGCGTGGTCCGCCCGGCCGCCGAGGAATGGGACGAGCGCGAGGAGACGCCGTGGCCGGTGATCCAGGAGGCGGCCAAGATCGGCCTCTACAGCTTCGAAGCGCTCGGCCAGTTCTGGGCCGACGAGACCGGCCTGACGCTGCCGATCGCCAACGAGGAGCTCTTCTGGGGGGATGCCGGCATCGGCATGGCGATCATGGGCACGTCGCTCGCGGTCGCCGCGATCTTCGGGCAGGGAACCCCCGAGCAGATGGGCGAGTGGATCCCGCGGTGCTTCGGCGGCGCCGATGACCCCAAGGTCGCCTCCTTCTGCTCGTCGGAGCCGGACGCCGGCTCCGACGTCTCCGCGATCCGCACCACGGCCAAGTACGACGAGGCCAAGGACGAATGGGTAATCAACGGCCAGAAGGCCTGGGCGACGAACGGCGGCATCGCCGACGTCCACGTCGTCATCGCCACGGTCGACCGCGAGCTCGGCTCGCGCGGTCACGCCGCCTTCGTCGTCCCGCCCGGGACGAAGGGCTGCGAGCAGGGCGCCAAGGTCAAGAAGCACGGTCTGCGCGCCTCCCACACCGCCGATGTCCACCTCGACGACTGTCGTGTGCCGGGCGCTTGCCTGCTGGGCGGCAAGGAGAAGCTGGACGAGCGCCTCGCCCGCGTCCGCGAAGGCAAGAAGGCCAAGTCGCAGGCGGCGATGCAGACCTTCGAGGCGAGCAGGCCGACGGTCGGCGCCCAGGCACTGGGCATCGCCCGCGCCGCCTACGAGTACGCGCTCGACTACGCCAAGGAGCGCCGGCAGTTCGGCAAGGCGATCGTCGAGAACCAGGCGATCGCCTTCACGCTCGCCGACATGAAGCTCGAGATCGACGCCGCCCGCCTGCTCGTCTGGCGCGCCGCCTGGATGGGCCGCAACGGCCACAAGTTCGAAAACGCCGAGGGCTCGATGTCGAAGCTGAAGGCCGGCGAGGTCGCCGTCTGGGCGACCGAGCGGGCGATCCAGATCCTCGGCGGCAACGGCTACACCCGCGAGTTCCCGGTCGAGCGCATGCACCGCGACGCCAAGATCTACACGATCTTCGAGGGCACCTCCGAGATCCAGCGCCTGGTCATTTCACGGGCTATCTCGGGCGTTCACGTCAAATAGCTTCTGCTTCAAGGCCGCTGAGGCGGAGGGAGGCCGGTGGGTCTCTGGGCGAATTGACGTCGCACGCGCCCGCTTCGCGGGCGCTTAGCGACAGCTGATGTGCGCGGCTGCGCCGCGCTTCGAATCACGGTGCGGCGGCGGCCTGCGGCCACATTCGCCCAGAGCCCCACCGGCCTCCCTCTCGACAGGCTTGTGACACGAGCTTGGGCCGAGGCGACCGAGAAAGCTCGTAGGGGAGGCGCCCGATTCTTCTCCGGTTGAGCTTGGCTGATTCGAGGCGGATTTGGCAGGGACGGCGGGTTGGTCCCTCGCGGGAATGTCGCCGAAGGCGGCCGCTGCACTCGTGGACGTCAATTCCCGCGAGGGACCAACCGCCGTCCCTGCCGCTTGCGTCTCGCCAACCCCGCTTTGCGCAAACGCTTCGCGGCTTGGACTTCCTTCTTGTCCGGGCCTTTCTTGACGGGCCCCGGGGTCTCCAGGGTGGCCGGCAGGCCCTCGAACCTCGGCTCGGAGAGGAAGGCCTCGAGGCCGCGTTTGCCCATCTCGCCTTTGCCGACGTTGGCGTGGCGGTCGCGGCAGGAGCCGAGCGGGGCGGCGGCGTCGTTGACGTGCAGGCAGCGCAGGCGGTCGAGGCCGACCTTGGCGTCTGCTTCGTCGACGACCTTGGCGAGGTGCTCCTCGTCGGTGATGTCGTAGCCCTGGACGAAGAGGTGGCAGGAGTCGAGACAGAGGCCGAGGCGCTTGCCGGAGCCCGCCAGCTCGATCAGCTCGGCGGTCTGGTCGAAGTCGCGGCCGAGGAGGCCTTTGTGACCCGCGGTCTGCTCGAGGAGGAGGGGACAGCTCTCGCTGTCTTTGAGCGCCTCGGCAATCACTTTCCCGGCACGTTTCATCGATGGTCCCAGCGCCTCGCCCTTCTGAGCCCCCGGATGCAGCACGACGCCGGCGGCGCCGATGCCGTCGCCGATCCGCAGCGCGTGGGCCAGCGAGGCGAGCGACTTCTTGCGCAGCTCTTTGTCCTTCGTCGCGCAGTTGATCAGGTAGACGGCGTGGATTACGACCGCTTCGACAGGCGAGTCCGCCATCGCCTCTTTGAAGGCCGCGAAATCCTCCGGGCCGTATTTGGTCGGCCGCCACATGCGGGGGCTCTGGTTGAAGATCTGAATCGATTCGCAGTCGCGCCCGACGCCGCGCTCGATCGCTTTGTCGAGGCCGCCAGATGTCGAGACATGCGCACCGATCAGCATGGATTCGCATCCTATGAATCACGATTCCGCGATGCCTCTTGATTTCACGGAAGCCGCTCGTATCGTCGCCGCGTCCCCCCGTAGCTCAGTGGATAGAGCGCGCCTCTGACTAAGTGCGAGGTCGCGGGTTCGAATCCCGCCGGGGGGGATGTAGATCTCATTTGAGGTCAATTGCTGCGCTACGCTTTGATCCTTAGTCAGAGGCGTTGCTGACGCTGAGAGGGTTCGGCCCATGGCCGGGCTGCTCGCGGAGCAGCTTCTTCACGACGGGCCCGCTTCGGCGGGCCCGTCGTGTTTTTGGCTCGCTGTGGAAACATGCGCCCCGCCCTTGACCGACTCGCCCGGCCCACGCCTTCGCTTTGCTCCCTCGCCCACCGGCGCCCTGCACATCGGCGGCGCGCGCACGGCTCTCTACAACTGGCTCGCGGCTCGCCACGGCGGGGGGGATCTGGTGCTGCGGATCGAGGACACCGACCGCGAGCGCTCGACGCCCGAGAACGTCGCGCAGATCATCGACGCGATGGAATGGCTGGAGCTCGACTGGGACGTGGGCCCCGTTTCGCAGGTCGAGCGCGCGGAGCGGCATGCCGAGGCCCTGCGCCAGCTGCTCGACTCCGGCCATGCCTACCACGACTCGGCCACCGCGAAGGAGGTCGAGGCCTGGAAGGCCGAGCACGGCGCCGACCGGGGCTACCGCGGCACGCCGGTCGACGAAGCCGGTGCGGCGGTCCGTCTGCGGGTACCCGACGCGGGGGAGACCGTCGTCGACGACCTGATCCGCGGCCCGGTCGCCTTCCCAAACCGCAGCTACGACGACTTCGTCATCGCCCGCGGCGACGGTTCGGTCCTCTACAACTTCGCCGTCGCCGTCGACGACGCCGAGATGGGCGTCACCGAGGTCGTGCGCGGCGACGACCATCTCTCCAACACGCCGAAGCAGCTGCTCGTCCTCGAGGCCCTCGGTCACGAGGCGCCGCGCTACGCCCACCTGCCGCTGCTCCACGGCCCCGACGGCAAGAAGCTCTCCAAGCGCCACGGCGCCGCCTCGGTGCAGGAGTTGCGCGAGGCGGGCTACCTGCCGGCGGCCGTTCGCAACTACCTCGCCCTGCTCGGCTGGGGCACGGACGACGACACCACCCTGATGCACACCGAGGAGCTGGTGCGCCGCTTCCGGGTCGAGGACGTGGGCCGGGCGGCGGCGATCTTCGACGAGAAGAAGCTGCGCTGGCTCAACGGCCGATTCATGCGGGAGCTGCCGCTGGACGAGTACATGGCGGCGGTCGCCGCGTTCGTCGGCCGCGATGCCGGCGAGCGCCTGCGGGAAGCGTGCGCGATCGCCCAGGAGAAAGCGCAGACGCTTGCCGAGGTCTGGCCGCTGATCCGCTTTCTCTTCGAATCGCCGGTCACGGACGAGAAGGCCTGGGCGAAGGTGATGAAGGACGAGGCGCCGGCAGCCCTGGGGGCCGCCCGCGCGGCCCTCGCGAACGTCGTCGAGTTCGACGCCGCGGGCGTCGAGGGGGCTCTGACGGCGCTGCCGGAGCAGCTCGGCGTCAAGCCGGGTCGGGTCTACCAACCGATCAGGGTGGCGATCACGGGCACCTCGGTCTCACCCGGGATCTTCGAGTCGCTCGCCGTCCTCGGGCAAGGGGAGTCGCTGGCGCGCATCGACGCCGCGCTCTCACGCCTCCGTTCCTAACGGACAACAACGCTCAGAGCACTTCGACTGCTTGGACAAATGACCGTTTGACCCACCCTAATTTTGGGGATGGGCAGGCTAAACCGAGCGTCCTCTTCTGCCGATGAGGGTGGCAACTGGACCCGCTATGCAGTCGACGAACGCGCACACCAACGGCAAGGCCGAATCGGGGGCGGCTCACCCCAACGGCAACGGCGCCCACGGCAAGCCGGCCCCCGGCGTCCGCCTCGCCGCTGCCTTCGAGGCGGTCGAGAAGTTCCCGGTCCTGATGGAGTCCCGCGCCCGCGTCGTTCGCGCGGCTACCGCCGAGACCTCGCGCGTCTCGGAGGTGATCGAGGCGGTGGAATCCGACGTCGGCCTGGCGATCGCGGTCATGCGCTTCGCCAATCGCAGCGTCGGCTCGGCCAGTGCCAGCGCCACCGTCCCTGAGGCGGTCGAGGCGATCAAGCCGTCGGGCGTCCTGGCGGTCGCTGGAACGGCGCCGGTCTTCGACTTCTTCGAGCCCAACGGCAGTCGCGAGCTGCGGCCCGAGCGGTTTCGCGTCCACGCGCTCGCGACACAGCAGGCGGCCGAGGAGATCGGCCGGGCGGTCGGCTGGGACGGTCGCGACGAACTCGCCCTCGTCGCCCTCCTGCACGACATCGGCCGGCTGGTGATCTGCAACCTCCATCCACGGGATCCCGGCTGCCTCGAAGCGGTCGCCAAGACGCCCGAGCAGCGGCTGCGGGAGGAGCGCGGCAGGCTCGGCATCGACCACGCGGTGGTCGGCGGCGTGCTGGCGAGGCGTTGGAACCTGCCACAGCGGATCGCCGTCGCGATCGAGCGCCACCACGCGCAGGACGCCACCGGCCTGGCGGCGCTGGTCGGCACCGCCGACATGATCGCCCACTACACCCAGGGCGAGGCGATCAGCCCCGAGCGCCTGCGCGAGAGCGCGCGGACCTGCGGCCTCGAGCCCGACGCGCTCCGCGACCTGCTCTACGAGCTGCCTTGCCCGCGGCGCGACCACTCGCGCTCGAACGAGCCCTGCCCGCTCTCGGCCCGCGAGCTCGACGTCCTGCGCCACCTCTCCGAAGGCATGGTCTACAAGCAGATCGCGGGCGAAATGCAGCTCTCCGTCTCGACGATCCGCACGCACCTGCACAACGTCTACGGCAAGATCGGCGCCGTCGACCGGGCGCAGGCCGTCCTCACCGCGCGCGACCACGGCTGGATCTGACCCAGGGGCGTGGTCGCCCGCGGGTCCTGTCGCGGGGGAGGGGGTGTCCGGCTTCGCGCTGGGTTTTTCGCCTGAAGAGTCTCCAGTTCGCTTGCTCGGATGCAGGGCGAAAAACGAGACGCCGCGCTGCGCCGGACACCCCCTCCCCGACGCCACCCGCGGGAGATGCGTCCTCGGGTGAGCTTCCGTCCCTGGGAAGCTTGCGCAATAAGCGACTCGGGCCCGCGCGAGCGTCTCCTCGCCGTAGCGAGTGTCAAGGACGAGCCTTTGCGGTGGCTCCTCCCGCGGGTGGCGCCGTAGGGGCGGACCACCCCCGAGGACGCTTTAGCGACCGCAGGGGGTGGTGGGTCCCCTGCGGCGACAGGACCCGCGCGGGCGACCAGCTACTCGATCAGGCTCTCACGCAGGGCTATCGCCACCGCGTGTGTCCTATTGCGGGCTCCCAGGCGCGCCAGGGCGTTCTTGGTGTGGGTCTTGATCGTTTCCTCGCTGAGATCGAGCTCGCGGGCGGCGACCGTGGTCGATTCGCCATTGGCCAGCAGCTGCAGGATTTCCCGCTGGCGCTTGGTCACCTTGCCGCGGCTGCCGCGCGGCGGTACGGCCGGATCGACGAAGCGCTCCTGGGAGGCGGCCGCTCGCGCGGCGCGGCGCAGCTCCTCGGTGCTGGCGGTGCGGGCGATGTAGGCGCTGGCGCCGGCCTGCAGCGCGGCGCTGGCGAGGTGGCGCTCGGCGCGGTTGCCGTGGGCGACGATGCCCATCGCCGGCTCGGCCCGCAGCATCGCCCTGATCGCGTCGGGGGGGTCGATGCTCGGCAACGTCCCGTCCGCCCCGACGCGCATGTCGACGATCGCGATGTCGAAGCCGCCGATGTCCCGCACCAGCTCGACCGCCTCGCCGCGCGTGGTCGCCTCCTGTACCTCGAAGTCGTCTCCCAGCGCTCGGTGCATGCCGAGCCGGACGATCGGGTGACCGTCGACGACTAGACACTGGGGGCGCTCGCTCAACCGCTTTCCGATCTCTCGGGTTCGCTGACGGCTCCATTGCCAGTCATGGAGCCTGAGCCCCGATCCTAACTGGCCTGGTCCGGTTCGTGCGGTACAAACCGCCGGTGATCTCGATCACCTCGAAGTCCCGCTACGCGGTCGTGGCGATGGCCGAGCTGGCCCGCTCGGGAGAGCGGCCGGTGCCGATCAAGGAGCTGGCCGAGCGCCGCGACATACCGGAGCAGTTCCTGGAGCAGCTCTTCTCGACCCTGCGCCGCGCCGGCTTGCTGGCCAGCCACCGGGGGATGAGGGGTGGCTACACCCTCGCCCGCCCCGCCGAGGAGATCACCGTGCTCGAGGTCGTCCAGGCCCTCGACGGCAAGGTTGGCGAAGAGGCCGACGAGGCCGGCGGCATCTGGACCGAGGGCGTCACCGCCCTGCGCAAGGTCTTCGCCCAGACCACAATCGCCGAAGTCGCCCGCCGCGAGGCCGAGGCCGCGGGAAGCGGGATGTACTTCATCTAAGTCGGGGCGTCCGCCCAAGCCGCGAAAGGCGCCTCAAAAGTCCCAGAGATAGATGCAGCCGTGCATCTTCGCGGGAAGGAGATCTCCGCTTCGCGAGCCGGTCGGCCTCCTCGCGTGCCAGCAGCCGACGCCGTTGGCGACGACCTCGTAGGCGACGTAGCCGCCGCCGCTGCCGGGGTCGTCTTCGAAGAGGACGTGGCAGGTCCAGGCGCCGTCGGGACGACGCTCGCAGTGTCCGGGGTCTCCGATCGAAGGCAGATCCGCGTCGACGGAGTGGGCAAGCGTGCCTCCCTCGATGCCGAGCACGAGCGCGGGGCGGAAGGCCAGGGTCGCGAGCAACCCCAAGAACAGAACGGCGGCTGTTGCGGCCGCGACGAGAATCGCCTGCTTGCGTCGTGCCATAGTCCGCGCAGCATCGCACTACGCTGTCGGCGATGAACGTTCCGGACAGCGCCGCCGCGGTCGTCGGCGAGACCCCGCTGGTCGCCCTCTCGCGTCTCGGCCGGGAGCTGCCGGGCAAGGTGTGCGCCAAGCTCGAGTACCTCAATCCGGGCGGCTCGGTCAAGGACCGGATCGGGGTGGCGATGATCGACGCGGCCGAACGCGACGGGCTGATCGAGCCCGGGAAGTCCGTGATCGTCGAGCCGACCAGCGGCAACACCGGGATCGCCCTGGCGATGGTCTGCGCGGCGCGGGGATACGAGCTGATCCTCACCCTGCCCGAGGGGATGAGCCGCGAGCGGTCGAAGCTGCTGCGCGCATACGGCGCCGAGGTGCGCGAGACGCCCTCGCTGGGCGGGATGACTGAGGCGGTCGAGCTTGCCGAGGAGATCCGCGAGCAGCGCAAGGGGTTCATGCCCCAGCAGTTCTCCAACCCCGCCAACCCGGAGGTGCACCGGCGCACCACGGCCGAGGAGATCTGGCGGGACAGCGCGGGCGAGATCGGCGCCTTCGTCGCCGGGGTCGGCACGGGGGGGACGATCACCGGCGTCGGCCAGGTGCTGCGCGAGCGCAGCCCGGAGACGCTGATCGTCGCCGTCGAGCCGGCCAGCTCGCCCGTCCTCTCCGGCGGCCGGCCGGGACCGCACAAGATCCAGGGCATCGGCGCCGGCTTCGTCCCCGAGGTCCTCGACCGCTCGGTGATCGACGAGATCGTCTCCATCTCCGACGAGGACGCGCTGGAGACGGCGCGGCTCACGGCGCAGCGCGAGGGGGTGCTCGCCGGCATCTCCGCCGGCGCCAACGTCAAGGCGGCGCTGGAGGTCGCGGCGCGGCCGCAGATGAAGGGAAAGCGGGTGGTGACGGTCGTCTGCGACTCGGGCGAGCGCTACGTGTCCCTACCCTTCTTCTCACCGTGAGTCGCTGGAAGAGGCTGATCTCCGAGGTTCGCGCCGACGTCGCCGCCGCGCGCGACCGCGACCCGGCGGCGCAAAACGTCTCGACCCTGGAGATCCTGCTGAGCTGGGCCGGGGTGCAGGCGCTGCTGGCCCACCGCGTAGCGCACGCGATGAACGAGGCCGGGGTGCCGCTGGCGCCCCGGGTCCTCGCCTACGTCACCCGCGCGGTGACCGGAATCGAGATCCATCCCGCGGCGAGGATCGGGCGCGAGTTCTTCATCGACCACGGCTCGGGCGTGGTGATCGGCGAGACGGCCGAGATCGGCGAGCGCGTCACCCTCTACCAGGGCGTGACGCTGGGCGGCACCGGCTTCCAGCGCGGCAAGCGCCACCCGACCCTCGGCGACAACGTCACCGTCGGCTCCGGCGCCAAGCTGCTCGGCCCGATCGCGGTCGGCGACGGAGCCAAGATCGGCGCCAACACGGTCGTGATCGAGGACGTGCCGCCGCACGCGACGGTGGTCGGCAACCCCGGTCACCCGGTCAAGGTCGACGGCCGCCGCGTCGAGGGACCCGACGCCGACTGGATCCACCTGCCGGACCCGATCGCCGAGGCGATCAAGACGCTCTCGCAGCGCATCGCCGCGCTCGAGCAGCGACTCGCCGAGCTCGACGGCGGCGCTGCCCCCGACGGGTCCGAGACCGAGCTGCGCGAGCGCACCGGGCGCTCCTCCGCCGGCGGCTGACCCGGCCGGGCCCGGGGCTATGCTCGGAACGATGCTGCAGACCGAGCCCGAGGCCGCGATGGACGCCGCCGGGGCGCCGACCGAACCCGGCGCCGACCGGGCCGAGCGCCTGCTCGCCGGCCTCAACGATCCCCAACGCGAGGCGGTCCGCCACGGCGAGGGGCCGCTGCTGGTCCTGGCCGGGGCCGGCTCGGGCAAGACCCGCGTCCTGACCCACCGGATCGCCTACCTGCTGGCGACCGGGGCGGCCAGGCCGGGGGAGATCCTCGCGATCACCTTCACCAACAAGGCGGCAAGCGAGATGCGCGAGCGGGTCGAACAGCTGGTCGGCCGCGCGACGCGGGCGATGTGGGTGACGACCTTCCACTCCGCCTGCGCCCGCATGCTGCGCGCCGACGCCGAGAAGCTCGGCTACTCGCGCGGCTTCACGATCTACGACGAGGCCGACTCGCTGCGGATGCTGAAGCGCTGCATGACCGAGCTCGGCGTCGACCCGAAACGCTACCCGCCGCGCTCGATCCGCTCGCAGGTCTCCGGGGCGAAGAACAAGCTCGTCGACGCCGCCGAGTACGCCCAGGCCCAGGGCAGCGTCTTCGAGGAGACCGTCGCCGACGTCTACGCGCTCTACGAGAAACGGATGCTCGAAGCCAACGCGCTCGACTTCGACGACCTCCTGGTCCGCACCGTCAACCTGCTCGAGCTCTCCGAGGAGGCCCGCGAGCGCTGGCGCCGCACCTTCCGCCACGTCCTCGTCGACGAGTACCAGGACACCAACCACGCCCAGTACCGGCTGCTGCAGCTGCTCGTCGCCGAGCACGGCAACCTGATGGTCGTCGGCGACGAGGACCAGTCGATCTACGGCTTCCGTCACGCCGACATCCGCAACATCCTCGACTTCGAGCGCGACTTCCCCGAGGCCGAGACGGTCAAGCTCGAGCAGAACTACCGCTCGACCCAGACGATCCTCACCGCCGCCAACGCGGTCGTCGAGCGCAACCGCGAACGCCGCGCGAAGCGACTCTGGACCGAGATCGCCGGCGGCGAGCCGGTGCGACTCTCGGAGCTCGCCGACGAGCACGAGGAGGCGCGCTGGGTGGCGGGGGAGATCGAGCGCCTCGCCGAGGAGGACGGCGTCAGCCGCGAGGACGTCGCCGTCTTCTACCGGACCAACGCGATGAGCCGGGTGCTCGAGGACACGCTCAACCGCTTCGACCTGCCTTACCAGGTGATCGGGGGCACCAAGTTCTACGAGCGGGCCGAGGTCAAGGACGCGCTCGCCTACCTCAGCCTGCTCGCCAACCCCGCCGACCAGGTCTCCTTCGCCCGGGTCGTCAACTCGCCGCGGCGGGGGATCGGCGCCACCAGCCAGGCGCGGCTCGTCTCGCACTCCAACACGACCGGGCTGCCGGTCTGGGAGGTCGCCGAGCGGGTCGAGGAGGTGCCGGGGATGAGCGCCGCCGCGATCAAGGCCGTCTCCCGCTTCCAGGAGACGATGGGTGGGCTGCGCGAAAGGGCTGAGGAAGGCGGTCCGGTCGCCGGCCTGCTCGAGGCAGTGCTGAACGAGACCGGCTACATGCGGGCGCTGGCGGCGGAGCGCACGATCGAGGCTGAGGGGCGGGCCGAGAACCTGGAAGCGCTGATCGCCGGCGCCGAGGAGTTCGACCTCGAGCGCGAGAGCGAGGGGGAGAGCGAGGTGACGCCGCCCGAGGAGTACCTGGAGCAGGTCTCCCTCTACACCGAGCAGGACGGCCTGCGGGCCGAGGAGTCGCTGATCACCCTGATGACCCTGCACAACGCCAAGGGGCTCGAGTACGACACGGTATTCATCGTCGGCTGCGAGGACGGGGCCTTCCCCCACATGCGCGCCCTGGAAGAGGGCAGCGAGGAGGAGGAGCGGCGCCTCTGCTACGTCGGCATCACGCGCGCCCGCCGGCGCCTGTACATGACCTGGGCCCGCGAACGCCGCCTCTTCGGCCGCGCCGAGCGCAACCTGCCCTCGCGCTTCGTCGACGAGCTGCCGGCGGAGCTGACCGAGCGCCACTCGAGCGCGCCGGGCGCCGCCGCCGGTCTTGGTTGGGAGACGACGCCCGGTGCCGCCGCCGAGCCGATCGACCCCGGTCCCGCATTGGAGCTGCGCACCGGCGACGACATCGTCCATGCCGCCTTCGGCGACGGGGTGGTGACCGCGGTCGAGCCGGGCGGGATCGTCGTCGTCCGCTTCGCCGGCGACGGCGCCGAGCGCAAGCTGATGGCCGACTACGCGCCGATCCGCAGGAGGTAGCGAGGGTGGCCGCCCGAATCATCGACGGCAAGGCGGTCGGCGCCGCGGTGCGCGCCCGCGTCGCCGAGGAGGTGAGGGCATTCGAGGCTGAGCATGGCCGTACGCCGCAGCTGGTCACGGTCATCGTCGGCGACGACCCCGCCTCGGAGGTCTACGTTCGCAGCAAGCACAAGGCCTGCGAGGAGGCCGGCATGCGCTCGGCCCACCACGGCCTGCCGGCCGAGACCAGCGAGAACGAGCTGCTCGAGCTGGTCGCCGAGCTCGGCCTCGACCGCGACGTCGACGGCATCCTCGTCCAGCTCCCCGTCCCGGACCACATCGACCCCGACCGCGTCGTCGCCGCGCTCGACCCCGCCAAGGACGTGGATGGGCTGACGCCGATCAACGCGGGGCTGCTCGCGCACGGTATGGACGGACTCGTCCCCTGCACCCCGGCGGGGGTGATGGAGCTGCTGCGCAGCGAGGGGGTCGAACTCGAGGGAGCCGAGGCGGTCGTGGTCGGCCGCTCGAAGCTGGTCGGCGTGCCGGTCGCGCGGCTGCTGTTGCAGGCGAACGCGACGGTGACGATGTGCCACTCGCGGACGCGCGACCTCGCCGGCGCCTGCCGCCGCGCCGACGTCCTGATCGCCGCGGCCGGTTCGCTCGGCCTGATCGGCGGCGACGCGATCAAGCCCGGTGCCGTCGTCATCGACGTCGGCACCAATCGCACCGACGAGGGGCTGCGCGGCGACGTCGACTTCGACGCCGTCGCCGAGGTCGCCGCGGCGATCACCCCGGTGCCGGGTGGGGTGGGGCCGATGACGATCGCGATGCTGCTCGTCAACACGCTCGCCGCCGCCCGGGCGCGAGTGTAGGGTCGATCGATCCCTGACCACGAAGGAGGAAGCGCATGGATCTGTACAAGCTGAGCACGGGCGAGAAGATCTCGGCGGTCTCGGGAGTCCTCCTCTTCATTTTCATGTTCTTCGATTGGTTCGGCGTGGAGGTCGCGGGCGTGCCGGGGTTCTCGGGCACGATCTCCGGGGGCGGCGGCAGCGCCTGGGACGCGCTCGACGTGATTCCGATCTTCCTCGTCATCGCGATCGTCGCCGCGGTCGGCGTCGCCGTCGTCAGACTCACCGACGCCGATTTGGAGCCGGCGGTCTCGCTCAACACGATCGTCGCCGTGCTCGGCGCGCTCGCCTTCCTTCTCATCCTCTACCGGATCGTCGACCCGCCCGGCGGCGGTCAGTTCGGCGGCGTCTCGGTCGATACGACGCTCCAGATCGGGATCTTCCTCGGTCTGCTCTCGGCGGCCGGCATCGCCTACGGCGGCTACAGCGCGATGCGCGAGGAAGGCGTCACCTTCGGCGATGCCGCCGACCGCCTCAGCGGCGGCCCGGGTGCTGCCCCACCCCCGCCGCCTCCGCGGGCATAGGGGCGGACGGGCGTCCGCGCGCCTAGAATCGCCGCGTGATCGAGCGAGAGCAGGTCCTGCACGTGGCGAAGCTTGCCCGCCTCGGCCTCGCCGAGGAGGAGGTCGAGAGGATGGCCGGCGAGCTCTCGGGGATCCTCGAGCACGTCGACCGGATCGCCGCACTCGACCTCGACGACGTGCCGCCGACCTCGCACGTGGTCGAGCTCGAGAACGTGCTGCGCCCCGACCTGCCCCACGAGAGCCTCGACCGGGACGTCGCCCTAGGTCAGGCGCCAGACCCCGAGCGCGGGGCGTTCCGGGTCCCGTCGCCGCAGGCGGAGGACTGATGGCGGACCTGCTCGACCTAACGGTCGCCGAGGCGGCCGCGAAGATCGAGGCCGGCGAGATCTCCCGCGCCGAGTACGCCGCGGCCTGGCACGAGGCCGCCGGCGCCGACGAGCTCAACGCCTACCTCTGGCGCCCTGATTCCCCACCCGACGGCATCCCGGTTGCCGTCAAGGACATCTTCTGCGTCGAGGGGGTGCCGACAACCGCCGGCTCCCGCATCCTCGAGGGCTACGAGCCGCCCTACACCGCGACCGCCGTCCGCAGGCTTGCCGACGCCGGCTTCGGCAACCTCGGCAAGACGAACATGGACGAGTTCGCGATGGGGTCCTCAAACGAGAACTCGGCCTACGGCCCGGCCCTCAACCCCTGGGACCGCGGCCGGGTGCCGGGCGGCTCCTCCGGCGGCTCGGCGGCGGTCGTCGCCGGCGGACTCGCCCCCTGCGCGATCGGGACCGACACCGGTGGCTCGATCCGCCAGCCCGCCTCGCTCTGCGGCATCGTCGGCCTGAAGCCGACCTACGGCGCGATCTCGCGCTACGGGATGATCGCCTTCGCCTCCTCGCTCGACCAGTGTGGGCCGCTGACCCGCGACGTCACCGACGCGGCGATGCTGCTCGGCGCCCTGCAGGGGAAGGACCCCTGCGACACGACCTCGGTCGGACTGCCGGAGGCGCCGTTGCTGCCCGAGCGCGAGAACCTGACGGGCCTGCGCTTCGCCGTGCCCGCCGAGCTTTCCCGCGACGCGGTCGACGCCGGCGTGCGCGAGGTCTTCGAGGCGACGCTGGCGCGGATCGAGGAGCTCGGCGGCACGCTGGCCGAGGTGTCGCTGCCCCATGCCGAGCACGGGATCTCGGCGTACTACGTGATCGCCCCCGCCGAGGCCTCCTCCAACCTCGCCCGCTACGACGGCGTCCGCTACGGGATGCGGGCCGAGTCGAGCGGCGACGTGATCGAGATGTACGAGCGGACGCGGGCGGAGGGGTTCGGCCCCGAGGTCAAGCGGCGCATCATGCTCGGCACCTACGCGCTCTCCTCGGGCTACTACGAGGCCTATTACGGACAGGCGCAGAAGGTGCGGACCAAGATCGCCGGCGACTTCGCGGCCGCTTTCGCCGACTTCGACCTCGTCGTCACCCCGACCTCGCCCTCGGTCGCCTTTGGGCTGGGCGAGAAGACCGACGACCCGCTGGCGATGTACCTCAACGACTTCTTCACCGTGCCGATGAGCCTGGCGGGCATCCCGGCGATCTCGATCCCCGCCGGCCTCGCCGAGCCGCCCGGCGGCGGCCCGCGGCTGCCGGTCGGCTTCCAGATCGCGGCGCCGGCCTTCGGCGAGCAGAAGCTGCTCGACGCCGCCTACGCCCTGGAGCGGGCCATAGCCTTCGACGACCGGCCGGGAGGAGACGATGGCTGAGCTGGAGGCGGTGATCGGGCTCGAGATCCACGTCCAGCTGGCGACGCGGACGAAGATGTTCTGCGGCTGCGAGCTGTCTTTCGGCGACGAGCCGAATGTCCACACCTGCCCCGTCTGCCTCGCCCATCCCGGCGTGCTGCCGGTCGTCAACGAGCAGGCGATCCGCTACGCGCTGAAGATCGCCGCCGCGCTGGAGTGCGAGGTGGCGCCGCGCTCGATCTTCCACCGCAAGAACTACTTCTATCCCGACAGCCCGAAGGCGTACCAGATCAGCCAGTACGACATCCCGATCGCCGGCGCCGGCCGCCTCGGCGACGTCCGCATCCACCGCGCCCACCTCGAGGAGGACGCGGCGAAGATGATCCACGTGGGGGAGTCGGGCCGGATCCACGGCTCCGGCGCCTCGCTCGTCGACTTCAACCGCGGCGGCACGCCGCTGGTCGAGATCGTCACCGAGCCCGACCTGCGCGGCGCCGCCGAGGCCGCGGCCTGGGCCCGCCTGCTGCGCGAGACGGTGCGCCAGCTCGAGGTCTCCGACGTGAACATGGAGGAGGGCAGCCTGCGGGTCGACGCCAACGTCTCGGTGCGCCCTGCCGGCAGCGAGGAGCTCGGCACCAAGACCGAGCTGAAGAACATGAACAGCTTCCGCTTCCTCGAGCGCGGGATCGAAGCCGAGCTGGCGCGTCAGCGCGAGCTCGTCGAGTCCGGCGGCGCCGTCGTCCAGGAGACCCTGCACTTCCATCCCGAGGACGGCACCCTGCACCCGCTGCGCTCGAAGGAGGAGGCGCACGACTACCGCTACTTCCCGGAGCCCGACCTGGTCCCGATCGCGCCGAGCGAGGAGATGCTGCGGGAGGCGCGCGAGTCGCTCCCGGAGCTGCCGGCGGCGCGGGCGTCGCGCTACGGGGAGATGGGTCTAGCGGAGGACGTCGCGGCGCTGCTCGCGGCGGATCCACCGACGGCCGAGTACTTCGAGGCCACCGCCGAGGCGGCGGCCGGTATCGAGCCCCGCGTCGTCGCCAACTGGGTCACTGGCGAGCTGGCCGCGGCGTTGCGCCAGGACGGGGGGGAGGCGAGCGCCTCGGAGTCGAAGATCGAGCCCGCCGCGCTGGCGGCGCTGGTAAGGATGGCGCACGAGAAGAAGGTCTCGCACGGCAGCGCCAAGCAGGTGCTGGCGACGATGGTCGCGGAGGGCGGCGACCCGGCCGCGATCGTCGAGCGCGAGGGCCTAGCCCAGATCTCCGACAGCGGCGAGCTCGAGTCGATCGTAGCCGCCGCGATCGAGTCCAACCCCGAGGCCGCAGAGCAGATTCGCGCCGGCAACGGCAAGGCGATCGGCGCCATCGTCGGCGCCGTGATGAAGCAGACCAAGGGCCGCGCTGACGGCGGCGAGGTCAACCGCTTGATCCGGGAACAGCTGGGAGTCTGACTCTGGCACCAACCCTGCCTCCCTCATCGGCTTAGACCTGCCGGGGAGAGACCGACTCGCCTCTGCCTTATCTAGAGCGTGGATACCGCAAACGCGGCGGTCTTGATCGCGTTTGCCGGCGTCATGCGAGCGCTTATCGCCCTCGCGTCGAAGCTGGTGGACCGATTGGGTCCTCCGCAATAAAAAACGGCCCCGGTAGCAGCCGGGGCCGTTTAAGAAACGTGAACACCACAGACGCCGAAACTTTAGCGCTGCATTGCCGACCACGCAAGCCCGCGTTGCATGTGCCTTGTAACACATTGTTACAAGCGTGCTAGCCTCGATCCATGGCCTGGAACGTCGTCATCGCCGGTGGGGGTTTTGGCGGCGCGATGGCGGCTCGGGAGCTGGAGCGGATCCTGCCGCGGCAGTCGACGCGGCTGACGCTCGTCAACGAGGCCAACTTCCTGCTTTACACGCCGTTCCTACCCGAGGCGGCGGCGGGGACGCTGGAGCCGCGCCACGTGGTCACGCCGCTGCGCGAGATTCTCGATCGCACCTACCTGCGTCTGGGCGCGATCGCCGGCCACGACCCCGTGGCGCGCACGGTCGAGCTGCGCACCCGCGAGGGCGAGGTCGAGCGGCTCCCCTACGACCAGCTGCTGGTCGCGCTCGGCTCGGTCTCGCGAACGTTGCCGATCCCCGGGCTCGACGAGCACGCGGTCGGCTTCAAGAGCCTCGCCGACGCGATCTGGCTGCGCAACCACGTGGTCGAGACGCTGGAGGCCGCGAACGCGACCGAGGACCCGGCGCGTCGCGACGAGCTGCTGACCTACGTCTTCGTCGGCGGCGGCTACGCGGGCCTCGAGGCGCTGGCCGAGCTGCAGGACTTCGCCGCCGACGCGATCGAGCGCTACCCGCGCGCCCGCCTGCACGGGATGCGCTGGGTGCTGGTCGAGGCGACGGACCGGGTGCTGCCCGAGATCGACGCGGAGCTGGCCGAGTACGCGCTGCGCGAGCTGCGCGGGCGTGGCATCGACATCCGCCTCGGCACGACGTTGGAGGAGGTCCACGCCGACGCCGCCTGCCTGGCGACGGGGGAGACGCTGCCCACCCGAACCGTCGTCTGGACCGCCGGAGTGGCTCCGCACCCGAGCCTGCGCCAGCTCTCGCTACCGCTCGACGAGCGCGGGCGGGTTCCCGTCGACGAGCGCCTGCGCGTACAGGGTATGGACGCTGTCTGGGCGATCGGCGACTGCGCGGCGGCGCCCGACCCGCGGGGTGGCGTCTGCCCGCCGACGGCGCAGCACGCGGTGCGGCAGGGCCCCGTCGCCGCCCGCAACATCGCCGCCGAGCTCGGCATCGGCGAGTCGCGGCCGTTCGAGTACCGCGGCAGCGCCGCCTTCGTCAACCTCGGCCGCTACAAGGCCGTGGGCAAGATCGGCGGCCGCACCTTCCGCGGCTTCCCCGCCTGGTGGATGGCCCGCACCTACCACATGAGCCAGATCCCGGGCGCGGCGCGCAAGGCGCGCGCGGTGATCGACTGGACCGCCAGCCTGCCTTTTCCCCGCGACATCTCCGAGCTCGGCACGATCGGTCACCCCAAGCGCCTGAGCGGGACAATGGAGCCGTGGAATACCTCGTCATCGCCTTCTTCTTCGGACTAGCCACCGCCATCATCGGCAAGGGCAAGGGCAGTTCGTTCTGGCTCTGGCTGCTAATCGGCACCGTGCTGCCTCCCCTCGGCCTGATCGCCGTGATCCTTTACCGGGTCGAGAAGGACGAACCCGAACGTCCCTGCCCGACCTGCGGCAAGGCATTGAAGCTCTATGTCCAGGTCTGTCCAAGGTGTGGCACGGACCTCTACCTGCCCGATCCGGCCGCGGTAAGACACCCCGGGGTGCGATAGAGGGAGTGGGCACCCTCCCCCGGAGGCTCCTAGCACACGGCCTCGAATCGCTGAAGCCGATCCAGCTGCGCGACGGTCTCCGGGGGAGGGTGCCCACTCCCTCTTAACCGCCTCGTTCGCGTCTACCGCAGCCAGGTGCGGACGATCGCGTTGGCGAAGCCCATGCCGTAGCGGAAGACCGCGGGCTTCTTGGAATGACCGTGCAAGCGACGCTCCACGGTTACGGGGACCTCTTTCGCTGGAATGCCGCGCTTGATCGCCTCGATCATGAACTCGGAGGTGTGGAACTGCTCCTGGCGGAGGACTAGCTGCGGGAGCACGGTCGTGCGGACAGCGCGGTAGCCGTTGGAGCAGTCGCTGACCTTTGTGCGGGTGATGAAGGAGACGAGTCGGTTGAAGAAGACGATGCCGAGCTCGCGCGAGACGGTGTTGCGGTCGGCCTGGCCGAGCACCCGTGAGCCATGGGCGACGTCGACCTCCCCGTCGAGCACGGGCTTGACCAGCCGCTCCATCTCGGAGGGCAGGTGCTGGCCGTCGGCGTCGAGGGTGACGACGACCTCGGCGCCCGATTCGACCATCAGCCGGTAGCCGGTGCGCAGCGCCGCGCCGCCGCCGCGGTTGATCACGTGGCGGGCGACGACGGCGCCGTGCTCGGCCGCCACGTCCGCGGTGCCGTCGCGCGAGCCGTCGTCGACGACGAGCACCTCGGTCGCCACGCCGCAAGCTTCGGCGGGGATGCGGTCGAGCACGTAGCCGACGTTCTCGGCCTCGTTGTAGGCGGGGACGAGAACGGCTACCTTGCCGCGAAAGCGCTCGGGCAGGCCGGCCTGGCGGAACTCCTCCCAGGCGAGGCCCTCGAGCACGGCTGAGAGCTGGCGGGCGTTGCGGGCCGCCTGCGAGAGCGCCCGCAGGACGAGCAGGAAGAGGACGATGATCGCGAAGACTGCGAGGCCGAGGATGCGGCCGCCGTTGCCCTTCTCGAAGGAGAAGGCGGAGAGCAGGCCGTTGACGACTTCGGTGCCGGTGACGAGCGCCAGGCCGAGGCCGGCGAAGACGAGGATCAGCACGTCGGCGTTGCGCAGCGAGCGCCGGCGCAGGACCGCGTAGGCGATCAGCGCCACCGCGCCAACCAGGCCGGCGGCGCGCAGCGCCGTCAGTTCGGCGGGGAAGATGCCTGCGTAGAGGTTCATGGCCGGCTAGACGATAGGGCCGCGCCCAGTCGCGCGAGCGCCGCGCCCGCGAGCGGAAACACCAGTGTCATCAGCACCTCGTTGCGGCGCGGTGCCGCCAAGGTGGCGGCGCCGACCGCGGTGACGAGCAGGATCGGGGTCGCAATCGCCGTCAGCTCCCACCAGCGCCGGCTCCAGCCGAGGACGCCGAGGCCGGCGATCGCCAGAGCGACGATCAGCACCTGGATGACCCTGCCCGCGGAGCTTTCCATCGCTTCACCGATCCCGCTGCTCCACATTCGCCAGGTCTTGCGCACGGTCATCGCCGCGTAGCCGGCGGGGTCTTCATCGAAGAACTTGGAGAAGTTCTGCTTGCCGGCCCTGCCCAGCGCCTGATCGCGGGGCAGGTCGGGATAGCGTTCTTCGGCGACGCGGTCGAAGAGGGGCGTCGGGTCGACTTCTTCGAGCGCCTGCGAGTGGGGGGGGAGGTCGCGGTGCCGGTAACGACTCAGGAGCCGCGCCTTCACTCGCTGGTATTCCCCGTCCGCCGGCAGGAACGTGCCCACGTACAGAGCCTTGCCGCCACCGGTCGAGATCGGTACCGCGCGATGCAGGGTTACCTGGTTGTGGACCGTCCAGGGAAGGATGGGCAGCGCTAGCCCAGCGGCGAGCAGGGCAGCACTCATGAGTCCCGGCCTCCATCCGCTCGCGAGGGTCATCCGGATCAGCGCCAGCCCCGCGAACGCGAAACCCACGAGCAGGTACTCCGGCCGCATCAGCGCCAGGCAGCCGAGCAGCACGCCCGGCAGTAGCCACCTGGAGAGTCGCCCTTCCGGTGCCCAGAGAAAGGCGAGGACCGCCGTCGGCAGGAGGAAGATCGCGGGCGGCTCGCTGTAGAGGGCGCCGACCGAGTGGATGAACGGTGGGTAGACCGCGACCCCGAGTGCGGCGAGGAGACCGGCAGGCCTGCGGTTGATGCGGCGGCCGAGTAGGTAGACCGCGACGATCGCGGCGAGGCCGAGGAGCATCTCGACGACGCGCGCGGTGCCTTCGCGGGCGCCGGCGGTCGCGTAGAAGCTGGCCGCGTAAAGGAGCGGAGCCCCCGGCGACCAATCGCTGGGGTCGTGGAAGCCCGGCCCGCCAAAGGTCTGTTCCTCGTACAGCGACTTGGCGAGCGCGTAGTAGGCGTGCGCGTCGTCGCCCGGCGTCGGCAGCGGCTCGACCACCCGGTAGGCGCGTAGGCCGAAGCCGACGACGAGGATCGCCGCCAACAGGATCAGCGTCGTGCGCCCGTGGCGCTCCGGCAGGCCACCTGCCCACGTCCTCAGCGATGCCATCGCGGCAGGCTATCCGCCGGCGCAGCCGACGACTGAACGATTGACCCCTCTATGAGTGGGTCAATCGTTCAGTCGTGCGACGTCGCCTTGCGAGGAGGTAGGCGACCCCGACCCCGGCCAGGGCGGAGACCAGGGGCATCATCACCAGCACCCGCCGCGGCGAGGCGACGAGCAGGGCGCTGACCGCGGTGATCGCGACGAGGATGGTCGCCAGCAGCAGCGCCTCCCAGCGTCGCTGTCTGGCGAGGACGACCATCCCGACCAGGCCGAAGCCGAGGAGGAGCCAGTGAAAGAGCTCCCATCCGGGCTCATGCATCACGTCCCGGGGTCCGTGCGACCAGATCCGCCCAACCTTCTTCGCGACGAACCCGGCGTATTCGGCCGGCTCTTCGCTGACGTCGTCCCAGAGCTGTTCCCGCCCCATCCGCGAGAGCGCCTTGTCCGTTTCGACCCCCGGATACCTCTGCCCTGCCAGCCGGGCCAGGATCTGCTCCAGCCTCAGCTTCTCCATAGCGCGCGGCCCAAACAGCTCGGGATGCCGTTCCACCACCTCGACCCCGACCCTTTCGGGGTCGCCGTCCGACGGCAGGTAGGTCCCTGCGAACAGCACCTGCCCGCCACCCGTCGACACGGGCACTACCCGGTCCAGCGCAACCGCGTTCCGCACCGTCCACGGCACCACGACCACCGCAGCCCCCGCGAGCAGGATCAGCGCCGCCGCCAACGCCCGCCGCCAATCGTCCCTCCAATCCTTGGCGAGTACGACCAAGCTCACGAGCAAGACCACCCCGAGGTACTCCGGCCGCACGAGTATCAGGCAGCCGAACAGAGCCCCGGGGATCAACCCCCGCGCCGAGACCGCTGGTCCCTGAGCCCAGAGCACTGCCAGCACCGCCCCCGAGAGCAGCGTCGCGGCCAATGGCTCTCCCATCAGCATGCCCTGGTACTCGAGGAGCGCCGGGTATATCGCGACGGCCCCGGCGCCGATCAGGCCGGCGAGGGGCCCGGATAGCCGGCGCCCGATCGCGTATGCGAAGAGCGCGGAGAGCGTGCCGATCAGCGCCAGGGCGATCCGGGCGGTGCGTTCGTGGACGCCCCCGGTCAGCTCGTAGACGCCGGCGACGAGGAGCGGGACGCCGGGCGAGTAGCTGCTCGACGGCTGGGTCGCGGTCGGGCCGACGGTGAAGCCGTCTCCGCAGTCGAGGTTGGCGGCGATCTTGGCGTAGGCGGCGGCGTCGAAGACGGGGTCGCGACCGTCCCACGCCTCGTGCAGGCGGAGGCCGAGCCCGAGGGCCAGGACCAGGGTCAGCGCAACCAGGCCCGCGCGCTCCCCGTTCCGCTCCGCCAAGGCGCTCATCGGCCGGATGCTATGGCGCGCCCCTGTCAGGCCCGTTCGCTACGCTGCCGCGACCAATGCGCGTTCTCATTCTTGGGGGCGATGGCTACCTGGGCTGGCCGACGGCCCTGAGGTTCTCCGCCCGCGGCCACGAGGTCTCCGTCGTCGACAACTTCGTCCGCCGCCGCTGGGTGGAAGGCGTGGGCAGCGATTCCCTGACCCCGATCCGGGCGCTCGAGGAGCGCGTCGAGGCCTGGCGGGAGGTCTCGGGTGGCGAGGTCCGCAGCTTCGTCGGCTCGGTCGAGGACGGGGACTTCCTCGACGGCATCGTCGCCGAGGTCAGACCCGACGTCGTCGTCCACTACGGCCAGCAGGCCTCGGCGCCGTACTCGATGGCCTCGCGCGAGCAGGCGGTCGAGACCCAGTTCGGCAACACGATCGGCAACCTCAACCTGCTCTTCGCGATCCGCGACCACGTGCCCGAGTGCCACCTGGTCAAGCTCGGCACGATGGGCGAGTACGGCCAGCCCAACATCGACATCGAGGAGGGCTACATCGAGATCGAGCACAAGGGCCGCAAGGACGTGCTGCCGTACCCGAAGCTGCCGGCCTCGCTCTACCACTGCTCGAAGGTCCACGACTCGACCAACATCCATTTCGCCTGCCGCACCTGGGGCCTGCGCGCCACCGACCTCAACCAGGGCGTCGTCTACGGGATCGAGACCGAGGAGACGGCGGGGGACGAGCGCCTGATCACCCGCTTCGACTACGACGAGGTCTTCGGCACCGTGCTCAACCGCTTCTGCCTGCAGGCGGTGATCGGCCATCCGCTCACCGTCTACGGCACGGGCGGCCAGACCCGCGGCTTCCTCAACATCCGCGACACGCTGCAGTGCGTCGAACTGGCGGCTCTGAACCCGGCCGAGGCCGGCGAGTTCCGCGTCTTCAACCAGTTCACCGAGCAGTTCTCGGTGCTGGAGCTGGCGCGGCTGGTCAAGCACGCGGGCGAGCACCTTGGCTACTCGGTCGAGATCCAGCACTACGACAACCCCCGGGTCGAGAAGGAAGAGCACTACTACAACGCGATCCACACCAAGCTGCTCGACCTCGGCTTGCGGCCGACGCTCCTGCGCGAGGAGCTGATCGAGTCGATGATCCACGTGCTCGAGCGCTACAAGGACCGCGCGATCCTCACCCCGATCGATCCCCACACGCGCTGGAACCCCGGTACCGCGGTCAAGCTGTAAGGACCAGGCGCTCACGCGCGCGGGTCCTGTCGTCGGGGTGGGGTGCTCTCGGCGGCCCTGCGCGCTGCTCCGGGCGAAGGGACGCACGCACACTCAGGGCTCAGACCTCGCCCTCCGCAGCCTCCGGGCTCGGCGAGAGCACCCCACCCCGACGCCACCCGCGCGAGAAGCGCCACGCTTTGAGCGTCAAAAGCCCTGCGTTGCGGGCACGGAGCCACTGGTAGCATCGCCTCCACGATGAGAGCGGCGGACGCGTTGATGCAGAGCCTCAAAGCCGAGGGCGTGGAGCACGCCTTCGGGATTCCCGGCGGGGCGAACCTGCCGACCTATGACGCGCTGGTCGACGCCGAGTTCCGTCATATCCAGGTGCGTCACGAGCAGGGAGGAGGCCACGCGGCCGAGGGTTATGCCAAGGCCTCCGGCAAAGTCGGGGTCGCCTTCGCCACCTCCGGGCCGGGGGCGACCAACCTCGTCACCGCGATCGCCGACGCGATGCTCGACTCGGTGCCCACGGTCTTCATCACCGGCCAGGTGCGCACCGAGCTGATCGGCACGGACGGCTTCCAGGAGGCCGACATCCTCGGCGCGACCCTGCCCTTCGTCAAGCACTCCTTCGCGGTGACCGACCCGCGCCAGATCCCCGAGTACGTGCACGAGGCCTTCCACGTCGCCTCCACCGGCCGCCCGGGCCCCGTGCTGCTCGACATCCCGCAGGACCTCTCGCGCGCCGACATCGAGTATGAGCCGCGCACCGAGCCGGTCGAGCTGGCCGGCTACAAACCGCCGAGCGCCCCCAACGTCAAGCAGGTGCGGATCGCCGCCAAGGCGATAGCCAACGCCCGCAAGCCGGTCCTCTACACCGGCGGCGGCGTGGTCAACGCCAACGCCTCCGAGGAGCTGCGCGAGCTTGCCGCCGCCGACCGCTTCCCGGTCACCTCGACGGTGATGGGGCTCGGCTCCTACCCGGCCTCCGGCGATCAGTGGCTGGGAATGCTCGGCATGCACGGCACGCGCGCCGCCAACTACGCGATGGACGAGGCCGACCTGATCGTCGCGATCGGCGCCCGCTTCGACGACCGCATCACCGGCAAGCTCTCGGAGTTCGCCCCGCACGCCAAGTTCATCCACATCGACGTCGATCCGGCCGAGATCTCCAAGAACGTGCCCGCCCACATCCCGATCGTCGGCGACGCCAAGCTGGTGTTGCCGGAGCTGACCCGCGAGTACCGGGCGTTGCAGACCGACAGCTCCCGCCTCGACGCCTGGTGGAAGCAGATCCGGGCCTGGCAGGAGGAGTATCCGCTGCGCTACGACGAGGGCGTGGACGGTGAGATCAAGCCCCAGTTCATGATTGAGGCGATGCACCGGATGACCGGCGGCGACGCGATCGTCACCTCCGACGTCGGCCAGCACCAGATGTGGACCGCCCAGTACTACGGCTTCGACGAGCCGCGCCGCTGGATCAACTCCGGCGGCCTCGGCACGATGGGCTTCGGCCTGCCGGCCGCGATCGGCGCCAAGGTCGCCTGCCCCGGCGAGACCGTCGTCTGCGTCGCCGGCGACGGCAGCCTGATCATGAACTGCCAGGAGCTCGCGACCTGCGTCTCGCAGGACATCCCGGTCAAGGTCTTCCTGATGAACAACGGCTACATGGGCATGGTCCGCCAGTGGCAGGAGCTCTTCTGGGACCGCCGCTACAGCGCGGTCGAGATGGGTCCCAGTCCCGACTGGGTGAAGTTGGCCGAGGCCTTCGGCGCCACCGGCATGCGCTGCGAGGACTCGGGTGAGCTGGAGCAGACGATGGCGACGGCGCTGGAAACCGACGGCCCGGTCCTGCTCGACGTGCGCGTCTCACCCGAGGAGAACTGCTTCCCGATGATTCCGGCAGGAGCCGCGGCCAGGGACATGGTGGGCTGATGGAGGCCGGGACCCCCCAAGTCGTGAAGCTCGAGGAGCTGCGCGTGCCCGGGCAGCTCAGCGGCCGCAAGCACATCCTCTCGATCCTGGTCGAGAACAAGCCCGGCGTGCTAGCTCGCGTCGCCGGCCTCTTCTCGCGCCGCGGCTTCAACATCGACACGCTCGCCGTCGGCCCGACCGACGACCCGAGCATCTCGCGCATCACGCTCACCCTCGACGGCGCCGTGCACCCGATCGACCAGGTGACCAAGCAGCTGCACAAGCTGGTCAACGTGCTGAAGATCCGCGACATGGAGCCGGAGGAGACCGTCGCCCGCGAGATGGCGATGTTCAAAGTCTCCGCCGCGGTCGAGAACCGGGCCGAGATCATCCAGTTCGCTGACATCTTTCGGGCCAAGATCGTCGACGTCTCGCGCCGCGCCCTGACGATCGAGGTCACCGGCTCCGCCGACAAGATCGAGGCCTTCGAGCGGATGATCCGCCCGCACGGCCTGATCGAGATGGTCCGGACTGGCGAGATCGCGATTGCCCGCGGCAGCGACTGAGCGCCTGCGGCCCGCGATCGATCGCGCTCTCTCGAGGGGCCGAAGGACGGTCGTCAGCGTTACGACCGAAGTCGACGGAGTCGATCCCTGCGCGGCTGTCTTCGCCTCGCGGCTGGCGTCGGACCGATGGTTCTGCTGGGAGCAGCCGGATCGCGGGTTTGCGCTGGCGACGCTCGGGGTCGCCCACGAGGTGACCTCGCGCGGGCCGGAGCGCTTTCGCGACCTGGCGCGTGACTGCCTCGCCGCCGAGCTGGTCGCCGACGAGCCACCCGGGCTGCCGGCGGGGGCGGGGGCCGTCTGGGCTGGCGGGATAGCGTTCGACCCGCACGGCGGGGGCTCGCCGTCGTGGTCCTCGCTGCCACCGGCCTCGCTGGCCTTACCGGAGCTTTCGCTCTGCCGGAGCGGGGGGGAGACGTTTCTCACCCTCAACGCGATGGTCCGCCCCGGGGAAGACCCGGAGGAGATCGCCGCCCGGATGGAAGGTCGGCTCGCCGGTCTGCGCATCGACCCGCTGCCGATGCTCGACCCGCATCCGGAGGGCATTGAGATCAGCAGCGCGCGGCCGCCGGAGGATTTCGAACGCATGATCGAGGCCGCGACTGGGCGCATCGAGGCGGGGGAGATGTCGAAGGTCGTCCTCGCCCGCGAGGTCCTGGTGAGAGCCTCCTCCGCGCACGATCCGGCGGCGCTCTTCGGCGCCCTGCGCGAGCAGTTCGCGGCCTGCTTCTGCTTCTGTTGCGGGACGCCGGAGGCGGCGTTCCTCGGCGCGAGCCCCGAGCTTCTCCTGCGTCGCTCGGGCGCCAGCCTCTCGACGGTCGCGCTGGCCGGCTCGACCCGGCGCAGCTCGGATCCGGCGGTCGACGATCACCTCGGCGAGCAGCTGCTGCGCAGCGACAAGGACCGCCGCGAGCAGGCGATCGTCGCCGAGCGCATCGCCCGCGCGCTGCGCCCGCATTCCGTCTGGGTCGAGGCCGCGCCCGAGCCGGAGATCGTCAAGGTCGCCAACATCCAGCACCTGGCAACGCCGATCGTCGCCCAGCTCGCCGAGCCGCGCTCCGCGGTCGAGCTCGCCGGCCTCCTGCACCCGACGCCGGCCGTGGGTGGCGAGCCACGAGCCGCGGCCGCCGGGGCGATAGCCGAGCTCGAGGAGATGGATCGCGGCTGGTATGCCGGCCCGGTCGGCTGGATGGACGCGACCGAAGACGGCGAGTTCTGCGTCGCCCTGCGCAGCGCCCTGCTCCGTGACCGCGAGGCCCGCCTTTACGCCGGCGTCGGGGTCGTCGCCGGCTCGGATCCTGCCGCCGAGCTGGCCGAGACCGAGGTCAAGCTGCAGGCGCTGTTGCCGCTGGTCGCCGAGTAGGGAGTTCGTCGAGCCGACTCGACCCCCGCCTGCTCGCGGGCTAGGCTTGGCGGGATGGTCTCACTGGGGAGGACGGCTTGCCTCGCTGCGCTCGCTGCGGCGTTCGGCCTGCTCGCCGCGGCGCCCGCCGAGGCCGCCTTCTCCGGCCAGAACGGGAAGATCTACTTCCAGGCCTGCAACGTCCCCTGCTCGGGGTATGACGTCTACGCGATCAACTCCGACGGCAGTGGGCTTGAAAACGTCACCGACGTCGTCACCGACTCGGCCGGGTTGCCCGACAGCGCCTGGGACCCCTCGGTCTCGGCCGATGGCAAGACGATGGCATTTGGCGTCGATTCGCAGGCAACCGCGGAGATCTGGGTGATGAACACGGACGGGACCGGGGCGCACCAACTGACAGAAGACAACCTGCTCGACCAGGAGCCCTCGATCTCACCCGACGGCAGCCGCGTCGTCTGGAACCAGTGGTCGCCCTACCCCGAATACACCGACCGCGACATCTGGACGATGAACGCCGACGGCAGCGACCAGGAGCTCTTCTTCAATGGCGCCGGCGAGGACTACTACCCCCAGTTCACCCCTGACGGCCAGACCGTGGTGATGGGTTCCGAGACCGGCGATCTCGACGTTCGCAAGGTCCCCTCGGCGCTTGCGGCCCCGCCGCTCACCGAAGCGACTGCCGTGGCTGCCGATGACGAACTGCTCGAGAGCGAACCGTCGGTCTCGCCCGACGGGTCGACCGTCGCCTTCACCCAAACGCCGAAAACGATGTTCCTCGGCCCCTTCGACATCGATGCGGTCGGCATCGACGGCGGTCCCACCACCCCTCTGTTCGACTCCGCGGCAAGCGAGGTCTCACCGGCGTACTCGCCCGACGGGACGAAGATCCTCTTCACCGAGGATCAGACCAAAGCGATGGTCGGCAACGCCGACGGCTCGGGCACGCCAGTTCAGCTCGACCTCGGCAGCACGGTGGAATCGCCTTCGCGATTCGACTGGGCGCCGGCGCCCAAGTTGGAGGTCAGCGACTCGGGCGGGCGTGAACCCCCGCCGCGAACTACGCCGGACGTCCCGAAGACGCTGCTGCGCAAGCACCCGCCCAAGCGGACGAAGAAGCGGCTCGCGAAGTTTGCCTTCGGCTCGGACGAGGCCGGCTCCCGTTTCGAATGCAAGCTCGACCACAAGCCCTTCAAGGGCTGCCGCTCGCCCCTGAAGAGGAAGGTCAAAGCCGGTCCTCACCTCTTCAAGGTGAGGGCGGTGAACGCGGAGGGCACGGCCGATGCAACTCCCGCGGTCTTCCGCTGGCGCGTTCTGCGTCCTTAGGCTTCGAGCGCCTCGGTCACACGCTCCGTCAGCCCGCGATGGGTGGCGACGTTGGCGTGGCGACTGGTCGCGATCTCGATCAGGCCGGTACCGCCGGCGAGGGCTTCGGGCAGTTCGGAGAGCGAGTCGAGGCGGCGGTGGGGTAGGTCGAAGAGCGCCGCGGCCTTGCCAGTGTCGACGCTGCGTGGGGTGCCCAGCAGGGCCTCGAACTCCTCCGCGGCCAATGCTTCCTCCTGTGGCAGGGAGCTGAAGATTCCGCCGCCGTCGTTGTCGATGACGACGATGCGGACAGGGGTGGAGACGTCGCGCAAGGCCGCGAGACCGCCGAGGTCGTGCAGGAGGCCGAGATCGCCGGTGATGACGGTCGTCGGCCGGCCCGTGGCGTGGGCGGCACCGATCCCGGACGAGACGAGGCCATCGATGCCGTTGGCGCCGCGATTGCAGAGGAAGAGGACGTCGGCCGACGAGGGCGCCAGGAAGGCCTCCTGGTCGCGGATCGGCATGCTCGACGCGGTGTAGACGAGATCGCCGTCGACGTGGGCACGGCCCAGCGCCGCGTGCAGCCCCGGCTCGGTCGGCTCGTCGGTCTCGGCCAGCGCCGCGGCAAGGGCCTCGCGCGCCGTGGCCTCAGCCTCCAGCCAGCGGCTCGGGGCGGCTCGCTCCTCGCCGAGGCGGGCGGCCCAGCCGCTTGCCAACTCCGTCGGATCGGCGCGCAGCAGCGCCGCCGCGCGGCGCGTCGGCTCGTTCCAGCCACAGCTGGGGTCGACGACGATTTCCTCGGCGCCGGACGACGCCAGCCATCCCCGCAGTGGCTTGCTCGTCGGCATCTCGCCGAATCGCATGACGAGGTCGGGCGCGACCGAGCCCGCGAACGCGTCGTCGCGCAGAAGCAGGTCGTAGGTCGAGACGACGCGCGAGAGGTCGTGCGGCCCGCAGCGCAACTGCGAGGTCGGCTCGGCGAGAACCGGGAAGCCGGTTGTGCGGGCGAGCAGGGTGAGCGGCTCGCGCAGCTCGGGGTCGAGCTGCCTGCCGGCGACGATTACGCCGGATTTCGCCTCCGCGAGGTGGCCAGCAACCTCGTCGAGCAAAAAGGTCGATGGCTCCATGTCGATCGGCGTCACCGCTGTCAGCGGCCGCGGATCGCGCCCTTTCAGCGCCAGGGGATCGGTGGCGGTGACGTCATCCTCCACTGGCACGGGTGCCAGCGGCTCGCGCCAGGGCAGGTTGAGGTGGACGGGGCCAGGTCGCGGCTCGCCACGAGCGGCGACCAGGGCTCGGCAAGCGGTCGAGCGGTAGTGGAGCAGCCCGTCGTCGTCGGCCTCGTGGGTGCCCACTTCGCGGAACCAGCGGACCGCTTCGCCGTAGAGCTTCAGCTGGTCCACCGTCTGTCCGGCGCCTACCCCGCGTAGCTCCGGCGGCCGGTCGGCGGTCAAGACGACCAGCGGGATTGCAGACTCGTCGGCCTCGCAGATCGCCGGGTGGTAGTTCGCCGCCGCCGTTCCCGAGGTGCAGAGCAAGGCGACGGGCAGGCCGCTTGCCTGCGCCGCGCCCAAGCCGAAGAACGCGGCTGAGCGCTCGTCGACGATCACGGTGACCTCGATCTCGGGCTGGCGCCAGAGCGCGACCGCCAGTGGCGTCGAGCGCGAGCCGGGGGAGACGACCGCGTGGCGCAGCCCGCCCCGTGCCAGCTCCTCGACGAAGGCCGAGGCGAGCGCGGTGTTCGCGTTGGTCGGGTCCACGCCGAGAACCTAAAGCCGGTGGGCGCGCAGCGCGTCCTCGTCGATCTCGACGCCGAGGCCCGGGCCGCTGGGCGGGTGCAGCATCCCGTCGCGCAGTCCGCACTCGACCGAAGCGACGGTCGAGGCGAAGAGCCGCTGAGTGGCGAGACCGTGGGCGAGGCGCGGGGCGTCGGGGGATTGAGCGAGCGTCCGCGCGACCTGTGCCGCCGCCGCGATCCCAACCGGCCCGTCGAGCGCGCTCGAGAGATAGGTCGGCATCACCTCCGCGATCGCGACCGCCGCCTCGGGACCGCCGACCTTGGAAAGCTTGACGCTGGCGACGTCGCAAGCGCCGGCCCGCGCTGCCTCCTCCGCGTCGGCGCAGCTCTCGATGCACTCGTCGCCGGCGATCGGGATCGAGGTGGCTGCCCCCACCTCCGCCAGCGCCTCGAGGCCGGTCACGGGCTGCTCGGCCAGCTCGACGTCGAAGGGCTCGATCGCGGCCAGCGTGCGCTTCGCGGTCTCCACGTCCCAGGCGGCGTTGGCGTCGACCCGGATCCGCGCCCCGGGGCCCAGCGCCTCGCGCACCTCGCGCACCTGGCCGGCGTCGTCCCCGGCTCCGAGCTTGAGCTTGAAGGTGGCGAAGCCCTCACCGGCCCAGGCCAGGGCGTCGGCCGCGACCGCGGCCGGCTCGCCGGCGACGAGCGTCGCGTTGCAGGGGACCGGCACGGGCTCGTCCTCCTCCGCTCGCCCTTCGGCGGTCGACTGCCTGCTGCGCAGATCGAGGAGCGCCGTGGTCGCGGCGCAGCGCGCCGGAGCGCTGAGGCCGGCCTCGGCGATCTCGCCCTCGTCGATTCGCTCGAGCCGATCGAACATCTCCAGCTCTCGAACCACCGACTCGATCCCGACCCCGCCGCGCAGGGACAGAGGCACCGCTTCCCCCAGCCCGACGAGGCCGTCGTCGGAGCGCAGCCGCAGGAGGGCCATCTCGCGCCGCTCGAGCCGGCCGCGCGCGGTCACGTAGGGCTCGCGGAAGGGCAGGGCGTAGGGAACGACCTCGACCGAGGCGATCTTCACGCTGCCAACAGTAGCCCGGCCGAGACGAGCAGGCTGAAGACCGCGAGCAGCGCCCCGGTGCCGGCGAGGGCTCCGTTGAGCGAGGACCCGTCGGTGCGGTTGGTGACGGTCCGCATCGGCTTGAACGCCATCGGCAGTGCCAGCAGGCCGATCAGCGGCAGCCAGCTGCCGCCGCCGACGAGCAGGGCGAGGGGCAGGACAACGAAGGCGCCGAGGACGAGCAGCCGATAGAGGACGACGGCATTTTGCCGTCCCATGCGCACCGCAAGGGTCATCTTGCCCGCCCGCCTGTCGGTGTCGACGTCGCGCACGTTGTTGACGACGAGGATCGCGGTGGCGAGGAAGCCGAGCGAGATCGAGAGGCCGAGCGGCAGCGCGTCGAGCGCCTCGAGCTGCACGTAGTAGGAGCCGTTGACGGCGACCAGGCCGAAGAAGAGGAAGACGAAGACCTCGCCGAGGCCGGCGTAGCCGTAGGGCCGCGGCCCGCCGGTGTAGAGAACCCCGGCGGCGATCGAGAACACGCCGACAACGAGGATCGCGACTCCGGCGACGGCGGCGAGGTAGATCCCGCAGAGCACCGCCACGCCGAATGCGATCCAGGTCGCGTTCAGCACCCGGCGCGGGGTCACCAGTCCGGCCGAGGTCACCCGCACCGGCCCCAGCCTGTCCGCCGTATCGGCTCCCCGCCGCGCGTCGGAGTAGTCGTTGGCCAGGTTCGTCCCGATCTGGATGAAGATCGAGCCGATCAGGGCGGCGGCGAACGCCCCGAACCGCGGCAGCTTGCCGGCCCATTCGACCGCCGCCGCGGTCCCCACAAACACTGGCGCCACTGCGGCCGGGAGCGTTCTGGGCCTGGCGGCCATAACCCAGATCCTCATCGAACATCCCTCGTCCCTCTTGACGGCGTCTCGCGCGGGTGGCGCAGGGGAGGGGGGTCGAGGACAGCCCGTGGACTGCCCGCAGGCCCCCCTCCCCTACGACAGGACCCGCGCGCCGACCCCGTCACGGCCGCCTCGGGAATTTTGAAAAATCGGGTTGGCGTTTCGCCTTGAACGCCTCGCGGCCCTCGGCCGCCTCCTCGCTGCCGTAGAAGAGCAGGTTGGTGTCGTGGGCGAGCTGCTGGATTCCGGCGTAGCCGTCCTCGTGTGCGTTGAAGCTGGCCTTGACGAGGCGCAGCGCGAAGGGGGAGAGCGCCAGCATCTCGCGGCACCAGGCGACCGTCTCGCGCTCGAGGTCGGCGAGCGGCACGACCGCGTTGACGAGGCCCATCTCGAGCGCCTCCTCGGCGTCGTAGGAGCGGCAGAGTAGCCAGAGCTCCTTGGCGCGCTTGGTCCCGACCAGGTCGCGCAGCAGGGAGGCGCCGAAACCGCCGTCCCAAGAGCCGACCCGCGGGCCCGTCTGACCGAAGCGGGCGTTGTCGGCGGCGATCGTCAGGTCGCAGCAGACGTGCAGCACGTGTCCGCCGCCGACCGCCCAGCCCGCGACCATCGCCACCACCGGCTTCGGCAGCCGTCGCATCTGGACCTGCAGGTCGGTGACGTGGAAGCGGCCGATCGAAGCGCCCTCGGCGACGTAGCCCGTGTCGCCGCGCACCCCCTGGTCGCCGCCGGAGCAGAACGCGTCGGGGCCCTCGCCAGCGAGGATCACGACGCCCACCTCTTGATCCTCGCGCGCCAACTCCATTGCCGCCGAGACCTCGACCAGCGTCTGCGGGCGGAAGGCGTTGCGAACCTCGGGTCGGTCAATCGTCACCTTGGCGATCCCGCCGGCCACCTCGTAGCGGATGTCCTCGTACTCGCCCACCGCCTTCCACTCGATCGGCGCGTACAAATCCTGCTCGGACGGTGCCTGCTTCGGTCGCTGGGGCATGATGCGACACGATATCCGCGCCTCGATGAAACTCGACGACTGGCTGGCCCAGAGATCGCAGAGCTGTCCCGAGCGCGTCGCGCTGATCGCGGACGATGCCGAGGTCACCTACGCCGAGCTGGAGGCGGAGGCGACCTGGGTGGCGCGGCGCCTCGCGGCGCAGGGCGTGCGGCGTGGCTCGGTCGCGGCGATGACGATGCACCCGCGGCGCGAGCAGGTGGTCCTCGTCCACGCCCTGATGAAGCTCGGCGCCGTGCTGCTGCCGCTCGGCCCGCGCCTCTCACCGGCCGAGCGAGCCGCCGCGATCGCCGCCGAGGAGCTGGCGATCGACCTCGACGACGCGGGAGAGCTGACCCAGACCGAGGCCGACATGCCGCTGCTCGGCGAGCACGACATGGACGCGCTCGCCTGCAAGGTGATGACGAGCGGCAGCACGGGGGCGCCCGACGCGGTCGGTCTGACCTACGGCAACTTCCTCTGGAGCGCGGTCGGCTCGGCCTTCAACATCGGCGTCGAGCCGGAGGACCGCTGGCTCTGCTGCCTGCCGCTCAGCCACATCTCCGGCCTCGGCATCGTCATGCGATCGGTCATCTACGGCACGACCGCCGTTGTCCACGACGGCTTCGACGTCGACCGGGTGGCGGCGTCGCTCGAAGACGATGAGATCACCGTCGTCTCCCTGGTGGCGACGCTGCTTACGCGGCTGCTCGAGGCGGGCGCCGGCCTCTCCGGCCCGCGCGCGATCCTCGTCGGCGGCGGACCGGTGCCGGAGGAGGCGCTCGAGGAGGCGCTCGGCCGCGGTGCCACGGTCGTCCAGACCTACGGTCTGACCGAGGCCTGCTCGCAGGTGACGACGCTGGCGCCGACCGACGCCCGCCGCAAGCTCGGCTCGGCGGGCCGGCCTCTGCTGACCACGCACCTGCGCATCCAGGATGGCGAGATCCTCGTCCAGGGCCCGACCGTGGCGCCGGACCGGGTCGACGCCGACGGCTGGCTTCACACCGGCGACCTCGGCAGCATCGACGAGGAAGGGTTCCTCTACGTCGAGGATCGCATCGACGACATGATCGTCAGCGGTGGCGAGAACGTCGTCCCGGCCGAAGTCGAGAAAGTCCTGCTCCGCCACCCGGAGGTCGCCGACGCCGCCGTCGTCGGCCGCGAGGACCCGGAGTGGCAGCAGGCGGTGACGGCGATCGTCGTCCTCGTCGACGGCTCGCGGGTCAGCCCCGACGACCTGCGCCGCCACTGCGCCGAGTCGCTGGCTGGCTTCAAGGTGCCGAAGCGGGTCGAGCTCGCCGCGGCGCTGCCCCGCACGCCCTCGGGCAAGCTGATGCGGCGCGCCCTTCGCTAGCCTGCGGCCCATGCCCAAGGACATCTTCTATGACTCAGACGCCGACCTCTCGCTGCTCGACGGGAAGACCGTGGCCATCCTCGGCTACGGCTCCCAGGGGCACGCCCACGCCCTCAACCTGAAGGACTCGGGGGTCGACGTCGTCGTCGGCCTACGCCCCGACTCCTCCAGCCGCGCCAAAGCCGAGGCGGCCGGCCTCGAGGTGCTCGACGTCGCCGAAGCGGCCAGCCGCGGCGACGCGGTGATGATCCTGCTGCCCGACGAGAAGCAGGCCGAGATCTGGGAGGCCGAGATCGCCGACGGCATCGCCCCCGGCAACCTGCTGCTCTTCGCCCACGGCTTCGCCATCCACTTCGAGCAGATCGTGCCGCCGGCCGGCGTCGACGTCGGCATGGTCGCCCCCAAGGGCCCCGGCCACCTGGTCCGCCGCCAGTACGAGGAAGGCGCCGGCGTTCCCTGTCTGATGGCCGTCCATCAGGACGCCACCGGCAACGCCCACGGTCTCGTCCTCGCCTATGCCTCGGCGATCGGCGGCGGCCGCGCCGCGGTCATCGAGACGACCTTCAAGGACGAGTGCGAGACCGACCTCTTCGGCGAGCAGGCCGTCCTCTGCGGCGGCGCCAGCGAGCTCGTCCGCGCCGGCTTCGAGACCCTGGTCGAGGCCGGCTACGACCCGCGCCTCGCCTACTTCGAGTGCCTGCACGAGCTCAAGCTGATCGCCGACCTGATGTACGAGAAGGGGATCCAGGGGATGCGCTACTCGATTTCCAACACGGCCGAGTACGGCGACATGACCCGCGGCAAACGCGTCATCGGCGAGGAGTCGCGGGCGGCGATGAAGGAGATCCTCGGCGAGATTCAGTCGGGCGAGTTCGCCCGTGAGTGGATCGCCGAGAACCGCGCCGGCGGCGAGAACCTCTCGCGCATGCGCGAGGAAGGCAAGAGCCACCAAGTCGAGAAGGTCGGCAAGGACCTTCGAGACATGATGCCCTGGGTCGACCAGGAGTTCTGACCTGACGGCCTGAGGCCGGCGCATCTCGGCGTCCTCGGTCGCTCGCGTGCTATTCGCACGCCACGCTCCCTGTGTCCACCGATCTGCTTGGCCTCAGGCCGTCAGATCGGATCCAGAACGACTATCGGGATCTCGCGCGATCCTGCGTTGCGGCGGTAGAACTCGGCGCCGGGGTACATCTCGACGAAGCGGGACCAGAGGCGGGTGCGTTCCTCGCCGGCGGTGCGGCGGGCGTGGACCTGGCGGACGCTGGGGCCGGTCTGGACGGTGGTGTCGGGGTGCGCCATCAGGTTGTGGAACCAGGCGGGGTTCGTGGACTGGCCGGCCTTGGAGGCCATGACGACGATCGCTTCGCCGTCCTCCAGGTACATGACGGGGGAGGTGCGGGGAGTGCCGGTCCTGGCGCCGACGTGGTCGAGCAGCGCGATGCGGGCCTCGGGCCAGCCGGGGATGTGACCGCCGAGCCTGCCCTTCGAGACGCGGTAGAGAGCTACGTGGAGCCTGGTCGAGCGGCGGCCGAGGTAGATGCCGCGTTTGTTGAGGAACTGCGACGCCGCTGTGCTGAGTCGCCCGAATGGGCGCATCGCTCGCGGGCCGGCGGGACTCAGGTCCCCAGCCGGCTCGTCTCTCCCTCGGGCAGTTTGCCGTCGCGGCCGACGTAGCCGCCCTTGCCGCCGACGATCAGGTAGACCGCGTCCTCGGAGTCGCTCAGGTTCTTGAGCTTGCGGACCGTCGAGGCGTCGACCCAGGCTAGGCCGCCGGCGTTCAGCTCGTGGGTCGAGCCGTCGCCGAACTCGATGCCGACCCGGCCGCTGTGGACGAAGTAGAGCTCCTCCTGCTCGTCGTGGTAGTGGCGGCCGGTCTCGTAAGAGGGCGGCAGGACGATCGCGTTGACGCCGAACGCGGTGACCCCCAGCTCCTTGCGGATCTTGCGGAAGCCGTAGCCCTCGCCGAGGTCGTCGAGGTTGGCGACGGAATAGCCGTCGCCCTTGATCACCTGGGTCTCGGTCTCCTCGCTCACGACGAGGGAGCCTACGGGCTTTGCCGCCGAGGGGGAGTCCACCCGTCCCTGTCACTAACCTGTCGCCTCCCGTGAGCACCGAGACCGCCGCCCAGATTCCCGCCGACCTCAAGCCCGCCGACGGCCGCTTTGGCTGCGGGCCCTCGAAGGTGCGCCCGGAGGCCCTGGCGAAGCTCGCCGACCGGTCGAAGCTGATGGGCACCTCGCATCGCCAGAAGCCGGTGCGCGACCTCGTCGCCCGCGTCCGTGGCGGCCTTGCCGAGCTCTTCTCGCTGCCCGACGGCTACGAGGTGGTGCTCGGCAACGGTGGCACGACCGCCTTCTGGGACGCGGCCGCCGCCTGGCTGGTGCGCGAGCGCTCGCTGCACCTCGCCTACGGCGAGTTCTCGCGGAAGTTCGCCAAGGTGACCGCCGGCGCGCCCTTCCTCGCCGACCCGATCGTGGTCGAAGCGGAGCCGGGCGACGCGCCGGCGCCGAGCGCCGACCCGGCGGCCGACGTCATTGCCTGGGCCCATAACGAGACCTCGACCGGGGTGATGGTCCCGGTCCAGCGCCCCGAGGGCGCCGGCGACGCCCTCGTTCTCATCGACGCCACCTCCGGCGCCGCCGGTCTGTCCGTCGACGTCGGCCAGACAGACGCCTACTACTTCGCGCCGCAAAAGGGCTTCGCCGCCGACGGCGGTCTCTGGCTGGCGCTGCTCAGCCCGGCGGCGATCGCCCGCATCGAGGAGCTTGACGGCGCCGACCACCGCTGGCAGCCAGCCTTCCTCTCGCTGTCGACGGCGCTGGAGAACTCGCGCAAGGAGCAGACCTACAACACGCCGGCGCTGGCGACCCTGCTGCTGCTCGCCGACCAGGTCGAGTGGATGCTCGCCGGCGGCGGCCTCGACTGGTGCGTGGAGCGCACCTCGGCGTCTTCCGGGCACCTCTACGACTGGACCGAGGCGTCGGACTTCGCCACGCCGTTCGTCGCCGACCCGGCCAAGCGCTCGCTGGTCGTCGGCACGATCGACTTCGACGAGGGCGTCGACGCGGCGGCGATCGCCGCCGCCCTGCGCGCCAACGGCATCGTCGACGTCGAGCCGTACCGCAAGCTCGGGCGCAACCAGCTACGCATCGGGATGTTCCCCGCGATCGACCCGCCCGACGTCGAAGCGCTCACCGCCTGCATCGACTGGGTGGTCGAGAACGTCGAGGGGGTGAGGTCGTGAGGGTCCTGGTCAAGGAGAAGATCGCCGACTCGGGCGTCGAGCTGCTGCGCGAGAACTTCGACGTCGACCTCGGCCTCGAGATGTCTGACGAGGAGCTGGTCGAGAAGATCGGCGAGTACGACGCGATCCTGATCCGCTCGGCGACGAAGATGACGCCGGAGCTGATCGAGCGGGCGACGAACCTGAAGGTGATCGGCCGCGCCGGCACCGGCGTCGACAACGTCGACATCCCGGCCGCCACCCGTCGTGGCATCGTCGTCGCCAACGCGCCGGAATCCAACTCGGTCGCCGCCGCCGAGCACACGCTGGCCTTGATGCTGTCCCTGTTCCGCAACGTGCCGCAGGCACACGGCGCCCTCGTCGACGGTCGCTGGGACCGAGCCAGGTACAAGGGCGCCGAGCTCTACGGCAAGACGATCGGCGTCGTCGGCTTCGGCCGCATCGGCCAGCTCGTCGCCAAGCGCGCCCAGGGCTTCGAGATGGACGTGATCGCCTTCGACAAGTTCGTCTCCGCCGAGCGTTTCCGCGAGCTCGGCGTCGAAGGCGCCGAGAGCCTTGAGGACCTCTACCGCCGCGCCGACGTCGTCACCGTCCACGTGCCGAAGACGCCCGAGACGATCGGCCTGATCGGCGTCGAGGCGATCGCCGCGATGAGGGACGGCGTGCGGATCGTCAACTGCGCTCGCGGCGAGCTGGTCGACCTCGATGCCCTGCTCGCCGGCCTGGAGTCGGGCAAGGTCGCCGCCGCCGCCCTCGACGTCTTCCCCGCCGAGCCCTTCACCGAGCACGCGATCTTCGCCCGCCCCGACGTCGTCGTCACCCCGCACCTGGGCGCATCGACCGCGGAGGCACAGGATCGCGCCGGAGTTGTGACCGCCGAGCAGGTGACGGCGGCGCTGACCGGCGCGGTCGTCACCAACGCGGTCAACATCGCCGCCGTGCGCCCGGAGGAGATGGAGGCATTGGCGCCCTTCGTCCCGCTCTGCGAAAAGCTCGGCCGCCTCGCCGAGGGCCTGGCGCAGGGGTCGGTCGACCGCGTCTCGGTCGAGTTCCGCGGCAAACTCTCCCAGTTCGACACCCGCCTGCTCGGGATCGGCGTCCTCGTCGGCATCCTCGCCGGCCATACCGAGGAGCCGGTAAACCTCGTCAACGCTCCGCAGATGGCCGAGGAACGGGGCATCGACCTCGTCGAGACCAAGGAGACCGCCTCGGAGGACTTCACCGAGCTGGTCGCGGTGCGGATCGGGTCCGGCGACGAAGAGGTCGAGGTCGCCGGCACTGGCGTCGGCCCCCGCAACGAGCCCTACCTCGTCTCGGTCTGGGGCGAGAGCTTCTACCTGCCGTTCGCCGAGCACATCGCGGTCTTCCGTTACGCCGACCGTCCCGGGATGATCGGCCGCGTCGGCACGGCCTTCGGCGAGGAGGGCGTCAACATCGTCTCCGCCGCGGTCGGCGCGGAGGAGGACGGGGAGCGTGCCGTGATGGCGCTGACCACCGACGCCCACGTGCATGACGCGACCGTCGCCAAGATCCTCGAGATCGACGGCTTCTCGGTCGGCCGCGCCGTCGATCTGTAGTCGTCGGCAAGGTTGCTTAGTAAATCTTGACTGAACGCTGACGCTCTGCTAGGGCTAAGCGGCGCTCGACGACGAGCGCATACATGAGAAACAAGGAGGCGTCATGAAACGCAGCAGAGCTCTTGGCCTGACGCTGGTCTCCGTGCTTGCCCTAATGAGCTTCATCGGAACCGGCTCGGCCTCCGCAAACATCGATATGTGCTCTTGGACAGGAACGATGCCAAGCGCTTTAGGCGCGGTCGAATGCCTGGAAGCTAAAGGTACGATTCACGGTCTCTTAAATGGCAGCTTAGCCTGGGAAGCCAAAGCGACCAAACCGACGGTCAAGGGCTTCTTAGAAGAGACATGCGACGAATCCAAAATCATAATCAAAAACAAAGGCGACAAAACGATGGGCGCCGAAATGACAACGCTGACCTTTGCGGGTAACTGCAAACCATGCACGGTTGTCACTGTATTCACGCCCTACGAAGCCAATATATATATGAGCTCGATTCCCCCAGAATATTACTTTCAGTCGGCATTCAAGATCAAATTCACGGGATGCCCGCTAGGGGCGACGTGCAAATACGGCACCGGCGCCAAAGGCAACATGGACGGCCTTGAGGTGAAATACGGCACGAATATGAGCAACAACATAATAAAAGCGGAAGGCGAGCTGCTCGAACTCGAAGAAGGCAGCGAAATGGTCTGTGGGAAAAAAGGAGAATGGACCGGCGACTACATCGTGAATAGCCCGGCAAACTGGTTCTTCTTCTTATTATAGATCCACACACACCGGGCTGGCCTTGGATTGAGTGAGCCAGCCCGGTGTGATCGTCAGTATCCGACCGATTAGGGAGGAACACTGCCCAGCATCGGGAGGGCCGGTACCCTTCGCGCCGTGAAGGCGCTAGTTCAGACTGGAACGGGCGGTCCCGAGGTGCTCCAGGTGCAGGAGCGCCCCGATCCCCCGGTGCGGGCGGGCGAGGTGCGCATCGCAGTGAAGGCGGCGGGCGTCAACTTCGCCGACACGATGGCCCGCGTCGGCCTCTATCCCGACGCGCCCAAACCTCCGTGCGTGATGGGCTACGAGGTCGCCGGCGAGGTCGAGTCGGTCGGCGACGGAGTCTCCGATTTCAAGGTCGGCGACCGGGTCATGGCCGGCACCCGCTTCGGCGGCCAGGCGGAGCTGGTCAGCGTTCCCGCCGACCAGGCCCTGCCGCTGCCCGAGCGGCTCAGCTTCGAGCAGGCCGCGGCCTTCCCGGTCAACTACGGAACCGCTTACGCGGCGCTCGTCCTGGTTGGCGGCGTCCGCGAGGGCTGCCGTGTCCTGATCCACGCCGCCGCCGGGGGCGTCGGCATCGCCGCCACCCAGATCGCGCGCAACGCCGGCGCTGAGATCTACGGCACCGCCTCGGCCGCCAAGCACGACGCGATTCGCGCCCAGGGCGTCGCTCATCCGATCGACTACCGCGGCCTCGACTTCGAGGCCGAGACGATGCGCCTGACGAACGGCGAGGGCGTCGACCTGATCCTCGACGCGCTCGGCCCGACCTCCTTCCGCAAGGACTACCGGCTGTTGCGCCCCGGTGGGCGGCTCGTCATGTACGGGCTCTCGGAGGGAACGTCGGGGGGCAACCGTGACCTCCCGGCCATGCTGAAGAGCCTGGCAAAGATGCCCTGGGCGACGATCCCGTGGTGGAAGAGCCTCGCCCTGATGAACGAGAACAAGGGCGTCTTCGGCCTCAACATGCTCAAGTGGTGGGAAAGGGAGGGCAACCTCGACCGGGTTACCCAGCCGCTGCTCGCCGACCTCGAGGCCGGGCGCCTTGACCCCGTCGTCGCCGAGTCGTTCTCCTTCGAGCGGGCCGGCGACGCGCATCGCTTCATCGGCGAGCGCCGCAACGTCGGCAAGGTCGTGTTGTTCCCGTAGTAGGCGTCCCCTGGCGGAGGCCAAGGCGATCTCGATGACCAAGAGGATCCTGAGCCTGATCGCTGTGCTGGCGGCGAGCGCCGCCCCGAACGCCCATGCCGGGGCGCCGGTCGACCCCAACGCCGAACCCGAACCGACGACCTACACCGTCGTCCTCGCCGGCGGTGCGGCCCGGAACGCGATCCACATCTGGCTGACGCCGGACGGGACCGAGTACGCGATCGACTCGTCGGTGCCGCTCGAAGTTGGAGGAACGGTTTGCCACAACGTTCCCGACAACCCAAACGAGCTGCTCTGCCAGGCTCCACTCGTCGCCGGTTTCGTCGTGTCGGGAGGGCCTGAAAACGACGGCGTTGTCGTGGCCGGCACGGTGCGGGTGCCGACGACTCTGAACGGCGGCCCCGGCCGGGACCTGCTTCAGGGCGGCGGCGGTGCCGACAAGGTCGTCGGTGGCGCCGGCAACGACCTGCTCGGTGGTGGTGGTGGCGGCGACGCGATCTACGGCGGCTCCGGCAACGACGTGCTCAACGGTGGTTCCGGGAACGACACGCTATGGGGCGGTTCGGGCCGGGACGTCCTGCATCCCGGCGGCGGCCACGACAGCCTGCACGACGGCATCAAGCGCCGGCTCAGGCCATAGCGCTCTCGTCGGCGCGGGAGCCGCCGACCAGCCGTCCGCCGACGAAGAAGAAGGCGATCAGAAAGCCGACAAGGGAGAGTCCGGCGTCGAGCCGAAAGCCCGCCTCGATGCCGTCGACGAAGCTGCTCCGCGAGGAGAAGACCATCGTCGTCAGCCCCAGTCCGATCGAACCGCCGGCGATCTGGAACATGTAGACGATGCCGCCGGCGAGGCTGGTCTGGGACTCGTCGACCGAGGTGACGCCGGCCGTGGTCGCCGTCGGATAGAAGCTGCCGACTCCGACCCCGAGTACGACCATGCCGGCAACCAGCGAGTTGTAGCCCGAGCGGTCGCCGACGAGTGAAAAGACGAAGGGCGCGATCGCGATGCAGAGGGCGCCGACGGAGACCAGGAGCTTGGCCCCAAGCCTCTCGTAGAGCGGTCCGGCGACGAAAGAGACGGCCGCGAACACGGCGAGGAAGGGCAACATCCCGACGCCGGCTTGCAGCGGCGAGTAGTCGAGCTGGTGCTGCATGAACTGGGGCAGGTAGAGCAGCGCGGCGAAGAAGGTCGCCGACATGAAGAGGATCGCCACGCAGGAGGCGCGGAAGCTCTCATTCGCCATCACCGCGCGCGGCACTAGAGCGCCCCGCCCGGCCCGGCGCTCGAGTGGGACGAAGGCGACCAGCAGGAACGCCGAGAGTGCCAGCATCGCGATCACCCGCGGGTCACCGAGTCCCCAATCATCGACCTGGTCGAGCGCGACGAGCAGCGAAACGAGGCCCACCGAGAGCACCGAGATCCCGGCGTAGTCGATCCGCTGCTCGCCGGGGTCGGGTTCGGTCAGCTTCACGAACCGGTAGGTGACGAGCACGGCGAAGGCGGAGACCGGCACGTTGAGGAAGAAGATCCAGCGCCAGCTGAGCGCGTCGGTGAGCACGCCGCCGATCAAGGGGCCGATCGCGTTGCCGAGGCCGGCGGTGCCGAGGATGATCCCGCCCGCCAGCCCGGCCTTGTCCTCGGGCAGCAGGGCGTAGGTCATGCCGAGGATCGCCGGCCACATCAGCGCCCCGCCGATTCCCATCAGCGTGCGGGTGGCGATCAGCCAGGTCTCGGTCTGCGCGGCGCCGCCGAGAGCCGACATCGCGGCGAAGATCGCGGTGCCGACGAAGAATGCGTTGCGGCGACCGAACATGTCGGCGAGGCGGCCGCCGGTGACGATCATCACCCCGAAGGTCAGCGCGTAGGCGTTGACGACCCACTGGATCGTGTTGACGTTCGTGTCGAAGTCGCGTTCGATCGTCGGCAGGGCGACGTTTATCGCCGAGAAGTCGTTGGCGATGACGACGACGGCGAGGCCCATCGCGACCAGGGCAAGCCAGGTGGAGCGGGGCAGGGAGCTCGATCGATCCTCGCTTGCGATGCGCGGACCCTACGCTAAGCTGAGGCGACCGAATGACCCTTCGGCTCGACAGCCTGTCGCTTCTCCTTCTCCTCCCCCTTCGGGGGGAATAGCGCTGGGCGGCGCGTCAGCCGCGAGAGACAAGGTCATTCGAACTAAGCAGAGAAGGAGACGAAAGTGTCACCGCAAGACGACGCGAACCGCGTCCACATATTCGACACGACGCTGCGAGACGGCGAGCAGTCGCCCGGCATCTCGCTGAACACCGCCGAGAAGGTGGAGATCGCGCAGCAACTGGCCCGGCTGGGCGTCGACGTGATCGAGGCCGGCTTCCCGATCACCTCGCCCGGCGATTTCGAGGCGGTCGAGGCGATCGCCCGCCAGGTCGAGGGACCGACGATCTGCGGCCTGGCCCGCACCCACAAGGCTGACATCGATGCCGCCTGGGGCGCGATCAAGGACGCCGAACGGCCCCGTATCCACACGTTCATCTCGACCTCCGACATCCACATCGAGCACCAGCTGCAGACCGACCGCGAGGACGTCAAGGGCCAGGCCCGCGCCGCCGTCCGCCTGGCGCGTTCCTACTGCGAGGACGTCGAGTTCTCGCCGATGGACGCGACCCGCGCCGACGTCGAGTTCACCGCCGAGGTCTGCGCGATCGCGGTCGAGGAGGGCGCGACCGTCGTCAACGTCCCCGACACGGTCGGCTACACGACCCCCGAGGAGTACGCCGAGTACTTCCGGCGCCTGTACGAGCTGGTCCCGGGCCTGCGCGAGGTCGAGACCTCGGTCCACTGTCACGACGACCTGGGCCTGGCCGTCGCCAACTCCTACGCGGGGCTATTGGCCGGCGCCCGCCAGGTCGAGTGCGCGGTCAACGGGATCGGCGAGCGGGCCGGCAACTGCTCGCTGGAGGAGATCGCGATGCTGATCCGCGTCCGCGAGGACGCCCACGGCCTGACCACCGGAATCAACACCCGCGAGCTGGCTCGCACCAGTCGCATGGTCTCGCGCCTGACCGGCTACGCGATCCAGCCCAACAAGGCGGTGGTCGGCCGCAACGCCTTCGCCCACGAGTCCGGCATCCATCAAGACGGCGTGCTGAAGGAGCGCACCACCTACGAGATCATGGACGCGACCGAGGTCGGCCTCGAGTCCAACTCGATCGTCCTGGGCAAGCACTCCGGCCGTCACGCCTTGAAAGACGCGCTGGAGCAGCTGGGCTTCAAGGTCGAGGGCAACGCCCTGAACGCGGCCTTCAAGCGCTTCAAGGAGGTCGCCGATCGCAAGAAGCAGGTGACGGCGTTGGACTTGGAGGCGATCGTCTCCGACGAGATGCGCGAGAAGGAGGACGCCCACGAGCTGGCCTGGTTCGAGGTCGAGGCGGGCTCGCGCCGCGAGCCGTTGGCCCGGGTGGCGGTGAAGATTCCCTCCGGCGAGGAGTCGGTCGGCGAGTCGAGCGGCGACGGCCCGGTCGACGCGATCTTCCACGCGATCCAGAAGGCCGCCGACACCGAGTGCGATCTGCGCCAGTACACGGTCGAGGCCGTGACCGGGGGGGAGGACGCGCTCGGTCAGGTGACCGTGATGCTGCGCGCCGCCGGCCGCCTGGCGACCGGCCAGGGCGTCGCCACCGACATCCTCGAGGCCTCGGCGCGCGCCTACGTGCGGGCGCTGTCCAACGCCCTGGAGGGTGCCGCGATCCGCGAGGCCGAGGCGGCGACAGCCGAAGCCGCCGTTGAACGCACCCCCGGCCCGTAACCCAAGACTCAACGCGGGAGTGCAACGTTTTTTCGTTCCTATGGGACGAAAAAACGTTGCACCTCTCCTTTGCATGTATGTGATAACGTACGAACGTAATGCCAGCCTCCACGCTCGACAGATCCGCTCCGTCGCTGGGCACCCCCGCGATTGGCGGCCGCGTTCGCGCCCTGCGGGAGGCGATGGGGCTTTCGCTGCGAGACCTCGGGGAGCGGGCGGGCGTGAGCGCGCCAATGCTGTCGCAGGTTGAGCGCGGGGAGACCAGTCCTACGCTGGCGGTGGCGGCGAAGATCGCCGCCGGGCTGGATCTGACGCTGTCGCGGCTGCTGCGGCTGGACGAGGGCGAGCACGTCACCGTCAGCCGCGCCGGCGAGCGACGCGTGCTGGAGCGGGGCGGGCACCGGATCGAGGAGCTGACGCCGCCGCTGCCCGGCCAGCGCGCCGACGTTTCACTGCACACGCTGGACGCGGGCGCCACCACCGGCGGTCGCGACGACCCGCCGATGCACGAGCCGGGCAGCCGCGAGACCGCCGTCGTCCTGGTGGGGACGCTGGTCCTCGTCGTCGAGGGCACCCGCCACGAGCTGAGCGAGGGCGACAGCGTCACCTTCGACGCCGATCTGCCTCACCATTTCGAGAACGAAGGCGAAGAGCCGACGAGGTTCGTCGCCGTGATCGCCGCCGGCCTTCGCCGGGGCTAGGAGGAGCGCCGATGCCGAAGACCATGTTCGACAAGCTCTGGGAGGCCCACGAGGTCTCCGACGGTCTGATCTACATCGACCTGCACCTGGTCCACGAGGTCACCTCGCCGCAGGCCTTCGACGGCCTGCGCATGGCCGGTCGCGAGGTGCGCAGGCCCGGCAAGACGCTGGCCACCGCCGACCACAACGTGCCCACCGACGGGACGATGGCGGCGAGGTTGATCGCCGACGAGCTCTCCCGCGTCCAGGTCGAGACGCTGGAGCGCAACTGCGAGGAGTTCGGCATCCCGATCTACTCGCTGGGCTCCGAGCGGCAGGGGATCGTCCACGTGATCGGCCCCGAGCTCGGCGCCACCCAGCCCGGGATGACGATCGTCTGCGGCGACAGCCACACCTCGACCCACGGCGCCTTCGGCGCCCTCGCCTTCGGCATCGGCACCTCTGAGGTCGAGCACGTGCTGGCGACCCAGTGCCTGGTGCAGAAGCGGCCGAAGACGATGCGGATCTCCTACGCCGGCGAGCTGGGCGCCGGGGTGACGCCCAAGGACCTGATCCTGGCGACGATCGGCCGCCTCGGCACCGGCGGCATGGTCGGCCACGCGGTCGAGTACGCCGGCTCGGCGATCGAGTCGCTCTCGATGCCCGGCCGGATGACGGTCTGCAACATGACGATCGAGGGCGGCGGCCGGGCCGGGATGATCGCTCCCGACGAGTCGACCTTCGAGTGGGTGCGGGGTCGGCCGGGCGCGCCGCGGGACTTCGACGCCGCGGTCGAGCGCTGGCGCCGGCTGCCGACCGAGGGGGGGGCTTCCTTCGACACCGAGGTCGAAATCGATGCCGGCGGAATCTCGCCGATGGTCACCTGGGGCACGACTCCGGGGATGGTCGTCGAGGTCACCGACGCGGTGCCCGACCCGGCGCGAATGGATTCCCCGGCCGACCGCGAGGCGGCCGAACGCGCCCTCGCCTACATGGGCCTGGAGGCCGGCACGCCGATGACCGAGGTCGCGCCCGAACGCGTCTTCATCGGCTCCTGCACGAACTCGCGGATCGAGGACCTGCGCGAGGCGGCCGCGATCGTCGAGGGCCGCAAGGTCGCCGGCTCGGTGCGGGCGATGGTCGTGCCCGGCTCACAGCAGGTGAAGGCGGCCGCCGAAGCGGAGGGCCTCCATGACGTCTTTCGCTCCGCCGGCTTCGAATGGCGCGAGGCCGGCTGCTCGATGTGCCTGGGGATGAACCCCGACATCCTGATCGAGGGAGAGCGATGCGCCTCGACCTCGAACCGCAACTTCGAGGGCCGTCAGGGCAAGGGCGGCCGCACCCATCTGGTCAGCCCGAAGATGGCCGCCGCGGCCGCGATCGAGGGACATTTCGTCGACATCAGGGATTGGAGCTAGAGATGAGACCGATAGACGTGATCGAGGGCAAGGTGTCGGTGCTGGACCGCGCCGACGTCGACACCGACCAGATCATCCCCAAGCAGTTCCTCAAGCGGGTCGAGCGGACCGGCTTCGGCGAGTTCCTCTTCTACGACTGGATCCGCGACGGCGAGATCGAGCTGGAGCCGAACCCGATCCTCGTGACCGGGCGCAACTTCGGCTGCGGCTCCTCGCGCGAGCACGCCCCCTGGGCGCTGGAGGACTTCGGCTTCGAGGCGATAATCGCGCCCTCCTTCGCCGACATCTTCTACTCCAACTGCACCAAGATCGGCCTGCTGCCGGCGATCCTCGACGAGGAGCACTGCCGCGCCGTCGCCGAGGCCGGGGAGGCGCGCATCGACGTCGACGACGAGACCGTGACCTGCGCCGCTGGCGTCTTCGAGTTCACGGTCGAGCCCGACGTCAAGCACCGCCTGCTCAACGGCCTCGACGACATCGGCATCACCCTGGAGAACGTCGGCGCGATCGACGCATTCGAGTCCTCAGGCGCCGTGGACGGCGGCCCGGTCACGACCGCGCTCTGAGCGGGCCGGTGCCCGATCCCATGTACGGCGGTCCGAGCGAGTGGGACGCCGAGACCTACGACGCTGTCTCGGACCCGCAGTTCCAGTGGGGCGTCGAGGTGCTGGAGCGCCTCGAGCTGCGCGGCGACGAGGACGCGCTCGACGCCGGCTGCGGCTCGGGTCGGGTCACCGAGAGGCTGCTCGACCGCCTCCCAGATGGCAGTCTGCTCGCCGTCGACGGATCGAAGGCGATGATCGACAAGGCGCGCGAGCGACTGGGCGACAGGGCCTCCTACCTCGTCGCCGACCTCACCGAGCTCGAGGTCGACGAGCGGTGCGACCTCGTCTTCTCGACGGCCACCTTCCACTGGGTGCTCGACCACGAGCGGCTTTTCGAACGGCTGCGCTTGGCGCTGCGTCCCGGCGGCCGCCTGGTCGCGCAGTGCGGTGGCGAGGGGAACGTGGCCCAGCACGCCGCCGCGATTCAGGAGGTCGCGTCACGGCCTGAGTTCGCGCCTCACTTCCGCGACGCGCCGGCGGCGCTGTGGAACTTCGCCGGCCCGGGGGAGACCGAAGCGCGCCTTCGTGCGGCCGGGTTCGCCGCCGCGCGCTGCTGGCTCGAGCCGAAGCCGGTGACCCCGGAGGACCCGCTCAAGTTCACGATGACGGCGACGATGGTCCCCCAGCTCGCGAGCCTTCCCGAGGAGCTTCGCCTGCCCTTCGCCGAAGCGGTGCTGGCGTCCTCGCCAGAGCCGCTGACCCTCGACTACGTTCGCCTCAACATCGAGGCTAGAGTGCCGCACCGTGAATGAGGCTCCGCGCATAGTCCTGCTGCCCGGCGACGGGATCGGACCTGAGATCGTCGCCGCGACGCGGCAGGTGCTCGAGGCGCTCGGCGAGTTCGAGTTCGACGTGCGCCTGATGGGCGGTTGCTCGATCGACGAGCACGGGACGGCGCTCACTGACGAGGTTCTCGACGCCTGTCTTGGTGCCGACGCGGTTCTCCTTGGCGCGGTCGGCGGACCGAAATGGGACACGACCGACCCAAGCGCGCCGCGACCGGAGCAGGGCCTGCTCGGCCTGCGCAAGGGCATGGGCCTCTATGCCAACCTGCGCCCGGTGCGGCCGAGCCCGGCCCTGGTCGACGCCAGTCCGTTGCGCGAGGAGCGCATCGCCGGCACCGACCTGCTCGTCGTCCGCGAGCTGACCGGGGGCATCTACTTCGGCGACTCTGGCCGCGACGGCGACGCGGCGCATGACACCTGCGAGTACTCGGTCGGCGAGATCGAGCGGATCGCCCGCGTCGGCTTCGAGTCGGCCCGCCGCCGAGCAGAGGGCTCCGGGCGCACACCGCGCGTCACCTCCGTCGACAAGGCCAACGTGCTGGAGACCTCGCGGCTGTGGCGCGAGGTCGTCGGCCGCGTCGCGCCTGACTATCCCGACGTCGAGCTCGACCACCTGCTGGTCGACAACGCCGCGATGCAGCTCGTCTCCCGCCCGGCCGATTTCGACGTGATCGTCACCGAGAACCTCTTCGGCGACATCCTCAGCGACGAGTCGGCGATGCTCACCGGCTCGCTCGGCATGCTGCCCTCGGCCAGCCTCGGCGCCGAGGGCGCACCCGGCCTCTTCGAGCCCGTGCACGGCTCCGCCCCCGACATCGCCGGGCAGGGCGTCGCCAACCCGCTCGCCACCTTCCTCTCGGCCGCGATGCTGCTGCGCCACGGCCTCGACCGGGCCGACGACGCGGCCCGGATCGAGGCCGCCGTCGACGCCGTTCTCGAGCGCGGCCTTCGCACCCCCGACCTCGCGACCGCCGGCGAGGCACCGGTCGGAACCGACGAGATGACGGCGGCCGTGCTCTCCGAGCTCTCCGCCTGACGGCGCTTGCCCTATCGGGCATACTTCCCTGACCATGGAGACGGCGGAGCTGATCTGGCGCAACGGCGAGTTCGTGCCTTGGGACGAGGCGAAGACGCACGTCCTCACGCACGGTCTGCACTACGGCACCGGCGTCTTCGAGGGCGTGCGCTGCTACGAGACCAAGCGCGGGCCGGCGATCTTCCGTCACGCCGACCACCTCGCCCGGCTCGAGAAGTCGGCGGAGCTGTACTACCTGGAGCTGCCCTACTCGCAGGAGGAGATCGGCGAGGCCACGCGCGAGCTGGTGCGCCGCAACGGACTCGGCTCCTGCTACATCCGGCCGCTTGCCTACCGCGGCTACGGCAACCTCGGCCTCTACGCGACTGACGCGCCGGTCGACGTGATCGTCGCCGCCTTCCCATGGGGCGTCTACCTGGGTGAGGACGGAGCGAAACACGGTATCCGCGCCAAGGTCTCCTCCTGGCGCGCCCTCTCGGGCGACAGCCTGATTCCGCACTCGAAGGCCGCCGGCCAGTACCTCAACTCGGTGCTGGCCAAGACCGAGGCGCAGAAGGGCGGCTACGAAGAGGCGATCCTGCTCGACCAGCACGGCCACGTCTCGGAGGGCTCGGGGGAGAACGTCTTCGTGATCCGCGACGGCACCTTGATCACGCCGGGCCATACCAACGCGATCCTCGACGGCATAACTCGCGCCTCCGTCGTGCAGATCGCCACCGACCTTGGATACAAGGTGGAGGAGCGTGACATCGCCCGCGCCGAGCTCTATCTCGCGGACGAGATCTTCCTCACCGGTACCGCCGCCGAGCTGGTGCCGGTGCGCGAGATAGACGACCACTTGATCGGCGAGCCCGGCGAGATCACCCGCGTGATCCAGAAGAAGCTCAACGACGCCCTGCACGGGCGAGCCGAGGAGTACCTGGAGTGGCTCGACTTCGTCGAGGTCTCGGCCGAAGCCGACGAACCGAGTAAGGTCGGTTCCTGATGCCCCTGCGATTCGTATCGGTCGGGCGAATTACCGCAGCCGCCTAGCGGCTGGCGCGGTGACGCCGTGCGAGCGGGCCAGCGGGCCCTCGCCCCGATCTCTCGAAGCGAAAGGCATCAGATGGAACAGGTAAAGCTCTACGACACCACCTTGCGCGACGGCATGGGCGGTCAGGGCATGTCGCTCTCGGTCGAGGAGAAGCTCAAGGTCGTCGAGGCGCTCGACGCGCTCGGCGTCCACTTCGTCGAGGCCGGCTTCCCCAGCTCCAACCCCAAGGAAGCCGAGCTCTTCGAGCGCCTGGCGGATCTGGACCTCGCCAACGCGACGATCGGCGCCTTCGGGATGACGCGCCGCGCCGGCGTGGCGGCGGCCGAAGACCCCGCGCTCGTCACCCTGGCCGACTCGGTCGCTCCGGTGGTCTGCCTGGTCGGCAAGAGCTGGCGCCTGCACGTCGACAAGGTGATCAGGGTCAGCGCCGAGGAGAACCTGGCGATGATCGCCGAGTCGATCGCCTTCCTGCGCGAGCGCGGCAAGCGCCCCTTCTTCGACGCCGAGCACTTCTTCGACGGCTATCGCGACGACCCGGCCTACGCGCTCGAATGCGTGCGAGCCGCCGCCGAGGCCGGCGCCGAGAACGTCACCCTCTGCGACACCAACGGCGGCAGCCTGCCCGGCTTCGTCGCCGCGGCGACCGCTGCCGTCGTCGCCGAGCTTGGCGGTGAGGTCGAGATCGGCATCCACACCCACAACGACGCCGAGTGCGCGGTCGCCAACTCGCTCGCCGCGGTCGAAGCCGGCGCCCGCCTCGTCCAAGGCTGCGTCAACGGCTACGGCGAGCGCTGCGGCAACGCCAACCTCGCCTCGATCCTGCCCGCGCTGCAGCTGAAGATGGGCTTCGACGTCGTCTCGGCCGAGCAGCTCGCCGGCCTCACGGCGACCTCGCACTACCTCGACGAGGTCTGCAACATGGCCCCGAACCCCGACCGCGCCTACGTCGGCCGCAACGCCTTCGCCCACAAGGCCGGGATGCACGCCGCCGGCGTCGCCGCCGACGCCCGCACCTTCGAGCACCTCGACCCGGCCGCGGTCGGCAACGAGCGCGAGATCCTCGCCTCCGAGCTCTCGGGCAAGGCGACGATCCGCAGCCAGGCCGAGCGCGCGGGCCTCGAGCTCGACGACGACGACGCCGCCCGCGCCGTCGAGCAGCTCAAGCAGCGCGAGCACCGCGGCTACCACTACGAGGCCGCACAGGCCTCCTTCGAGCTGCTGCTGCGCCGCGAGGCGCAGGTCTACGAGCCGCTCTTCGAGCTGGAGAGCTTCCGGGTCACGACCGAGAAGCGCGAGGACGGCGCGGTCGAAACCGAGGCTACGATCAAGGTCAGGGTCGACGGTGAGCGCTACGTCGAGGTCGCCGAGGGCAACGGCCCGGTCAACGCCCTCGACAAGGCGTTGCGGGCCGCGATCGGCGCCCGCCATCCCCATCTCGCCGACATCGAGCTGACCAACTACAAGGTGCGCATCCTCGACGAGGCGCACGGCACCGGCGCCGTCACCCGCGTTCTGCTCGACTCCACCGACGGCAGGCGCGAGTGGGGCACGATCGGCGTCTCGGAGAACATCATCGAGGCCTCCTGGGAGGCTCTCGTCGACTCGCTCGCCTACGCCTTCCAGCCCAAGTCCGGATGACCGAACAGATCCCGCTCGCCAAACCAGAGATCGACGCCCGCGAGGAGGGACTCGTGCTCGAGGTGCTGCGCTCGGGCCGGCTCTCGCTCGGGCCGATGGTCGAGCGCTTCGAGCGTGCCTTCGCCGAGTGGCTCGGGGTCGAGGACGCCATCGCGGTCTCGAGCGGGACCGCGGCGCTTCACCTCGGCGTTCGCGCCAACGGGTGGGGGCAGGGCGACGAGGTTCTGACCAGCCCCTTCAGCTTCGTCGCCTCGGCCAACTGCCTGCTCTACGAGGGCGCGAAGCCGGTCTTCTGCGACGTCGACCCGGTGACGCTCAACCTCGCCCCGGAAGCGGCCCGGGCCGCCGTGAACGAGCGCACCAGGGGGCTCCTGCCGATCCACATCTTCGGCTTCCCGGCGGCGATGCCCGCGCTCGAGGCGCTCGCCGGGGAGCACGGGCTCGACCTGCTCGAGGACGCCTGCGAGGCGCTGGGCGCGATCGACTCCGAGGGTCGGCGCGTCGGTTCGCGCGGCAACCTCGCCAGCTTCGGCTTCTACGCGAACAAGCAGATGACCACGGGGGAGGGGGGGATGATCGTTCCCTCCGATCCGAGGGTCGCCGAGCGTCTGCGCGGCGAGCGCAACCAGGGTCGCGCTGCCGACATGGACTGGCTCGACCACGGGGGCCTCGGCTTCAACTACCGCCTCTCCGACGTCGCCGCGGCCCTCGGCGTCGCCCAGGTCGAGAAGCTCGACGGGATGCTCGCGTCCCGCGCGCGCGTCGCCTCGCTCTACGCCGATGGGCTGGCTGACGTCGACGGGGTCGAGGTGCCGATCCCCGACCGCGGCGAGGAGCTGCGCGGCTGGTTCGTCTATCCGGTGCGGCTCGCCGCGGGACTCGACCGCGACGCGACGATCGACCGCCTCGGGGAACGCGGCATCGCTGCCAAGGCATACCTGCCCTGCATCCACCTCTTCCCGCACCTGCGCGAGCTCGGCTATCGCGAGGGGCAGTTCCCCGTCGCCGAAGCCGCCTCGTCCTCCTCGCTGGCGCTGCCCTTCTTCCCCTCGATGCACGAGGCCCAGGTCGCGAGGGTGTGCGAGGCTCTCGCCGAATCCGTCAGCTGATGTCCAGGTTCCGCAAAGACCCCGATCCGCGCTTCTGGCGCCTCAACCGCTCGCTCGCCTTCGACTGGCAGCTGGCGCCGTACGACATCGACCAGTCGCAGGCGCACGCCCGCGCTCTGCGTGAGATCGGCGTCCTCGACGACGAGGAGCTCGAGCGGATCGTCGCCGGCCTCGACCGCGTCCGGGAGCGGCTCGGCGAGCACGGCTTCGAGTTCGACGAGTCCGACGAGGACATCCACATGGCGATCGAGCGGCTGCTCGGCGAGGAGGTCGGGCCGCTCGCCGGCAAGCTCCACACCGGCCGCTCGCGCAACGACCAGGTCGCCACCGACGTGGCGATGGTCGTCCAGGCGCACTCGCTGCGCGCGATCGAGCTGGCCGGCGCCGCGATGGAGCGGCTGCTGGAGCTGGCCACGCGCCACCGCGACTGGCCGATGCCCGGCTACACCCACCTGCAGCGAGCCCAGCCCGTCTACCTCGGGCACCACCTGCTCGCCTACTTCTGGATGCTCGCCCGCGACGTGCTTCGCTTCCAGCTCGCGCTCGACAGCGCCAGCGTCATGCCGCTGGGATCAGGGGCGCTGGCGGGCGTCAACTGGGAGATCGACCGCCGCGCGGTCGCCGCGGACCTCGGCTTCGAACACGTCAGCCCCAACTCGATCGACGGGGCCTCCAACCGCGACTTCGCCCTCGACTACCTGGCCGCCGCCTCGACCTGCGCCATGCACCTCTCGCGGCTCGGCTCGGAGATCGTCATCTGGAGCTCATCGGAGTTCGGCTTCTGCGAGCTCGACGAGTCCTTCTCCTCCGGCTCCTCGATCATGCCGCAGAAGAAGAACCCCGACTCGGCCGAGCTGCTGCGGGCGAAGAGCCCACGGGTGGCGGCGAGCTACGCGACCCTGCTGGGGGCGATGCACGCCCTGCCGCTCACCTACGGCAAGGACATGCAGGAGGACAAGGAGCCGCTCTTCGACGCGATCGACACGATCGAGGCCTGCCTCGACGCGACCGAGGGCATGCTGGCTGGGATCGAGTTCGACCGCGAGCGGCTCGAGGCGGCGTCTGGCGACGAGATGCTGGCCGCGACCGAGGTCGCCGACCTGCTGGTCCGTCGCGGCGTCCCGTTCCGCGAGGCGCACGGCATCGTCGGCGGCCTGGTCCGCGAGGCCGTCGCGCAGGGCAAGTCGCTGTCCGATCTGAACGAGGAGGAGCTGCGCGCCGCCTCCGAGCACCTCGACGCGAGCTACTACGAGGTGCTCAGGCGCGGCAGCTGGCTGGAGTCGAAGCGGATCGAGGGCGGCACCTCATCCGAGGCGCTGGCCCGGCAGATCGAGGCGGCAGAGGAGACGCTGGCCGCGGTCAAGGCGCGAGCCCAGGAGGAGCGGGGCTGAAGCGGGCACCCTCAGGGCCCGGGAGCCGGGCCCAACGGCTCGCGGAGCCGTTGGGGGCCGATTTCTTCGATCGCTCCGTACACGAGGTCGCACACGACCTGATCGGCTGCCGCCTCTTCTACGAGGGCCGCGGCGGGACGATCGTCGAGACCGAGAGCTACGAGCGCGACGACCCGGCCTGCCACGCCTACGTCGGCCTCACCGCCCGCACCGAGGTCCTCTTCGGCCCTCCGGGCCGCGCCTACGTCTACCTCTCCTACGGCATCCACAGCCTGCTCAACGCGGTCGCCGAACCCGAGGGCGAGGCGGCCGCCGTCCTGATCCGCGCGCTGCAGCCGACCGCCGGCCTCGAGGGGATGCGCGAGCGCCGCGGCGAGCGGCCCGATCGCGACCTCTGCTCGGGCCCCGGCAAGCTGACCGAGGCGCTCGGCATCGGCCTCGAGGAGAACGGCGCCGAGCTGGCCCAGGACCCGTTCTTGCTGCTGCCGCCGGAGGAGAGCTGGGAGGGAGAGGTGGCCACCGGCCCCCGGATCGGGATCACCAAAGCCGTCGATCGCCCCTGGCGCTTCGGCCTCGCGGGCAGTCCCTACGTGTCGAGGCCGCGGCTCAGCCCGCGGTGACGCCGCCGCCGGCCGCGGGCGCCGCCGGTTCGCTCGGCGTCGGTTCGACCGGTTCGGCTTCTTTGGACGCTTCCGGTTCCGTCGGTTCGCTGTATTCGGGCGTTTCGCTGGATTCTTCTTCTTCCGGCGCCGTGTAGGTCGATTCGTCGGACGGGGCACTGGAAGACTCGCCCTTGCTCGCCTTCTCTTCCTTCGCTTCGGCGGCGCGTTCGGCCTCTATGTCGCGCCAGGCGGAGATCACGCTGGCCCAGATCAGCGCCGGGAAGGTGCCGCCCATCACCGGCCCCCCGTTGTAGAGGGTCGTCATCGGCGTCGTCGTGTCGGCGTAGCCGACCCAGACGCAGGCCGTGACTTCCTCTATTCCCCCGCAGAACCAGGCGTCACCGTTGTTCTCGGTCGTCCCGGTCTTGCCCCACTGGCCCGAGACGCCGATGTTGGCGTGGGTTCCGGTGCCGCTGCTGACGACCGTTTCGAGGATGCTCCTCGCTTCCCGGGCGACGTCTTCGGGGATCACCTGAGTGTGGATCGAGTCGTTGTCGCCGTCCTTGATCGTGTGACCGTCGCCGTCGGTGACCTGGGTGTAGGCGACGGGGCTGTCGCCGGGACGGGGCGCCAGGCTGCCGCTGACCCGGTCGCCGTCGTTGGCGATCGTCGAGTAGGCGTAGGTCCAGCCCAGCGGCGTGACGCCGATTTCCAGCCCGCCGAGGACCATCGAGGGGTTGGTGGAGATCGGGTCGTCGTAGCCCATCTGGTGGATCGTCGCCGCGATCGAGTGGGTGCGGTCCTGGATCGTCTTGCCCTTCAGCGCTTCCAGTCCCAGCTGCGCGTAGATCGAGTTGTCGGAGTAGGTCGTGGCGCAGACGATGTCGCAGGAGCCGAGGTAGGAGTCCTCGTCGTTGTTGACTTCGAAGACTTCGTTGCCGTGCTTGCCGTAGTGGATGAACTGGGGCGCCGATTCGAAGGTCGTGTAGGGAGAGATGCCCTCCTTCAGCGCCGTGATCAAGGTAAAGGGCTTGATCGAGGAGCCCGGCTGGCGGTGGCCCTGGGTGGCGAGGTTGAAGGGCTTGGTTTCGAAATCTGGGCCGCCGACCATCGCCTTGACGCCGGCGTTGCGGTTGTCGATCACGACGACCGAGGCGGTCGCCGGCAGGTAGCCCATGTAAGAGCGGACCGCTTCTTCGGCCGCGGCCTGCAGGCGCAGGTCGAGCGTCGACTTCACTTTCAGCCCGCCGAAGAAGGTCTTGGCGGCGCCGTAGCGTTCGACCAGTTGCTGGCGCAGCCAGGCGGTGAAATAGGGCGCCTTGGAGTCGAGGTGAGGCGGCTCGATGTCGGTCGGTGCGGGCAGGGCCTGCCTGCGGCCTTCCTCGTACTGTTCGGAGGTTATGTAGCCTTGTTCGAACATCTTTTCGAGCACGATGTTGCGTCGCGCGAGCGCGTTTTCCGGGAACGCCTTCGGGTCGTAGGCCGACGGCGAAGCGATGATCCCGGCCAGCGTCGCGGCCTCCCAGGGCTCGAGCACCGAGGCGCAGGGCTCGGCCGGTGTGCCGCATTCGGGGTGGGCGGCGCCGAAGTAGGTGCGAGCGGCGGCCTCGATCCCGTAGGCCCCCTCGCCGAAGTAGATCGTGTTGAGGTACTCGGTGAGGATCTTGTCCTTGGTCCAGTGCCGCTCGAGGCGGTACGCCAGCGCCGCCTCGCGGAACTTCTCGAAGACGGTGCGGCTGCCCTGCGCTTCGAGCGCGTTCTTGACGAACTGCTCGGTGATCGTCGAGGCGCCCTGGGCGGCGCTCTGGCTGAGGACGTCCTTGACCAGGGCGCGGGCGATCCCCTGGAAGTCGACGCCGTTGTGCTCGTAGAAGCGCGAGTCCTCGATCGAGACCACGGCGTTCTTGACGTTCGGGGAGATCTGGCCGGAGGTGAGGAGGATCTTGTTCTGGTCGCTGGTCAGCGTCCCGATCGGTTCGCCGGCGGCGTCGAAGACCTCGCTGTTCTTCGCCTCCTTGTACTGGGCGAAGTCGTAGATCGCGGGCAGGTCCTGCGAGACGGCGGCCATCATCCCGAAGACCATCGAGACCAGCCCCAGGACGCCGAGCCCCAGCAAAACGAAGAGGATGCGCAGCTTCTTGAGGCGCGGCTTGCTGCTTTCGCCCGCCAAGAGAGTGCGGCAGTCTAGCATTGCGCCCGTGCCGACCCCGGGGGATCAAGCCGACCTGACGCGCAACGCGGTCGACGTGCTGCCCGCCGGCAGGCTGGAGGAGCAGCTCGCCTCCGGACGCCCGTTGCGGGTCAAGCTCGGCATCGACCCGACGACGCCCGACATCCACCTCGGCCACACGGTGGTGCTCGAGAAGCTGCGCGAGTTCCAGGTCGCGGGTCACCAGGTCGTGCTCATCGTCGGCGACTTCACGGCCCGGGTGGGCGACCCCAGCGGCCGCTCGGCCCAGCGGCCGCTGCCCTCGCCGGAGGAGATCGAGGCCAACGCCGCCACCTACCAGGAGCAGGCCTTCAAGGTGCTCGACCGCGAGCGGACCGAGGTCCGCTTCAACAGCGAGTGGCTGCGCATGGCCCCGGAGGAGCTACTCGGCCTGCTGGCCCAGACGACGGTGGCGCGGCTGATCGAGCGCGACGACTTCCAGAAGCGGCTTGCCGCCGGTGCCCCGATCGCGGCGCTCGAGCTGCTCTACCCACTGCTGCAAGGCTACGACTCGGTCGCGATCGAGGCCGACGTCGAGATCGGCGGCACCGACCAGAAGTTCAACCTGCTCTTCGGCAGGGACGTCCAGAGCGCGTACGGCCAGCCGCCGCAGTCGATCCTGACCCTGCCGATCCTCGTCGGCACCGACGGCGAGCGAAAGATGAGCAAGTCACTGGGCAACTATGTCGGCGTCACCGAGGCGCCGGAGGAGATGTTCGGCAAGTTGATGCGCGTCCCCGACGAGGCGATGGCCGACTACTTCCGCCTGGTCCTCGGGAAGGAGTCGCCCGCCGCGCGCCCGAACGAGGCCAAGCGGGCGCTGGCGCGGGGGGTCGTCGAGCGCTTCCACGATCGCGATGCGGCTGTCCGCGCCGAGGAGCACTTCGATCGCCTCTTCGTCGAGCGCCGCGCGCCCGACGACGTCGAGGAGCTAGACCTCGGGCCCTTCGTCGCCGGCAACGGCGACACGGTCCACCTACCCCAGCTGATGGCGGGAGCCTTCGGGATCAGCTCCAGCGAGGCCCGGCGGCTGATCGGCCAGGGGGGCGCGAAGCTCGACGGGGAGCCGATTCCACCCGATACTCTCGACCTCGCCCCAGCTGCGCTCGACGGGCGGGTGCTACAGGCGGGCAAGCGCCGCTTCCGCCGCCTGCGAGCCGTGCCTGGGCACGACTAGCCAAACGAGCGCCAGAGCGCTATACTCTTTCGTCCCTCTGGGCAAGGCCTGGTGCCTGGCCCGTGCGTAGACAGCGGCGAGTCCCGCCGCGAAAGGCGCAGCGGTCTTTGAAAACTGAGCAGCGTGCACTCCGCGGGTCGGATCGATCCGCGGATTGTTTGAGCCCGAACCGCTTGGCCGGTCAGCGTGCCGAGCGGTCTTGATTTACCCGTCATGTCGATCGCCATGCTTGTGTACCCGGCGATCGCCAGGCATGACCACTCTCTGTAAGCAGTTCTTTCACGGAGAGTTTGATCCTGGCTCAGGACGAACGCTGGCGGCGTGCTTAACACATGCAAGTGGTGCGACGAACCAGGGCTTGCCCTGGGGCAAAGCCGCGAACGGGTGAGTAACACGTGGGTAATCTGCCCCGATGACCGGGACAACCCGAGGAAACTCGGGCTAATACCGGATGTGGTGCACAGGCATAAGCTTGTGTACTAAAGGAAGCTTCGGCCTCCGCATTGGGAGGAGCCCGCGGCCCATTAGCTAGTTGGTGGGGTCACGGCCCACCAAGGCGACGATGGGTAGCTGGTCTGAGAGGACGATCAGCCACACTGGGACTGAGACACGGCCCAGACTCCTACGGGAGGCAGCAGTGGG